>JAABUZ0100003477.1_pt1 | contig 23270 bp, 40 predicted proteins | sample 5562091 | NCBI WGS metagenome assembly JAABUZ01 (sample SAMN12813069, study PRJNA571459) | rock metagenome | isolation source: Antarctica rocks | place: Antarctica: Victoria Land, Linnaeus Terrace sud | collected 2015-12-21
CACGTCCGGTTCTGAAGACGAGCCGCTCTCGTGAGGGAGCGGCTTAGTTCAACGTACTCTTATTGTACCGCACGTAGCCCTTCACCCCCCAACCAAGGTCATGTAGTTCTCGATCTCGCGGGCGATTCTTGGAGTATTGCATACGTCCGGCGGCAACGCGACTTGGGCGTATGCAATACGCTCCTACCCCGGCCTGGCCCTCCTACCGCGAGAACGACATAGCCCTCACCTCCCGACCTCCTCTCCCGTGCGACGGGCAAAGGGCGAGGGGAAGCAGCGGCACGCCTCGTCTGCCCTCTCCCGTCCACGGGAGAGGGGAGGAGTCCCACGGAGTGGGAGGGGCGGCAAGGGTTGCCCCGCGGGGATACACTGTCTGTGAATGGTTGTCACTCTTGTGGACCGACTGGGAGCGCGGGCGGCCCGCCCGCTTCCATTGCGACCGCGCCCATCGGTGTGCGACACATCGTGGACGCCTCCTGCGCTTCCGGTAAGGGGCCGTCCGAGGCGGGCGGGCCGCCCGCGCTCCCAGTAGGGGGGCCGTACAATTCACAGGCCCTGCGCGGGGGTGTGGGTTGTTTGGGATGCGAGGCGCTGTGCTGTTATACTTGAGATACTCTGAGACGAAAGGAGGGCGCGGTCATGGGCGACAAGAGTCCCAAGAACAAAGAGAAGCGCAAGCCGAAAAAAGCTGATGCCAAGAAGCAACCTGCAACTACGGCGACGAAGTAACCCAACTCGGTCTCACGGTGTCGTGCCATCCGCCGTCCTACCCTTTGTGGCGGTGGCACGATGCTGCTCTGCGTCCCGAACCCAAGGGGGACGCCATGTTTAGCGGCGGCTTCGACTTCAACGCCATCCTCGAAGACATCATCATCGTGCTCATCGCCATCACCTGGCACGAGCTTGCCCATGCCCTCACCGCCAACTATCTCGGCGACGATACGCCGAAGCGGATGGGGCACTTCTCGCTTAACCCCTTCCGCCATATGGACCAGACCGGCGTCTTGCTGCTGTTCCTGTCGGCCATATCCTTCAACGGGGCGGGCGCGTTCGCCTTCGGCTTCACACCCGTCAACGAGCGCAATATGCGCCCGAACCCGAAGACGGGAGGCGGGATCGTCGCGGTCGCCGGGCCGATCAGCAACGTGGTGCTGGCGGCGCTGATCGCGATCCCTCTGGACTTCCTGAACCTCGATCCCACGTCGGGCGTGTTCGACTTCCTGACGCGCGCGCTGTACCTCAATCTCTTCCTGGCGGTCTTCAACATCCTCCCCATACCGCCGCTGGACGGATGGCGCGTCCTGGAGACCTTTCTGTCCCCGCGCACCCTGTACGACCTCCGGGCCATCAAGCAGTACGGTCCCCTCATCCTGCTGGCCCTCTTCCTCCTCGGTTCTCAGTTGCACTTCTTCGACTACATCGACACGACGTTTGTGCAGCCTCTCGCTCATCTGCTAGCTCCAAACGTCTTCGCCTGATACGTCGTAGCCGATGGTCACGTCCGTCCCTACCGCCTCTGCCGCCTTGCAAGTCGAGCTCGACCTGTTCCGCGGTCCCCTGCACACGCTGCTCGACCTGATCGAGCGGCACGAGTTGCCGATCGCGCGCGTCTCGCTGGTCGAAGTGACAGACGGGTATCTTGCCCTGGTGCGTGGCGCGCCTATGCTCGACCTCGATACCACGGCTGAGTTCCTCTACGTCGCCTCCCGGCTGCTCCTGCTCAAGTCGCAGGCGCTGCTGCCGCGCGCCTCCGAGGCCGAACCGGACGATGAGGGCGCCACGGAAGAGGATTTGGCGGCCCGGCTGCTCACCTACCGGCGCTACCGCGATGCCGCGATCCTGCTCGCCGCGCGACAGGAGGCGGGGCTGCGCCTGTTTGGCCGCCGCGCCATGACCCTGCCCGCGGGCGCGTCGCCGCTGGCGCGCTTCCAGCACGTCACGGAGGGCACGACCACGGTCTCCGGGGCCGCGGCAGGAGCAGCGTCGCCGGTGCGGGTCGATCCCCGCCGCCTGCTTAAGGCTGCCCGCCGCGCCGTGGATCGCGTCGTTGCGCGCGAGAGGGCCACTGCCGCGGCGCCCGCGCCGCTGATCGCGTTTGCCCAGGTCTTGCAGCGCGTGGTGGAGCGGCTGCGCGGGCAGCGGCGTACCCACCTGCACGATGTCGTGGCCGAGGCGCCGGACGTGATCACGGCCATCACCATGTTCCTGGCCGTGCTGGAGCTGGTGCGCCGGCGGCGGCTGCTCTTGCGCCAGGAGGGGACGTTTGGCCCCATCGAGTTGGTCGACATCGGCGTGCGGGGCGACGGGGGCGACGGGGGCGACGGGGGCGACGGGGGAGAGGAGGAGTAGCGGCGGATGGAGACCGTGCGAGAGCCCGAGCCGGGCATGACCGGGATCATGGCGACCGTCGAGGCGCTGCTGCTGGTGGCGGGCGAGACGGCCACGCTGGACGCGCTGGCCCGCGCGCTCAACACCTCGCCCGAGACGGTCGACGAGACGTTGTATGCGCTCGACGCCCACTACGCGTACGGCGGCCACGGCGCCCGGCTGCTGCGCCAGGGCGCGCGCGTGCAACTGGCCACCGCGCCCGCCCACGCCGGCGTGGTGGCCCGCTTCCTGGGCGTGCCCGAGCGCACCAGGCTGTCTCCCGCCGCGCTGGAGACGCTGGCCATCGTGGCCTATCGGCAGCCCGTTACCCGGCCCGAGATCGAGGGCATCCGCGGCGTCAACTGCGACCACGTGATGCGCTCGCTGCTCGACTCCGGCCTGATCGAGGAGCGTGGCCGCGCCGACACGCCTGGCCGCGCCGCCCTCTACGGCACCGCGCTCGGCTTCCTCGAAGCCCTCGGCCTGCAATCGCTGGACGAGTTGCCGCCCCTCGACGAGTAGCCAGTTGCCTAGATCATGTCGCTCTCCATTCTGTAAGTAGGGGCGTAGTGCATACGCCCCGTGAGGACGTAATCGGGCGTATGCAATAGGTGGAGTCTGTGAATTGTCTCCAGCCTGGCGATGGAAGGGGCGTCACGGACAATTTCTAGACCCTCCAATAGGCCCTATCGGTCCGGCGTCCGGCATCCTGCCTCGAGAACCGCGTGGTCCTGGTCGGCCAACAGTGGCTTGACGGGATGCGACGATCTGACTATCAAGAGGGTAATCAAGGAGGTGCTTGTGGAGACAATTATCACGGCGCAAAATCTCGCGCGGGACCTACCCGAGGTCCTGGATCGCGTGCATGATCATGGTGAGCGGTTTACCGTAGAGAGCAATGGTGAGCCTATCGCTCTCATCATGCCCTCGCCTGTATCGGCTCATTTCACGATTGGCGACTTCGTGGACTTGCTGAGCGCGTTGCCCCGGCCAGACGAGTCCTTCGCCGATGATCTGGAGGTCATACAGGCTAGCCAAGGGCGGTCGGAGCCATCGACGTGGCCCAATTAATCGACTCGAGCGTCTTCATCGGCCTGGAGCGCAGCGGCCGCGCTCCATCGACCTTCGCCGCGCTCTCCCCAACTGAGCCTATGGCCATCGCCAGTGTCACCGCATCGGAGTTGTTGACCGGTATCCATCGAGCGAACACGGTAGATCGTCGTACACGGCGCGAGAACTTTGTCGAGGCAGTTCTGGCCGCTATTCCCGTCCTCCCGTTCGATCTGCACGTCGCGCGCGTGCATGCCCGACTTTGGGCGCAGTTGACGGCAGCCGGCCAGCTTATCGGTGACTACGACTTGATCATCGCTGCTACCGCCGTGGCCCACGAGTACGACCTTTTGACGGACAACCTTCGCCACTTTGAGCGCGTAAGCGGGTTGACGGTACGCCGCCCGACATGGCCGTAACAACGATCCACGATACCCTATCTCCGTTACATCGTCTTCTACCAACTGGAGGTTGTCATGGCTACCTACTCGATCGAGCCCGAGCGACGCACGCTGCACGGCAAGTTCTCGCGCGAGCACGAGCCGGTGCTGACGATCGAGCCCGGCGACACGGTGCGCTTCCGCACCCTCGACGCGGGCTGGGGCCTGGAGGCGCACGATCCCTCTGGCGCCGCGCCGCGGCGCACGTTCGAGCCCTTGGTCCAGGAGACCGACAGCGGCCATGCCCTCTGCGGTCCCGTCTTTATCCGTGGCGCGGAGCCTGGCATGGCCCTGGAGGTACATATCGACCTCTTGCGGCCGGGAACGTACGGCTGGACCGTGGCCGGCGGGTGGCGCAGCGTCACCAATGAGCGCCTCGGCGTGGCCGACGGGGCGCAGCACTACCTCTACTGGACGCTCGACCCTGATGCTATGACCGGTCGCGACCAGTATGGCCGCACCGTCGCCTTGCGCCCCTTTATGGGCGTGATGGGACTGCCGCCCGACGAGCCGGGCCTGCACGGCACCGCGCCGCCTCGCTTCTGTGGCGGCAACATCGACTGCAAGGAGTTGGTGCAGGGGACCAGCCTCTACCTGCCCATCACCGTGCCCGGCGCGCTGTTCTCCACCGGCGACGGCCATGGGGCGCAGGGCGATGGCGAGGCCGGTGGCACGGCCATCGAGTGCCCCATGGAGGCGGCGGAGCTTACCTTTCACCTGCATCCCACGATGAGCCTGACTACGCCGCGCGCCCGCACCGACGAGGGTTGGTTGACCTTCGGCTTCCACGAAAGTCTCGACGAGGCCATGGCCATTGCGCTCGATGCGATGCTCGGGCTGATGGGCGAGCAGCACGGCCTGTCCCGTCGGGACGCGCTGGCCATGGCCAGCGTGGTGGTCGACCTGCGCGTGACTCAGGTCGTCAACGGCGTGCGCGGCGTGCATGCCGTCCTGCCGCACGGGGCGCTGTGGTAAAGTGTATCCGGCCTGTTACGACGCTCGGTAGCAAGGTACATGGGGGAGCATAGCCATGGCGTTCGACATCCACCAGGCAGTCATGGACGAGGACGGAGAGTACGACGAGGAGGCAACGCGGGACTACATCGAGCAACTCCTGGACCTCTTTGCCGCCTCCCCCGAGGGCCAGAAGGCGCTCGCCGAGGAGGGCAACGCGGGCTGGTCGCGTCTGGTGATGGACTACGGGGTTAGCTATAGCCGTGTGACACCCGCCGAGATGACGCCCAGCCAATTGCGCGCCGTCATCTTCGATTTGTTTCCGCGCAAAGTTGTCGCCAAGGAAGGGGACGGACCAAAGATTATCCGCGAGTTGCGCGCGTTCTGGACCTTCTTGGGACGCGAGTTCAAGCTGCCCAACGCCCGCGCGTGCCTCGAGATACTGGACGAGGCCGCCGCGCGCCGTCTGGAGCGAGAGATGCGGAATCCGGCCAACTTTGGCATGGCCAAGTCGTTCTTTAGCCTGGGCGCGGCGCGCGGCTTTGACATGACGGACCCGGATGAACTGCAGTCCTTCACCGCTGCCTACAACGCCGAGTTGCCGCATAGCTCCGAGCCGGATGATCCGGACCTGCCTGATCACGGGCTGTACGGTCCCTATTCGCCATTGCCGCCGCTACCGCGCGTCCAATCCGCGAGCGATAAGAAGGCCAAACGCAAGATGGCCCAGGAAAGCCGCAAGAGGAATCGCAGGAAGAAATGACCACTAGCATAACTCCTCGTTATCATCATGTATCCGCATTACAGCGGGGCTATAGCAAGAAGTCCAACCCACCATGTAGCGGTAGGTTGGACTTCCTGGATACGCTCGAACAACTCTAGACAGGCGTAAGGCTTACCGCTTGGTGTACTGCGGGGCCTTGCGGGCGCGCTTGAGGCCGTACTTCTTGCGCTCTTTGGCGCGGGCGTCGCGCGTCAGGAAGCCTGCTCGGCGCATGGTGATATGCAGCCCCTCGTCGCTCTTGACCAGCGCGCGCGCGATGGCGTGGCGCACGGCGCCGGCCTGACCGGAGAGCCCGCCGCCCTTGACGCGGACCACGGCGTTGAAGCTCGCCGCCAGGTTGGCCTCGGCCATGGGCTGATTGACGACATACTCCAGCGTGGCGCGGCCGAAGTATTGGTCGGCCGGCCGTCCGTTGACGACGATGAGGCCGCTGCCCGGTACCAACCGCACCGTGGCCACAGCCGTCTTACGCCGTCCCACGGCGTAATGGTAAGGTACTACTTGATCTGCCATTTCTCCTCCAACGGAACAGTGGCTAAACGTTAAGACCAGCCTGCGACTAAAGTCGCATGGCAAAGAACGACGACTAAAGTCGTAATGGCGACGCGTATCGAGACACTTTAGTGTCCGTGGTGTGCCATGTGACTTTAGTCGCAGGCCAACGTCGCGTTGTAGTACTAAGCACTAGTCACTAGCCGCTAATTACTCGGTAGCGTGTGGCGGGCTGGATGGCCGCGTCGAGGTTTTGCGGCGTCTGGCCGTCGTGCGGATGGGTGGGCCCGGCATAGACCTTGAGCTTGCGGTACATGTCCCGGCCCATCGTGTTGTGCGGCAGCATGCCGCGGATGGCCCGCTCCAGGATGCGGTGCGGCTGACGCTGCAGCACGTCCTGGTAGTTGCGCGTCTTCAATCCTCCCGGGTAGCCGGAGTGCGAGTGGTATTGCTTCTGTTCCGCGCGCTTGCCGGTGACCGCGATCTTGGCGGCGTTGACCACGATCACGTAGTCGCCCGTGTCCATATGGGGCGCGTAGATCGGCTTGTGCTTGCCCTTGAGGATGTGGGCCACGTCGCTGGCCAGGCGGCCCAGCGTCTTGCCGGCGGCGTCCACGACGTACCACTGACGCTCGATCTCGGCCGTCTTGGGCGTGAACGATTTGGGAATCTGCGGATGTGCGGGCACCATGGCCTCCTTTCTAATATGTCACTTTAGCCAGATACAATCCCTGTGCCGGGGCGGCTGGCCCGGCCGCTCCCATGCGGCGCGAACGTAGAATGGCGAACACGTCCGACGAGGCTAAGCGCCCGCGTCCGACCTTGAGCACAGTGCCGACGACCTGCCGCACCATGTGGCGCAGAAAGGCGTCGGCTTCCAGGTAGAAGTATACAAAGGGCTGCGCCATCCAGCAGCGCGCCGCCAGCAGCGTGCGTTCCGTGCCGCCGCGGATCATCGCGCCGTTGCGCGTGTGCTCCATCGGCGATCCAAAGGCGGCGAAGTCGTGCCGGCCCAGCAGACCCGTCAGCGCCTCGCCCATCCGCTCGACGTCCAGCGCCTCGCCCACGTGGTGGCTGTACAGCCGCCAGAACGGCGAGGGCGTCGGCGCGTTGTAGACCACGTACTCGTAGGCTCGGCTCCGCGCGCTGAAGCGCGCGTCGAAGTCAGGCGCGACCTCCTCCACCGCGCTGACCACGATGTCGCGCGGCAACGTGGCGTTGAGGGCGCGCCGCAACGTGGCCACGGGCAGCGTCGTCTCGGAGACGAACGAGATCACCTGCCCGCGCGCATGCACGCCGGCGTCGGTGCGCCCGGCTCCGATGATCCGCGTCGGACTCCCCGTCACCGTCGAGACAGCGTCCTCGAGGGCGCCCTGCACCGTGGGCAAGCCCGGCTGCCGCTGGAAACCGGCATAGACCGTCCCATCATAGGCCACGGTGCAGCGGATGGGGCGCGCCGGGCGCGGCAGCCCCTCCTGTTTCCCTACCCCTGTGGCCTTGATGACCGGTTCCAACGCCGATGCGCCGATGTCCCGTTCCAACGCCGACGCGCCAATGGGCACGCTACACCAACTCGATTTGGGCCATGGGCGTGCCGTCGCCCTTGCGAATGCCCATCTTGGTGATGCGCGTGTAGCCGCCGGGCCGATCCACGTAGCGCGGACCGATCTCAGCGAACAGCTTCTCCACGGCCTGCTTATCGGGTAGGTCGGCCAGCGCCAGGCGGCGATGATGCACCGTGGGCTGGCGCGAGAGCGTGATCAGCTTCTCGACGTGCCGCTGCACGGCCTTGGCCTTGACATGCGTCGTCGTGATGCGCTCGTGCGCGATGATAGCCGACATCAGCGACCGATACAGGGCGGTGCGCTGCTTGGTCGGCCGGCCGAGCTTGAACCCCGCCTTGTTGTGCCTCATGTCCTTGTCTACTCCACTTCACTCTGCTACGTCTGCGCGTCTATCATTGGCCATCGGCCGGCGCCGGCGTCCCTGGCGGCTGCCTGGGGGCGCCTGCTACTCCTCGTCCTCGTCCTCGAAGTCGTCCTCGTCGCCGGCCCCACCGCCGTACTGCTCCTGGCCGCGTTCGGCCGTGATGAAGTGCTTGGCGATCAGCCGGTCGCGCAACTCGTCGAGCGACTTGCGCCCGAAGTTGCGCACGTTGAGAAGTTCCTCCTCGTTCTTATCCAGCACTTCGCCGACCTTGCCGACGCCCGCCCTTTTAAGCGAGTTGTAGGCGCGCGGCGAGAGGTCCAGGGCCTCGATCGGCGTGTCGTACAATTGCGGCGGCAGCACGCGCGGGCCGGCGATGGCCCGCGGCAAGTCCAGCAAGTCCAGTTGGCCGCTGAACTCGGCGATCTGCTGGAAGTGCCGCGTCAGGATCTGGGCGCTCTGGTTGAGGGCTTCGTCCGGCGTGATCGTCCCGTCGGTCCAGATCTCGAGCACCAGGCGCTCATAGGTGGTCATCGGGCCGACGCGCGTGCGCTCGATGACGTAGTTGGCGCGGCGGATCGGCGCGAAGATCGCGTCGATGGGGATGGTGCCGATGTCGATATTCTCGTGCTGGTCGATCGGCGCGTAGCCCTTCCCCCGCTGGATCGTCAGCTCCGCGTGCAGGGACGCGGCGTCATCGTCGATGGTCAGCAGATATTGGTCGGGGTTGACGATCTCGACCTGGGTCGGTACAGTGATAGCACTGGCCAGCACTTCGCGCGCGCCGGCCACGTCCAGGTCCACCTGGATCGGCTCGTCGCCGTCGTACTTGACCCGGACTTTCTTCAGGTTCAGCATCACCTCGGTCATGTCCTCGCGGACATCCGGGATATCGGAGAACTCATGGTGGATACCGTCGATTCGCACGGCAGTGATCGCCGCCCCCGGCAGCGACGAGAGCAGGATGCGGCGCAGGGCGTTGCCCAGCGTCACACCGTAGCCCTCCTCCAGCGGCTCGATCTCGTAGCGACCGTGCGTCTCGCTGTGGGCCACCTTCTCGATGCGCGGCAGCGACAGTTGTTCGAGCAAAGCTTCCTCCTAGCAATTAGCCGTTAGTAATTAGCCATTAGCCTTTAGCCGGTAGTGGCCGGCGACAGGCCAACGGCTAATTACTAACGGCTAACTACTACTTACCGCGAATAATACTCGACCACCAGCTGGTCGTTCACGTTTTGATCGCAGTCGGCGCGCTCCGGGACGCTGAGGACCGCCCCCTCGAGTTGGTCGGGGTTGAGCGACAACCACGGCGCCACCGTGCGCGATCGAATCAAGTCGGACACGGACTTAAAGTACTCGTTGCCGCGCTTGTTCTCTTTGACCGCGACGCGGTCGCCCGGCTTGCAGCGGTACGATGGGATGTCAGTTTTGCGGCCATTGACCGTGAAGTGGCCGTGGCGCACGATCTGACGCGCCTCGTCGCGCGAGGTGGCGAAACCCATGCGGTACACGACGTTGTCCAGGCGCAACTCCAGCAACTGCATCATGTTGGTGCCCGTCACACCGGGGCGTCGCTGCGCCTCCTCCAGCACGCGCACGAACTGCGCTTCCAGCATGCCGTAGATGCGGCGCGCCTTCTGCTTCTCGCGTAGCTGCAGGCTATACTCCGACTGCTTGCGGCGGCGCTGTCCGTGCTGTCCCGGTGGGACGGGCCGTCGCTCGACGGGGCATTTCTTGGTCAGACATTTCTCGCCTTTGAGGTACAGCTTGATGCCCTCGCGGCGACACATTCTGCAATCAGGGCCGATATAGCGTGCCAAATTTCTCCTCCGTTAGACGCGCCGCCGCTTGGGCGGACGACAACCATTGTGCGGGATAGGGGTGACATCGGTGATCGAGTTCACATTCAGTCCAGCCGAGGCGAGGGCGCGGATCGCCGACTCGCGGCCGGCGCCCGGCCCCTTGACGAAGACGTCGACCTGGCGCATGCCGTTTTCGACCGCCTTGCGCCCGGCGGCCTCGGCGCTGAGCTGCGCGGCGTAGGGCGTGCTCTTGCGCGAGCCCTTGAATCCGGCCGCGCCGCCGGATCCCCAGCAGATGACCTTGCCGGTGGGATCGGTGATCGTCACGATCGTGTTGTTGAAGGTCGAGTAGATGTGCGCCTGCCCAACCGGGATGTTCTTGCGCTCACGGCGGCGCACACGGGTCGTTGCACCCCTGCGCCCACCGCCTGTCCGTGCGTCTGCCATTTTCCCTCCAGTTATCAGTCATTAGTCGTTAGTTATTAGTAAGACGGAGCCACCAACGACTAATGACTAATGCCTAATTACTTCTTCGTCGCCTTCTTGCGTGCGCCGACCGTCTTCTTGGCGCCGCGCTTGGTCCGTGCGTTGGTTTTGGTGCGCTGGCCATGCACCGGCAGGCCGCGCCGGTGGCGGATACCGCGATAACAGCCGATCTCGACCAGGCGCTTGATGTTGAGCGCCACCTCGCGGCGTAGCTCACCCTCGACCCGATAGGTACGGTCGATCAACTCGCGCAGGCGGTTGACCTCGTCCTCGCTCAGGTCGCGCACGCGCGTGTCCGGGTTGACACTGGACTGCGCCACGATTTTCTTGGCCGTGGTCGGGCCAATGCCGTAAATATACGTGAGGCCGATCTCCACGCGCTTATCGCGCGGAAGGTCGACGCCGGCGATACGTGCCATATTCCCTCCAGTGACTAGTGGTTGCGGTCAGTGACTAGTGGTTAGTGACGAGCGGCCAGTGACTAGCCACTAGTCACTAACCACCTACCCTTGCCGCTGCTTATGCTTGGGCGTCGTGCTACAGATGACCATGATCACGCCGTGCCGCCGGATGACCTTGCAGTTGGGGCACATGCGCTTAACCGAGGCGCGTACTTTCATCCCGTTTTTTCCATCCCTTCCCGGCGGCCCAAACCGTAGTCGGCGGGGTCGCCCCACATCCGCGACGGATCGCTGGGGCGCGAGAGAATCTCGTACCCCGCGGCCGTCACGGCCACGCTATGCTCGAAGTGCGCCGAGAGCGAGCCGTCCGCGGTGACGACGGTCCACTTGTCGTCCAACGCGCGCGTCTCGTCGCGGCCTAAATTGACCATGGGCTCGACCGCGATGACCATGCCCGGCTGAAGTAGGGGGCCGCGCCCGCCTTTCTCCGGACGATAGTTGGGCACTTGTGGCTCTTCCCACATCGACCGCCCGATACCATGGCCGACGTACTGGCGCACCAGGCCGAGGCCCTCCGCCGCGATGTAGTCCTCCACGGCGGCGCCGATCTCGTAGAGGTGCGAGCGCGGCCCGACCTTTGAGATGGCGATGGCAAGCGCCTGCCGCGTCACGTCGAGCAAGCGTTGCGCCTCGGCGCTGATGCGGCCTACAGGAGCCGTGATCGCGGCGTCGCCGTGCCAGCCCTGGTAGACGACGCCCACGTCGAGGCTGACGATATCACCCTCCGCCAGCACGCGCGTGCCCGGTATGCCATGCACGATCTCCTCGTTGACGGAGATGCAGGTCGCACCGTCGAACTTCACCAGCGGGAAGCTGGGTTCGCCGCCGCGGCTGCGGATATGCGCGGCCGACAGGTTGTCGAGCTCCCGCGTGGTGATGCCCGGACGCGCGTTGTCGGCCAGCAGCACCAGCGTGTCCGCCACGATGCGGTCCGCCTCGCGCATGATGGCCAGTTCGCGCGGCGACTTGAGGATGATCCGTCGTTGAGGTTGAGCCATGTCGATAGTGCCCGTCTCTTTGTCAGCCATTAGTAGTTAGTAATTAGCCCGTAGCTACGGGCTAATTACTAACTACTAATCGCCAATGACTATTTAATAAAGCTCTGGTAGTTGCGCATCATCAGCTGCGCTTCCAGCTGGCGCATCGTATCGATGACTACGCCGACGATGATCAGCAGCGCCGTCGCGCTGATGGTCAGGCTAGCGGACGTGTTCAGGAAAATTTCGCCGAAGAGCGGCAGCAGCGCTACGATGGCCAGGAAGAGCGCCCCGGCGAACGTCACGCGGTTGACCACGCGGGCTAGATAGCCCGCCGTCTGCGCGCCCGGCCGGTAGCCGGGAATAAAGCCGCCGTTCTTCTGCAACGTCTCGGGCAGCCGTTGCTGCTGGAACTGGATCGACGTGTAGAAATACGTGAAGCTCACCACCAACAGGAAGTAGATGATCCAGTAGAGCGGCGAGAGGCTATTGTAGGCAAAGGTGTTGAAGAACCAGTCGGCGATGTGCCAGGGGATGCTGCCCTGTACCGCCCACGCCCGCACGTACGAGCCGATGATATAGGGCGCGGTCACGATAGAGATGGCGAAGATCAGCGGGATCATGCCCGCCGAATTGACCGGGATCGGGATAAAGGTGCTCTGGCCCTGCATCACGCGTCGTCCCACCACGCGCTTGGCGTACTGCACGGGAATACGCCGCTGCGCCTGCTGCACGAACACGATGGCCGCAATGATCAGCGCGGACGCGATGGCCAGCACGATGATCTTGAGCAGGTCCGTCGAGATCTGCACGCCGACGAGACCGGGCAGGCGAGCGATGATCCCCGCGAAGATGATAATCGAGATGCCGTTGCCGATACCGTTCTCCGTGATCAATTCGCCCAGCCAGATCAGGAACATCGTGCCGGCCGTCGTCGTGATCAAGAACTGCATCGTCGGCAGGAAGGTGTGGGCGTCGAACAGGCCAAAGTTGGTCAGCACGCCCTGGCTGGCGAGCAGCGCGCCCTGTCCCAGGGCCTGCAGCATGGCCAGAGGGATGGTGACGATGCGCGTGATCTGGTTCAGGCGCTGCCGCCCCGCCTCGCCGCCCTCCTGCACCATCTCCTGCAGGCGCGGGATGACCGGCTGCAAGATCTGCAGCGAGATCTGGGCCGTGATGTACGGGTAGACCCCCAACAGCACAATGCTGATGCCGCCCGTGCCGCCACCAAACAGGGAGAGCAACTGGAAAAGGTTGCCGCCCCCGTTGTGGTTATTGGGATCTAGTAGACTCTTGAATGCGCCGGCGTTAAAGAACGGCACCGGGACCGACGCCGCGATGCGGTAGACGATCAGGATGCCAAAGGTAAAGAGTAGTTTCTTGCGCACATCGGGCAGCCGGAACGCATTGACAGCAGCTTGCAGCATCTCCTGCTTACTCCTTCGCGCCTGGCGCCGCGCCGGCATCCGCCCGGTCTTGCCGCTTTTCCTTGCGCGCCAGCGTCTCCTCGACCGTTCCGCCGGCCGCCTCGATCTTGGCGCGGGCGGGACTCGAGGCGCGATCCAGGCGCACGGTGAAGGCCTTGGTGACCTCGCCGTCGCTGAGCAGCTTGATTGGCTTGCTCTCGCGGTTCTTGACCAGCCCGGCCCCCTTAAGGCTCTCGGTCGTCACCAGCGCGCCGCTCTCGAAGTGCTCCTCGAGTAGGGCCAGATTGATAGGCAGAAACTCAACGCGGAACGGGCTCTTGAAGCCCTTCTTATAGGGCATGGTGCGGGTCAGCGGGAATGCGCCGCCGGCAAAAGGTGCCGGCTTGGCGCCGCCGGCGCGCGCCTGCTGGCCCTTGGTGCCCTTGCCGGAGGTCTTGCCCCGCCCGGAGCCCATGCCGCGTCCCACGCGACGGCGCTGACGGCGCGCGTCCGGGTTGGGCCGCAGCTCGTGTACCTTCATGTCTCTTACTCTCCTGCCGTTGTCGCCGTGACGCCCGACTCGCCGGGGATTTCTTCCACCTGGACCAGGTGCGCCACATGCTGCACCATCCCGCGGACCGATGGCGTATCGTCCCTCTCGATGGTGCTGTAGAGTTTTCTGAAGCCCAACGCCTTGATGGTGTCTTTTTGCCGTTGTGGGTTGCCGATGGAACTGCGGCGATAGGTGATGCGCAATCTACCGGCCACCGATGGCCTCCCTTCCGAAGAGCATGCGGTTCTCGCTGATGCCGCGCTGTCGCGCCTTATCCGCGGGGTCCTGCATCCCCTCCAGCGCCTGCATGGCCGCCGCGACCACGTTGACCGGATTGGTCGACCCGTACGACTTGGTCAGGATGTCATGCACCCCGGCCGCCTCCATGACCTGCCGGATCGGGCCGCCGGCGATCACACCGGTGCCCGGCCCGGCCGGCTTGAGCATGATCTTGGCCGCGTTGTAGCGGTGCTCGACCATGTGCGGGATGGTGGCCCCGCGCATGGGGATGCGAATCAAGTTTTTCTTGGCGTCTTCCACGCCCTTGCGGATGGCGTCGGGCACCTCGCCCGCCTTGCCCAAGCCCGCGCCGACCACGCCGTTGCCGTCGCCGACCACGACCACCGCGCTGAAGCTGAAGCGCCGGCCACCCTTCACCACCTTCGCCACGCGGTTGATCTGCACGATGCGCTCCTGCAGATTTAACCCGGCCGCGTCGATCTTTGCCATACGTCCTCTCCAGTCATTAGTTGTTAGTCGTTAGTCATTAGTTCATTAGCCAATGTTCTACTAATAACTAATGACTAATAACTCACGACTCTAGAAGTCGAGTCCCACCGCGCGGGCCGCGTCGGCCAGCGCCTTGACGCGGCCGTGATAGATGAATCCGCTGCGGTCGAAGGCGACCTTGGTGACGCCGGCGGCCTGCGCGCGCTCACCAATCAAACGGCCCACGGCCGTCGCCACACGGACCTTGTGGTTCTCGCCGAGGCCATCCCCGCCTTCGGTCGGCTCGGGCAGAGGTGCGTTGCGCACGGCAGGATCGAGCGATGACGCGGCGGCCAGGGTATGGCCGCGCGTGTCGTCGATCACCTGCGCGTAGATATGCTTGCCGCTGCGGAACACGCTGAGGCGCTGGCGCAACGGCGTGCCGTTGATCTTGAGCCGGACGCGCCGCTTGCGGCGCAGTCGATAGGCGCGCGCGTTATGCTGCTTAATCATCTTCCCTACTTCTTCTTGCCACCGACCTTACCGGCCTTGCCCGCCTTGCGGCGCACGACCTCGTCGCTGTAGCGGATGCCTTTGCCCTTGTAGGGCTCCGGCGGCCGCAGGCGGCGGATTTGAGCCGCCGTCTCGCCGACTTGCTGCTTGTCGATCCCCGCGATCACTACCCGGTTCTGGCCCTCGGTCGTCAATCGTACGCCCTCGGGCGCCACGACCTCGACCGGATGCGAGTAGCCGAGCGCAAGGGTCAGGCGGCTGCCGGCCATGGTGGCGCGGTAGCCGACCCCAGTGATCTCCAGTGTGCGCGTATATCCGTTGGTCACGCCGACGACCATGTTGCTGACGAGCGTCCGCGTGAGACCATGCAAGGCCTTGTAGCGTTTCTCCTCGGACTCGCGCTCCACGACAAGATGCCCGTCCTGCCGCACCACGTGGATGCCGGCGGGAACAGCTTGGGACAGCTCACCCCGCGGGCCCTTCACCTGCACGACCCCGTCGGCGATCGTCACGTCCACCTTATCCGGCACAGGGATAGGCGAGCGACCAATGCGCGACATAGCGTTATCTCCTAATGACTATTTGGGCAGAACCTACATTCTACCATATTTCGCAGATCAACTCGCCGCCGACGTTTTCGCGCCGCGCTCGCGTCCCGGTAATGATCCCGCGCGGCGTCGAGACGATGATCACGCCCATGCCGCCGAGCGCGCGCGGGATGGTCTTGGAGCCCGCGTAGAGGCGTCGTCCGGGCGAGGAGAGCCGGCGCAGGTGCGTCATGACCGGGCGGCGCTCTTCCGTGTACTTGAGGTGGACGCGCAGCGCCTGGAAGTTGCCGTCGGGGACAACCTCGTAGCGGTGGATGAAGCCCTCGTCCTGCAGGATATGGGCGATGCTCTCCTTCATGCGCGAGTGCGGCATGTCGACGCTGGGATGATGCCGGTTGATCGCGTTGCGCATGCGCGTCAGCATGTCGGCGATGGGATCGGTCATACTCATGGTGCGCTCCTCCCTACCAGCTTGCTTTGACCACGCCCGGCAACTCGCCCTTGAGAGCGCGCTCGCGCAGGCAGATGCGGCATAGGCCGAACTTGCGGTAATAGGCGCGCGGCCGGCCGCAGACCTGGCAGCGGTTGTGCTGCTGGACCTTGAACTTGGGCGGCCTCTTCGCCTTGGCGATCATCGATTTCTTGGCCATTAGGTCTCCTTTATGCTGCCCTGAACGGCATCCCCAGCAGTTGCAACAGGCGGCGCCCTTCCTCATCGGTGCGGGCGGTGGTCACGATGCTGATCTCTAACCCGCGCAAGCGGTCAATCTGATCGTAGTCGATCTCGACGAAGGCCAACTGATCGCGCAGGCCGAGCGTGTAGTTGCCGCGGCCGTCGAACGCCTTGGGCGAGATGCCCTGGAAGTCGCGGATGCGCGGCAGCGCGGTCGAGACCAGGCGGTCCATGAACTCCCACATGCGCTCGCCGCGCAGGGTCACCATGGCGCCGATGGGCATGCCGGTGCGGAGCTTGAACGAGGCCACCGATTTCTTGGCCTTGGTGACGATCGGCTTCTGGCCGGCGATGATGGTCAGGTCGCGCGTGGCGGCGTCGAGAGCCTTGGGATTGGCCACGGCCTCGCCCATACCGATATTGACCACGATCTTGTGCAGGGTCGGCACCTGCATCGCGTTGGCGTAGAGAAACTCGCGCCGCAGGGCGTCGACGATGTCGCCGCGGTAGCGTTCGCGCAAACGCGGCTCGCGTACTTCGGCTGTCATCGCTCCCGCTGCCTCCTATCCTTGCCCTTGTCGATATCTTCTTCGCAGTGCTTGCACACGCGGATCTTGGTCCCATCGTCCAGGAACGCATGGGCCACGCGCGTGGCCTTGCTACAGTTGGGACACACCAGCATCACGTTCGATATGTGGAGCGGCGCCTCGACATGGATGATCCCTGCCTGGCGCACGCCCGGACGGTTCTTGACGTGCTTGGTCGCGATATTGACCCCGGCGACCACCACGCGGTTCTTCTCACGGATCACGCGGTTGACCTTGCCGGTCTTCCCGCGGTCCTTCCCCGCCAGGATGGTCACGTTGTCGTCGCGTCGTATGTTTGCCATTTCGCTTCGCTCCAGCAACTAGTGGTTAGTGACTAGTGACTAGTGGTTAGTGAGCGGAACTAGTCACTAACCACTAGCCACTAACCACTCTTAGAGGACTTCCGGCGCCTGGCTCACGATCTTCATAAAGCCCTTCTCGCGCAACTCGCGCGCGACGGGGCCGAAGATGCGCGTGCCGCGCGGGTTGTTCTGAGCATTGATGATAACCGCCGCGTTGTCGTCGAACCGGATGTGCGAGCCGTCGGGACGGCCGTACTCCTTCGCCGTCCGCACGATCACCGCGCGCACCACCTCGCCCTTCTTGACAGCGCCGCCCGGTTGGGCGGCTTTGACGGAGGCGACGATGACATCGCCGACCCCCGCGTACTTGCGCGCCGCGCCGCCAATCAACCGGATGCACAAGATCTCCTTGGCCCCCGAATTGTCGGCCACGCGCAGGCGACTCTCGTTCTGGATCATGGTCGGTCTCCTCCAGTAATTAGCTATTAGCTATTAGTTTGATGTCTCGGCAGTAGCCTGCTGATCGGCCAATGGCCAACGGCTAATGGCTAATCGCTAATGACTACGTCCTGCGGCGCGATGGGCACCGTCTCGGCCACGGTCGGCGATTGGGCGCGCTCGTCGTGGCGGATAATGTCAATCACGCGCCAACGTTTCTCCTTGGAAAGCGGCCGGCTCTCGATGATGCGCACCGTGTCGCCTGCCCGGCACTCATCGGCCTCGTCGTGCGCCTTGTAGCGCTTGGTCGCGCGGATAGTGTGCTTATAGAGGGGGTGCCGGTAGCGCGATTCCACGGCGACCACCACCGTCTTTTGCATCTTGTCGCTGACGACGCGCCCCGTCAGCTGTTTGGCTCGTGGACTATATGGCATCGCCGGCCTGACTCCTTTGCTCGTCAATGAAAAACTTCAGCCGCGCGATCTCTTTGCGGACGGTCTTCAAGCGGGCGTAGTTGCTCATTTTGCGCGTCGCGAGTTGGAACTGTGTCTTTACCAGATCGTCTTGGGCGTCGTGCAGCCGTCGCTCCAACTCCGCGGCGGGCAGCTGGCTCAGTTCTTGTGTGATGCGTTTCACAGTGCGACCTCCTGCTCCTCTTCGTCCTCGGGCAGAGGGACCGGCACATGCTTCTCGATCACTTTAGTCTGGATTGGCAGCTTGTAGCCGGCCAGACGCAAGGCCTCCTTGGCCTGATCCTCGCGCACACCCGCGATCTCGAACAGGATGCGGCCGGGCTTGACCACGGCGACCCAGTGGTCCGGAGCGCCCTTACCCGAGCCCATGCGCGTCTCCGCCGGCTTGGCCGTCACCGGCTTGTCCGGGAAGACGCGAATCCAGATTTTGCCGCCGCGCCGCACGTAGCGCGTGATGACGCGACGGGCCGCCTCGATCTGGTTGCTTTCCATCCAGCAGGTGCCCTGTGCCTGCAGGGCATACTGGCCGAATGCGATCTCGTTGCCGCGCTGGGCCAGACCCTTGCGCCGGCCACGATGCTGCTTGCGGTACTTGACCCGCCGTGGCATCAATAGCATGTACTCTCTCCGTTAACTACTCCGTCGTCCGCCGCCGCCGCCACGCGCTCCACCGCCGCCACGCGCTCCACCAGCACCGCCGCCGCTGCGTGGCGGCCGGTCGCCGCCGCGGCCACGGTCATCGCGCCGCGGGCGATCCCCGCCGCTGCGGCCGGAGGGCGGGCTGCTGGTGGGCTCGACCATCTGGCCAGGCTTGATCATGCCGCGATAGATCCAGACTTTCACGCCGATGACGCCGTAGGTGGTGTGCGCCTCGGCGATGCCGAAGTCGATGTCCGCGCGCAGCGTCTGCAGCGGCACCTGGCCGCGGCGCTCGCCCTCGCGGCGCGACATTTCCGCGCCGCCCAGGCGGCCCGCGATGGCAACCTTGATACCCTTTGCCCCGGACTGCATGGTGCGCTGTACGGTCAGCTTCATGGCGCGGCGGAAGGCCACGCGCCGCTCCAACTGCTCCGCGATGTTGCGGGCCACCAGGATCGCCACGAGGTCGGGGTTGCGCACCTCGAGGATGTCGATCTTGACGCGCTTGTTGTTGGTCATCTTTTCAAGCGTCTTGCGCAGGTCTTCCACGTTCTGGCCGCTGCGCCCGATGATGATGCCGGGCTTGGCCGTGTGGACCGTAAGCGTGACGCGGTTGGCGCCGTCGCGGTCGATGTCGATCTCGGCGATGGCGGCATTGGCGTGGCGCGTCAGGACGTACTTGCGCAGGCGCAAATCCTCTTGCAGCCGGTCCTTATAGTCGCGGTCGGCGTACCAGCGCGCCTGCCACGGCCGGATGATGCCGAGGCGGAAGCCGATAGGATGTACTTTTTGACCCACGATTACTCCTCTCCCCTATCCTCGACGATCACGGTGATGTGGCTGGAGCGCTTGAGGATGCGGTTGGCGCGGCCCTGGTTGCGTCGCCACAGGCGCTTGAGGGTGCGGCCGTCGTCGGCGTAGATGCGGTGAATCCACAGCGTATCCGCGTCGAGGTTGTAGTTGTTCTCGGCGTTGGCCGCGGCGGACTTGACCACCTTGTAGACGTCGCGCGCGGCGTTCTGTGGCATGAAGCGCAGCATCGAGAGCGCCTCCTCGACGCTGCGCCCACGCACGGCGTCACAGATCAGCCGCACCTTGCGCGGAGTAATTGGGATGTCTTTCGCGATCGCGCGTACTTCCATCTGGGCTACCTCACGTTCGTCGTCTTGCTACCCGCGTGGCCCTTGAAGGTGCGGGTAGGGGCGAACTCGCCCAGCTTGTGGCCGACCATATTCTCGCTGACGAAGATCGGCACGTGGCGGCGGCCGTCGTGGACGGCGATGGTATGCCCCACGAAATCGGGGAAGATCGTGGAGTCGCGCGACCAGGTGCGGATAATCTGCCGCTGGTTGCCCTTATTGAGGGCCTCGATCCTGCTGAACAGCTTGGGGTCGACGAACGGCCCCTTCTTGGTTGATCGTGACATTTGTCCTCCAGTGACTAGTGGCTAGTGGTTAGTGACCAGTTCTAGTCACTAGCCACTAGCCACTAGTCACTCTCACTTCTTCCTCCGTCGTACGATAAACTTATCCGTCTGCTTGTTGCGGCGCGTGCGCACGCCATAGGCCAGCTTGCCCCACTTCGTCTGCGGCTGGCCGCCGATGGGGGCGCGGCCCTCACCACCACCGTGCGGGTGGTCGCGCGGGTTCATGACCGATCCGCGCACCGTGGGCCGTCGACCCATATGCCGCGATCGCCCGGCCTTGCCGATGTTTTGGTTCTGATGGTCCAGGTTGCCGACTTGACCGATGGTGGCGCGGCCGGACACGGGCACCAGGCGCATCTCGCCCGAGGGCATGCGCACGGTGGCGTAATTGCCCTCGCGCGCCATCAGTTGCGCCCCTTCGCCCGCCGAGCGGACCAACTGGCCGCCGCGTCCGGGGTACAACTCGATGTTGTGCAGCGTGGTACCCAGCGGGATATTGCGCAGGGGCAGGCAGTTGCCCACCCGAATCTCGGCCTCGGGTCCGCTCATCAGACGATCGCCGATCTTGAGGCCGTTGGGCGCGGTGATATACCGCTTCTCGCCGTCCTCGTAGAACAGCAGGGCGATGCGGGCCGAGCGGTTGGGATCGTACTCGATGGTGGCCACCTTGGCCGGCACACCGTCCTTGGTGCGCTTCCAGTCGATAATGCGATACATGCGCTTGTGACCGCCGCCCCGGTGGCGCGTCGTGATATGGCCATGGTTATTGCGGCCCGCCTTCGACTTGAGCGGCCGCAACAGCGGCTTGTGCGGCTTGTCCGTCGTGATATCATCGAAGGCCGCGACCGACATATCGCGGCGGCCGGGCGAGGTCGGCTTATAGCGTTTGATGGCCATCTCTACACCGTCCCAAAGAAGTCTTCAATCGTCTGGCCGCGCTCCAGCGTGACCACGGCCTTTTTCCAGCTTGAGGCATAGCCCCGGCGTGTCCCCGCGCCCTTCTCTTTGGGCTTGTAGGTCATCGTGTTGACGGCCACGACCTTGCGGCTAAATTGCTGCTCGACGGCCTGCTTGATCTCGAGTTTGGTCGCCTTGAGCGCAACCTTGAAGGCGTAGCGATGCACGTCGAGGCTAGTCGCGCTCGCCCGGCGTGGCGTGGCCATATCCGTCGCCTTCTCCGTGATGAGCGGGCGTTCCAGGACTCTGTACAGATCCACCGCTAAGTACTCCTTCCAGTATGCGCAGGCCGGCCTGCGTGAAGACGATGTGGTCGGCGTCGATAGCATCGACCACGTTGAGCGTGTGCGCCACGATGGTGCGGACGCCGGGGATGTTGCGCGCCGAGCGGGTCACGTTCGCGTCGGGCGCCGGCAGCACGATGGTGATGCGGCGCTCCAGGCCGAGCGTGTTGAGCACCGCGATCATGTCCTTGGTGCGCGGCGCGGCAAAGTCGAAACTTTCCACCACGTGGATGCGCCCCTCGGCCAGCTTGTCGCTGAGCACGGAGCAGAGCGCCTTGCGGCGCATCTTCTGGGGCATCGCCTGATCGTAGGAGCGCGGGTGCGGGCCGAAGACCACGCCGCCCTTGCGGAACTGCGGGGCGGTCATCGCGCCGTGGCGGGCGCGGCCCGTCCCCTTCTGCCGATACATCTTGGCCGTGGTGCCCTTGACCTGGCCGCGCGTCTTGGTGTCGTGCGTCCCGCGGCGGCGATTGGCCCGGATGCGCAGCACGGCCTGATGGATCAGCGTGTCGTTGCGCCCCACGCCAAAGACTGTGTCGCTCAACTCCACCGCGGAGACGACATCGCCGGCGGTGTTGTGTACGTGTGCCTGAGCCATGTCGTCCTCCTATCGACCCGTCTGGTTCTTGTTCTCGTATTGGTCGGGATACTTTTTGATGGCCTTGCGGACCATGACCATGCCGTTGCGCGGGCCTGGAACGGCGCCTTTAATCAGTAAAACGTGATTCTCCGGGTCGACGCCGACCACCTGCAGGTTCTGCTGCGTGACGAGCGCGTGGCCCATGTGGCCGGCCATGCGCTGGCCGCGCAGCGTGCGGCCAGGCGTGGTGCCCGCGCCGACAGAGCCGGGCGCGCGCGTGCGGTCCGACTGGCCGTGCGTCTTAGGACCGCCGCGGAAGTGCCAGCGCTTGACGCCCCCCTGGAAGCCCTTGCCCTTGGAGACGCCGGTCACGTCGACGTAATCGTCCTGAGTGAAGATCATGTCGACCGTCACGCGCAGACCAAGCTGCGCGCCCTCGGTGCTGCCGCGGAACTCGCGCAGCAGGCGCGGCCGGATCTCATTGTTGCCGGTGTGCTTGCGCACGTGGCCGAGGCGCGGCTTGTTCAGCTTGCGGTTGTGGCCAAAGGCCAACTGCACCGCCGGGTAGCCATCGCGCTCGGGCAGGCGGATGGCCGTGACCCAGCAAGGTCCCGCCTCCACCACCGTCACCGGCAGGGCTCGCCCATCGCGGGAGAACACCTGGGTCATGCCGACCTTGCGGCCCAAAATGCCGTTCATCTCTACTCTCTTATCCTCTCCAGCGGTAGGTCCCGGAGCAACAGCGCGGCTCACTGCCTACATACGAGTGGCTAGTGGCTAGTGGTTAGTGACGAGTGGGATGATTACGTCCACGCTGCTAGTCACTAGTCACTAGGCACTAGTCACTTATAATTTCATCTCAATATCGACGCCGGCCGGGAGGGCCAACTTGGCCAGCGACTCCAGCGTGCGGGCGTTGGGGTCGAGCACGTCGATGAGGCGCTTGTGCGTGCGGATCTCGAACTGCTCGCGCGAGTCCTTGTCGATGTGCGGCCCGCGGATGACCGTGAACCGCTCGATCTCCGTCGGCAGCGGGATCGGGCCGGAGACATCCGCACCCGTCGTGCGCGCCGTCTGCACGATCTGTACGGCCGATTGGTCCAGGATCTTGTGGTCGAAGGCGCGAAGCCTGATACGGATGCGTTGTTTGGCCACGTTCTCTCCTAAGTGATGAATGGTTAGTGGCTAGTGACTAGTAACGCGTCCTCACTCGTCACTCGTCACTAACCACTACTCACTTATTGTTCGATCTTGGTGACGACGCCAGCGCCGACGGTGCGCCCGCCCTCACGGATAGCGAAGCGCAGCCCCTCTTCCAGGGCCACGGGCACGATCAACTCGATGCCCATCTGCACGTTGTCCCCCGGCATCACCATCTCCATGCCCTCCGGCAGCGTGATCGCGCCGGTCACGTCCGTGGTGCGCAGGTAGAACTGCGGCCGGTAGC
>JAABUZ0100003479.1_pt1 | contig 23263 bp, 17 predicted proteins | sample 5562091 | NCBI WGS metagenome assembly JAABUZ01 (sample SAMN12813069, study PRJNA571459) | rock metagenome | isolation source: Antarctica rocks | place: Antarctica: Victoria Land, Linnaeus Terrace sud | collected 2015-12-21
GCTGGCGGGGGCGGCGGGCAGGTTGATAACCTTGCGGAAATGAAAAATACCAGCGTCCCGCTCGGGAGCATCCGGGCAGGCGATCCACTGGGCCTTCCAGACGTTTTGCGCCCAGCGAGGGCCTGGAGCGCTCCCGGCCCAGGACGCTAGCAGGAAAAAACAGGCTCCCAACCGGAGACTACGCGAAGAAAGTTCTTGACCGGACATAACACTTGTGAATATATGTGTAATGCTTCAGCTTAGACGGGAACACATACATGCAATCGAACGAGACTAGCACGGGAGTGCGAAGACGCAATTTTTTTCGGTCCGCCGCGTCCGTGGCGCTGGTGGGAGCGAACGGCCTGCCTTTGCCGGCGCAAACGCCTTCTTCACCAGGAGCAGCAACGCACGACTCTTCACTGCTGGAACTGGCGATGCTGCGGAGTTATCAAACGCGCCGCTCTTCCAGCTTCGACCGAACAGGAGGCAACGCGGATTTCGCGAAGATCGAGATAGGTCAGACCATTTCGTTGCTGGAGGCCCGCGGGCCGGGAACCATTACCCATATCTGGTTTACGATCAATTCGCATGAAGACCAGCATTTGAAGAAGCTGGTGCTGCGGGCGTATTGGGATGGCGAGACGGAGCCTTCGGTAGAAGCGCCGGTCGGCGATTTCTTCGGGCTTGGCCTGGGCGATTACTTTGCCTATCAGTCGGCGCTGACGACCGTTTCTTCAATCAAAGCGCTGAACGCGTATTTCCCGATGCCCTTCGCGAAAGAAGCCCGAGTGACGGTGACCAACGAGGGGAAGCGCCCGACTGACAGCTTCTACTACAACATTGATTATGTGACCATGCCGCAGCTTCCGGCCAACGTCGGTTATTTTCACGCGCAGTATCGTCAGGCCATGCCGTGCCGGGGATGGACGGATAACTGGAGCAATGAATACGTCGCGGCGGTTAACGACAAGAAGAATTTATTGGGGGAAGGCAATTACGTCTTCCTGGAAGCGCAGGGACGCGGCCATTTTGTAGGCGTGACGCACTCTGTTTTGCAGAATCAGGATGGCTGGTTCGGTGAAGGCGACGAGATGATTTTTATTGATGATGACAGCAAGCCGGCCATCACGGGCACCGGAACGGAAGACTACTATAACGGGGCTTGGAATTTTGGCGGGGTGAACGCAATCCAGCCCTTTGGCTACTGGCATAATGGCGCGCCGTACGCGGTGAACGTGGAAAAGGTCGGCGGGCGCTATAGCTTGTACCGCTGGCATCTGGAGAGCCCCATTAGCTTTGAAAAACGGCTGAAAGTCACCATTGAACACGGACACGCCAACCACCGGTCCGATAGCTTCTTCTCAACCGCGTATTGGTATCAAACGGAACCGCACGCGAAATTTCCCGCGCTCCCGAAAGCGGAGGATCGGGTGCCCCGTGTCATCCGCGTGGGCGGTCCGGGAGCCGCCTGAGACTATCCCTTGGCGCACGAGGAGGTCAGCCGACTTTTTGCAGCACCACGAATCCATTGGCCGGGATCACCAGGTCCAACGCGCCTGACGTGATAGGAAGAGTCGCTCCCGCGTTCCCCCTGTTGTCGCCGCCGTAGGCGATGCCGTCGCTGTTGAAAACCTCCCGCCACTGCCCGGAGGGTACTCGGGATGGATCTAAGGGCAGATGGTATCCGTTCCCGAAGGGCTGGTTGTTTAAGCTCCCGACGATCAGCATGTGTTCGCTGCCGTCCGTGCGATAGAAGGCGAGAATGCGATTGCTGTTGTGCGTGTAGGGAACATCAATAGTCCGCGACCGCAAGGCCAAGTATTTGCGTACCAGCGCATGGAGATCCTGGTAGAAGCGGAAGAGAAAACGGCCGTTGCCGGCGCGTTCGCCGATCAGGTCTTCCTTGTTGAGATTGAAATCCTTGACGCGAAAGTATTTCGCTGCTCCGATTTCCTCGCCCATGAAAAACATCGGCGTGCCCGCGGACAGGGCGGACATGCCGTAGCAAAAGCGGCAGCGGGCTTCCGCGTATTTGCGATTCTCTCCCGTCGTCAGCGCCGCCCCGTTAACGGCGGTCACCATGGTTCGCTCCGTGTTCTCTCCATTTCCGGCCTCATCATGGTTCTCGCTGTACACAATCTTGTTTGCTCCACTGGCCGAGAGCGCTCTCGCGAAGTAATCCATAGCCAGCGCTCCGTCAGAGCCGGAACCCGCAGCTTTCAGCAGCTTCGCGTAGTTTGCCCCGTAATTGCCGTCGCCGATCAAATGATGATAAAAATCCGCGTACCAGACCGCGTCAAATCCGACGCCGCCCTGATCCACGGGCTTCGTCATGGCGTCCCAACCGGTGTGGTCCTCGGCCATCAGAAATGCCGCCGGGTGAACCATTCGGACGGTTCGCGTCAGTTCACGCAGCAGCTTGATCCCGTATAGATTAGCGTTGCCGACGGGACGTTGGCCCTCATGCAGGTGGTTATCTTGGTGAATTGCTCCTGTGAGATCAACCCGGATGCCGTCAATGTGATACTCGTCAAAAAGCATGGCGGCGCTGCTCGTAAACATCTGGCGCACATTCTCTTCCCTATAGCGGGGAGCCCATCCGCTGGAGCCGTTATCCAGGTACCCGCCGTTCCAATCCCTATAGTCGTTTGACTGGCCCTCATACCAGTAATAAATATTGTGCTCGGGACACTTGACAGGGTCGGAGTCGTACCCCCACTCGGCCCGATCTCCGCCGCTGTCGGTAAAGTGGTTGTACACGACATCCAGGATCACCGCGATGCCCGCCTGATGGCAGGCCCGCACGAAATGCTTCAGTTGGTTTCCTCCACCGGCGCTTGTTTGCAGGCAGAAAAAGTGCGATGTCCCGTAACCCCACTGAATATCGCCGTCGAATTCCAGCACGGGCAGGAGTTCAACCGCGTTGACCCCTAAAGCCACAAGCTGACTCACAAAATCCATAGCGTCGGAGAATGTGCCGGCTGCCGTGCTTCCGAAACCAAGTGATCCGACGTGCAGCTCATAGATAAGCAGATCCTCCACTCGCCGCGGCGGAGTTCGTCCCTGTACGAATTCTTCTTTCCAAAACTCTTCCGCCGAAATCAGTTGGTGCTTGGGCCACCCGGAATCATTGAAGTCCTTGGTGACTAAATCAGGTTCGGCCACGACGGAGCAGCTTACCGTTCCGTCCAGATCCCGATAAGAGCCAGCATATGGTTTCCCATTCGGATTGAATGCTCCCCGGCCGATCTGACTTCTTGACCAGAGATCGGTCTTGTACGTGACTGTTCCTTGCTCATTCTTGATCCGAAACATATACAGGCGTTGATGGAATTTGTCATAATCGGCCAGTTCCGGAGACTTGGCGGTATCCGTGCTCCAGATTCCCTCGGAACTCTGGAACAACGGAAACGCGCCCTTGTTTCCCACGGTCCTATCAATCTGCGCGCTGTTATCGTTCTCGATGTAACCGCTCTGATCAGTGGTTGCATTGAACTTCGCAAAAACAACATCCACCGCCTTGGCGTAAGGAGCCCAGACAGAGAAGCGAATGCCCGGCTTTCCGCCATTGCTCTGCGCTTTTTGCGCGCCGAACCGCCGTGCGGTGCTGAACCAGTAATGCTCCGTTTGAGTGGCGGGACCAAGCACGAACCGCCGGTGGCACTCCGCTGAATCCACTGAATCTGCATTGGGCAATTCCGTCACGATTCCCCAGGTATTCGGAGCGCCAGCCGCGTCAAGCGTCACGCCCCACTGAAATTCGCCTCCGACTTGAGAGGAGTCAAGCGGCACGATGGCCATGAACGCGCTGCATCCCGCTTCGTCCACGATTTGCCGCATGGGCGCTTCACTCCAGCGCTGGGAGTAGATCCCGTGGGAGTCCCAACTCCCGGACAGCCGCGCGTTATTAAAAAAACCGCGAGAAAGACCAGTGTGGTAAACAAAGGTCACTTGAATTGGAGGCATTGTTTCTCCTTGTGCTCGGCCACGGTTCCCGCTGCGGGAACACTCCTTCTACCGGAGGAGTCCAGTGCGAATCAGAATGCAATCAGTCCGCCATGCTATCGCGTTTAAGTTAACCGGTGTCGAGATGGTGTTTCCGGAATCGTTGCGCGCCGACTACGTAGGCCATGGAAAGGTGTATACTTCCTTTCGAAAATCGATATCTGTCCCTTGTGTGTCGAAGTGGCATCCCTCGGGAACAATGATGGCTTTACGATGACGATCGTTAAATGCCGACCAGAACATCGTCTTAACCCTATTGTCGTCCTTTTCGGCGACGTCAAGCAGATAGCGTATTTTATCTGCGGCATCATCCCGCGCGAGAAACTTCTCTCCTGCCGCCATACGCCAATTGCGGGACATTTGAAGATGCCCGCTGGCGTATTTAACCGGTTTCCCACCGCCCTTGAATGTCGCGGCGCCGCCGGGAATGCCCCGGCTGACTTCAATGACCCAAATGGATCTATCGGTGTCCAGCGAGTCCATGGCGAAGATGTCGATTCCATGGCCGGCCTCGTCATAGTGGCCGGGTATTGTCGCCGTCATCATGCGCAGGAACTCGCCTTGATCGCCGTTGTCAAACCAATGATTCTCGAAATAATTTTGCCGATTGCGTAAGGAATCGCGAACAAAGGCCTCCATGCGGTCTTCTGACTTCCAGCGGCGCTCACCCGCTATGTTTGTCGTAATAGGCATTCGCTTACCATCCATGCAACAGCGATCCGTCGGGATCTGTGGCCCGAACTCGCCCGCTGAGTTGTATGCCAGATCCTTGCAATACGCGTGCCAGCTTCAAATCAGCGGATCGATCTTGTTTAGAGCAATTGTCAGATGTCCAATAACCGTTACAGGGGAAGATATCCGTGAAGGCGACGAGCGCCGCTGACTTTAGACAGCAGTTCATTGCCAGTCTGAACTATTCAGATAACTAATTTACTGGAAAGATAACGTGGTGAAAGCAGAGCCGGAAAGCGCATGTTAACTAAGAAGAAGCTATGACTGAATCCGCAACAACCTACTCCGGCGCGCCCCGCGTTACAGAGATGCTGGCGATCCCAGTGGCCGGCAGCGACAGCATGCTGCTGAATCTGAGCGGAGCGCATGGCCCGTTCTTCACTCGCAATCTGGTCATCCTGAAAGACAGCGCGGGGCACACGGGCGTGGGCGAAGTTCCGGGCGGCGAGCGCATTCGGCAAACATTGGAAGATGCGAGGCCTCTCCTCCTGGACCGGGATCTGGGGAACTATCAAAACATTCTCGGCGGGGTGCAACGGCAGTTTGCCGACCGTGATGCCGGTGGACGCGGCTTGCAGACATTCGATCTGCGGACAACCATTCATGCCGTAACGGCCCTGGAAGCGGCGCTCCTCGATTTGTTGGGGCAGCATCTCGGGGTGCCGGTGGCGGCCTTGCTCGGGGAAGGTCAACAGCGCGACATGGTGGAGACCCTCGGCTATCTCTTCTATGTGGGTGACCGTAAAAAAACCGGGCTGCCTTACGTGAGCGGTCCCGCCTCCGGCGATAATTGGCTGCGCTTGCGTCATGAGGAAGCACTAACGCCCGAAGCCGTCGTGCGGTTGGCGGAGGCAGCCTATGCGCGCTACGGCTTCCGGGACTTCAAACTGAAAGGCGGCGTGTTTCGCGGCGAGGAGGAAATGGAGGCTGTTACGGCCTTGGCGGAACGGTTTCCGCAAGCCCGCATTACGCTCGATCCGAACGGCGCTTGGTCCTTGGAAAAAGCGATCCGCTTATGTTCCGGCAAAGGTCATGTTCTGGCGTATGCGGAAGATCCTTGCGGAGCCGAAAACGGTTACTCCGGACGCGAGATACTGGCCGAATTCCGGCGCGCCACCCGACTGCCTACCGCCACCAACATGATTGCAACCGACTGGCGCGAGATGGGACACGCCATCCAGCTTCATTCGGTCGATATACCGCTGGCCGATCCGCATTTTTGGACCATGCGCGGCGCGGTCCGGGTGGCGCAGCTCTGCCGTGACTGGGGTCTCACCTGGGGCTCCCATTCGAATAATCACTTTGACGTTTCATTGGCGATGATCGCGCACGCCGCCGCCGCCGCGCCGGGAAAAATCACCGCCATCGACACGCATTGGATTTGGCAGGATGGGCAGAGGTTGACTCAAGAGCCTCTGCGAATCATCGGAGGCAAGGTAAAGATCTCGGAGGAGCCCGGCCTCGGCGTGGAACTGGATATGATCCAAGTCGAGCGTGCGCACAAGCTGTATCACGCAACCGGATCAACCGGACGCAATGACGCAGCGGCGATGCAGTATCTGATTCCGGGCTGGGCCTTCAACCATAAGCGCCCCTGCCTGCTGCGGCCTTAAAAGCCGAAGGCGGTCTCGGAAGGCGCTAATGCCAGGAGGACAGGATTGCGGCTACCGCAAGGCAGCACAAGTAGCTACAACAAATCGGTGAGTAGTAGGTCTCGGTAGCTCTCACCCCTAGAATTCTCCTTCCTGTCGCAGACCCTTCCAGATCGGCCGCAGATCGAGCGTAAACCCTTTCATGGGTCCGGTCGCGCGCAGCTTGTCGATATTCGTCCGGGTCTCGATGTTACCGCTCGTATAGATCTTCACTTCGCGTTGGTCCGGATGAATCAGCCAGCCGAGATCAACGCCGTTAGCGAGATACTGCTGCATCTTTTTTTGCAAGGTTTCGTATCCATCGGTCGGCGACTTGATTTCAATCACAAATTCAGGAATAACGGGAATGCGCTGCCGCCGCTTTTTGTAGGGAATGGCGTAGACCCGTTCATTGCTCACCCAAGCGGCATCCGGACACAACTTGTCGCCGCTCGCAAAGAGAAACGTCGTAGCCGGGCCAAAGACTTGGCCGTTTCCTTTCTGCGCCGCCCAGACGAGCAGTTGCGAAGCTGCTAATAAATCCTGCTGTCCGCTTTCGCCTCCACTGGGCGGCATGAGATACACATTTCCTTTCACATCTTGCTCGATCTTCTTGTGTTCGGGATAAACGCGGCAGATTTGTTCATAGAGGGCGGAAGCGCTCTGCCCTGCGCGCGGTTGAAAGATGACCACGCCTTCATAATCGTTCAAATAATCCGCAGGTGCTTTCAGTGCGGTCGCCATAGCGTGATTATCTCTTTTATGTATGTTACTGCCGACTTTAGCGGCGCAAAAAAACAGCCTGACCGATGAGCAGCAAGACAATTCCGACCACGCCCATGAAGATCTTCATCACGGTCCAACTCCGCAAGGTTTGGGCGACCGTCATACCCAGATACTCCTTCACGAGCCAGAACCCCGCGTCGTTCACGTGTGAAATGGTGGTGCCGCCGCAACAGATGGCCAGCACCAGGATTTCCGGAGAATAACCGTGCAATTGCTTCACCAGCGGAGCCAGAATTCCGGCCGCCGTGACAATGGCTACCGTCGCCGAGCCTTGCGCGGCGCGCAGCCCCGCCGAAGTCAGGAAACACACCAGCAGGGGAGATAACGGACTGGCCGCCAGCAGACCGCCCAGGTACGGGCCGATCCCGGAATCGACGATAACCTGCTTGAGCGCGCCGCCGCCGCCGATCACCAGCAGCAAGGTTGCCAGGGGGGCCAGGGCTTCTGTGGCCGCTTTTGTGATGCGCTCGCCGGGCATGCCCCGCCGCTGGCCTAGGAAGTACAGCGCCGCCAAGGTCGTGATCAACAGCGCCGTGAAGGGATGCCCCAAGAACTGGTAGAAGCCGCCGCCCGGCAGATGACCGATTTGCGCCACGGTGGCGAGCAGGATCAGCGCCACGGGAAGCACCAGCAGAAGAACAGTGAATACGAGCGAAGGAGCATCCGATCGGCCCTCCGTTGAAGGATCATGAGCGCCCGCTATTTCGGGAATAACCGGCGAAATGGAACGGGCGATCCAGCGGCCGTAATAAATGCCGCCGCTGATCATCAGGGGCACGGAAAGCAGCGCCCCGTAAAGGATGGTGCGCCCGACATCCGCGCCTAGTAATTGCGCGGCCACGGCGGGAGCTGGATGCGGAGGCACCAAGGCGTGCGTGATAGTCAGTGCCGCCGCGATGGGCATTCCGAACAGAAGCAGCGAGCGTTTCGATTCGCGGGCCAAGCTCCAGGCGAGCGGAGCCAGAATAATGAATCCGACCTCAAAAAATACGGGCAAGCCGACCAGGAAAGCCGCGGCCAGCACCGCCCAGGGCGCATGATAGGGTCCGGCCTTTTCCAGCAGCCAGTTCGCCAGAACCCGTCCGCCGCCTGACTCCTGGAGGAACCGTCCGATAATGGCGCCCAAGCCGACCACGACGGCGATAAAGCTCAGGGCATCCCCGACGCCGGCCTGCATGGAGGTGAGCACTTTGGCGGGCGGCATGCCGGCCGTCAGACCCAACGCCATGCTGACAATGAACAGCGCCAGAAACGCATGCAGCCGCGCCCGGAGAATGAGAAGGAGCAGCAGGCCAATCGCGCCCGCGGTGATGAGAACAAAATACAACCCGTGATGCAACGGACGAGTATATAACTACGGCTCCTGCCCGAACTCAAGCTAATCCGCTGCCGATCACAATTCTTTCAAATCTTCTCTCCCTTTAATTCTGCTTCGTTTAGCCGGATTTTCCGCCATTTGGAACGGCAATCCCGTTTTCCCGGCTGTTACCGTGTGGCCGCGAACACATATTCGCCAGTACGCCCGCGACATCCAGGAATGGGAACGGCTGCGAGCCGCCCGCCCGGTCACAAACGCCGATGGGTTCGAATTTACAAATCAGCGCGCAACCCGATAGCAAACCTGTGCTCAAATAAATCAAAGATATGGCGGAAACGGCAATCGAAGTTCAAAGCACTAAAGAAGGAGAATCTTTCGAACATGTCATCAGGCTGCTCGAAGACTCGCGCGCCGGCCTGGAACATTCATTAAAGGGGTTAACGGATGAGCTTTGCTCCGCTAAGCCAACAGTTGACGTCTGGTCCGTCACCGAAGTTCTTGAGCATCTGGTCATCATCGAGGGAAGAGTGCTTTCCCTGCTGCAAACCAAGCTTCCGGAACAGGAAGTGGTGCCGGACAGCGCAAACCAAGAAGACGACGCCAGGCTTGTCAGGCTAGTTGGCTCGCGAATCAGTAAAATTGACGCGCCGGTCTTTACACAGCCAACCGGACAGTATGCCCATTGCAGCGAGGGATGGGTCGCCTTCGACGCCGTCCGCCAGCGCACGCTGACCTACGCGGCAGCCACGCCCCAATACATGCGCGGACGCTTATTGCCTCATCCCGTGGTAGGACCCATCGACGGCTGTCAATGGTTCCTTGTCTTGGCGGCGCACACGCAGCGCCATGTCAAACAGATCGAAGAAATAAAAGCGGCGATACTCGCGTAACGCCGAAGGATCTTCCAGGAGAAGTATCCTATTGCCGATAGGATTACCTATGTTAGTCTGAACGGCATGGGACAGTACGCTCACCCGGAAGTTCTGGTCGAAACCGATTGGCTGGCTTCAAGGCTTTCCGACCAATCGATTCGCGCGGTGGAAGTGGATGTGGATACCGCCGCTTATGATTTGGGACACATTCCCGGCGCTATCGGCTGGTCCTGGCACACTCAGCTTTGCGACACGGTCAGACGCGATATTCTGCCGAAGGAGCAACTGGAGGCGCTGCTTTCGGAAGCGGGCATCACGCCTGAAACCACGGTTGTGCTGTACGGCGATAGCAATAACTGGTTCGCGGCCTGGGCTTTCTGGCAGTTAAAGATCTACGGCCACCGGGATGCGCGCTTGCTGAACGGCGGACGCAGAAAGTGGCTTGCCGAAGGTCGTCCTCTCATGGAGGAAGCGCCTTCCTATCCGGCAACGGCCTACCATGCGCAGGAACCGGACCTGTCGCTGCGCGCCTTCCTGCCGCAAATGTTGGAAGTGGTGAAAAACGGATCAGCCTCCTTAATCGATGTCCGCGGCCCGCAGGAGTTTACCGGCGAAATTCTCGCGCCGCCGGGACTTCCGGAAACTTGCCAACGCGGAGGACACATACCGGGCGCAAAAAGCGTGCCTTGGGGAAAAGCCTGCAACGAGGATGGAACGTTCAAGTCGTTTGAAGAATTGAAGGCGCTCTACGGAGCGGAAGGCGTGAACGAGTCCCGCCCCGCTATCTCTTATTGTCGAATTGGGGAGCGGTCCAGTCACACCTGGTTTGTCTTGAAGTATCTCCTGGGACTGCCGGACGTGCGAAACTACGACGGCTCCTGGACGGAGTGGGGCAACTTGGTGGGCGCGCCCGTCGAACGCGGCGCGGCCAAGGCGGCGGGAGCCTAGCGATGAGCTACGCGGAAAAACAAATTGAGATTGACGGCTGGCCGGTGCGGCTGACGAGTTATCAAATCGGATCAAAATACGTGTGCCAAGCCGACAACGTTTCACCCGGCGCCTGCTTAGCCAGATTCAGCGCGCCGACAGCCGAAGAAGCCGAATCGCAAGCCATCTCAAAGGCCCGGCATCTGTTGGGTAAGACCAGGAAACGGGAAGTGTAGAGAAAGAGTTGCGTTTTTCGCGGAGAACATTTCTAACAACGACAGCGGCGGTGAGCACCGTTTCCGCCGCCCCGAATACGAAGCAATCGGACCGCGACTACTGGATAGGAGTGCTGACGCGCATTGCCGATCCTGTTCTCACCGCGCTCAGTCAACGCAAGTTAAGGGCAGTAATGCCAGTCGAAGCGCCGCATGGCAATGCTGCTGATCGAAAGCAATACACCTACCTGGAAGCGCTCGGGCGGTTGCTGGCGGGCATGGCTCCCTGGCTGGAATCCGGCGACAGCGCCGGAAAAGAAGGAGAACTTCGCAATCATTATGCGGAACTGGCGCGGCAGGCCATTGCTGCCGCCGTTGATCCGGCTTCCCCCGATCACATGAATTTCACCTCCGGCTCGCAGCCTGTGGTGGATGCTGCCTTTCTCGCCCTGGGAGTGCTGCGCGCGCCCACGCAGCTTTGGAAAAAACTCGACGGCGCGACCAGGAAACAGTTAGTGGATGCCTTGCAATCGACGCGGGTGATCTGGCCCGGCTTCAATAACTGGCTGCTGTTCAGCGCGACGGTGGAAGCCTTTCTCGCCTTTGCGCGGCAAGGCTGGGACGCGATGCGGGTCGATTACGCTATCCGTGAGCACGAGCAATGGTACAAAGGCGCCGGCGTCTACGGTGATGGTCCGCAATTTCATTGGGATTATTACAACAGCTTTGTGATTCAGCCCATGCTGCTGCAAGTATTGGAAACGGTTGGACGCTGGTCGGATGCCTGGAAGCCGTTGCAGCCCGCGATTCTCGCCAGGGCCAAGCGGTATGGGGCGATTCAGGAACGCCTGGTCAGTCCGGAAGGCGCGTTCCCCGCGATGGGCCGCTCGCTGGCGTACCGCTTCGGAGCGTTTCATCTCCTGGCGACGATGGCTTTGCGAAAGGAATTGCCCGATGGGGTTGCGCCGGAGCAGGTTCGTTGCGCGCTGACCGCCGTAATTCGACGCATGATCGAAGCGCCGGGAACATTTGATGAACAGGGCTGGCTCCGGGTCGGCTTTTGCGGACACCAGCCCGCGATTGCGGAACCCTACATCTCGACCGGGAGCCTTTATCTCTGCTCGACCATCTTCGTGCCGCTTGGTCTGCCGAGCGGCGAAACTTTCTGGAGTGGTCCGCCGAAACCGTGGACGGCGCAAAAGATCTGGAACGGACAAGATGTTCCGGCGGATCACGCGATTTGATAAAATTCTGTTAACTGTAAACAGTCTGCGATGACTGCTGCCTTCGGGCGTTTGGGAGTTCCATGTCTGCATCTTCTCTTCGCGTGCAATGCTGCGCGCTGATTCTTCTTGCTTTTGCGGCGCTGCCGCTCGCGGCGCAAACCAGTTTCGGGCGTGTTTCCGGCACGGTCACCGATCCGGGCGGCGCTGTCGTTGCCAACGCGCCCGTGTTGATCAGAAATCTTGACACGACATCCACGCGAACGGTCAACACCAATGAAAGCGGTTTTTATAGCGCTTCGGAGCTTCCGATTGGCGGCTATGCTGTGAGCGTGGAGCAAGCCGGCTTTCGCAGGCAGGAACGAACCGGCGTTCAGCTTTCAGCCGATGCGCGCCTCACTGTTGATTTCACCCTGCAAATCGGCGATGTCACTCAATCGGTGGAAGTCGTCGCGCAGGCTGGCGAGACGATTAACACCACCTCCGGCGAGCTGGCCCGTACCATCGACGTGAAGCAGGTGGCTAACCTCGCGCTGAACGGCCGCAACTACACGCAATTGTTGTCGCTGGTGCCCGGCGCCGCTGTGACAAATCCTGACCAGTTCTCCGTCACCACCAGCCTTTCCGCCACTTCGCAGAACATCAATGGAAACCGGGCTGACACCAATAACCTGACCGTTGACGGCGCGTTCAATCTCGTTTCCGGGAGCAATGGCAGCCTGATGAACAACGTCAGCGCGGAGTTCATCCAGGAAGTAAAGGTGGAAACCTCCAATTTCTCCGCCGAATATGGCCGCATGTCCGGTCCTGCCTTCAACATCGTGACTAAGAACGGCACCAACGAATTTCACGGCGCTGCTTTTGAGTTCTTCCGCAATAACGCGCTGGATGCCCGGAACTTCTACGCCGCTCAGAAAACAAAGCTGCGGTTTAACGATTTCGGCTATGATTTCGGCGGGCCTATTCAGAAAAACAAGCTTTTCTTCTTTGTGGGCGAGGAGTGGAAGCGGCTCAGGCAGCAGGCAACTCCCATACGCCAGACCGTTCCCACCAACGCTATGTTGAACGGAAACTTCGCCAGTCTGCCGCAGTTGTTTTACCCCGGCACCAAGAACCCGATTCCCGGCAACAATATATCTAATCTGATTACGCCGGACGGACGCGCCATCGCGAACGTGTACCGGACGCTACAGGGGCAGGCAACCAGCTTCACTGATGCTCCCGTTGGCAACAACATCACCTTTGCGCCCAACAATCCGCTCGATTATCGCGAGGACATCGTCCGGCTGGATTACATATTAAACGAGAAGAACACGCTGTATGGGCGCTGGATTCACGATCAGAACCAACTGATTGATCCTTTCGGCACCTTCTCCGCTGGAAACACTTCCATTCTTCCCACGTCGCCCACGCTGCGCATGCGCCCGGGACAGAGTTTCCTGATCGCGGAAACCTGGAATCCCACGCCGCACATCGTGAACGAAGCGCGCGCCAACGCCAGTTGGGCTTCGCAGCACATTCCGCCCGTCGGCAACTTATGGCAGCGGAGCACCTACGGCTTCCAGTTCCAGCAGCTTTACAGCGGCGGTCAGTATGACAACGGAATCCCCCGTATCAGCATCACGAACTACATCGGAATGCAGGGCGCGACTTTTGCCCTGATGTCGCCCACCACGGACATCCAGTTCTCAGATACGTTCTCCCTCACGCTGGGCAATCACCTCTTGAGAGCGGGAGCTGTTGTGATCCGGGATCGCATTGACCAGAATGGCCGCCCGGAATACGGCGGCAATATCAATTTCCAGGCAAACGGAAACACCACCGGCAACGCGCTGGCCGATGCTTTGTTAGGTAATTTCAGGAATTATACCGAAGCAAGCGCCGATCCCATTGGCTTCTTCCGGTTTACTCAGCCGGAGTTTTTCGTCCAGGATAGCTGGAAAGTTTCCCCCAAGCTGAGTCTTGAAATCGGCGTACGGTATCAGTATTTGCAGCCCATGTACACCGTCGCCAACAACATGGCGAATTTCGACCAATCGCGCTATGACCCGGCGCAAGCTGTCCGGGTTAACTTGAATGCAACGATCGTACCCGGTTCCGGCAATCCTTACAACGGGCTCATCCGCGCCGGAAACGGTGTGCCGTCCGATCAGCAAGGGCGTGTTCCTGGCTCAACCGGCACCTTATTTAGTCAGATTCCCGCTGGCGCGCCGCGCGGCTTTTACAACTCGGCCAGCTTGTGGGGACCCCGATTCGGATTCGCGTATTCTCCGGATGCGAAGACTGCTATCCGGGGCGGCTATGGGATTTTCTACAATCGTCCGGAAGGCAACATGACCTTTGGCCAAGTGAACGTGCCTCCATTCCTGCTGACGACGGAGTACGATAACGCCAATCTCTCGAATATCACTGCCGGCGCTGTTGGAGCTGGCGTGCTCGGCGGCATTTCTGCCATCAATCCGAACCTGAAAAACGCTTACACGCAGCAATACAGCTTCAGCATTTCGCATGAGCTTCCGCACGGCATGATCGGGGAAATTTCCTATGTGGGGAACTTAGCCCGTCACCTGCTACGGCAGCCGAACATCAATTTCCCGGATCTCACCCGCTTCGCGGCCGCCGGATCGAGCGCTTCCGCCAACGCTTTCGTCCCTTATCTTGGCTATAGCTCCATCACTCAGTACCAGAGCGATTCCACCTCCAACTACAACGCTCTCCAGGTGTATGGGGCCAAACGCGTGGGCAGCATAGTCGCAACTACCGGCTACACCTGGTCAAAATCTCTGGGCGACTCCAGCGGCCAAGGCGATAACCTGGAAAACTGGCAGAATCGTCACTTCAACTACGGTCCTACCAGCTTTGACCGGCGTCACATTTTCTACGCCACTTTCGTGTGGCAGTTGCCGAGACTGGCTCAGTTCAACGGCCTTGTCCGTAACACAGTTGGGGGATGGCAATTGAGCGGAGTGGTTCGCTGGCAAACCGGTCAGTACTACACAATCACGGGTAGCACGTCCGTCAACACGCGCCGCGCGGATTATATCGGTGGTCCTCTCACGGTCAGCAATCCGGGGCCGAATCTATGGTTCAACACGGCTGCTTTCGTGACCTCTCCTAACACGCGTTATGGGAATTCGGGTACAGGTATTGTCGAGGGACCCGGACTGCAAACTTATGATCTGTCCCTGGCGAAGCATTTCGCTTTGACCGAACGCTTTGATCTGAAATTCCAAGGCGATTTCTTTAACGCCCCGAACATTACAAACTTCTCGACGCTCAATACGACCGTCACCAGCACGTCCAACTTCGGCACGCTGTCCGCAGCCTACCCGCCGCGGAACATTCAGCTCAGCTTGAAACTGTCGTTTTAATAGTTCGGGCATTTCTGTAGGGAGAGAAATCGAGAGCGCTTACGCCGACTGCCGACTCTGTATCTGCACGGAGGTGCATGAAACAGATGGATGATCGGCGTAAGCAGATACTGGCGGCATTGGCGCAGATGGATAAGCAATTCGGCAAAGGCTCGGTGCTGATGCTGGGCTCGCGCGCTAGTTTGCCGGTGGAAACGATTACAACCGGATCGATCTCCATCGACAACGCGCTCGGCGTGGGCGGGTTTCCACGCGGACGTGTCATCGAAGTGTTTGGTCCCGAATCATCTGGAAAGACAACGCTGGCGTTGCACGTGATCGCGGAAGCGCAACGAGGGGGCGGCGCGGCGGCGTTTATTGACGCGGAGCATGCGCTGGACCCCACCTATGCGGCAAAGCTGGGCGTGGACATTGAAAATCTGGTTGTTTCGCAGCCGGACTACGGCGAGCAGGCCCTGGAGATCGCGCAAGCGCTGGTGAACTCGCAGGCGGTTGACGTGATTGTCATTGACTCCGTGGCGGCGTTAACGCCTAAAGCGGAAGTGGAAGGCGAGATGGGTGACAGCCACATGGGGCTGCAGGCGCGCATGATGTCGCAAGCGTTGCGTAAGCTGACCGCTTCCGTTTCGCGGGCGAATACCTGCCTGATCTTCATCAACCAGTTGCGCGAAAAGATCGGCGTGATGTTCGGCAACCCGGAAACTACCACGGGCGGTCGGGCGCTGAAGTTCTTTGCCTCGGTGCGGGTGGAAGTGCGCCGCGCCACCGCCATTAAAGACGGCGAAGCAATCACGGGAAACCGGACCAAGATCAAGGTTGTCAAAAATAAAGTGGCCGCGCCGTTCCGTGAAGTGGAAGTGGATATTCTCTACGGTCAAGGCATTTCGCGGGAAAGCGACGCGCTTGACATGGGCGCGCAGCACGGAATACTGGAAAAGAGCGGATCATGGTACAGCTTCAAAGGCGAGCGGATCGGGCAAGGGCGGGAGAATGCGCGGCAGACGCTGCTGGAACGGCCGGAACTGCGCGAAGCGGTGGAAGCGGAACTGCGGACTAAACTCGGCTTGCATAAGATCGACGTCCGTCAAGCCTCCGTGGCATAAAAAAAGGCGCTGCCCGGGAGCAGCGCCGGAGGAGATATACTGTTTCAGCTATGCCGAGGCGGCGGCTTTAGAACCCTGTTGAAGCGCTTGCTGATTGACCTGGGACTCGGCCAGGGCAGTGAGCTTGGCATCAGCCTGCTTCTCTTCATCCAATGTCTTTTGGATGAGACTGACAGCTTCCTGCTTGCCCAATAACTGAGCATAGCTGAGCAAAGATCCCCAGGACGCCATCTCAAAATGCTCGACTTGGTTGCCGGCAACGATCAAGGCGGCATCGCGAACCGGAGTTTGATCCGTATTCTGGATCATCTGCTCAGATTCCTTGACCATGGCCTGTAGCACGGAGTTCGGTTTTGTTTGGGGCTGCTTGCCGAAAAGCTGGAAAATCTGTTCCGCTCGGCCAACCTGTTGCTTGGTTTCCAACAAATGCTGTTCGAAAGCTTCGCGCAACTGCGGAGTGGAAGATGCTTGCGCCATCTTCGGCAAGGCTTGCGTAAGTTGCTGTTCCGCGTCGTAAGAGTATTGAAGTCCCTCCAAAAAGAGGTCTTCAACGGTTTGCAGTTTCATATAAGGTCCTTTCGGGAGGGCTCGCGCTTACCCTCCCATTGTTACTGTAAGACCGAATACGCAAATATGAAACTGGCTTCATTCCTAGGTAACTAAAAGGCAAGCGCGTCAACCGCGTTACGCACTTCCGTTTCAAGTGATGTCTGACGCTGCGTGAGGCTGCGTTGACGGTCGCGCAATTTAACAATTTGTGCTTCGTTGCCGGAAAGCTGCGAAGAATACTGCCGAACCTGCTCCTCCTGGCCGTTCACGCGATTGAGGCTGGTAATGTTCTGGCGGAGGCGGTTGCTGTCTTCATTTAGGTCACTCATTTCGGCTGCCGCTGTTTTGAGGTCGGCTTGAACCTGCACGAGCTGCCGTTTGAGGGCAGCCAGCGCTTCCAGTTGCTTGCGTCCGTTGTCGGTCAACTGTTTGTTGGAAACAAGGCTAAGCAGGAAATCGGGCGTGGAACTGAGGACTTCGGTGGTGTTCTCGTAGACATGCTCCTGCTGGACCTTAAATGCCTGTGAGCCGTTGGCCGGAAGCGCCACTTCGAAACGGTAAGCCGTGGAGGTGCGCTCCGTGGGTTTGGGCGAGAGAATGGTGTACTCTGCGATGCCTTCCTGCTGGATCACCAAGGTTTTCGGCTTGGTATCGACGTTCTTGATGGCGTATGTGCGCGTCTGTCGGTCGGCATAGCGGAATTGAAAGATGCCGTTCTTGGCATGAATCTCGCGGATAGTTTGACGCGGGCTATCAAATGCGGTGGTGATGCGGGTGCCGTAATCCACCGCGTAGCCGATCAGTCGTTTGTCGCTGGCCTTCAGCGTTTCAACCAGCGCTTCCCCGGCGTACGCGCCGCCATCATAAACCGTTAACGGGCCGCCGTCGAGAGTCTTACCCGTGTTATTCGTGATTTCAGCGGCGTTCACCGGATGCTCGCCGCCGGATTCGGTGTAGATCAAAAGCTTGCGGGCGGCAATGCGGTCCTGGAGAAAAGGAAGCATGGCGGATTGGCTGCGCTTGATGGTAATAGGACTGGCGAAATTGTATTCAAAGAGTTCGCCCAGGGTGGAGCCGGTAGCGCCTTCAACGGTGCTGGACTCATACGCATCCGTCTGTGCTCTTGGCGCTGCTTCTTCGATCCGGTTTATTGCCTTGGGAATTGTTTTAGGAGCCATCAGTTGGTTGGCTACAAATGGCTTGAGAGCTGGCGGCGGTGGTGGCGCTACGCTCGGCACTCCGCCGAGAACGCCGCCGAGTACTCCTCCAGTTGCTCCGCCAACTACGCCACTGGCGGCATCGACATTGCCGCCGTAAACAACCGGTCCAGCGGCGCGATCCTCGGGAAGTTCGGCAACTTCGCGGCGGCCGTAACGGGGCGTATCAAGCTGGCTGATAAACGAGATGGGGCGGCCGGAGACAACAGACAACTGAACGTTGTTCCAGTCTTCATCGGTGGTGTTATCCACAATGGCCCAGCCTTCGAGCGTGGAGTTTATGTTCCCGAGAGCAAGGCGGTAAGAAGATTTCCAAATAGCAGTAGGAGTGACATACGCGATCCGCAAATTGCGGGTGCCGTTTCCCGGCGCGTCAATGTAAATGCTCCGGCGGTCGCGGGACCGGACATCATTGACTGTTTCGAGATACTGCTTGAGTTGAGTTTGCAGCCGCGCATCGGTAAAACGCATGGATGCCACCGCTCCGAGATCGATGGTTGTGAGTTCACCGGAGTCGAGCAGAAGGGTGAGTTGTTCCCGGACGATACCGGGTGAATTATCGCTTCTTAACTGAACGACGCGAGCCCCAACAATAGTTCCAGTTACCGTGCGATCAGCCGATTTCAACTCAAGACGCGCGCCCTTGAAGCTGTCAAGGAAGCTGCTCAGAAGCTGGTCGGTGCCGAGGCTGAACGGAAATTTAGCAAGACGCTGCGCCAGCGTTTCATTCGAGTCGTAGCGAACGCTGTTGATGCGGTTGCCGGAAGTGTCATGAACGGTAAGAGACTTCAACACATCGTTCATGTCCGTCGTCTTAAAATCAAGACGAGTTTCGCCGCTTGTTCCCGCCGCGCCTTCGCGTTCGAAAAAGCCGATGCCGTGTTTGTAGAGAATGACGTGCTTGACGGGAATGCTGCTCTCCGGCTGAGGGGATTGAGCCAGAGCCCATGACACAGGTAAGAATAAGAAGAACAGCCGTTGCTTTCGACGTCCAAAGATGATTCGCATGCGCTCTGATGATTTAGAAGGCGGAAGATAAGCAAAAAGTTCCCGATTATGCCAAATCAATCCCAGATTGCCTCGTCAAGAGCAGCGGAATCAAGGAATCCCGCGACCGGCGAATTCCTGGAGCGCTTCGAGTTTCAAGCAAAGGCTGAAATAGAAGGCGTGCTGGCCGACGCCTTCCGCGGATTCCAGCACTGGCGCAAAACTGCGATGGAAGAGCGAGTTGCCGTGTTCCGCCACATGGCCCAGGCGTTGCGGGCAAACGCTCAACTCTTTGCGGAGACTATCACGCGCGAGATGGGCAAAATCCTGCAAGAAGCGAAGGACGAGATCGGAAAATGCGCGAAGGAATGTGAGTGGTACGCGGAGCACGGACCAAAGTTGATGGCGGATGAGCCTGCGCCCATGGATGGCTCGACGGCGTACGTCTCCTATCTGCCGATTGGCCCGGTTCTCGGAGTCATGCCCTGGAACTTTCCTTTCTGGCAGCCGATGCGCGCCGCTGTTCCGATTCTGCTGGGCGGAAACACGATGGTGCTGAAGCCCGCGCCGAACGTGATGCGCTGTGCCCTGCATCTGCAAAACGCTTGGCAGCAAAGCGGATTGCCCGCTGGCGTTTTCACGATTCTGAATGCCGCCCATGAGGACGTTGAGGAGGTGATTGGGGACCGCCGGATTGCGGCGGCAACAGTAACGGGCAGCCCTCGCGCTGGCGCGGCCGTGGCTGCGGCGGCAGGAAGAGCGCTGAAGAAGTCGGTTCTTGAGTTGGGCGGCTCCGATCCCTTTATCGTGCTGGCCGACGCGGACCTCCACCGTGCCGTGGAGCAGGGCATTAAGGCGCGCTTCAGCAATGCCGGGCAGGTGTGTATCAGCGCCAAGCGCTTCATTCTGGAGGAGCCGATTGCCTACGAGTTTACCGAGCGTTTCGTTGAAGCAGTCAGGAAATTGACCGTCGGTGACCCTATGAATCCGGCAACAAAACTGGGACCAATAGCCCGTGATGATTTGCGCGGAACACTGGATCAGCAGGTGCGGAGCACCGTGACTGCCGGCGCGGGCGTGCTAACAGGCGGACATGCGCTTTCGGGGAAAGGTTTCTTCTACGCGCCCACAGTGCTTAATGATGTGGGTCCGGGGATGAGCGCTTTCGACGAAGAAACCTTCGGGCCGGTAGCCGCTCTAACCGTGGCGCGTGATGCCGAACACGCCATAGACCTTGCGAATCAAAGTGTTTACGGGCTGAGCGGAAATCTGTGGAGCGGGAACGAAGCGCGGGCGCGTGAGCTGGCGCGGAGACTGGAAACCGGAGGCGTGTTTATTAACGGCTTTTCCGCTTCCGACCCGCGAGTGCCTATCGGAGGAGTAAAGAACAGTGGATATGGGCGCGAGCTTTCCTACTACGGTCCTCGTGAGTTTCTGAACGCGCAAACCGTCTGGTTGAACAGACCTTAGACTTCGTAGCGGCCCGGAGCCAGAATGTGTTGCGGGTCTAAATGGTTTTTGATGCTGCTCAGAAACTGGCCGAGCGGGCCAGTATGCCGCATGACGTTCATGGATTGAATGCCTAGGCGATAAGGATAGTAACCGCTCCTCGCCAGCCGGTCGAGCAATTGCTCATGACAAAGACGGGCGCGCTGGTCCTCGCCCTCAATGTCGCGGTCGTAGACAATCGAAACCACGCAACCGACTGTTCTCTCCGTCATAAGAGTGAGCGAGATCATCGGCTCAAACTGATACTCAAGCAAAGTTGAGATGCAGATATTTGTCATTTCCCGTACCTGCGCGCCATGCAGCGGCGCGAGAGGCGAGCACCAAATCAGGCCGCAACGGTCGCGATCCGGGTCCAAAACGCTGGCGTCGCAGGTCGTTGTGTTAAAACCAGGTTTGCGCCAATAGCAGCTTTTCATGGGCTGGTCGGTGGGAACGCCTTGAATCAGGCCGAGTAGCGGACGCAAAAGCTCAAGGGTCTGACTGAGATCCCAACTGGTAAACGGCTTGGCAATCTTGGCAAAGCGCATGGCCAGACCGAGCTTGCGCTCGTCGAGAAACTTAAGGCGCTGTACTTTGCCCTTGAGGGCCTGACGGACCAGACGGCGCGCTTCCGCCACTTGCCGCTTCGTCCCGTAGAGAGCGCCAGATCCGTTCCAAGCGCCGAAGTTCAGCTTTTTCGCGATTTGCGACAGCACTTGGGGCTGTAGCGGCGTCTCGCCGCCGGTTTCCTGCCAAGGGTAAGATTGCAGGCCGCAGAGCACTTTGTAATCGTTGCCGATGTGACAAGCACTTTTGAGCGTGCCGTCCATGCGCAACGGGCGAAGCGCATCGAGAAGCGTCGGCAGGTCTTCGTCGCGGTCCACTTTGAAGAAGAAGGCTTCGACGCACTCAGGCGCGAGCATCAGCCACACGGTCATGCGCGTCACAATGCCGAGGTTGGATTGCGAAAACAGGCCGTCAATAAACGGCCCGACACCCCAGCGGTATAGGGGAGCAGCTTTCGCGCCGGGCATCTCGCCCATGCCGGTTTGGATGATTTCGCCGGAAGGCAGAACGACCTGCAGGTTGCAGGAATGGGCGAAGTGATCGCTGTAAGGAGTGTGCCCGAATCCACGCTCTACCGTGTTGCCGATGATGCTGCAATCGGGGCTTGCGCCGGTCGCATCCATCCAAAGTTTCGACTGGCGGGATTGAAGAAAATCGAACAACTGCCGCTGCGTGACGCCGGGTTCAATGGTGACATAGCCGAGTTCTTCGCTGAAGTCGAGGATGCGATTCATCCGGCTCAGGTTCAGCAGAACCGCGTCGGTCGTCGGCGCGCCTGACGTGTAACCCCAGTTCTTGCCGGTGCTGACCGGGTAAAGCGCAATGCTATGATGCCTCGCAATGCGAAGGCACTCGATAATGTCCTCAACGCTGCCTGGAAACAGCACGGCGTGAACAGTTTGGGTGGATTCAAAAGAAGCCGTCGCAACGGCTTCGCAGTGGGCCGCTTCCGTTTGGACATTCTCCGGACTCAGAACGGAAACCCACTCAGAGAGGGCTGAAGAAAGCGCCGTGGCGGGCGGGCTAATGACGGTCATGGATTGCACCTCTCAATGTAGTGGAACCAACTACGCTTTTTGCTCTGAAATGGACGCTGTACGCATTGAGGCAGCCATGGAATTTAGGCCAGCGCGGCTTGCATGTAGGCCAGGCACTTATTCACTTCCTCCACTGGCGTTCCCGCGCCTTTGTACTCATATTCCACAAACGCGGGTATCGCGTACTTCTTGTCTTTCAAGAGCTGCAGAACCTGCTTGATGGGCGTATCGCCTTCTCCGAAAGGCTCGTTCGGTCCATCCTCCTTCTTGCGGTCCTTAATGTGAAGGTGAGTGATGCGGTCGTGATGCTCGTTAATGTAAGCCATGGGGTCGAATCCGGCGGCGGAGAAGTGTCCGATATCAAGATTCACCCGGAACCAGTCCGACATGTCCAGGGCTTTCTGAAAAGTCTCGGGTGAAGAGAACTCGTCGGGGTGTTTCGTATCGCTGTGTCCATGCACGGCCACATAAATCTTATGCTTCTCCGCGAGCGGCTTGAGACGAGGAAGCATGCTCACCTGGGTAGAGGCCGCAATCGCCTTGGCGCGGAGGGCTTTCGCTTGTTGAAAGCATTTGTCCAACTCTTCGTCCGTGTAGTCTTTTGAAAAGTTGAGGGTGTAGGCATAAATTTCAGCGCCCGCGTCGTCGAACTGCTTCCGCACCGTTTTGAAGTGGTCGGTCGGCGTAGTCAACCGCCATTGACGCAAGTCTTCGCGGTATTTCTGGCCTTCAGGAGAGTTTCTCATTCGTCCGAACACCGGATTGCCGGGCTCAAGCTGAGGGGAAAACAACTCACACGGGCCCGATCCGCACTCTTTCAGCGCCTGTAGGACCGTTGGAACGGCATCGGTGCCGGTATGCGGCAGGGAACGGAAGCTGTAGGTACAGACGCCGAGTTGCACGCCCGCGATTGTGGGGTTGAATTTTCCCAACGCCATCGACGCTGGCAAGCTTGCCAGCATGATTCGTCCGAAGTCTCGTCTTGAATGCATGGTTTCTCCTTGTTGACGAAATGAAGCACGGAACCGTAACAGGCCACAGGAAAATACGTGCCCGGCGTGCCGTACTTACTATAATGCAGCTTGGATCTGGTGGACGGCATGGGGCTCGAACCCACGACCCCCACGTTGCGAACGTGGTGCTCTCCCAGCTGAGCTAGCCGCCCACTACTTGCAATCGGCGCGAAGGAGTGCGCCAAGGCGTGGTGTAACCCCCTCAATATAACATTTTCACGTGCTAGGATGGCTGTTCAC
>JAABUZ0100003482.1_pt1 | contig 23255 bp, 26 predicted proteins | sample 5562091 | NCBI WGS metagenome assembly JAABUZ01 (sample SAMN12813069, study PRJNA571459) | rock metagenome | isolation source: Antarctica rocks | place: Antarctica: Victoria Land, Linnaeus Terrace sud | collected 2015-12-21
CCGATCGGCGGGAAGATGTTGATGCCCAAGGAAACCGCACCGAGGGCGAGCGGATTGGGTGCGATCAGATAGAGGGGCCAGAGCAGCGCCATCATCCACAGCATGCCGACGGTGACCTGTCCGAAGGTGAACCGCTTCTCAACGCGTGGAGCGATGATGGAGCCGACCAAGCCACCGACGCCGGAGAGCGAGAACATGAGGCCGATCTCAACCGAAGACGCCTGCTGGCTGCGGGCTAGCACGATAAGGATGAGGCCAGCACCACCGCCGACAAAATTCAGACTGGCTGCCAGGAAGGTGATGAAGCGAACCAACTCCTGATGCCAGAGCCACACCAGGCCTTCACGGATTCCCTCGATCAGATTGCCGGGCTGCGTGTGGCGCTCTTCTTGGAATTCGGTTCGTATCGCTGCAAGGGTGAATACCGACGCGGCGTAGGAAACTGCATCGATGGCAAAGGGAACAACCCTGTTGACCTGGAAGAGCAGGCCGCCAATTGAGGGCCCGAGCAGACCGGCCAGGAAGAGCCCCCCCTGGTTCTGGGAGATGGCGGCCGCTAACTGTTCTTGCGGGACGACGCGTGGAAGGCTCGCTCCCTCGGCTACATTGAAGAAGACGAAGAGTGTGCCCGAGACGAAGGCGACGATGTAGAGCTGCACGATCGACACGTGTCCAAGCCACAGCATCAAGGGAATGCTTCCCAGCGAGATGGCCCGCCCGGCATCGCAGATGATCATGGTCTTCTTGCGATTCCATCGGTCGACGAACGCACCAGCTGGAAGGCCGAGCAGCAAATAGGGGACGGCGCCCAACGCCCCCACGATACCAGCCTGAACCGGAGAGTGGGTCAGGCCGAGGACAAACAAGGGGAAGGCAATGCCGGAAATGGCGGAGCCGGACACCGAGGCCAGCTGGCCGCTCCAGAGCAACATGTAGTCGAGATTGTGCCACAGCGAGCACGGCCGGGAGACGTCAGTCATCAAGTGAGGTGCGGGTAGACGTTCCCCGGACGCCGAGGACCCGAAATGTGGCCGGCACCAGAATCACCTCCAGATAGGAACTGTCCACAGCGCTCTCGAAACGGGTCGCCAGCCCGGTTTCGCCTCCAACTTCGACCCGACGGGACGGCCATGTTCGCATCTGCGGATGCTGCTGCCAGAACCGTCGCGCTGCGGGGAGCACCCAGGCGCAGCCAGAAAGCTCGAAGTTGTACACTCTGGCGCAACACCGGCAGCGGATGTAGGCGACATGCACGTGAGTCTGCATGGCGTCGTCCTCAGGTATCTCCACTGCAGCTGGGCCGTAGTGGCCGCAGGCGGGGCACGAGACGGGACGACGAGCCAGTGCGTCCTGGACGTAGCTGTGGTTCCAGGACAGCACTCTGTTCAACGCTGCCTTCTGGCCCTTCACACCGCTCAGCACATCCGGAAGCTGAACATGAATGAGGACGGGACCCGACTCGTGACACGTAGGACAACGGACCATAAATTCTCCCCTCTCAGGAACAATTCGCACAATGAGCCGCTGACGACCGCAGATGGGGCACCAGATGCGAGAGACCTCCCAGGAGGCGGGACCCGGAAACCTGAGACCATAGGCGACCGCGTCCTCGGTGAACTTCGCGCTGAGAACACGCCGCAGAGCCAGCTTGCTCCGGTGCAGCTTCACCCGTACTGCCCCCTCACTCACGCCAAGCCTCTCAGCGATCTCGGCATACGGCCGATCCTCGATATACCGCTGAATGAGGATGGCGCGTGTCTCCGAAGAGAGGAACTCCATCGCCCGATCGAGCAAATCGGCCAGCTCGTCATGCTCTAGCTCGATCTCCAGGTCGGCGCCGTCGGTCAGCAAGCCATCTGGTCCCAAGGTCAGTACGTTCTCCTCGCCTGTAATCGAGTAGAAACCTGGCTGTGTACGGCTTCGCTGCCTCCAACGGCGACAGACATTACGTGCGATCCCTGATAGCCACTGGTGGACCCGCTGGGGATCCCGGAGCTTGTCGTGGTGCCTCCAGGCCTCGAGGAGCGCCTCCTGCGCGAGATCTTCTGCGACGAAGCCATTGCCCGTCAGACGGGCACACAGACCGACAAGCCGACTACGTTGTCCCTGCAGCAGCTCCTCGAACGACTCCGGTCTCTCCACAGACGTACCTCCTCGCATGAAACGGCACCATTGCCCCTTCAATAAGCTTGTCACGGGAAGGACAGGTTTCGTTACGCATCTTCCGAATCCTTCCCCTAAAATCCGCGTAAAGTTTTGCCTGCCTGGGGTGATCATTAGATAGAGAGATTCGACAATCATCTGGAACTGAGGAACGCCGTGCAAACATCTCCAGCTAACCGCTTCAGCCTGGAAGAGGTCTTACCAGCCGAGCAGATGAGACTGCGCCGGCTCTGCACGCATCTATCGGGCAGCGCGGAGGCAGCCGAGGACCTGGTCCAGGAGACCCTGGTCGAGGCGTGGCGTCACCGGGATAGGCTGCACGATCCGACCGGGTACGACCGCTGGTTGTCAGCCATCGCTCGGAATGTCTGCCGCCGTTGGAGGGCCAGGAGCAACCAGTGTCTAAAGTTTGTGGGCCTGGAAGCCGATGAACAGCCAGCCAAGGATTTGCAGGATGTTCTGATTGACGACCTCGACCTCGAAGTCGAGTTGGAACGGGATGAGCTTGCCGACCTCCTGGCTCGGGCGATGGCCCTACTACCTGCTCCCACTCGCCAGGCGCTCCTCCAGCGGTACATCGAGGATCTCCCGATTTCAGACGTCGCGAGGCTCCTGGGGGTCAGCGAGGGGGCGACAGCAGTTCGACTACATCGGGGCAAGCTTGCCCTCCGCCGTCTCCTCCTCACCGATTTCCCGGACGCAGCAGCCTTGTATGGTCTGACCGATCCCGACAACGGATGGCAGCCGACGCGACTGTGGTGCCGCATGTGCGGCCAGTATCGACTGATGGGTCGCTTCGTGGGAGATCCTGCGATCTTCTCGCTACGCTGTCCGGGCTGTGGGCGACCCGGAGAGTGCCAGACGGAGTGTCCTGTGCCGGGCACTCCCCGTCCTAAGGGCTACAAGACGGCTCTGACACGCATTGACACCTGGGTCGACACAGCGTACGGATTGCGCCGCGGTCACCCGCATCCCCTTTGTCCCCGGTGTGCTCGCCCAACACCGCTCCGCCTCGGTCCACCTTTGGGTCTTCCTGCGGACCTTCAGACGCCGGGCATCCACATCTACCTGCACTGCGATGCCTGCGGCGCGATTCACCACTCCATGCTCGAAGGCATCGCTCTCGCACTGCCGGAGGCGAGGCAGTTCTACCGCCGCCATCCCCGTATCCGGACGCTGCCACATCAGGAGGTCGTGATCGAGGGGAGACCTGCCTTCGTGGCTCGATTTGAGAGTCCGTCGGACCGCGCCAACCTCGACGTGCTCATCGCGCGTGATTCCTTCCGCTTGATCGCCGTTCACGGTCACCCGGACCCGGCGTAGGTGAGTTTCGGCGACATTCTGTTCCGCCGCTTCCCCCCGGCCCGCGCCCTGGAAATCAGAGACTTCCGCCTGCTGTGGATGGGTGAGAGCATCTCCATGGTCGGCAGCCAGTTCAGCTCCGTCGCCTGGGCCTGGCTGATTTTCCAGCTCACCGGCTCCGGTCTGGCGCTCGGCACGGTCCTGCTGGTCGGCGACATCCCGCGCGTGGTGCTCATGCTGGCTGCCGGTGCCCTCACCGATCGGTTCTCTCCCTGGAAGGTCTCGCTCGCCGCCAACCTCATCTCCGGGGCCACGCTCGGGATACTTTCGGTCCTCACCCTGACCCACCTGATCCACCTCTGGCACGTCTACCTCGCATCTCTGATATTCGGCGCCATGGGCGCCTTTTTCTTTCCTGCCGTATTTGCGCTCATCCCGCGTGCCCTCCCCCCAGAGCAGCTGAACGCGGGCAATGCCCTGATGGAGAGCACCAATGGGCTCACCTCCTTCATTGGCCCGGCCCTGGCCGGTGTGCTGATTGCGGGCGTCGGTCGGAACGGCGGCGTCAGCCTCATCTTCGCCCTCGATGCCGGTAGCTTTGCCGTCGCGGCATTAGCGCTCCAGTTCATGTCGGTTGACTGCAAGGGAGTGGCCACACAGGGCAACGCGGCCGGCACCCCGTCCGAACGACACCGGCTACTCCGCTCCATCCTTGAAGGGCTCCGCCTCGCCTGGCGCGATCCTGGCCTCCGCACCTTCCTTCTTCTGCTCGCGGTGAATAACCTCGCCTTCTACGGTCCGTATCGGGTAGGACTGGCAGCATTAGCAGCTCATCGCTTTGCGGGCGGAGCGGCTGCTTTGGGCACCCTCTACGGTGCCTGGGGTGCCGGCGCCTTGGTCGGTACCGTCGTCGCGGGATTCGTTGGACGCCTCCGCCGCTATGGGCTCCTCATGCTGGCCGGAGCCCTGGTTCAGGGAGTCGCCTTTCTGCTGATCGGTTTCGCCCCGAACCTAGTCGTTGCCATACTCCTGGTTGTGATCCTCGGGGTGGAGGGCGGCGTCGGCAACGTCGTCTTTGGCACCTGGCTCCAGGTCCGCACCGATCCCTCATTCCTCGGTCGAGTGACCAGCCTGGTCGGCCTCGCCAACCTCGGCCTGACGCCGCTCTCCTATGCCCTCTCCGGCGCCCTGGTTGATCTCAACCCCACGCTGATGTTCGCACTGGCCGGGGGGTTGGTACTGGCGGCGGTGGGCCTTGCTGGCATCAGCGCGACGGTTCGAGGAATGGAGTAATGCGCGGCCCAGAAGCGGGCTGGTGTACAGACGCCTCGCCGATTCTTGGTCATGGCACGGCTAGCCGAGAATCGGTCAGTGGAGACCGATTCCTAACAGCTCAGAGCCGGCAGTGATAGTTGTAGATTGTGCGGCCTGGCTCGAAGCCAAGCGACTGGTAGAGGTCCCAGGCTGGCTCGTTGACGTGCGCACCGTAGACCAGCGCGGTCTCCATCCCGTGCTCGTGCATGCGTCGCAGTACCTCGATGCTCACGGCTCGGGCTAATCCCATGCGCGCGTATGCCGGTCGGGTACCCAGTGGCTCGATCTCCCCGATCTTGTTGATCGGGTCCAGCCAGCCGATGCAGCAGGAGACGAGGGTGCCATCGGGGGCCACGACGACGGGATTGAGCTCGATGTTATAGCCCGGGTTGCGCATCAAGCGCAGATGCTGCTCGGCACTGTAGGTGGAAGGCGCCCAAACCGACCAGGCATCTCTGTGCATGTCGACGTAGGCCGGGACCTCCCGCTCGCCGGCCAGACGCCTGATGCTGAAGCCCTCTGGCAAGTGCGGCGGGGGTATCGGTCGATCGAGCGGACGCAGCAGTTCGACGTAGGAGGAATCGTCGCGAGTGAAGCCCTCGGCCTCAAGGAAGGCGATCTTGGCAACGCTATTCTCACGGGTCTGGACCCAGGCCTCGATGTCTCCACCGTCCTCGCGGACAGCCTGCTTTAGCCGTTCCATTCCCCAGGCGACCAGTTTGCGTCCTAACCCCCGGATGGCATCCGAACTTCCCTGGTCGAGTATCATGCCCCATTGGGGGTTGACCATCGCGAAGCCGACAAGCTCTTCTGCCTCTTCCCAGAGGCGAATGTTCCGTTCCGGCTCGGACTGACGGCGGAATGCCCCGAGCAAATCACCAACGTGCTCGTACTCTCCCTCCGGTTCCACCGACCGACAGGCCATGAGGAAATCGAGCATGCGCTGGAGGTCGTCCGGACCGGCGTGGGCGCGGGATTCCATGTGCGTATTTTAGTGCGGGATCTCCGTAGACCACCCCACGGCCGAGCGTCGAGGTCTTTCTGGAGTACCCTGTTCGGCATGTCCGCAGGACTCGGTGAAGCCATCTCGCTGCCCCGGTCGGCTCCTTCCAGCATGCCGGATTCGGCGTTTCCCTTTACGTTTGTGAACATGGACAAGGACAAGTGGTTCCACATCGATAAACGGAGGGCATGGTGATTGAGGTCGTGAGTTGGCCGGAAGATCTATCAGAGTGGGATCCAGAGAAAGACCCCTACTATCTCGAACTGGGAGGAGAAACATCTCCCGTCCTCGATACCGAGTACGCGGGCCCACAGAGCGCTGGGCAGGGCCAGTCTCAGCCGAACGGCCTCATCTATGAATACTGGTGGACCATCGGCCATCCGGGCTTTCGTCCGCAGTCTCCCCATTGGTACGACCTGTTCACGGGAAGCGGGAACGGGTACTCCATGTGGACCCATCTACGTGAGGTTGAGAAGAACGTGGCTGCTCGCGTCTACCTGTTCTTTCCCCGGAGTGGCAACTGGCGGATCAAGGAGATCACGGCAGCTGTCACGTATCTGCCCCCAATGCGCGAGCACGAATCCCTGCTCGATCAGGCCGCCGTCGATTGGTCGCGCATCCAGCCCTATGTGTCGGGCATCTCACAGCTTGCGAGTGCTGCAGCCGGGACAGCCGTCGGCGGGCCAGTCGGCGGTGCGGTGGCAGGCGGTGCCGTGGGACGAGCCGTCGCTATGCTGGGTACCCTGGCCAAGGTGCAATTGACGAGCGTGCCGCAGACGGGGAATCTCGCCTGGGCGGTCGGAAAGATGACGACCAAGTCGAAATATGGGGTGATGCAGGGGGTGGCGTGGACGCTCCCGAAGGCGGTGTTTGAGCTCCTGGGCGGATGCATCACGGGAACACTCGCTCTGAGCGTGATTCCCGCGCCGATCCAGCAGCACGGCCAGGTGGCAATCCAAGCGCCCGAGCCCCAGAAGCTCCCCGTGTTGGTGCACTCGGTCGTCTACGCGACGAAGGAGGACGGAACTGAGGAGGTGTGCTGGCAACCGGCCTCAAACCGGTTTCTCGAACTTCAGGTCCAACCTCAGTTCCCGCCGCGTACCACCGCTGCGCCTTGACGCACGACAGTCCGGCAAGTCGGCAGGAGCGGAGGCTGTGCTGCACCTGGATGCGGTACGCTGTCTCGAATGGGAGGCAGCATGGAGATTCTGCTGGTCCGACATGGTCAGTCGGTGGCCGATATCGAGGGAAGGCATGAAGGACGAGCAGACTTCCCGCTGACGGATCTGGGTCGCAGCCAGGCGCGACGAGCCGCCGACTGGATCGCGCAGCAGTATCCACCCGACTCTATCCTCAGTAGTCCGCTCCAGCGAGCAACCGAAACTGCCTGCATCATGGCCGACCGCTTGAACTTGGCAGTGGCGCTCGATGATGAGTAGAGTACAAATCTCATCAAGCGGAGTATCGAGCGTCCGTAGGAGGTGGATGCGCTTGGCTATGGCGACCTGGTGCAGGCTGTAATATCGATACCCGGAGGAGAAGTCGACGACGGCCGAGTGAAGCACGTCGAGTTTGTCGCAGAGACGCAAGGCCTTGATGGTGAGCCCTGTCATCTCAGAGAAGCGGCCAATGGTGACGAGGTCTTGCATGACTCCCTCCTGGCATCCTGCTTGAGACCTGACCATATAGGGGAGAGTCAAGAGTCCATCGGGCCGCCAGGAGAGAGTTCTGTCCTTCCTCCGGTGACACTATAAGGGTATGCTCCATCTTCTGCGCCATCCCGGCGGCCGCACTTTCCTCTGGATGTGGTTCGGTCAAACCGTCTCCACCTTTGGCACCAGCGTCACCTTCTTTGCCCTTGGTGTCTACCTCTACGAGACCACCGGTCAGGCGACGCCTCTTGCCATCCTTGGCATCGCCCGCTTCCTCCCGCAGATCGCCCTTAGCCCGCTCGCCGGCGTTATCGTCGACCGCATCGACCGCAAGTGGGCCATGCTCCTCTCCGACGTGGGGCAAGGCCTCGCCGTCCTGGCCGTCCTCCTCCTCTTTTCCGCCGGCCTGCTTCAGCCCTGGCTGATCTACCTGCTCTTCGCCTTCGCCAGCGTGGCCGATAGCCTGCGTTGGACCGCCGAAGCCGCGACCATGACCCTCCTCGTGCCAAAAGAGCACCTGGGGCGAGCGAACGGATTGCAATCGTTCGGGGAGGGATTGGGCGGCGTGGCGGGACCCGCCACCGCCGGCGCCCTCCTCGCAGTGATCGGCATCAGCCACCTCCTGCTGATCGACGTCCTCACCTACCTCCTCGACGTGATCATCCTTCTCTTTCTCGCCATCCCGCGCGTTGCGATGACGGGGACGAAGCAGCAGGGAAACATCTGGCGAGAGATGGCCACCGGCTGGCACTACATCCGGGCCCGCTCCGGCCTCCTCGGTCTGCTGCTCATCACCGCCGTGGCCAACCTGGCCGATATCTCCGTGGCCTGGCGGCTCGTCCCCGCTTTGGTGCTGGCCGCCACGCATCGGAACACAGTGGTGCTGGGACTGGTAGGCAGTGCCTTCGACCTGGGGATGCTCGCCGGGGGTGCGGTGATGGCGGGCTGGGGCGGTCCCCGGAACCGGGTGCTGGGCCTGATCGGCGGCTCCGTCCTCCTGGCGCTCTGCGGCGAGGTGCTCTTCGGACTCGGACGGTCTCTCCCCATCTGGCTCGTGGCGGCCTTCCTTGGAGCGTTCTTGATCCCCCTTCGGCTGGGCTCCAGCCAGGCCCTGTGGCAAGCCAAAGTTGCTCCGGAGCTGCAGGGGCGGGTCTTCGCCGTGCGGCGGGCCATCAGCCAGATCACCTTCCCCCTGGGCCTGCTGCTGGTCGGCCCTTGGGCCGACGATATCGCCACCCCCGCCATGCGCGGTTCCCTCGGCTTCGCCTTGCGCCCCGTCTTCGGGTCCGGTCCCGGCCGGGGCTACGCCCTCACTGTGGTGCTGCTGGGCCTCTTCACGGCCGTGATCTACCTACTAGGCGCCTTCGTCCCCGCTGTCCGCGCCGCCCAGCGCGACCTGCCGGACGCCGTTGTGGTGCAGACCTGACGACTTCGGTATGTCGAACCCACAGGCGGTCGCGTAAAACACCCACCTCCCCAATCAGCGCGCTGTGTCTCCCGACCCACAGGACAACCACACATGCTCGCTCCCCTGAATCCGAGCCGATCTTCTTTATGGATAGGTGAACCAGACCAGCCAGTGGCCGCGCCGGCTTATGTGGTGGGGTCAGGCGATCAGTCGATCCCAGCACGACCCACATTCCCAGATCTCCGGCAAGATCCCGCGCGCGCCGGGTGCTGTGCCGCAGCAGGTCCCAGTCGACCTCCTCCGTCGAGGCGATATCGGCGCCGGCATAACCGGAGAGGCAGGCCTCAGGGAAGTGCGCGACGTCGGCCACGCGAGCGTGCACTATGCGCATCTGTCGGAGAACGTATTCCAGGTTCCGCCCGATGTCGCGAGACGTTGGGAACTGGCAGGTAGCGATCCGCAGCCTCATGGTCGAATCTCACGGAGTGTGCGCAACCTATACGCGTGGGGCATATGAGGGAGTGTTGCGACCGCGCTCATGACAGGTAGATGGTATCCGACATGATGCCGCGGGAGCCGCGAAGTGCATCTGACAGGGCATACGGGACGAGGTTTATCAGTGGAGAGGGAAGCTGGTATGGATCGAACCATGCAACCTCCGCGATCTCACCGCTATTCGGCACGGTGGGCTGACCGTCCTCGATCTCACACCGGAAGGCAAATGTCATCCAGGGATCTCCGTTTGCCCGCACGAAGTGGTAGACACCGATGAGGTGTGCGATGGCTACCGTCGCGCCGGTCTCTTCCAGTACCTCGCGGATCAGTGCCTGCCTGGGGTTCCCCCCGGTGGGCCATATCGATGCCGTCCATAGTTCTCCTTGATGAGGAGAATCCGACCGGCTGGGTCGAAGATGAACGCGGCGACGGTCAGGCCGAGGATCGATGGGGAGCTATTGTCGTGGCGGATAGTCGGCACGTCACACTCCGTCCATTATGCTTTCCCGCGATGAGGGCATTCACTTCTGTACAAGCAGCAGACAGATCCTCAGCCCGCACACCTCCAAGCTCACTCATGGAGGTTCGCCCGCGAGAGCCGCCCTCTCGTAGAAGGCCACCAGGCGACGCATGGATCGATCAAATAAGTCCTCGTGCAGCTGATGGGTGCCCAGGACTGGAGCCATCGCGCACCAGAGCCCCGTGAGCCACAGCTCGCGGACTCCGGCAAATGCACCTACCAGCGAAAGGTCTCGACGTGGCAGCGGACGGACGGAACTGTAGCCCCGCAGAAAGCGCTGCCAGACATCGGCTCCGTGGCCGTGGATCGTCCTCGACCAATAGAAGATGCCAAGATCGTACGCGCGCCAGCCCGGCCCCGCGAAGTCGAAATCGAAGTGAATGACCTTCCCGTTCCAATACGTCGAATTGCCGCCGGTCATGTCCCCGTGGATCGGCCCCCAATCCAGTGATGAGAGTTCGTTGCGGTGGAGGAGATCTCTGTATCTGTTGACCATCTGTTCCCAAACGCTGGAATCGGCTCCGCGGCGGGCTTACACGCGGGCAATCGCCTGCAGGGGCTGGTCGATCAGGTAGGCGAGATCAAGCTGGAACCGCAGGAGCTTCGAGCGGAAGTTGTCAGCCGCCGCGTGGATTTCCCCGATCGACCTGCCGAATCGCGCGGCGTGGTCCGCCGGCGATATTCGCTTGGACCCCGGACTGCCAAAATGCGTGTACACGCCGGGTGCGCGCTCGAAGAGCGCAACCTGTCGCACTCCCTCGATGGCTGGAATCGACGAGTACCAGCCGCCGTCCGTCCGTCGAATCCCCGCCGCTACCGGCGCGGCGCACTCTCGCAGGTGGTTCAGGAGCTCAAGCTCCCAGTCGATTTCCCCGTCCGATCGCCAAGCGGACCGGTACACGCGCACGATGCGTTCCCCCTCCTCCGTAGGAAGAGAGTAGTGGTCGTTCAAGCCGGATTGAATGAGGAGCACATCGCCGGTGGACCGCACCCCGAAGCCGGCGTGGATGAGATCGGTCAGTGCGTCACCACGAATTAACGAGTGTAATGCCGGATAGTACGGCACCGCGGTACGCCGATTCACATCTTCCCCTTGCGGCATCGGACTATCCTCGGTGAGGGAGTGATGGGACACGAACCATTATGGTCAAGCGTGCCGCGAGGATCTCTGAGAGTGGCGGGAGGGGAGACTGAATTCACATCGGTCCCAACTCACGCCAGATCGGCGATTGGTTCGTGAGGAAGAACCGGCTGAGCTCCACCAGCATAGTCAAGGGACGCTCAGCCCAGGAGTGACTCGGCTGGGGGCCGCGCTGCGCGGTAAAGAGGGCGTGCTGCATGTGACGCCAGAGGATACGAGCCTCCACCGTGGTGTCGTCCTGGAGCGGCGCGAGCGAGCGATACCCGTCCAGGAGGGAGGGCACGGCACGCAGGGGGACACCCCCGAAATCCCAGGCCGGATCGCCCCACGATGCGCTGCCCCAATCCAGCAGTGCCGCGTACTGCCATGACGAAGACTGAACCATGACGTTGGTGGATTGGACGTCGCCGTGGGAGAAAGAGGCTTCGGCAGGGGCGGTAGCGGCGGGGACGATGCGATCCAGCCAGCGTACGAACCAGCGTGCCTCGCTGCTCGTGATCCATCCGCAGCTGGCCAAATCCTCCGCCAGTTGGCGCGAGTCGGGAAGAGTCTCTCGCTCTCCCAGCGCTGCTCCGGGGCCGTCCCGGTCGACGCCGGTGTGCAGCCGCGCCAGATCGCACCCGATATCATGCCAGACCGCCGGTGTCTCCTCGGGTTCCAGATCGAGGTGAGCAAGCGTTTCTCCCTTGACTCGCTCATAGATGGTGTAGGGAACGGGGAGCACGGTGCGGGAGTCGTCGTAGACCAGGAGGGCAGGGGTCCGAACCCCGGCACGGCGCGCCAGCGGCACCGCGATCGACTCGTGGTAGAGGGCGCGGTCGTGCAGGGGGTGCCGGCGCGGCACGCGCAGGACATGCGCATCACCCAGGAGACAGATGGCGTTAAAAATGCTCGTGTCGGGCAGCCGGATGACGGGGTGGGAGAAAAGCCTGTGATGATGTGCCATCTCCACGATGGCACGGTCAGAGACATCGGCGTGCGGGGGAAGTTGCATGCGGAAACGCTCCTCGTGGAATGATGCGTGTAGGTACGCGTCGAAGTCGCAGTCCATGCCACGAGGCAGCACGATGGACCGGTGCAGCATCGCCACGGTGTGTGAGAGCGCCGGCGATGACCCGAGCCGAGGGACAGATGGTAGCGAAGGCTAGCTTGATCTACTCGGCACGACTGGGCGGTGCAGCTGCGTGTCTGCCGTGGACATGGTTCTCATCGTGGCACCTCCCAGTCAGATCTGATCCATCGCGTCCCCCAGACTTCACGATGGTCAGGCCACTTTCGAGTTCGCGGGTAGCGCGTGAGCCCGTTCCCACCCTCACTCTACACAAGTAGCACCACTTGCTTCAATGCGTCAATGAAGCTGTAGTCTCGGCAGGAATGTCTGGCCGGGGATAGGAAGGAGGTGTGAGGGATGGAGATTGCGGTCGCCGTGGAACGATTCGTCGGGCAGGCAGCAGCGGAGAACCGCTTCTCCGGTGTTGTGCTCATCGCGCACGGGAATGAGATTTACTTCGCGCAGAGCTACAACCTTGCGTGCCGCCGCTTCGACGTGCCGAATCAGATCGATACCCGCTTCGATGTTGCCTCGCTCGGCAAGATGTTCACCGGTGTCGCCATCGGCCAACTCGTCGAGCGCGGACTCCTGGCCTTCGATGCCCCGATCTCGTGCTACCTCCCGGACTATCCCTCAGCTGTCGCTGGCCGGGTCACGCTTCACCAACTCCTCACGCACACCTCGGGCCTGGGCAGTATTTTCGACGGCGGCTGGGACGTCGCTTCCCGTGCCCGCTATTGGAACATTCAAGACCTGCTTCCCTACTTCCAGGATCGCCCCCTCCTCTTTGAGCCGGGGACCGGGTGGGAGTACAGCAACGCCGGGTACATCGTGCTTGGCGCGGTGATCGAGGCGGTGACGGGAACGCCCTACTTCGACTACGTTCGGGAGCATATCTTTGGCCCGGCTGGGATGCAGGACACCGGCCCGTACAGCCTGGATGAGGACATGCCGAACCTGGCATACGCCGCCAGCCGGCTCGATCCGGACGATCACGAGGAAGCCGAGCCCCGGTGGAATAACATCTTCCGGCACTGGGTCGTTAGCACCCCCGCGGGATGCGTGTACTCCACGGTCTCCGACCTCTTCCGCTTCGCGCAGGCCCTTCGCCACGGTGGCCTCGTCAGCCCTCGCATGCTCGCGATGCTAACGGAAACGACAGTCCCAACGGGACAGAGGGCAGGCCAGTCCTACGCGTACGGCTTCTATGTCGATGACGTAGGCGGGATGCGGGTCTTCGGCCACGCCGGTATGGTGCCAGGCTATCAGGCCTGGCTTGATATCTATCCTTCGTTGGACTATACGGTCGTGGTGCTCAGCAACTTCGATCATCCCGCCGCCCGCGATGTGGCGTGGTTTGTTCGAGACCACTTCGCCACCACGAGCCCGCACCCCGTCCATCCCAATAACGCCAGAGAATCACGGCATCACTAGCACGATGTCTACGCACAGTTTTGATCCCGCTACCATCTGCACCCGCCACGGCCTGGTCTGTCTCGATGACCTGAGCCACCGAGGCAGCAGCTCAGACCTCATCCTCCGAGTACAGGATGTACAGGGGCGCGAGTATGTGCTCAAGCACGTGGGCTGCGAGCTGCGAGAATCGGAGGTGCGGGCTCTCCGTGCCTGGCAAGTATCGGGCGTGATGCCGCGCCTGATCGAGGAGCTTGAGCCCGGATATTACCTGATCGAGTGGCTGGAAGGGCGCACCATGGTGGAGGTCCCGCGGGACGAGCCCGTGCCGGCGGTGAATATTGGGCAGGCGCTCGCTGCCCTGCACCGCGTGTCTCCTCCCGACGAAACTCTAGAGATCCGCTCTCGCTTTGCCCTCGCACCTGAAGCGGGCTCGAAACTTCTTCCACCATCGCTCTCTGGCCTCGGCGATCGGCTGGCGACGCGGCTCCGGCACCACAAAGCTCACCAATCGGGCTTCCTCCACGGTGACCTCGTCCCGGCCAACGTCATACTAACGTCGGCTGGCCCTCGGTTCATTGATCCAGTGGGACGACGTGGTCTCCCGGCCTGGGATTTGGCTCAGCTCGCAGCCTCCAGTTTGGGACGAGGTAGACCGCGACTTCTTGCTCCGCTTCTTGAGGGTACCGCACCACACCTCCCCTGCTGGCCGAAACGTTCGCGTGGATGATCCTCTTCTACCTGCAAAAGAATCTCCCTTCCGAACAGCCCCTTCACCCCGCACCTGCTGCCCGTCGGTGGTGCACTGGAGAAAACCGGCGATGCTGAGCGGTTTCTGGAGACCTGTCTGCGGCGTCTCTGAGACGGGAGACGCACCAGCGCCTATAGATACGTCCTGCTCCAGGTCCGGAGGGCTTGAATCTCGGTGTCAATCCATCCTTCAACCCGGAGTATTCCCGCCCGCTCCGCCCAGAACGTCACCTCTCGCGCCATCATGCGGAAGTAGTTGGTAGCCTGGATGTACGGTCCGGCGGAGAGATCGGCCTCGCTCAAGGGGCGAATGCTCGTATAGCCAGCGAGAAAGGCTTCCCAGTCGGCCCGGGGGGAGACCTGGACACCGTTGAGGTCGAGTGCGCGCCAGGAGTACGCGGCGTGATCGAAGTCGTGCAGGATGAGCCGATCATCCTCGACGACGTGGACGTTGTCGAGCGAGTAATCGCCCTGGCAGATGCCCCAATCCATGCCCTGCTGGATCAAGCCATGGAGTCGATCGTGGACAGCGTTCCCGAGCGACGACAGGAATGCCCAGTCTTCGGGCCTCCCATCGAACCAGGGCTCGATCGTGGCGAGTGACGTATCGACCAGGGCGGCCAAATCGAGCACGGGAGCGCGGTACGGAGACGAGAAGCGATCGGAGGCCTGGTGGACCTCCGCGGCGAGGAGTCCGAACTGGGAGTAGAACTCCGGCGTCAGAGGATAATCGGGCTTGATGCCCTCGATGAAGGGGGACAAGGCGACCGGGCGTCTCCCCTCACCCGTCTCCAGCGCGCTGGTCAGTGATCCATCCGCCAGCGGGATGATGGGGACGACGCCGATACCGTGTGCCGCCAGGTACGCCTGGAGACCGGCCCCCCATGCCACCTCTTCGGGCGAGCGGTACTGCGAGCGGTACACCTTGAGGATGCCATGCCCCTCGGCATGGCGGATGTCGTAGACATCGTTGGCCCAGGCCCGGAGGAGTGTGCCGGAGAGCGGAGGCGTGACGCCATACAGATCCTGAATCTGTGGGAGGAGCGATTGGATGGACAGCACTGAGTACGCCGGTATCGCGCCTGGTGGTTTCGGCACATTCGTTCTCACGTTATCGATAGGTCCGCGCCGTTCAGCACCAATCCCAGCTTCGTGGCCACGGCTCGCGAGGCCAGGTTCCCCGAGGACGTGCTGTAGAAGGGGATGCGGCCGGACTCGCGCACTTCATGTGCCCATGAGGACACGGCGGCTGGCGCAAAACCGCGACCACGATATTCCTCGACGGTAAAGACACCGGCCTCGCAGGCCTCCTGACCGTTGCGGGAACTGAAACACAGGGACACGGCATCTCCATCGACGAGCACGGCGCGGCATGGCTGGAAATCGGCCAGGTGGGTCGCGGTCCAGGGGAAGTTGCGTTGGCATGCCGCGATGTTGGCGCTGGTGATGGGAACCACCCCCTTCGAGAGCGGGACGTGTTCAGGAAAGTGCCAGGCGGGCCCCTGAGTCAGATCCTGGACGGGCTGGAGTGTCTCGATCAAGGCGGGCAGGACCACGGGTGGCTGCGAGAGGTCGGGAGCAGCTGGCCCGGTACAGAGCAGGGCGTCGAGCTGTTCGACCAGAGGATCGGGCAGATCCGCGCGGAAGCGCCAGATGTTGCCACTTGTGGTGCGTCCGAGATAGAGGCGCGGTGCCGGATGATTGGGCTCGGGCTCGTTGATGGCAAGCAGGCGCCGGTGGGCATCATGGCGAAACAAGATCGCAACGTGTACCTCAATGAGCTGGAGGTCGGACGGCACGTGGAGCTCCTCTGTCCGGCGGGCTTGTACCTGCCGCGCGCTACCACAGCAACCCAAGTCATGATCCGTTCCCTCATTCGTTCAAAGGCTACGCACATCATAGCTCCCATTACTTGAGCTTGTCTGGCTCCCACGATGGCCAGGCCTGATGGTGCGGCGGGACAGGTCGGATCGTGAGGGCCCCGTCAGTCCGGCCACAATATCCATCGGGGTACGCCTCATCGACCAGCCACTTGATAATCTGGGCATAGTCCTGCTTGGTCCGCCGATCCGTGACGGTGATATGGCGGTACCCACGAAGGGGCTCAACGCAGACGAACAGGTTGGCTGTACCACACCGAACGTATTCGTAGTCGGAGCGAGCAGGACGACCGGGCCGAACCGGCAGCGGAGGAGAGACGTCGGCATGGAGAGGTGACCGACATAGAGGACATATGAGACTCCGGTGAGGTGGTACTTCCAGAATCTCACCTCGTCACCCCCTTCTTTAGGTCGTTTCTCACGTCGGGGCCAGACGGGATCGGCCGGACTACCCACTGAACGACTCAGAGCCGCCGAGGGCAACTATGGTACGACTCGCTCAGCACTACGTTGATCCACGCCTCGTGGCGTTGTACGACATCGAGAACGCTTCGCGCGACGATACTGACTTCTACCTGGGTCTAGCAGAAGAGCTAGAGGCTCACCGCATCGTCGACCTGGGCTGTGGAACGGGGGTTCTGACGCGCGAGCTGGCGGCCAATGATCGACAGGTGGTCGGCGTTGACCCAGCACCGGCGATGCTGGCCGTCGCTCGGCAGCAGCCTGGTGCCGACCTGGTGCAATGGGTCGAAGGTGATGTGTACGCCCTCAGATTGACGGATGTCGACCTGATGGTTATGACGGGTAACGTCGCTCAGGTATTTCCGGAGGACGCAGAGTGGCTCTCCACTCTGCGGGCCATGCACGCCGCTCTCCGCCCCGGCGGCCACCTCGCTTTCGAGAGCCGCAATCCGCACGATCGTGCTTGGGAGCGGTGGAACCGCGACACGACCTATGAGCGGTTCGACTCCCCCAACGGGCCGATGGAGAGCTGGCTTGACGTGATTGGCGTGAGTAATGGTCGAGTCCACTTGGAAGGTCACAACATCTTCCTCTCCACTGGTGAGGTTCTGGTCGCCGCGGACGAACTGCGCTTTCGTAGCTTCGAAGAGATCACCGGCACCCTCACCGAGACTGGATTCACCGTCGAGCACGTGTACGGAGACTGGGAGAAGGGGCCGCTCATCGACACCAGTCGAGTCATGATCTTCGTAGCACGCCGCGACTTAAGAGGAGGGCCGAGCAAGTGAGAGTTGCATCATCTCATTACCTTTTCAGACCGCTTCTACTGGCTTTTCCACAGAGGTTTGCAGAATAGGATAGAAATGCTAGGGTAATCACAGCTATGTCCACGGGTCGCAGATTAGTCATCGTCACTGGCCAGGAAGGAGTGGGAAAGACCACGATCGTGCCCGCTCTCCTTCCTTACCTGCAGCCGGGAGCGGCCGTCGATGCAGAGGAGGTCGGGCAGGTGAATCCGTGGCAATTTGACGATGCGTTCAAGACGTTGCTCTGGGACAACGTGGCAGACATCGTGCGCAACTTCTGGCAGGCGGGGTACACTACCGTGATTGCCGGAAGCTTTATCAACGACTACGCCGACTATGTGCAGTTCAGGCACCGTCTTGACGCCGATGTCGATATCTACGTGATCCACCTTTGCGCGTCAAAAGCGGCTCGGGATGAGAGGCGGATCGCGCGCTTGAAGCAGACATCCAAAGAGTGGCGCGATGCTGTGGACCGGTCTTGTCCGGAAGACACGACGCTTCGGGGGGCAACCGCCGAGTACCGGTATGTGCGGCTCCAGAACAGCTCTTTATCTGTGGCGGAAACGGTCGATCAAATCAGACGAGCGCTTCCCAGCGTTTTCCGGCTAAGCTGAGGAGAGGCCCGCGAGGCCGACCTCCCGTCTCAGAGCTTTCTGCACGCACCGCTTCAGCGCGAACAGGAGCGGTCATGACAGAGCAGCCCGGATCAACTCGATCCGCTGTCTGTGCTCCCCCGGATTGAGGAAGACCTGGCCGCGATTGGGATCAATGGGGCGGTGAGGGGCAGGATCACCGCAATAGCGGGGCAGGATGTGCGCGTCCAGTTGGGGCACCGCGTTGCCGAGGATATTGAAGTTCATCTTCAGTGGCGTGAACACCTGCTCCAGGGCACGACCAACACGCATCATGTCCTCGAAGAAGAGGGAGCGGTCGTGTCTGCTCAGTTCGTAGGGCTCACACACGTCGCGATGACACAGCAGCACGCAGTAGCCGGTCACGAATTGATTCGCGGCCAGCCTGAGCCGGCTGAGATCCAGGTCAACGACGAAGAAGTCCCCGTCATTTGCCGGCTCGGTCGACGTTACCTCGGCACATGCCGGACATCGTTCGCCCCGCACGAGTGCGACCCACTGCGGACGAGGCCTCCATTGCTCGCTCGTCGTCATGAGTCACTCCTCTATGTGAAATCACTTCAGGCGCGGATAGCCGCTCTCCCAATACAACTCTCGATTCTCGCGACGGTGGGCATCCGCGATTGAGGTGCCGTGATGCTGCTGATAGGCGCGGATAACCCGCGCTCCCGCTTCGTACGCCCCATCACGTCCCATCTCTGCCATGTAGCCGTCGAGTCCCCGTGCCCCGAGGTCGGCGTCGGCCCAGAAGCGTGCCACCTGCTCGTCGCTGGATTCCTCGCGGAACATCAGACCGATCGTGGGGACATAGGTCTCCGCGAGGACCATTGCCAATCCCTCAAAAATGAGGAAGTCCCGCACTGTGTCCTGGTCGCTGAGACGAATGCCTCGCTGCGTGTGACTGTATTCATGGGCGATCACGAACCGCATCCACGGCTCCATCTCACCCTTGCATGGAACAGTGGTGAGCAGTCGGTCGGACCCGAAGCAATTGCCCGAGCCTCGGTCACCGCCGTTCGGCGCGAGATGGCAGGTAACATACCCGTCGACTGGGGGTAGTATAGCCGTCAGCTCGAGGAGCATTGTGCGCGCAGCGCCGGCCGGGTTCTGGTCCAGTAATTCCAACAGCAGTTCGTCTCGGTCCGGTGCCATCGCCAATGCTTCCATCGCGCCACCAATCGTGCGGCGAGTCAGCATGGCTACCGGGTTCGACCGTGCCAACCGTCGTTTCAGGCGCTCGACCTGACCGGCGAATGCGTCATCGTCGAGACCGATGAATTTGGGGATGTGGTTATGAACCCGAATGCGTGCTGGCATAGAGCCCCTACTCAATCCTGTAGAAAGTATAGAAGTACCGAACCGGCGCACTCAGCCGCAGCGGATGCAGCGGGAAGCTTTCCTCCAGCTCGGCGCGTGTGGCTGCGGTCTCGATGCCAGCAAGGAACCGCCGGGTCGGCTCCGGCCGCAGCTGCCATTTGCCATGCAGGAACTGCCCCCACACGTCGAAGAAGGTCAGGCTGGGTCGTGCGGGCGTGGCGGTGGCGACGTACTCCGGCGGGAACAGGGATCGGTAGGCGCGGAGATTGTATAGCCACGAGCCGCCCCGGAAGGTCTCTGCTTCCGGATGCAGGCGCCGGATGTCGGCGAACATCGCGGTGAGCTCGCGCAAGCGCTCCGGACGCCGCTCCCGACTCAGGGCGCCCAAGCCGGAGGTGTCGAGATTCCCGAAGTGCAAGCCCGCCGTGCGCGTCTCCAGATCGTAGTGATAGCGGAAGCAGCCGTATGGATGCGGCGGATACTGACGCGCATGTGCCAGGTAAAAGCGGTGCGCCCAGTCCAGCCGATCCGCGGCCACGCGGTACCCCGCCAGGAACTCCTGCCAGACCGGCTGTGCCGAATCGAAATCCGTTCCCAGGCGGAAGTTGGGGTAGAGTGGCGTGGCCCGCAGGAGCGCCTCATCCTGCGCCACCCCCTCCAGCTTCACGAAGCGCGCGGCAAATCGCAGCACAAGCGCGGTAAAGTCTCGAGACCATTCCATACCCGAGAATAGGGGACGGAGATAGAGCCTCCTCATCGGAGCCGAGGTGTCTGCGCCGTCTTGTGTACCCGCGTTACTCGTGTGGCACCGTGAATAGCGCCTACCGGGGCCTCGTGAACGCCAGGAGCATGAAGCGCGGGAAGCGATAGCCCTCCGGCATGATCGTATCCGGCCCATGGACACTGACCAGTGTAGGGAGGTCGGCGCAGCCCGAGGCACGGTAGGCATACGACACGGCAACGAGGTCCTTCCAGCTCGGTGAGGAGGTGCGCGGTCTACGCACCGACCGAGGACTGTCGCAACAGGAACTGGCGGACCGCATGGGTGTCTCGCGGTCCGTGGTTGCGGACCCTGCTGGTCCACGCGCCGCATGCCCTCACGGTTGAGTTGGAAGTGCATTTCCTGATGGGGCGGACGGAGGAGCGCGCCGTCTCTTGACGCGAGCGCAGGTTCGAGACAGGGGAGAATATGAATCCTCGGATGGCGAGACGCTCCGAGGTCGGCATCGATGTGAGCATCATGAGCCGCGTTCGATGCGGACCATGGACTCGTCATCTGCGTTATCGTGGCCGGTTGGACCAGGTCCACCATCCGGGCAAACCTCGATGAGATACGCGAAGAGCCGTCTCCTTGCCAGATACCATGAAAAGACTTCTCCCTCTCAAAGGGCCCCGTTCCATGCCATCCAATCCCGTCAGCGCTCCGCTCTACCTCGAGAATGATCGCCCGTTCATTGATCTGACTGTGGTGGGCGAACATCGCCGCTCGAATGGGCGCTTCCTGGTGGATACGGGCGGTGGCGGGGTGTTACTGACGAAGGAGCTGGCGGTTCAGCCCGGCCTACCTCTTAAAGGTGCGGCGGACCTGGAAGAGTGGGGAGTGTAGTTAGAGGAGATCTCCGCCCCGACGCTTGCCTTTGCCGGCCAGACGCTCCAGGTCAGCAGTCCAGGGTACGTGATCCTGGGACCTGATACCGATACACAGGGAAACATGATCTCGGGCCGGGCGCTCTCACGCTATCGGGTGGTCTTCGACTTCCCGTCACGGCGGTTTGAATTGCACGATTCGAATGAAGCCGATCCTGGGGAACGCGGCATTCCGCTTCCCACGCCGATTCACCCTACTACCATGTTCCCCCGCATCGAGGTCACGATCGTCGGCCGCGTCTATGGGATGCTGTTGGATACCGGTGCCGGCTGCGCCATGATCTCCCCTCGCCTGTTGGAGGCGTGGCGGCAGGAGCATCCAGATTGGGAGTTCGTGGAGGGGGCGCGAGGACCGGCGATCAAAGGGCGGCCCGACCTGGATGAGGGAGCGATCATGGCCCGGGTGCCGGAACTCTCGCTGGGACCGTTCCAGCTCCGGGATGTCTGGATGGTGACACGCCGGAGAGGCGGCAACTACGAGGCCTTCTCGGAGCGGATGATGACCGGCCCGGCGGTCGGGGCGCTTGGCGGGAATGTCCTCAAGGAGTTCCGGGTGGAGATTGATTACGGTTCGGGGTGTACGTATCTACGACCGCCTAGCTGAGGGCAGTTTCACGGCAGGCTACCGAAGGGTAGCCGGCGCCAGGGTAGTACACGACTCTCAAGGAACTCCCGAATCCAACCGATGCAGATCAACTGTGTTGAGAATCTCGGCGCACCACGCGAAGTGACCGTCGTTGCCTTCCGGAGAGTATGCCGTGGCCGTCGCAAGGGCGTAGGCCGCCCGATACAGGGGATATCGCCGGATGAAGATTTCTCCGAATCCTTCAGCAAATCTCCGGTGGAGTTCTCTCCTTGATTCGGCCGCCAGGGGGGAATACATGTCATAGATAAGCGTGGCGACAACGGCGTCAAAAATCGGGTCGCCGCTCGCGGTCAGAAAGCCGAAGTCAATGAGAGCAGTCGGCTCAAGCGTAACAGGGTCAACGAGGATGTTCTCGGTGCAGATGTCCCCGTGGATCACGCCAGGTGCAACACGAGGCAACTCCCTCAGAGCCGTCACCGCGCGTATCAAGATGGCATCGACATCGTGGATGGCCCGTCCCAGAACTGCCCGGGAGCCTTCAACACGTCGCTGGATGACGTATGCGAGGGTGTCTCCCCATGTGTCTGCAAGACCTAGCGGCACCCGAACATTGATCAGAGAAAGCTCTCGACTTGCCCGTACGTCGGCGATCGTGCTCAGTTCGGTGACCACTCGCACGAAGCTGGCAATCGTCTTCTCCCGAAGGATCTGGTCTCGAGGAAGAATATCCCGGAAGTGCTTGAGAGCTGTACCGGGAAGCCTCTCCTCAATGCTGGCGACGATTCCATTCGGCATCTCCACGACATCGCGAATGAGAGGGGTCAAGAACCTGAGTGGACAATCCCGGAGTTGGTCGTAGAACTGCTGCAGCAGCCGGACATCCTCAACAGGCTTTGAAAACCAAACTTTCCCCACTCGGTCGTGGCCAAGGTCAAAGACCAGACCCTCCATTCCACGAGCCAGGAACGACGGCTGAAATCCAAGCCGATGAAAGTAGGCAATCAGATCGTGAACGGGAGGGGCGTCGTGCATGGTATTCAGGACCATCCAAGTGCAGGCCAGATTGGACACGTGGGCTCGCAAGTACGCCCACTCACTGTTGCCGTCGTAGACGAGTCGCCTCGACTCTGAAAACCTCATCCTCACGGTACTGATTAACGCGCTGGAAAGGATACAGTGAGTCATGGTTTTCCAGCGTCCTCTCTAGTGCTGCCACCGACACCATAAGCGCCAACGAAAGGTTATTCCCTTCGTGGTGGTAGCACGAGTACTTCCAGCGCTTCTCCGTACGGCGGCTTTGCCCTCCGCTATGGGATGCGCTTGTCTTAAGGACGAGAGGACCATGAATACTGCTAACTTGATCACTACCCACTTGTACCTCGAGTGCATCGCCATTGATGAGCGGGGCGATCTCTTCCCCATCCCCTGCCCAAACCCCGATCCGGTACCCCGCTTCTACATCGCACGACACACCGACGACGGCACCTTCAGTCGCTTCGCGCGCCACGATCTCCACGAGGAGTTGCGGGGGCGGCTACTGGCACTGCCGCCCGAGGAGGCCTTGCACCGGCATGACCTGGTGAAGAGCATCCTGGCGCCGTACGGGATCTGCCAAGAATTTCACTACGGCAAAAGCTACGTCTGCCCCAACCGTTGCACACCGGAGGACTGCCGGGATGTGGTGCGCCTCACCGCCGAGCACGGCCCCCTGAT
>JAABUZ0100003483.1_pt1 | contig 23240 bp, 24 predicted proteins | sample 5562091 | NCBI WGS metagenome assembly JAABUZ01 (sample SAMN12813069, study PRJNA571459) | rock metagenome | isolation source: Antarctica rocks | place: Antarctica: Victoria Land, Linnaeus Terrace sud | collected 2015-12-21
TCGGGAAGCGCTCCGCAGAGCCAAGGAAATTTTCGGGCGGTATGTGAAACGGCCTATCGTCGATGAGTTTATCGCTGAGCGACGAAAAGAGGCTGAACGTGAGTAAATATGTCCTTGATGCCTCGGCGGTTCATCAACTAAATTATCGGTCTTTCGGATTTTCTCTAAAGTGAATGACTTTGTTGAGAGCGCTTTGTTCAATAACTTTTCGGGAATCCAATCAATTCCGTTGAAAGCAGAGGGTTCAGTTTCTAAATGTGTAGATAGTAACTGAACCAAGAGCTGTTTTGATTCTAGAGTCCAATCTTTTAAGGACTTACGCAACTGTTTACAGTCACTTCCGACAACCAGCACCACATCTGCCCAAGACTGGGCTTGCAGAAGGAAAACAGATGCATGCTTAGGGTCTAAAACGACTCGGACAAAGTTTTGCAGTTTTTCGTAGTAGGCTGGGATGAGGTTGCTGTCAATTAGATTAACTATTTGAGAAACAATATAGCAATCCTATTTGATTTGTAAACTAGTCTGAGGCAAGAGTAGCCAGTAGCCAGTAGCCAGTACAAGAGTGCCTACTGACTACTGACTACTAACTCCACGCAATATTTCACAATTCATTTAGGATTGCTATAGTTGAGCGTAGGTTTTGTTGTTTTTGTAGAATAACATCGGAATTTGAGCATCAAGGCGATTTGAGAGTAAAGGATGCGTTATGAGTACCAAAATCTTCACTGCCATAGTCCACAAAGAAGAGGATATGTATGTGGCGGAATGCCTAGAAGTGGGGACAGTCGATCAAGGAGAAACCGTAGAAGAGGCGATCGCCAATTTGAAGGAAGCCACACGTCTATATCTAGAAGAAGCTCCTTTGCCTCATGATGCTAGCCCCAGGTTTGTAACTAGCTTTGACATCAACTATGCCGAGACTGCCAAGAATATCGGGTAACGATGCTGTCCGCGTATTAGAGCGCTTAGGTTTCAGCCGGGCTAGGCAGACGGGCAGTCACGTTGTTCTTAAAAAACAGAGTCTGGATGGAGAGATCATTTGCGTCGTCCCACTCCGCCGAGAACTCAAAGTTGGCACCCTTAGTGGCATTTTACGCCAAGCTCGCGTCACGGTTGAACAGTTCATCGATAATCTTTAGGTGATCAGGGATTGGCGTGGGGGGTGATCACTGTTGATGTTCTTTCCCGTAGGCAGGCGATTGCACTTGTTGTACGGGCGCGACAAGCAATGGATACTGTTGGCGAAGTCGAAAAAGGGCAGACATGGGACAATGCGTAAACGGTTATCTATGCCTTTTTCTCACGCTTCCCACGCCTGCTGTAATCTGTCAACCGAAAGGCTTTCAGTCCTGGTGCAAGATGTGAGGTCAAGGTGATTGTGTTGCCGCGTCTGTATTTGAACCATTGAGCGCCTGTGTCAGCTGAGTCGCTGTCAAGGACTGCACTAAACTGAGGCCAAGGGGGGCTTGACTAATGGCTTGGGCGTAGGAAGCGCTAAGGTAGGAACGGTATTGTGGTACTCCTGCAACATAAGTCTGGAAGAAAGCCACACTCAACGCATTTGTATAGGGTTAGGGGCAGCGATTCTCGCTCGGTTGTCCGCCGAGCCGCTACCGCCAGAGGTGCAGGTATATCGGTTGCCAGTCCCTTTAAAGCGAGTGATTGGGGTGGCTGTGGTGGCGAATGCGCTTCGGACTCCAGCCGTGTTTGCGTTTCTAGATGTAGCGACCTGCTTACCAAGAATGCTTTGACCTGCTTGCCAAGTACAGGACCCTAGCACGCTTGTGTTGTGAAACCCGGTTTCTTAGTAGAAACCGGGTTTGTTTCCGTATCCCAAAAACCATGGTTTTTGAGGGAAACGGAAATCACTTGCAATATGGAAAAAAGGGCATAAAATGTCACTTATAAAGAATATGACCTAATAAAACTCTTATGGAATTCGACGGGGTAACTACAAAGTTAACAGATGGAGGAAGGGTGGTGGTTCCCGCCGAATATAGGCGGGCGCTTCAAATTGAAGTCGGAGACGAAGTGGTTCTCTATCTCAAAGACAGTGAAATACGAATTCTTTCGCGTCGGGAAGCGCTCCGCAGAGCCAAGGAAATTTTCGGGCGGTATGTGAAACGGCCTATCGTCGATGAGTTTATCGCTGAGCGACGAAAAGAGGCTGAACGTGAGTAAATATGTCCTTGATGCCTCGGCTATCCTTGCCTACCTCAATGATGAGCCGGGCGGCGAGCGGTTGGAGGAAATAATCGGGGAGTCGTGTGTAAGCGCTGTGAACCTAGGTGAAGTAGTGACACGACTTTCTGATGATGAGGTGCCGGAAGCCGAGGCACGTACCCTTGTAAGCCTCTTGAAGTTGGAGGTAGTAAGCTTCGATACGCATTCTGCATGGATCGCAGCACGACTGCGACCGCTTACTCGCTCCCTAGGGCTCTCCTTCGGCGATCGAGCATGCTTGGCCCTCGGACTTCATCTTGCCCTTCCCGTTGTGACGGCTGACCGAATTTGGAAAAATATTGAGGTAGGGGTGTCAATCGAGCTGATTCGATGATTTAGGTTTATGTGCATAAGTCCTCCTTAAAGTCGTATTAGGGTCAAGGTGATTGTGTTGTCGTGTCTGTATTTGAACCATTGAGCGCCTGTGTCAGCTGAGTCGCTGTCAAAGACTGTACCAAACTGAGGCCAAGGGGGGCTTGACTAATGGCTTGGGCGTAGGAAGCGCTAAGGTAGGAACGGTATTGTGGTACTCCTGTAACATAAGTCTGGAAAAAAGCTACACTCAAGGCATTTGTATAACGACGAGCGGCGGCGGGGTCTGGTCCAATAACCTGGGGAGGGAGTGGCACGGAGCCTGTGTCCATTTTGCTTTCCCCAACCGTGGAAAAGTGGGTTCCGCCTTTGAGCACGACGAGATACTTCTTTGGGGTAGTCAGCCAGGTGAAGGGCAGGATCTGTTCAGATAAGGCGGGTGCGATGGTATCGATGCTACCACTGACTAGCATCACTGGGATTTGAATTTGGCTGAGGCTAGCTTGCCCGAAGACGCTGCTGGCAATGGGGTTGAGGGCGATTACAGCCTTGACTCTTTCATCCCGCAAATTATACTGTCCTGGAGGCAGTTGGAGGGCACGACACTGGAGCAGTAGCGACAGATTCAAGGAATTGTTGAGAGATGCACAGTCCTTTTTCAGTTGCTTGAAGTTAAGAGGAGCACCGGCTAAGGCTAGCGCCGTATAGCCCCCAAAAGATTGACCAATCACCCCAACCTGTTGCACGTTAACTTTAAACGTGGGGTCAGACTGAGAGCGTCGCTGGAGTTCATCTAGCAACAATTTTACATACAAAGTGCGGTTAATAAATTCGCTCGGTTTTGCCACATCATTGGCTCGACCAGCCAGCAGCGCTTGCAATTGTTCGGCACTGCTGCCTGGATTCTGCGGTATACCAACCACAAACCCATAGGAAGCCAGGTGCTGGGCTAAATATTCAAAGGTAGTGCGGTCTTCACCTAAACCGTAGGATATGACAATTACTGGCGCTCTTACATTGCTCCGGGGAAGGTAAATATCGGCAAGAAATTGAAGTGAGCGTTGGGGGTTATTGAGCGTCAGCGTCTGTTTTGTCCAGGTAAACTGTCCCCGCCGCCGTAAGTCTGGCAACCGGGAAAAATTCACTTTCTGAGGCTGGGAGGTGGCTTCAGTGGCGGACTGTTGGGACACGAGCGCAACTGCCTGATTCGTTTGATTAATCAGTTTTTCTAGATCCTCAGAAATTTGGAGGCTACGTGCCAGATCAATCTCAATGCCGCTAGTTGGAAATTTACGCAGCAGATTCAGTAGCGTCAAGCCTTGCGGATCATCTGCTGCCAAAATCAGCGCCGCCCGAATCGCATAGAAACCCGGTTGAGGTTGACGGGCTTTGATTTGAATCACTTCTCCCAGTCGTTCCAGCAACCTTTCTCCGATGGGCGTGTAGAAAAACTGAGAGACTGCAACGGCATTCAAATTAATCCGGCTGAGTAGAACGCGCCGCAACTGAGCCAACTGTTGTTGGTTAACACGCTGAGTGTAAGGGGCTAATTCATCGTTAATTTTGCCAGTTTTTGCGTATGTCTCCAAAGAGGCGACGGAAATGGAGCGCTCTAGGGCTCCATAAGAAATATAAATTCGCTCAGATGCCTGGGCAGGACGCATCGTCCCAACTGTGGGGAGCAGCCAAATCGAGAGCGCCATTCCCACCGAGCTGAGTGGCTTGCTGATGGAGTGAAGGTTCCAGCGTGGCAGAGTGAGTTTGGTGGCGGCGGACAAAGTAGGAAACAAGCGGTTCATCGGGTAAAAGGGCAGGTGGAAGCGAGTGCCTACGGCACGCTAACGGCAACGCTATCGGCTTCAAAAGAGCGCGATCGCACTACAATGATCGCAACCTACCTCCACCCTAACAACTATGAGTGACTTCCCAGACTTTTCCGAGCTAGGCTACCAGGTGATCCGAGAACTAGGGCGCAATTATACTGCTGGTCGCATAACATACCTGGCGGCAGATGCCCAAACTCAGCAGCTAGTCGTTATTAAACAGTTTCAGTTTGCCAACTTGCGCTCCGACTGGTCAGGATTCAAAGGTTATGAGCGCGAGATTCAAGTGCTGCGTTCTCTGAATCATCCTGGCATTCCCCACTATCTGGATTCTTTTGAAACGACCGATGGTTTCTGCATATTGCAGGAATATAAAAACGCCCAGTCTTTAGCTGTACCGCGCAGCTTTCACCCTGAGGAAATCAAGCAAATCGCTGTTTCGGTACTAGAAATTTTAGTATACCTGCAAAATCGTATTCCCCCTGTTATTCATCGGGATATCAAACCTGAAAATATCTTGGTTGACGAGCAACTGAATGTAACCCTTGTCGATTTTGGTTTTGCTCGGATTGGGGGTGGGGAAGTAGGAATGAGCAGCGTAGCGTTAGGTACACTTGGCTTTATGCCGCCGGAACAGCTCTACAATCGCCAACTTACCGAAGCAACCGATCTCTATGGTTTGGGTGCGACGCTGATTTGCTTACTGACACGGACAAAATCAGTTGCAATTGACACCCTGATTGATGAGGATGGTCGGATTAATTTCAAGTCTCTACTTCCCAAGCTCAGTTTGCGTTGGATCTACTGGCTAGAAAAACTAGTTCAGCCCAATCCCAAAAATCGTTATACATCTGCTGTTGTTGCCCTAGAAGCACTTAAACCGATTGATGTGATTCGACTGCCAGAGGCTAAATTGAGTCACTCCAGTCTGAATATACGGGCGACACGTCTAGGCGAAAAGCTAACCCAAATTATCACCGTAAGCAACCCTGCTCCTGGCACGGTACTTGAAGGAAGTTGGGAAGTTGCCCCCCATCCGAGTGATCCACCACATACCCCAGAAGCACACACTTGGATAGCATTAAGCCCACCCAAATTTTCAGGTAATCGTGTTGATTGCGAAGTCACTGTTGATACTAGCAAACTGATGGCAAACCAGCTCTACAGCCGCAATCTCTTATTGCATAGTAATTCTAACCCAGAGACACACACTTTAGCAATTAAAGTTCAGACGGCTTTATTAGTTGAAACAAAAACAATGCCGTATTTCTCCCTTGCTCTACTATGCATAGTTTCTGGTTTTTTAGCTGGCTTGATTCCTAATAGTGTTGTGTTTTTTAATATGATGGCTCCTTGGGTTTTGAGCGGGGCTGTGGCTGGGGCTTCTGGTGGGGCTACAATTGCAGCAGCAACTACGAATGACAAGACTGTAGATTGGGCTAGGGTACGAAGTGGATTTTTGTTCGGAGCTTTGCTTGGCTCTTTGATTACAGCTGGTGCTATGGCTGTAGTTTGTTTTGGGGCTTGGGGTGATTGGTTTAGAAGCAATTGGAGCTTATTGAGCGGGATTATAGTTGGGGCTGTAGCTCCGGTTTTGGAAGTTAATTTATTTAGGGCGGTAGGCTCTGGGATGGCGAAAAAAGGATTCAGCAGAAAAGCTGTTGTTGCTACTCTATTACTAACAGTGGGGTTAGGAATTAGTTCAAGCCTTCCCTTGACGCTAGGAATCTGGAATCCATTAGTGTTATCAGCCGTTTTGGGAACAGGTTTGCCCTTAGCTGGAATGATTTTTTATCCGCCTGTAAAGCGATCGCGTCTCATGGCAAAATATCGCCAGTCTGAGCAACATCTGATTCGACCCTAGGGAGGATGATAATCCCTACTCCACCCCAGGCTTTTGACTTCATAACTTCTTGTCAGGAAAATAATCTTGCTGTCATTGGCATAGAAGGGTTTAGCTATGAGGGAAAAATGCTTGAACCACAATTAGATATGATTGCTGATTACTCTTGGGCTAATGCCCGATGCTGGATAGAGTATCGGGAGCTATGTAATCAGTCTGCTAAAGATTTTCTAAAACACCTCGGGCACAGAGATAGACTGGTGCTAAGCTTTGTTGTCTTGTCAGAAGCAGATTGGGATACTGTAAAGTCTTAAGCAATTATAGTTTCATCTACCGGCTCTTTCCCAGTGCAATAGCTATCGAGCCCGATACAACCAAAACTGCCCCCACTATTGCCAATGCCGTAAGGCGTTCCGGTGCAATCAAAGTTGGCATTACAAACGACACAGCCCACACTGATGCCAAAGTGACAATAGGAGCCAAAGCCACAACTGCACTCACTCGCGATGCTTCCCAGTGATCTAATGCCTCAGCAAAAGCACCATAAGCCGCCAGGGTATTCAAGCCACAGAAAAGTAGCACCCCCAAATGTAACGGACTCAGCGTTAGTATCTTTTGGGGTGCAGCAACAGGGCTGAACAATAGCGCACAGCCGCCATAAATAATCAGCATGATGCTTGAGGACGGTAATCTTTGCAGCAGTTGCTTCTGAGCTAAGGCATAGACAGCCCACATCGCTGCCGCCAACACGAGTAGACCACTACCCACCAGATATTTGGTAGGTGCTGTGATTAAACTCCGTAATTGCTCGTGGAAAAAGAGCGCAAACCCTAGAGTCAGCACACCCATCCCCATCCATTGAGACAACGTATAACGTTCTTTGAACACAGCGATCGCTCCCAAACCCAATAAGACAGGACCCAGTTCAATCAGTACTTCGGCGTTATTCGGTGAGGTTTGGGCTAATCCTTGGAGGAAAAACAGATAATTCAGCCCCAAAAACACAGTAGCGATCGCTAGCAGTCCCAAAGCAGTTGAGCCCAGTTTTTGGAGTTCAGGTAACTGCTGCCGCACCGTTAAATAAACCGCTAGCAGCCCAAAAGCAAACAAAAAGCGAAACCAACTGACAGTGTAGACATCAAGAGCTTGAAGCGTTATCGCCAGGGCAATAGGCAGAATACCCCACAGAAAGACAGTCAACAACGATAACGCTAGCCCTAAACGCCATCGACCTGAAGTATGATGAAGTACCATCGCTCCTTCTTCTCTGTGTTCTCTGCGCCTCTGCGGTTCACTCATCTTTCAACAACTCCAACAGTTGAGCTTCCGACAAACAACTAATCCCCAACATTTGAGCCTTTTCCAGCTTAGAACCGGCATCTTCCCCTACAACCAGATAATTTGTTTTTTTGCTCACTGAATCTGTCACCTTACCACCGGCATCTTGAATCAGAGCTTTCGCCTCATCCCGCTTCAGTGTAGGGAGCGTACCAGTAATCACAAACGTTTTGCCGCCCAGCGGTTGATTACCCGACAAAGGTGCAGCTGTTGTATCCACGGCTGACTCGGCAAGTTGCAAGCCAGAGAAACGGAGGCGGTTAATCAAGGTAAGATTTGCCGGGATGCGGAACCACTGGTATACAGACTGGGCAATTTCAGCACCGATGCCGTAAACAGCAGCGATCGCACCCGGTTCAGCCTCAGCCAGTTGTTCCACCGCAGGAAATTCCTGCGTCAAGGTTCGAGCATTCACGCTACCGACGTGACGGATTCCTAGTCCATATAGCACCCGGGACCAAGGTTGGGTTTTGGACTGAGCGATCGCATCCACCAATTTCTCAGCCAACTTCTTACCCATCCGCTCTAAAGACCCCAGCTGCTGTGGAGTTAAATCGTAGATGTCAGCTACTGTTTGCACCACTCCTCGATCAACCAGTTGTTGCACCAGCTTTTCCCCCATGCCGTTAATATCCAACGCATCGCGGCTAACCCAATGCTGGAGAGTCCCCCGGAGGATAGCCGGACAGGAAGCATTGACGCAGCGAGTCACTGCCTCACCCGATGGTCGCACAACTGGTTGACTGCATACGGGGCAATTTACGGGCATCTGGAAGGGCTGAGCATTTTCTGGGCGAAGTTCGGTGAGGACGCGCACCACTTCCGGGATAATCTCACCTGCTTTACGTACAATGACCGTATCGCCAACACGGATATCCAGCTCTCGTACGCGATCGCTGTTGTGCAACGTGGCGCGTGCAACTGTCGTCCCAGCCAGTTGCACTGGTCGCATTTCGCAGAGCGGCGTCAGTGCCCCCGTCCGTCCTACGTTGACACAGATGTTTTCAACGCGGGTGGGAGCCTCTTCGGCTGCGTACTTGAGCGCTACAGCCCAGCGGGGAAACTTTTGCGTAAACCCCAGTTGTTCTTGGAGGGCAAAAGAGTTGATTTTCACCACTACCCCATCCGTCATGTAGGGCAAATTCAGCCGCTCGGTATCCCATTGCTCGTAATACGCTGCGACTTCCTGGAACGAGGTACATAGTGTCCGATTAGGATTCACCCGAAAACCGATCTGTTGCAACAATTCCAGCGCTTCCCATTGGGTACTGGCGATACTGGTGTCATCTCTACCTGGAATGTGTAGCGTGTAAGCAAAGAAATCCAGCCGCCGTCGGTCTACAATTCGGGGGTCTAGTTGCCGCAGTGTGCCAGCCGCTGCATTGCGGGGATTGGCAAACAGTGTCTCACCAGAAGTGCGTCGCTCCTGATTAATTTGTTGAAACACCTCCAACGGCAAAAATGCTTCCCCTCGCACTTCGACTAAGGGGGGAGGATTTTCTAAATTCAATCGCAACGGTATAGAGCGAATTGTCCGAACATTTTGGGTAATGTCTTCTCCCATAATCCCGTCACCCCTAGTTGCTCCTCTAACTAGGACGCCATTCTCGTAAGTCAGGGCTAAAGCAGAACCATCAATTTTCAGTTCGCACACATACTCAGCAGGTTTCTGTGTACCTTTCTCTGGCACTACCCGCTGCCAACGCTGCTGCCAAGCCTTCAACTCCTCAATGTTGAAAGCATTTTCCAGGCTGTACAGGGGAATTTTGTGTCGTACTGAGTGAAAGTGGGACGCCGGTTTCTCGCCTACGCGCTGGGTGGGGCTATCGGGCGTCACTAGCTCCGGATACTGGGTTTCCAGTTGTTGCAATTCCCGATACAACTGGTCGTAGACAGCGTCCTCCATAATTGGATTATCAAGGACGTAGTAAGCATAGCTTGCTTGTTGCAGCAGCTGTCGCAGTTCCTGAATCCGCTGTTTTACCTCTAGCGTCAGTGATTCCACCGAGTACATCTCCATTTAACAATGCGGCAACCTTAATAGGCACCCTCCCGATTGTAATTGGACACCGGGGAGCTAGCTGCTACTGCCGTTGCCGTCCGCAACGGTAGCTGGAGGGGGGTGGAATAACTATTGAACATCAAGTATGCTGCTAACTATGTACGCTACTGGGTTGAACCATGAGGATTTGGCTTGCCTGCTTTCTAGTGCTATTTGCGATCGCAGAACTCTATCAATGGGTGAAACACCTAACGCTGCCGTTCCCCATTTTTATCTTGGGTGGGGCGTTTTTGGCGATCGCGTCCAACTACAACAAGCTAGCCAGGTGGTTCTGGCGGGATTCAACTGCTGAACCACCTAGGGTCATGCCTTCTGTTTATCCCTCTAACCTATCCCAGTCCACCTCAGCAGTTCAACCCCCTCGGCCTATTTCATTCACGATTTGCCGCTCAGATGACCAGTCCCAGCCACCGCCAACAAAATAAACAATCATGGGAGCAATAATTACCTAATTTGAGCCACAGCTTGCTCATCCCCTAAATCTTTCAAGAATCGGTGCTTGTCAAATGTATATTCTTGACCCAAAAAAGATATTATTTTTTCAGTATCATATTCTGCATTTTGTAAACAAGTTGAAGCCCCAGGAGAGGGCGTTATGTTAAACAAGATATTCTCTCCTATAATTTTTGCTTCTCCAAGCTCAAGGCGTTTAGTCTTAAGATTAACGATTTGAGGTCTTATTCCTCCGTATCCTTTGGCAAGCTGTAGGTCGCTTAATTGGAGCGAAGGAACAATTTTCTGGGCTTCTTTAAGAAATAATCTTTTGCCAATTAAGGGTATATCGTAAATAAGATTTTTCACGATATATTTCAATATCACTGGATCTGAAAGGATATTGAAGAAGCTCAGAAAAGCATTGATACTGAGTCCAGCCGTTTTAAAATAATCAAAAATAGTACCATAGTCATGCTGCTCCAACAATAGAGTAACTTTTGCCGTAGGGCCAAATCTAGTTTGACTTTGATCGTGAACTTCTGCATCTCCGTGAATAGCTGCAAAAGGTATTTTTTTGAGCTGTACAGTATAAACTTTACCGTTTAAAACTCCCGGTGCCAGGTAAAAATTTCCAGCCACGTTCAGAAGTGCATAATCTTTTCCGTAACCTAGAGATTTTGCAAACAGTAAACTATACGCTCCAGCCGTAAAAACAACGACTTCAGCGACAATCACTTCCCTATCAGTCTGGATATAGTATAGCTCTCCTGATTTCTTGATACTCTTTACCTTTGTCGCTGTCATTAAGTCAATCGATTTGTTGGATTCAGTTGACTTTTGCAGAAAGGATTGGGATAGCTTCTGAAAATCTATTGTGTAACCTTCTTCAGTATATAGAGCAAGAATTTCTTCACCAAGCGCTCTATTCTTCACTAAATTAGGTTCAATCACTTCTATTTCCTCTTTTTCCATCAATTTAAGTTTGGGAAATAGCGATTTAAATTCTTTGTATCTTTCTCTAACTTCCTCAGTTTGTTTGCCTATAGCCAAAACCATTTTGTGATATTTGCTGTAGGTTTCTTGCTGAGGGTCGTTGCTCAAAATATAATTTTTAACTAGCAGGGTAAGCGCAAGAAGCAATAAAAGTACTTGGCTCTCAATAATACTGAGAATAATCGCAATAAAGCTAAGAATCAAACTTCATTATTGGGATTAGCATTGCCTATATATCATATTTTGGGCATTTTTTTCTTGCGCTTACCCTGTTTTTAACTAGGCTTGCGGCTCGATTAACTTTGTGAGCTTTTTCCAAGGTATAATTTTTTTCTATATCCCCAAAGTGAAGCGTTTGGCTATTGCTCGTTTTATGAGAATTGACCAAAGCAACTTCTTGATTTTTTTCTATCAAGACAATGCGGTTTATGTCAGTATAATTGCTTAAGGTGTACAGTAAGGCAGTTCCAGAGATCCCACCTCCAATGATGGCTACTTTATAAATGCTGTTCTCGGATTGCATAGTTCTTCTCAGATGTAACGCCGAATGAAAAATTACAATTACTAGGGAAGGCAAAACTCCCAAACTTCAATGAAAGCAGGCGAATTATTTGTACAGCCTAAAGCAAACTACTTTAACTCATAGTACAGAGTAGACAATTTGGAGGAGTCGCCTAAAAAACTTTTTTTGAGTTGCAAAGTATATCACTTATATCACAATAATTTACCAAATAGGTTCTGCTGTAATGAGTTGGACCCCAAATTCTGCACAGCGAGGTAGGGTAAAGGGGAGCTTTACTGCTTCTCAAGGTGGATGCAGTCAAAGCCCGCAGGGTATACCTAAACGGGGGGTTGCACATTGGAAGCACGATTGTCGCTCAAAGCTCCAGGAGGTGTTTGTGGAAGATGATTGTAGTGTGAATCATTTGCCATTTTTGCTCCAACCATCGAGTTGTCAAGTCTGGGTACAAGCTGTTGCGAGAGCACTCTATCAGGCTGGCTACGGCTCAATTCAGTTCTTTATCCCGCTGATTTTTGTCAATCAAATCGGTTTGTCGGCAACGGCAGTTGGGATTGGTATTGGCAGTGGTTCGCTGGCAGGATTCGTGGGGCATTTCCTGGGCGGATATTTAGCGGATTCTCGAACGTATGGTCGTAAAAGGACGCTGTTGTTCTCTGCTGTGCTGTCTATAATGGCGGCTTTGATCTTGGCAGTGACTCAAAATTTGCCGCATCTTGCGATCGCGAATTTAATCATGGGTTTGAGCGCAGGTTGTTACTGGACAGCTGCTGATGCTGCCGTAATAGATGTGACAGCCCCAACTCAACGTCACAAGGCATTTGCTGTCTTGGTATTGGCAGATAGTCTCGGAGCAGGGTTCGGTATCTGGGGAGGAGGGATATTACTGTCCCAAGCCAATCAGTCTCAAACGCTCTTCTTTGTCGATAGCTTCATCCTCCTGATGTTTTTGGTACTAATCCAGGTAGCGATTCCAGAAACTCGGCAGGATAACCCAGAGCATTCTGACACGCTGCAAAAATTTGTTGTGGCGCTGAACGACCGCTCACTAAGATTATTTGTTCTAGTCAACATCCTGTTTACCACTTATGTTGCCGTGGTCAGTAGCGTACTGCCACTATATTTCACGAATATTGTTGCCGCGAGTGTTTCAGATGCCACTACAGAAGCAGGAGCATCGCTCTCGCGTGTCACAAACTTATTTACCTGGTGTTATGTCGGGTTTGGAGCAGTCTTACAGTTGCCGCTCGCACAAGTGCTGGGTTCATTGTTGAAGGTACAGGTTCTAATGATTTCGATGCTGCTGTGGGGAGGTGGCTTCTTCCTGGTGTGGGCAACCGGAATGGTGGCATCGACTCAGCTCATCTATATAATAATAGCGGCGCTCTGTGTGTTGTCGATTGCAAGCGCGATCTATAAACCCTTTGCCCCGGCAGTCATAGCGGAGTTAGCCCCGGAGTCCTTGCGGGGGGTTTATCTGGCAATTAGTTACCAGTGTTGGTCAGTTGGGTATTTCATCGGTCCTGTTTTAGGCGGTTGGGCGATGGATCAATCCCGAATGATTGCTCATCACTCCTGGATAGTTGCTGCCATTAGCACCATCTGCGGTCTGATCATTTTGCGTGTTCTGAGTCAAAGTCAATTCTCAACTCCTTCTGCCCCAGTCATTGAAGACACAGTATCAGTCACGTGAATGTCAGGAATGGTTTGCTTTTTACCTGTTCATATTTCGCTTCAGCCGGTCTAGCTCCTCCTGCGTTTCCCAGCGCCGAAATGTATCTTCTAATGCATCCTGCCCACCAGAAGAATTGCGACGCTGATTCCAGCCAGCAGTCTCGAAGCGCTGATCGGCTTGAGAGTTGGTACGAGCCGCTTGCGTCTGGGCTGCCTTGGCTTGCACCTCCTGTCGGCGCTGCTGGATGCGCCGCAGCAGTTCCTTAGCCTGTGTAATCCGTTCTTTCAGCCCTTGCATCTGTCCCCAGCGCTGATTGCCTTCGCGTAGCAGAGCTGCCTCTCGCTCTTGTGCTGGCTGCGCCAAATCGAGTCTTCCAGCCGATTTTGCCTTTTCAACCCGAATATGCCAGCGCTGGATTTCTTGAGCCGTGGAAAGAATTTCGTCCTCTGAGCGCTTTTCTTGCAGTTTGAGGTCTGCAATTAGCCGTAAGGTGTCTTCCTCTTGCTCACGCAGCTGCTCTAAGAGCGCTTCTAACTCCAGATGGGGATTATTTCGCAAAAATTCTTCTAAACGGCTTTCTAGAAACCGGTTGAGATCATCAAATAAGCCCACTATAAGAACTCCAGAGCACAGGTTTTTGAATCCATCTTAACAATTCAAGCGATTAGCGAACCACGAGTACGCAATTCCAGATAAACCAGCAAGGCATTGACATCAGCTGGGTTGACTCCACCGATTCGAGCCGCTTGACCAATGGTTAGCGGTTTCACCTTGGATAGTTTTTCCCGCGCTTCTTTTGAAAGGGTATCAATCGAACAGTAATCTAGGTCTGGAGGCAACTGGCGGTGGGCTTGACGGCTTACCTGGTCAATTTGATGCTGCTGGCGCTGGAGATAGCCAGAATATTTGATGTCAATCTCTGCACCTTCTTTCTCAGTTTGGTCGATATCGGGGTGCGAGAGTCCGTAGCGTTCCAGGTCGACGTAGTGAAATCCAGGTCGTCGCAGCAGATCAGCTAAGGTAATTGAACCTTTAATTGCTTGCTGAGTGTCTGATGCGATCGCCACTCCCACTGACTCATGCTCCTTCACCCTAGTTGCGTGGAGCCGTTCTTTTTCCGCCGCGATGTTAGCTTGTTTACGCATAAACAGTGAGTACCTGCGGTCATCAATCAGACCTAGCTGGTGTCCCAAGGGAGTCAGGCGCTGATCGGCATTATCCGAGCGCAGCAGCAACCGATACTCGGAGCGACTTGTCAGCATCCGGTAAGGCTCCCGCAGGTCTTTTGTACACAGATCATCAATCAGCGTACCGATATAGCTCTGCTCACGAGGGAAAACAATCATGGACTGATGGCGGACATACTGAGCCGCGTTAATCCCCGCCACAATGCCCTGGGCAGCTGCTTCTTCGTAGCCGGTTGTGCCGTTAATCTGCCCAGCACAGAATAGCCCATCAATCCGCTTGGTCATCAAGGTGGGGTAGCACTGGGTTGCAGGGAGATAGTCGTATTCAACGGCGTAGGCTGGGCGGAGCATGAAGCAGTTTTCCAGACCAGGGAGCGTTCGCAGCATTTGCAACTGTATTGGTTCCGGCAACCCTGTCGAAAACCCTTGAATATACAGTTCCGGAATATCTCTACCTTCCGGCTCAATAAATATCTGGTGGCTCTCCTTATCGGCAAAGCGCACAATTTTATCTTCAATGCTGGGACAATAACGCGGCCCCTTGGCATCTACCCAGCCGCCATAGACTGGAGATAGGTGCAGATTCTCCCGAATCAATCGGTGAGTTTCAGTTGTTGTGCGGGTGAGATAGCAATTCATCTGCTCCCGTTCTACCCAAACACCTGGGTCAAAGCTGAACCAGCGCACCTCATCGTCACCGGGCTGGGGTTCCAACTTGCTATAGTCAACTGTTCGCTTATCCACCCGTGCTGGGGTTCCAGTTTTCAGCCGCCCTGTTTCAAAGCCCAGCTGATTTAAGGTTTCCGTCAGCCCCTCGGCGGCAAATTCTCCCGCCCGTCCAGCTGGCATCGACTTGTTGCCAACCCAAATGCGACCGCCCAGAAACGTTCCAGTCGTCAGCACCACAGCTGTGGCTTGGAACCCTACACCGAAGTAGGTTTCAACCCCAATCACTTCATCATTACTGCCCAGCACCAGGTCTGTCACCATGCTTTCGCGGATTGTCAGATTTTCCTGGTTCTCAACAATCCCCTTCATGATAGCGGCGTACTCCCGCTTATCTGTCTGCGCCCGCAACGCCCAAACAGCTGGCCCTCTGGAGCTGTTCAGTACGCGCTTTTGCAAATAGGTGCGATCCGCCATTTTGCCAATTTCACCGCCCAAGGCATCCACCTCATGGGTCACCTGGGACTTGGCTGGACCTCCTACCGCTGGATTACAGGGTTGCCAAGCAATTTTATCTAGGTTGAGTGTCAGTAGTAGGGTACGACAGCCCAGCCGTGCTGTGGCAAGGGCTGCTTCACAACCTGCGTGACCTGCACCGACTACTATGACATCAAAAGCGTCTTGGAATTCAACTGAAGTTGGCGATCGCATGGTCATGGCTCAATCTGAGCATCTGGGACTCATGTTCAATTTTAGCGGTTACTGAACATGACCTTATTTTTTCATCTTGCGCCTCAGCCGTGAACCTGCAACGATTGCTCCAATTGCCAATATACCGGCAGTAGCGTTAGGCTCGGGAACTGCTTGCACATTGATTTGGGTAATGTAATCAAGCCCAGCAGGAGTTCCAGCAAACGAACCAACGACACCCCCAGCAAGGTTTGCGTCACTGGTTATTGTTCTAAACTACCTGGATAACATAAGGTTAAGTCTAAAGTAGAGAGCCAGTAACCAATCAGATTATTTGCATTACTTTACCGAAAAAACATATTTTGCTACTTTGTGTGAAGAATCGATAAACTTAGCACAATTGGCACAGCAATATGTGTGATCGCGATTGGAGAAGCTGGAACACCAAGGTGGTAAACATGAACTCGACGCTTTATGACCAAGATTTTTATATTTGGTTGCAGGATACAGCCAATTTACTTAGAATTGGCGCTCTAGAAAAATTAGACATCCCCAACCTGATTGAAGAAATTGAGAGTATGGGCAGAAGCGAAAAGAACGCACTAAAAAGTAACCTCATCGTGGTGCTGCTGCATCTGCTCAAGTACGCTTATCAACCAGAACGGCGCTCGGATAGCTGGACTAATTCCATTACTGAGCATCGCATCAGAATTGAGGTTGAGCTTGAATCCAGCCCTAGCCTTAAGCCATACCTTGAAGAAGTTTACAGCAGTTGTTACAGCAAGGCTAGGAGACTAGCTACTAGTGAAACTGGTTTACCTATCTCTACTTTCCCGAGTGAATCTGCTTGGAGTATATCTGATGTTCTAGATCCGAGTTTCCTACCAAACTAAAGCTAGATCAGCCTAACCTGCAACGCTTACGCGACTCAAGCAAATGCCGAAAATCCCAAATCTGGTGGAACATCCTGGATACGTCCCTGTCCGATCGCTTGAAGTGCTTGCTTGAGGGAAATATCACCGGTGTACAGGGCACGACCGACAATTACACCGCTCACCCCTTGTGGTTCAAGCGCTAACAGGCTCAAAAGGTCAGTTACAGAACTGACGCCACCAGAGGCAATCACGGGAATAGTAACCGCTGCCGCGAGTTCTCTCAACGCTTCCAGGTTTGGTCCAGTGAGGGTGCCATCGCGATGGATATCGGTATAAATAATGGCAGCAGTTCCCAGCTCTTGCATCTGAGTCGCCAACTGGGTTGCCAAAACCTCAGAGGTTTCGAGCCAGCCGCGAGTTGCCACTCGTCCGTTACGGGCATCAATGCCGACCACAATCTGCCCCGGAAATTCCTGGCACAGCTCGGCTACAAGAGTTGGCTGCTCTACAGCAATGGTGCCTAAAATGACCCGCTGTACACCTAGAGCCAGCATCTGGGCAACGCTGGTGCGATCGCGCAACCCACCCCCAATCTGAACCGGCACTGGCACCGCTTGCACAATTGCCTCAATTGCTGGTAAATTTACTACTCTCCCGGTTTTCGCACCGTCGAGATCTACGACGTGTAGCGAACTTGCTCCCTGCTCCACCCACTGTCTTGCAACATCAGCTGGATTTTCGTTAAAGACTTGCGATCGCGCATAGTCTCCCTGATACAGCCTCACACACCGGCCTTCTAGTAAATCAATCGCTGGGATAACATCCATTTAAGTCTTCCTCTGAATAATTGCTTGTCTGAAGCCCAGCACAATCAAAATATTAGAAAGTGTCAAGAAAAATTCTGCACCACCGTGCAGGAAATCGACATTTGACAGAGACTTACCATAATGAACTTGGGCGTAAATCCCAGATGGGATAGTGACGGCGACAAAAACCAGTGTGCCGTAAAACCCAATCAGCGCCAAACGCGGCATTTGCCTAGATCGGGTGAGAAACCACAAGAAACCCAAGTAGGGGAAGAGGGATAGGGCGAAAAGGGCTTCTTTGGAAATCATTGCCCTGATTCCGTAGGGGTTGTAGAGACGAGTTCGCCCTTGTCACTATCAAGTTGAACACTCTCAGCAGGCTGGGTGGAACGCCAAATCCACCAAGCAGCTGCCAAAAGGGTGAAATTACCGACGAGTGTCATAGCAGCTTGGAGTGTAACCAGCCATTCTAGAGATTCGGTGTTGTCAAAAAAGTGCCAGGTGCAGGCACACATGGCGCTAACGAGAGCCGGTAGCATGGCGAGGGACAACGCCCACCAAGTACGGTTGCCACTCACTTCACCATAAGTCCAGATTAACCAAATGGCGGCAATCCACTCAATAACGCTAGAGATATGAATAATCCAGGTGGGAATTGAAAGCGCGTGCATGAAGACTACTGAGAAGGGAGACGCTTTCCTATGCTACCGTCTGAATTTCGTTAACGCTGACAAACTCCGATAGAGTTGTTCGGTAGGGGACATTAAAGATAAGAAGAGCGTGGAGCAGATGCGCGCGGTTTTATGTGGCTACTACGGTAAAGGAAATGGTGGCGACGAGGCTTTGTTGGCAACGCTTTTGCAAATGCTGCCAGCTCATGTAACGCCCTTGGTGCTCTCTGGCAACCCAGACGAGACACGCGATCGCTATGGGGTCGAGACGTGCGATCGCATGGCTTTTTTACCCGTCCTACAAGCACTCCGCCAGTCTGATGTATTGATCTGGGGCGGCGGCAGTTTAATCCAAGATGCCACCAGTGTCGCTAGCCCACTTTACTATGGAGGACTGATGGCATTGGCTCAACAGCTCAGGCTCAGAACAATTGCCTGGGCGCAGGGAATTGGCCCCCTGAAGCGTCCTCTAACTCGCTGGCTGGCGCGGCGAACTTTTGCTGGTTGCAGTGCCGTGAGTGTGCGCGATCGCGGCTCTGCTACCCTTCTATCTAATTGGCAAGTTGACTGTACCCTAGCTCCTGATCCAGTTTGGGCGCTTTCTTGGGCCCCAGTTCCTGGGCTTTGGGATTTACCTGCTCCTAGAGTGGCTGTAACATTGCGATCACATCCTGAACTGACTGCAACTCGCCTAACCAACTTGACCCGCGCTCTGATTGACTTTCAAACAGCAACACAAACCTGCATTTTGCTGGTGCCATTTCAGCAATCGCGAGATTTAGCGATCGCCCAGTCAATTCAGCCACAGCTACCGGGTGCAAGTAAGATTCTTTGTCTGGAAGATCCAAAAGCCTTGAAAGGTTTGTTTCGAGGTGTAGAGATGGCGATCGGTATGCGTTACCACAGCTTGATTATGGCAGCTGCGGAAGGCTGTCGCTGTTTTGCCCTGAGTTACGATCCTAAGGTGAGCCAGCTGATGGCAGATCTGGCTATGCCTGGGTGGGAGTTGGGTCAAATGCCAGACGACCCTAACTTGATGAGTCAGACGTGGCTAGAGCATTACGCTAATGGCGACCCCCTGGTGCCAGAGCAAATCCAGTCTTTGGTAGACCGAGCGCTGATTCACCGCGACTTGTTGAGTAAAGCACTGTCTGCAACTAGGTAAGAACAAGGGCAAGCGAGTTCGACCACCCAAGACAACTGCGGTAAGTTAAGGAGCGATCGCCATGACTAGCAATCTCAGTATTGAGTTAAACCAATTGATTGTTCGACCAGGGCAGAGTGTTCTACTGCAAAACGTAAGCTGGCAGCAGTTTGAGAACACTCTTTTAGAGTTAGGTGATGTGCGCTCATCAAGAGTTGCTTATTACGACGGAATTCTAGAAATTATGGTGCCGTTACCAGAGCATGAATATTTCAAGGAGGCAATTGGAGATCTGATCAAAGATTTAGCAGAAGAACTACAATTAGACTATGAGAGTTTTGGTTCAACCACCTGGAAACGGGAAAAGTCTTTAAGCGGCGCAGAACCGGACAATTGTTTCTACATTCAAAACCTGCCTGCCGTCGAGGGCAAGCTAAACATTGACCTAGCCTGCGACCCACCCCCAGATCTAGTGCTTGAGATTGACATTACAAGTAAATCCTTGAACCGTTTGCCCATTTATGCCCGCTTAGGCGTCGCCGAGGTTTGGCGCTACGACAAAAAGCAACTGCGGATTTACCATTTGGTAGATAATTCGTATATTGAGACCCAAGCCAGTCTTGCCTTCCCTAACTTCCCAGTCAAGTCAATACTCACATTTGTCCAGCGGCATTTAGGTAGCAACCGGCGCGCGCTAAGACTTGCTTTCCGGGCTTGGGTACGAGGAGGAGGGCAGCCTTGAGAAGCGATCTGCCGAAGGCAGATATCTGGCTGAAGCCAGATCGCTTTCGTATTAGTGGCGATATTGCTCCTTTCAGTGACGAGTCGAGTGTATAAGTAGTCATTAAGTTGCTTGGTAAGATGCTACTTACCCCCCTGCGTCAACTAACCACCTGCCAACAACTTTACCCATACCAATGTGCTGTTCAGTAAAGCCAAGTTTTTTGTAAAATTCAGTCACATCATCAGTAAATAAATACACATGCTGTCCTTTTAACTTATCTAGCAAGATTTGCATCATTGCGCGTGCAATTCCTTGACGGCGATAGGCAGTAAGTGTCCAGACATCGATGACATAAGCATTGCAGACACCATCGGACAAAACACGGGCTGTGCCAACGATTCGATTATCCGCATAGGCAATACAAGTAGCGTAGCTATTTTCAAAAGAATTCTTGAGTTGCTCAGGGCTTCGTCCATTATCAAATGCGTCAGAGTGTAGCGTTGCTTTCATCTCTGCCCAATCAACATGATCAAAATTTGTTTTGTAAGTTACTGTGAGCATTGGGAACGGTTGGAGAAAATTTCTTCTGCCACAACATCAAATAGCTTGAGCCGCGATCACAGCATCTGCTGCGATATCTGCCAACGGCCGCTCGCGCCTAACACTAGCAATCTGCAAAAGGGGTGTCCGCTTGTCTAAAGCCCTCACTCCCGTGTTTCACTATTGCTACATAGTGTATTATAAAGCAGATGTATAGTCAACTTCCAGAACAAGCAAGGTAATCATGCTGAAGCAATCTGGTTATTATCGGTTTCCGACTATTAACGGAAATCAAGTCGTTTTTGTTTGTGAAGATGATCTCTGGAGCATCCCAGCGTCGGGTGGGGTTCCAGTCCGGCTGACGGCCAACTTAGGTGAAGTCTCGCGCCCATTTCTGTCTCCTGATGGCACAAACCTGGCCTTTATCGGTCGCGAGGAAGGCCATATGGAAGTTTACCATTCAACCGCGAGAAGACCCACGCCAAAACGTGAGCGACAAGAGGATTATGGAAGGCGCAGCCTGAGCATAATCCTCAAAGCGATACGTTTGGCGTCGGGATGAATCAAAGGAATACTGCCTGAAAAATCAGGGCGAATCCTGATTTAGGTTATTTGTGGGACTCATAGATAGTTGTTGTGTTGAGGATTCGCCCTGATTTTTGGCATCGGATCCCTTGGACAGGGGTTGACAACGCGCAACACTTTTGAGAATATTTTTGTACATCAAGCACATAGGTACTGGGACTTGCGCTCGCTAGCTGTAATTGCTGCACCGCTAAATCCCTAGAGCAAGAATTATGCTTGGTATGTTCAACAACTCAATTAGTACCGCTAGCCTCGCGCGGGAAAGGAAACTGCCTGGGTAATCAGAGCGCCGGGGATGTGTGGGAAACTATGCATCTAGGTAGTGGGTGTAAATCCGAAAGGAAGTAACCAGGAAACTTCTAATCGCGAGATTGGGAAGCCTACACCATACCGCTTGCGGTTGGTGTAGGAGATGTCACTGTATGCCTGCTGATGGAGGAGTAGCGAAACGGCTCACTTTTTTAGGCGCTAGAACGTCGGTCGTTGGCTGGAGTTCGGATGGGAAGTCTGTTCTGTTTGCCAGCAATTGCGGTCAACCATTCAAGCGGATCTTTAACCTGTACGAGATTAGCCCCTCTGGAGTGTCACGAATGCCGAGAACTGTTATACTACCAAGAAAGAATACGGAAAGCTGCAACTTCAGTTGGTAGCTCAGTGTAGTCCTGATTCAAAAGTGAGGATGTACTTTCATGTATTTCTCAGATTTTACAGATGCCATTCAAAGGTTAATCCCTAAATTCAATCTTCTGAACGTGGATTTGAAGAATCAGATAAAACTTGCAGACAGCATAAGCATTAATATTTATATTAACAAAACAGAAAGCCAAAACAAAACAGAAAGCCAACCCAAAACATCAACTATTATCACATCAAGTATTATCACAACGCACAGCCGCAGTCCTAATCCTGAAGAAGCCGAGCCAAAAAAATCAATTGAGCTGCCTTCACAGGAATCGTCAGAACAGCTTGAACCAGAGGCTAGAGATTTTCCTTTTAGCAGCAGGGTAAGCGCAAGAAGCAATAAAAGTACTTGGCTCTCAATAATACTGAGAATAATCGCAATAAAGCTAAGAATCAAACTTCATTATTGGGATTAGCATTGCCTATATATCATATTTTGGGCATTTTTTTCTTGCGCTTACCCTGCTTTTAGCAGTGGAACACATCTGAGAGTCGATCAATCATCTTGGTGGAACAGTAATAGGGATATTTGTATTGGTCACCTTAAGGTTATTCCTCTGGTGGTTGAAAAAAATGTGAGGTTCGAAGGTATAGAGAAACCTTCGGAAAAATTTCAAGCTTGTTTAAATAGGGATGAGCAGTTGACAGTAGTAAATTTAAAGGGAGGTGAAGAGGAGACAATTATTAATTTATCCAAACCTTTTAATGATAATGAACACAGCTTGAGGGTAAAAAGCTCTGACTGGAGATTTGAGAAGTACTCAAACAAACAAGTCATAAAATTCGATATGCTGCCGGAGATAGTTTTGTCTCTTAGCGAGACTGTTGCAGAAAAAGCAATAGTCATGAAGCGAGAACATGACATCAACCCGGTAGAATACTATGTATTAGTTTTGAGGTCATCAAATAGCATTCAAGGAAGGTAAAACTACCATGAGTCAAGCTCGTCATAACAGTAAAGAACAGTATTCATTCTGGACAAAAAACATTAAGGAGGATAAATTCTACTTTGTAATTCAGGGAGATGAACCAGTCAAGCTGGGGGATGGCACTTTCGGAGTAGTTTATCAGGTGCAGGATGGAGCATTAAATGACTTTGCGGTAAAAATTTTATATGAAAATCAGGCTCTTGACCAAGCAACAGTGCAACCAGGGTTGAGTAATGATATAATTTGCTCTTTTCGCGAGCATTTCAACTTACAAAATGAAGATCCAGTTTTGGAAAAACTCAAGAATCTTCAACAACCAACCGATGATCTAAGTTCATTTACTCTCGGACTCAAAAATACAGTAATTGATGATGATAAATATACCTTCTTGGTAAGGATTCAGGTATAGGACTTGACAAGCGGAGATTTTCCGGTAATCTAGCCACATGAGCCTAATCAAGCTGCCAAAAGTCCCTGACTTAGAAACCCTAAGGCAGTTGCCCAAAGAGCAACTG
>JAABUZ0100003484.1_pt1 | contig 23237 bp, 24 predicted proteins | sample 5562091 | NCBI WGS metagenome assembly JAABUZ01 (sample SAMN12813069, study PRJNA571459) | rock metagenome | isolation source: Antarctica rocks | place: Antarctica: Victoria Land, Linnaeus Terrace sud | collected 2015-12-21
AAACTCACATACTCGCCTGCGATTCTTGTGTCACCCGTCTGGAAGAGCTGGAAATTCAGATCGCGGCCACAAAGATTGCCTTGGCTGAGCTGCACAATCAGACTGTTGCCGAGAACTACGCCAAGGAAAGGAACTCACGCTGGACCTGGTTGAGATCTCATCGCTGGTCCATGGCCAGCGCCACGGCGGTTCTAGCGCTGGGCGTCGCAGTTGTTCCGAAACTCACAGTCCCTTCTCCATTTGAAGCGGAAATTTCGGCCTATCGTGGATCAGAAACAACGGCTATTCCCGCGGGACGTCCCCTGCTCCTGCATTTGAATGCGAAGGATATGCCGGCGGAAAACGTCAAGGTCGAAGTTGTCAACTCCGACGGTAATGAAATCTGGAAAGGCAGCAATGCCGTCAACCACGAGAAAGTGGATGCTAAACTGCCTGAAATCAGCAACAAAGGCAACTATCTGCTTCGTCTTTACGCGTCCGGTAAAAATGGAGCGCCCGGAGATTTGCTGCGCGAGTTCTCGTTTGAAGTGAAGTAAGGTCAAAAAACGCGGCGTTTCAGGCGTTCCACTTTGAACTTCGCGGTGTCGGCAACCGCCATGACCGCCATCACGCCCGCTTGAACAGGATCGGTCACCACCAGATCCGACGCATCCGGAACGCTGCCAGCCATATTTAAGCTGATCACCAAAAGGCCGTCGCTGCGGACTTCCCGCACGGCGGCTTCAATGTCTCCTCCCATTAGAGCACCCGCCAGCACGAGAGCGCGTACGCGCGTGAGCCGACGGACCGCTCGGACCGCCGCCGCCAAAGCATGTTCGCCCACCAAGGGGATGGTGTCAATGGAGATATGCTCGCCGCGGATGTTGTGACGGTCCGCTTCCGAGATCGCCCCCAGCGCTACCTGCCCGACTTGCGCTCCGCCGCCCATGATAATAATTCTTTTGCCGTAAATCCTCTGCAAGGATTCCACGGGTTCAACGGAGCTCACAACTCTCGATTTTTCCAGATCAGCAATCAATGCCTGAGACGAACCCGGCAAATCCAATTCGAAGTAGATACGGGTTTGAGCAGGCGCCTCTTCAACAATGGAAACAGAACGGATATCCCCCTGGTGACGCACGATGACGCCGGTCAATTCGTGCAGCACGCCGGGAGCGGTGATACAGGAGACAATCAGGCCAACTCTGCCACTGATTTCGCTCAGACTGTAACCTCGTACTTCTTCAATAACTCATCCCAAACACCGCGCGCTTTCAGAAGTACTTCCACGACCTCCCGAATCGCTCCCGACCCCCCTGGCGCGTCCGTGACGACTTTCGCCGAGCTTTTTACTTCAGTTCGCGCGTTGCCTGTTGCAAAGGAGAGACCAACGCGCCGCATGATCACAACGTCGGTTAAATCATCCCCCACATAGGCTACCTGCTCCGAAGACACGTTGGCCTCCACCATGATCTTTTCAAAAAGCGGAATTTTCTCGATGTGTCCTTGAAATACCCAGGTCATGCCGACTTGCTGCGCGCGTTCGAGCGTGGCCGGAGAATCACGCCCGCTAATCACGCCGGTTTTGATGTCGTACCAGGAAAGCCAGCGCAGCGCGATGCCGTCCTGGGAATCAAAGGCTTTCGTTTCGACCATTTTGCCGTCCGGACCGGGAATAAAGTAGAGCCGCCCATCCGTCAGCACGCCATCGACATCCATGAGCAGGATCTTGATGTGAGCCGCCAATCTTTGTAACTCTGGCTCGGTCAAAGGTGAATTTATTTGCATGGGAAAGGGTTAGAGAACGCCAAAGACCTAAAATATCGATATTGGTCAACAATTTAGTTCAACGGGTAGCTCAGATGATTCCTCGTTATAACATGCTGTCCGAGGATGACCGCCTCGGCGTTGCCGTATCGGGCGGAGCTGATTCCGTTGTCCTTTTGCGCATCCTTCATGCCTTGTCAGACACCTTCCGCTGGAGCTTGACCATTCTGCACGTCAATCACGAACTTCGCGGTTCCGAATCAGATGCTGACGAAGAGTTTGTACGCCAGCTAGGAGAGTTATACCGTATCCCGATTTTGGTTCAACGAGGGCCGATAGGCGCGGGAAACCGGGAGCAAGAAGCGCGACGGGTCCGCCGCACTTTTTTCCGCCACGCCATGCAGAGTGAAGGTTTGCGAAAAGTTGCCTTGGGACACACCAAAACCGATCAGGCCGAAACAGTGCTGCTGCGTTTATTGCGGGGTTCGGGCTTAACTGGTCTGGCGGGAATGCCGTTTGTGTCGAAAGACGGGCTGATTCGGCCTTTGCTGATGACCAGCCGTGAAGAAACGAGAGAATTCGCCGCGGTGAACCAACTTATTTGGAGGGACGACACTTCCAACAATGACGTCCGTTTCGCGCGAAACCTGCTCCGCCTGAAAGTGATTCCCGAACTTACCCGCGATTTTAATTCAAACCTGGAAGGCGTCCTGGCTGGAACCGCCGACATTGCCCGCGAGGAGGAAGATCATTGGAATCGTAAGGTCGAACAAGTCTTTCGGCGTCTTTCCGGCAAAACCCGCCTGGGAATTATCATTGAGCTTAAAACGTTTAAAGTACTGCATTTAGCTTTGAAACGAAGGGTACTTCGCCGTGCGGTGAGCGAGGTTCGCGGCGATCTGCGATCCATCGATCTTTCTCATATTGAAGCTATTTTGGCTATCAGTGAGAGTTCACACGGACATGACCGAGTCATGATACCGGGACTGGATGCATTGCGCTCTTTTGATTCCCTGCTGCTTTGCCGCCCGGAGGCCCTCCAACAGCCGCGCGGCTATGCCTTGGAGCTTCAGCTTGGGATCAGTTGCCAACTGCCGTTTGAAGGGGGCGAACTTAAAATTGTGCCAGTAAATCCGGATAGTCAAAATTGTGTTAACTTCAAGAATGAACAAGACTTTTTGACGGAAGAAGCGCATCTAAATGGTGAGGTTGTGGATGCGGCAAGTTTGCGAGTCCGGAATTGGGAACCTGGCGATAAGCTGCTACGAGTTGGACATGCAGCGGCGGAAAAGGTAAAAACGCTTTTTCAGGATCATAAAGTTTTATTGTGGGAGCGGCGTCATTGGCCAGTGGTCGTCGCGGGTAATGAGATCGTTTGGGTTCGTCGCTTTGGAGTTGCAGCGAATTTTAGCGCTTCGGATGAGAGCCGCTATAAGATCTGCATTCGTTACCGTCCATGCGTCGGGTAACGGATCGAAGTTGTAATTGAATCGAAAGGCAGCAGATCAACGTCTCTCATAAAGAGGTTGGAAGCGGGTGCTTGCACTCGGACTGGCAGCAGGTTTGTCAGGGGTAAGGTGAATCAATGAGTTCAAATGTGAAAACCGCAGTTTTTTGGGTAGTCATTATCTGTGCGGTTGTTTTGGTGTACATGGCTGTAAAGACCGGCCGTGGTCCTACACCACAGGAGTTGTCTGTTTCGGATTTTGTCACGCAGGTTCAAGACGGCAAGATCAAAGAAGCAAAGATCACGGGTACCGATGTTCAAGGCACCGTGGCCGATGGAAGGACATTCCATACGGTTGTTCCCCCTAACTATCCCGAGATTTACAAGGTGATGCAGGATAAAGGCGTCAAGTATAGCTGGAAAGATTCTACCGGCAGCGGCTGGCTTGGAATTCTTTTTAACGCCGTGCCGGTGCTCATTCTGCTTGGGCTTTGGATCTTCATGATGCGGCAAATGCAGAGCGGCGGCAATAAGGCTTTGAGCTTCGGCAAAAGCCGCGCCCGGCTTCATTCCTCCCAGCAGAAAAAGGTGACTTTCAAGGATGTCGCCGGCGTGGAAGAAGCCAAGGAAGAGTTGCAGGAGATTATAGAGTTTCTCCGCGAGCCGCAGAAATTTCAAAAGCTTGGCGGGCGCATCCCGAAAGGCGTGCTTCTGATCGGACCTCCGGGTACCGGCAAAACCCTTCTCGCGCGAGCGATTGCGGGAGAAGCTAACGTGCCGTTCTTCTCTATTTCCGGTTCGGACTTTGTTGAGATGTTTGTCGGTGTCGGCGCGAGCCGTGTCCGCGATTTGTTTGAACAAGGCAAGAAAAATGCTCCCTGCATCATCTTTATTGATGAAATCGACGCGGTCGGTCGTCATCGCGGCGCTGGCTTAGGGGGTGGTCACGACGAGCGTGAGCAGACCTTAAATCAGTTGCTGGTTGAGATGGATGGTTTTGAGTCCAACGAGGGTGTGATCCTGGTTGCCGCCACGAACCGTCCCGATGTTCTCGATCCGGCATTGCTTCGTCCAGGACGTTTTGACCGGCGCGTGGTGGTGGACCGGCCCGATGTGCGCGGCCGTGAAAGCATTCTTAAGGTACACACCAAGAAAACGCCGCTCGGCGATGACATTGATCTGTCGGTGATTGCACGCGGTACACCGGGCTTTGCTGGCGCTGATCTTGCCAATTTAGTGAATGAAGCGGCTTTGATTGCTGCCCGGCAGAATCGCAAGGTCGTCACGCAGTATGACTTCGAATTGGCTAAAGACAAAGTCATGATGGGCGTTGAGCGCAAGAGCATGATCGTCAGCGAAAAGGAAAAGCGGATGACTGCTTACCATGAAGGTGGTCATGCTATCGTTGCTGCCCTTTTGGAACATGCCGACCCGCTGCATAAGGTGACCATTATCCCGCGTGGAATGGCGCTTGGCTTAACCATGCAGTTGCCGCTTGATGACAAGCTGTCACACGATAAGAATTACCTGCAAACACGACTGGCCATTTTGATGGGCGGACGTATCGCGGAAGAACTTTTCCTGCACCAGATGACCACGGGCGCGGGTAATGACATTGAGCGGGCTACGGAAATGGCGCACAAGATGGTTTGCGAGTGGGGCATGAGTGAATTGGGACCGCTCAGTTTCGGCAAAAAGGACGAGCAAATCTTTCTGGGTCGTGAAATCGCGCAGCATCGCGATTACAGCGAAGCTACCGCCATCAAGATTGATGAACAGGTTCGGAAGCTGGTGGAAGACGCTTATAACGCAGCGAAGGAAATCATCGAGCATCGCGCCGAAGCCATGGTTCGGATCGTTGATGCTCTCTTGGAGCGGGAAGTTCTTGACGGCGCGGAGGTTTTGGATCTTATTAACGGCAAACCGTTGCAGAAAGCAACCAATAGCCCTAAGGTGACTACAACAGCGGCCCCGCCGGATGGCGGAACAGTGATTGCGCCGCATCCGGGCAATCTCCCTGGTTTAGTGGGCGGAGAAAGTCCGCAACCAGCTTAAAACTCCTAGATCGGGAGCAAAATTCTAAGGCGTTCTAAATGCTGACGCGTGTTATGCGCAAGGCAAATAGAACGCCTTATTTGTTTATAGAAAATCATGAAGCAAGTGCCATGCGCGGATGAGAGGTGAAAATAGATCCGCTGTTTCAGTCGTCATAAGCGTCTTTTCTTTGATGTCAGCTTTCTGAGGAGTGTCGCGGCGCGGAGGATGAGTGAACATCCGTAAGCTTACGTGGAAAGATGAATGCTTAAAGTCATTTTGTTTGATGTAAACGAGACTTTGCTCGACATGCACGCGATCGAGCCTGAATTGAAGGGCCTTTTCGGGGAAAATGTTTCCGTGCGTGAATGGTTTTTAGAGGTATTGCAGCATACGCTGGTCATGAACGAAGTGAAAGAATACCGTTCCTTCAACGAAGTGGCGGAAGCGGTACTGCAAATGACCGCCTGGAGCCGCGGTCGTCAACTCCAGCCTGATGAACTAGAACCAGTTCGGAAGAAACTTGTTTCCTTGCCGCCCTACACGGACGTGAAGGTTGCATTGCAGAAACTGAAGGACAAGGGATGGCGATTGGCAACACTGACAAATTCAAGCGAGCGCAGTCAAGAACAGCAGTTCCGGAATGCAGGACTAACGAAGTACTTCGAGAAAACCTTATCGGCGGATACGGTCCGGCTGTTCAAACCGGCATTGGAAACTTATCAAGCCGCAGTCAGCGCGCTGGGCGTACAGACGGAAGAAGTGCTGATGGTGGCCGCGCATGGATGGGATCTATTCGGCGCAATGAAAGCCGGATGCCGCGCGGCGCTTGTAGCGCGCCCTGGAAAGGCAGTGTTTCCGTTGGGTCCCCAGCCTGAGTTTGTCGCCGATAACCTGATCGAATTAGCGGATCGGATTATCTCCAATCATCCGTTAATCGCTTAAATAACCGACCCGCCGGCGGCGGCGGAGCGCGGTTCGGAAATAGGATGAGCGCGCTCGTCATATTTGCCGAAAATCATTTTTCCAGCGGTCGTTTGCAGCACGCTCGTCACCGTGATATCCACTGTTTTCGAAATCTGCCGCCGCGCGTTATCGACAACCACCATGGTGCCATCGTCCAGGTAAGCAACACCTTGGTTGTGCTCCTTGCCTTCTTTCAGGATAAATACGCGCATAATTTCGCCGGGAAGCACGACGGGACGAAGGGCATTGGCTAATTCGTTAATGTTGAGCACTTCAAGACCCTGCACTTGGGCGAGCTTATTCAAATTGAAGTCGTTGGTAACAATTTTGGCCCGGCGCGCTTTCGCAGCTTCGATCAGCTTGAGATCAACCTCGCGGACTACGGGAAAATCCATGCTGGATATCTCTACTGACAACCGGGGCATTTTTTGCAGACGCCCGACAATGTCCAGCCCACGACGACCGCGATTGCGCTTAGCCGAATCGGAAGAATCCGCCACGAGTTGAAGCTCGTGCAGGACAAACTGAGGAATTACCAGTTCGCCGTCGAGAAAACCGGCTTCCGCAATGTCCACAATACGTCCGTCGATCAGAACACTAGTATCCAGGATTTTCAAAACTCGGTAACTCTCATTGACCTTGGTAAAGAGACCAAGCGCGCTTAGATCAATCAGATCGGATTTAGCGAGGCCAACCAGCAATCCGAGAAAACCGCCCAGCAATGGCACCAGCAGGCGAAAGAACTGCGCGGTCGGGTCGCCGAGGAAAACGCTTGGGTTGAGAAAGGAAACAAAAAGAAGACCGATCAGTCCACCTAAAATAGATCCGAGACAGGCGCCGACTATGGAAGTGAGGCGGGCGCGCCGGATACGAAGTTCCAGAAGATTAAAGGCAACCCCAGTACAAATTCCCCCTATGGCGGCGGCGGCATGAGACAAGCCAAACGGCTGGGAAAATCCGGCAATAACCCCTAGAAGGGCGACAAAGCCGAAACGGAGCAGAACTATATCCCAATTGGAGCGAAGCACGTTCTATACTCTCCACAAAACTGCCAAGCGGGCTCACTCCATGCATGCAGCAGTTAAGAGCCCGCAATCAATCTTTGCAAATGTGTCAGAAAGAAACTTGAAGTACGGATAAAAAGGGGATAAAAGCAAATGGCTCGACAGTTGCGAAAAGACTTAAGCCCAAGAAACTAAACTTAGCAGACAACACAAATCAGAGTGCTTTAGCAAGCTCCTCGGCAAAAGCGCTATGTCTCGCCTGACCATTCCGAGCGGGACGGCCATTGCCAGTTTTACGAACCTGTCCATTAGGGCCAGCGACTACGGCAGGACGTTTAGGCCGGTCCATGGCGGGAGCCGCAGTTTTACTTACTCCCTTGCCAGATTTAGGAGGCTGGGCAGGGTTAGCGCGAAGAAGGCGATCCTCGAGAGGCGCCCGGTCAAACCGTCGGATGATGGAGTTCATCTCCTCTTGGTTTGGTGATTCAATAAAGGCGAAGCCCTTCGACTCTTGAGTTTCAGGGTTGCGGATTACTTTAACATCGTCAGCGACGAGGTTTTCGGATGCAAGCCACGATTTAATATCGTCCTTGGTCACCCAGGTAGGGAGATTTCCGAGGAAAACGGTAAAGCTCATCAGTAAAGTGTTTTATGCTCCGTGAGGGAAGTTTGCGAGGCGAGCCTCGCAGGAAATCTTCTCCAGGAGGCTACTAAGCATACTAACATAAATAGCGCAAACAGGTAAACAGCGAATACGAGTTAATTAGTTGTTCTGTAAAGGGCAGAGAATAATTTTATTATCAGTGACTACCCGTTTAACTGGTCCAATATCGCCTGCTCGCCGGGCAGCTTTCGATGTGCTCACCGCTGTTTCGGAGGGCCAGTATGCTTCTGACGCGCTGCGCGAATCCACCCGCGCTTTCGACGGAAGGGATGCTGGTCTCGCGTCACAGATTGTTTTCGGCGTTTTACGATACCAAGGGCAACTGGACTATCTCATTAAACTCTATTCCCATCGCCAGCCTGAGTCGCTCGACAGGGCGGTTCTCATCGCCTTGCGTACCGCTGTTTTTCAACTCCGCTATTTGCAGCGCATTCCTCCCCATGCGGCTGTTCATGAAACAGTGGAATTGGTGAAGCGCCACAAGCGGGCGGCAGCCGGGCTGGTGAACGCCGTGCTTCGCAAAGTACGCCGTGACCCCCTGCCCTGGCCGGACAGAGCCACCGAACTCTCCTGCCCGGAATGGCTGTTGAGCCGGTGGAGCGGGCATTTCGGGCAGCAGGAGGCCATCGCTATTGCCAAAGCGGCTTTGGAACAACCGGTCCCCTACCTTCGCATTCCACCCGGAACCGAACCGCCGTCGGGATGGGATATAGAGCCTACGGCGGTGCCGGGGGCTTTTCGTCTTTTAACATCATTCGGAGAGGACGCCCCGCCCACAGGCGTCCGCCTTCACGACATCAGCTCGCAGGCCATCTTGCCCCTGTTAGAGTTGCAGCCTGGGAATACGTACCTGGACGTATGCGCGGCGCCCGGAAATAAGACTAGGCAGGCCCTGGAAACGGCGCTCGGGCTGGCGGTGGCCTGTGATATCAGTCCCAAGCGCATCAGCAGCGTTCCGCCTGTCTGCCCACGTGTCGTCCTGGACGGCACGGACCCGTTGCCGTTCCGTTGCCGGTTTGACCGCGTCTTTATCGACGCCCCTTGTTCCGGCACGGGAACAATCGGGCGGAACCCCGAAATTAAGTGGCGCGTCCAAGAGCAAGAATTTCATAAGTTCAGCGAACGGCAAGTGCAGCTCGTATTGCGGGGAATGGAAGTTTTGACGCCGGGGGGGAAGCTCCTTTATGCAACCTGCTCCTTGGAGCGGGAAGAAAATGAGGATGTCGTAGCGGAAGTGGGGCGTCTGAAACCGGGAGTTCAGGTGGAAAGGCAACTATGGCGCGTGCCGGGCCGGGATGAGGGGGATGGATTCTTTGCAGCTTTGTTTAGCCTTCGAACGTGATAAGATTCGGGTAAATCCTTTAGCTTCGTACGTCAGGTCCGCAATGCGCGTGCTTACGGCTGGCTGGTTGGAAATAAACCTTTCGTGTTCCAAATAGTTCCTTCAATTTTTGCGGCTGATTTCACGAGACTGGGCGAGGATGTCCAAAAAGTCGAGAAAGCCGGAATTGGAATGATTCACGTCGATATCATGGACGGACATTTCGTTCCTAACTTCACAATGGGCACGCCGATTACAGAATCGTTACAGCGGCGGTTTCCAACTCTCAAGCTCGATCATCACCTGATGATTGAAGATCCCGACACTTATGCGCCGATCTTCATGAAAGCGGGGGCGCGTTGCGTCAGCGTTCATTATGAGGTTTGCCGGAACCTGGACCGGACCTTGCACATGATAAAGGATGGCGGGGCGCTGGCAGGCGTGGTCATCAATCCGGCTACCCCGACGCGATTGCTTGAGAATGTGCTGGATATTGTTGATTACGTCCTAGTAATGAGCGTGAATCCCGGTTACGGCGGCCAGAAATTTATCCCCCGGTCGCTGGATAAAGTTCGGGAGTTAGTCCGGTTCCGGGCCGAGCGCCAGCTTGATTTTTATATCGAGATTGACGGCGGAGTAGGACTTAATAACATTACGGACGTCGCGAAAGCAGGCGTGGATTGGGTTGTGGCCGGATCATCCGTATTCGGCACGGAGAACCCCGCCGAAACAATTGGGAAAATGTACGATCTCGCCCGCGAGGCGTTTTCAATGAAGGTCTAGATTTACATGGCTCTTGGTCAGTTCATATCAAAACGGGCAGTTCTCGCAGCGCTCTCGCTGGGGCTCCTTTCATCCTGTATTCATAAGAAGTACGACACGCCCATCACTAAAAATACGCAACAGCCGGACAAAGTATTGTTCGATCAGGCAATCAAGGATATTGAGCATGGGCGTTACGAAGTAGCCCGGATCTCCCTGCAAACCCTGATGAACACTTATGAGTCGAGCGAGTACATGGCCAAAGCCAAGCTGGCGATTGCTGACTCCTGGTATCGCGAGGGAGCCGCCAATGGGCTGGCGCAGGCGGAAGCGGAGTATAAAGACTTTATCCTGTTCTACCCACAGATGGAAGAAGCGGCCGAAGCGCAGAACCGGGTTTGCGAGATTCACTATAAGCAGATGGATAAAAGCGACCGCGACTGGTCGCAAACGCTTAAAGCTGAAACAGAATGCCGGGACGTATTGCAAAAGTTCCCCAACAGCAAATTTGTTCCGCAAGCCACTCAGCGGCTCCGCAATATCCAGGAGAGTTTGGGGGAGCACGAATACGTGGTCGGCAACTTCTACTGGAAGCGCGAAATGAATCCGGCGGCGGCCAATCGCTTGACGGCTCTGGTCGATCAGTATCCGTTGTACAGCAAAGCCGGTGAGTCCTTGTATGAAGCAGGCGACGCGTATTCCAAGATGGGACCGCGGTTCCGCAAGCAGGCCGGCGAGGAATTCGCCAAGCTTGTCCGCGAATATCCTTTAAGCAACCGGGTGGACGATGCAAAGGCGCGCCTGGAGGACTTGGAAGTTCCCGTACCGCAGGCGGACCCTACGGCGCTGAAACGGGCCCAGTATGAACAGGACAATTTCCATCGGCCCGGAATGGTTTCCCGTTCCATGGGCCTCCTGCGGGGTGGCCCGGATGTCACCCATGCCGCGCAGGCAGGGCAGCCCACTATGACTGGCCCGAAACCGACGATTCCCGCCAGCGTTCCCATCCCGGTCAATACAGAAGCGGCGAGCAACGCAGGTACCGGCGGAACGCCTGCATCCGACGTCAGCGCGGCGCCTGTAGGATCGAACAGCGCGCTTGACACAACTCCGGATGCGCGCAGCAGCGGCGGAACAGCGCAAGCGAGCACTGCCGCCGCAACTCCCCAGCAGCCTTTGCCGACCAATCGGGATGCTGAGCTGAAGAAGCTGCGGGATAAACAAGCTAAAAAGCAGCAAAAGCTGGATAAAAAGAAGCAAAAGACGCAGGAGCAAAGCCAGGCAACACCGGGGGCGCAAACTCCCGCCGGAACTCCGAATCCGGTTTCGGCCGCGCCCGCCTCGCGGCCATGAGCCGTATCCTGGTGGCGGATGACAGCCCGCAAGCCTTACGCCTGGCGGAGCAGATTCTTACCAGCGGCGGCCTGGAAGTTGTCAGCGTAACGGATGGCGCGATTGCTTTACGGCGCTTGGCAGATGTCAACCCGGACATTCTAATTACGGATGTCTATTTGCCCACCAAAAGCGGCTTCGATTTGGCAAGATTTCTCCGCTCTCAGCCGCAATACAATCACATTCGAGTGATTTTCGCGGCGGCGCCCATCGATCAGTTCAACGAGCAGGACGCCAAAAATGCCGGGGCGGACATCATCCTGCGGAAACCTTTTGAGGCATCCGCGCTGCTCGGGGCGGTGCAGGAATTATTACAGGAAAGCGCTCCGGGACGAATCGACGGAGATATCAGCGTCTCTGTGGTCAACCGGGACTCCATCCGCGCCGCCGTGACATTGGCGCTTGACAGCGCGATACCGGTGTTGATTGAAGAGTTGACGGAGCGCGTGTTGCTGGCTTTGGCGCACCGCCGGGCGTAGAAATTCCCCAAACGCAATTCCCGCTAAACTCGCCAATTCTTCTACTATGTACACTGACAGAAGTCATTATGCCTGATAATACCTTCGATATAGCTTCGAAAATTGATTTAACCGAGGTGCTGAATGCGGTTCAGCAGACCTCCAAAGAGATTCAGACCCGCTACGACTTGAAGGACAGCAAGTCTTCCGTTGAACTAAATGAGAAAGACAACAAAATTCTACTGGCCAGTTCGGACGAGTTCAAGCTGAAAGCCGTCATAGAGATTCTCGGCCAGAAGCTAGTCAAGCGAAATGTTCCGCTGAAAGGATTGCAGTATGGCGAAATTACTCCGGCCTCGCACAGCAGCGTGCGCCAGGAGATCACCCTACAGCAAGGCATCTCAACCGAAAAGGCCAAGGAAATTGTCAAACTGATTAAAGACAGCAAGTTAAAAATTCAGGCCAGCATTCAAGGCGATGTGGTGCGCATCAGCGGCAAGGACCGGGACACCCTGCAACAGGCGATTGCTTTACTGCGCGGCAAGGATTTCGGGATTGATATGCAGTTCACGAATTACCGCACAAACTAATGCCGCGTCGAATCGAGAGCCTGTTCCTGCCCGGTCCCGCCGGCAAACTGGAAGCGCTCTTGGAGGAACCGGAGCATGGTACTCCTTCCGAAGCGGCGCTGGTGTGCCACCCGCATCCGAAGGGCGGTGGAACGATGCACAACAAGGTTGTTTATCGGCTGGCGCGCGGGCTCCGGCAGACGGGCTCCGTGGTGCTGCGGTTCAACTACCGGGGCGTGAATTTAAGTGAAGGCGAGTACGATGGCGGCCAAGGCGAGACGGAGGACGCGCGGGTTGCCCTGCGCGAGCTGCGCACCCGTTATCCTGATTTGCCGCTCACCGTGGCGGGATTCTCTTTCGGCTCCCGGATTGCGCTGCGCCTGGCAGGGCAGGAAGAGGGCCTTCGTCGTGTCATCGCTGTTGGATTTCCCACCACGGTCGCGGAGTACGATTACGTTTACGAAGTGACTATCCCCAAGTACTTCATTCACAGCACGCACGACGAGTTCGGTCCGCGAGAAGAGTTCGAGAAGTTTTACCAAACCGTGCCGGAGCCGAAGCATCTCCATTGGGTGGAAGCTTCGGACCATTTTTTCAAAGGTGCGCTTGATCCGTTTGAGGCCGTGGTGGAGCGTATTGGCCGAGCGTCGTGATCTTCGAGCTTGTACTATGCTTCTTTCAACTGGCCTGCCACTAGCCGGGCGGCTCGCTGGCTAATCAGGTCAGCCACTTGGCTCAAAAGTTCAGGGACCTCCTGGGGTTCAATCAAGGTCGGGCGCAGCGGGTCGCCGGAATGCTTGGCCTGATAAGTAGTCAGAATAGCCGTGGCCGGCTTGTAGGGCATTAAACGAGCGTGCGCCAGCACTTCGAGCCCTGATTCCGGCGACTCCTTTTGCAGATCACTTAAAATCAGTTCGTATTGCCGCTCATCCATCTTGCTGAAAGCTTCGTCAGCGGAGCAAGCGGCGTCCACCGAATAGCCGCTGGCTTGAAGAACTGTCTGCAACGTCAGCCGGGAGGTTACATTATCGTCAACCAGGAGAACTCTGGCAAGTTCTAATACTTGGCGGGGAAATTTGGAAAGGTCCGTCAACATCGCACTGCGCTCATGTTCCGTGAGAGTTTAGTATAAACGAGTTTCGGTCGATACTATGTAGAGTTTTGTTACGGCCAGCTCGCCTCGTAGTACAACTAGCTTTTAAATACACGGGCGAAGATGCGCTGGACGTTTTGAAGCTGGCGTTCCAGGGAAAAGACCTTTTCCAGTTGAGGCTGGGTTAAACGGCTGGTGATAAAAGGATCTGCTTCAACGGCCTGACGGAAGTCTCCATCCGACTCCCAAGCGTTCATGGCATGAGCCTGCACCAAACGATAAGCCTCCTCACGGGATAACCCCGCAGCGGCAAGATCAAGTAAAAGCTGCCCTGAAAAGATGAGTCCATGAGTGAGTTCAATGTTCTTTCGCATGCGCTCCGTGTTTACGCGCAAGCCGGAAATCAGCCACGTTGTTTTGGCAAGCAGATAGTCAATCAGAACCGTGGAATCCGGAAGAATGATCCGCTCAACGGAAGAATGCGAAATATCGCGCTCATGCCATAAGGCCACGTTCTCGAAAGCGGCTTGCGCGTTAGCGCGCACGACGCGCGCGAGACCGCAAATCTGTTCGCAAACAATGGGGTTTCGCTTATGCGGCATGGCGGACGATCCCTTTTGCCCGGGAGCGAACGGTTCTTCGGCTTCACGCACCTCCGTGCGCTGCAAATGCCTGATTTCCAGAGCGATTTTGTCGAGGCTGGATGCGATACCGGCCAGGGTTGCCACGTAGTTCGCATGTAAATCACGAGGTAGGACCTGCGAAGTGACTGGAGCCGCCCGCAGGCCCAGCCGCGCGCAGATTCGTTCTTCCGCTTCCGGTCCGATATGCGCGAACGTGCCGACAGCGCCCGAAAGCTTGCCGACGCGCATCTCCTCGGCAGCGGCGGCAAAACGCCGGCGCTGGCGCTCGATCTCATCCCACCAAATAGCGAGTTTCAGGCCAAAGGTGATGGGTTCCGCGTGAATGCCGTGGGTGCGCCCCATCTGGAAAGTGTGCTGATGCTCGAAGGCGCGGCTCTTCAGCGCGGCCGAAAGCTCCCCGAGCGCTGCGGCAATCAACGCTGATGCCGCTTTGATTTGCAGGGATTGCGCCGTATCGACCACATCGTTGGAGGTGAGGCCATAATGCAGCCAGCGCCCGGACTCCCCTGCCCCGCGAACCTGCATGGATTCCGCCACCGCCGTGGTAAAAGCAATCACGTCATGCCGGGTTTCCGCTTCAATTTCAGCGATACGCCGGAGGTCGAAGCCGGCATGTTCACGGAGGGCAGCAGCCGCCGATTGCGGCACTTCTCCCATTTCGGCTAAAGCTTCCGATGCAGCCAGTTCCACGGCCAGCCAGCACTCGTATTTATGTTGGTCGCTCCAGATACGGCCCATTTCCGGGCGGGTATAACGGGAAATCATCTACAACCATTGTGAAGGAGGGATGCCGCCGTTGATTTTTGCAAAGAACTCGTCGGCTGTTTCATCCAAAGTCTCAATGAACGGATTAAGCCGCCCATTCCTTCCTGCTCTGTTTTTTTTGCTGCCCTGTATGAGCCCGGCGCAAACATCAGATCCTCCCGCTCCTGGCGGAGCCGATCAACCGTACCGTTTTTCAGCCAGCGTGCAAATGGTGATGTTGGAGGCCACGGTGCGCACGGTGAAAGGCAGTTTCGTTAACGGCCTCCGGCAAAGCAATTTTCAAGTCTTTGAGAATGAACAGCCCCAGGCCATTGGAGTGTTTCGCCATCGCGACAGCCCGGTAGCGATTGGATTGATTGTGGACAATAGCGGCAGCATGAGACGAAAACATGCCGCTGTTCTGGCCGCGGCTAAGGCATTTACGAAGAACAGTAATGCTCAGGATCAATTGTTTGTCGTGAACTTCAACGAACAAATCAAATTGGGACTTCCCGACACCCAGCTTTCTTCCGCCAACTCACGCCAACTGGAGCGCGCCTTGCCCGCCACAGCCGGAGGCGGCAAGACCGCTTTATATGACGCTCTGGAAACAGGCATGAAGCATTTAGGGGAGCTGAAAGCAGGATAAAAAGGCGCTGATCCTGATCAGCGACGGCGGTGACAACGCCAGCACCCATACCATGCAGGAAGTCATGGCCGACGCGACCAATTCCGATGTGGTGATCTATACCATCGGGCTTTTCGGCAAGTACGAGGACGAAACCAATCCAGCGTTCCTGAAACAGCTTGCCGATATGACCGGCGGAGAAGCCTTCCGCCCCGCGAAACCAAGCCAAGCCGCCGCTAACTGCAGGCGGATTGCGCAAACCATCCGCAATGTATACACCATCGGCTATGCGCCGAGCAATCGGGAACTGGACGGTAAGTTCCGGGCCATTCAAGTAAAAGTGTCCTCTCCAAAGCGAGGAAAACTGCTCGCTCAAGCGCGCGCCGGCTATATGGCGCAACCAAGCGGCGCATCAGCAAGCGTTGCCAAGTAAATCAGTAGCAGAAAACTTCGGATTGTTTTCCGGGTTCGGCAATCACCAGCCGGGTAAATAAAGTGCGGCCATGAAGAGCCTTCATCCCCATGCCGCGCACCAGTTCCGGGTGGTTATTATGCTCGCTGATATGCCCCAGCACCAAGGTGGACACGCTCGTGTCCAGGTCACGCGCCACGAATTCAGCCGCGACTTCGTTGGAAAGGTGACCGCGGCGGCTCATGATGCGTTGCTTCACGGACCAGGGATAAGGCCCAACCCGCAGCATCTCCAGATCGTGGTTTGACTCCAGCATGACAATGTCAGCGCGGCGTAGGTGAACGCGAAGCGACTCCGTCACGTAGCCGAGATCCGTGGCAATTGCAATCTTGATTCCACAAGCGGATAACGTATAACAGACCGGATCAGCCGCGTCATGAGGGATGGTAAAGCTTCCAATGTCGAAGTCGCCGACCGTAAAGGAGCATCCTGCCTGAAACACCTCCAGGATTGGCTGAGTATCGCCCCAATCAATCGATTCGGCTGTGCCTTGAGTGAGGTAGATCGGCAGGGGACGTTTGGATTTTTTGGCTACGCTGGCAAGCCCTGAAACGTGATCGGAATGCTCGTGCGTGACGAGGATGGCGTCCAGGTGATCGATATCTTCTCCCACGGCGAGGAGCCGTTTGGCGATCTCGCGGCGGCTCAATCCAGCATCAATCAACAAGCGAGTGCGGTCTGTTGCAATCAATGCTGAATTACCGGCGCTGCTGCTCGCTAGTATGCAGATTTTTATGATGGATTTCCGCTCCTCGGGCCAGTGGTAGGGTCTTCTCCGTTATAGCAGAATTATTTGGCTTGACCAGCGGCATATTGGTGGAGTTCCAGCCCTAAGGCCCATCGCCTTTGAAAACCCGGCCAGAACGAAGAACTGCTCGCGTCCCGGCTGTTGCTGAATGCGCCGTCATCGCGAGCGCCAGGCGGCACTTTCCATTGGCCGTTGTTCGATTGAGGGACAGGAACCTGGAGATACGTCCGGCGGCTCTCATTCCCCTTGAGATATAAATCCAGGAATGCCGTAATGAAATGTTGATTGATAGCGGTAATGCGGTCCTTCCGCCACACCGGTTCATCAAAGGCTTGGGTGGTTCCATAGTCGAGCGGCATACCGGGAGGCGGCGGGTTTCCACCTGTGTTGTGACGGGCGTTTTCGTACACCAGCATGTATCGTTGAGAATTAACGGCTCCTTCGAAAGCGCGTTTGACTCCGTCGGCGTAGTCGGCTACATCATCATGATCGCCGACAATAAACAGCGAGGGAACGCGGATGGCCGCGAGACCCGCAGCATCCCAGGCCGAGTAAGGCGGCTGCTCGCCCCAGGGCGCAATCGCGACAATGGCCTTTACCGCTTTCCGGTTCAGGGACTGGAATTTTGGATTGTCCGCCGCCCAGCCCTCCAGGTAATGGCCCGGAACAAACGTCATCAGGGCGCTTGCCTTGCTGTATCCGGCTCCGGCGCTGGTAAGCGCCCCGTAGCCGCCCATGGAGTAACCGACAATGGCGACGTTGGTTGTATCCAGCAGTCCCAGGAGGAAATGGTTGGGGGCCGCCGAAAGCTTTCCGAGGGCCTCTATCGTGAATAGCTGATCGTTGGAACGATTGAGCAGCGTGCTCGGAAAGCCTTTCACTTCCCCGAACACGGAATCTGTGTGGTCAATCGCGGCGACTACATATCCTTTGGAGGCGAGATTTTCCGTGAGATAAGTCAGGAATGTGCGCGATCCGGGATAGCCATGAGAAACAACCACCAAAGGAAAACGTGATCCCTGAAGCGGCGGCGCGTCCCGTAGAGCTTTGCCTCTGATCTCAAATGTTGTTCCCGCGCGCCCCGGCATGGCGCTGATATAGGTAGTCGATTCTTCCTTACCGGGCGGAACCGTCGCGGGATACCAAATCTCGATTTTGAGCGTTCGGTCGCGCAGCGGAGCCTTGCCGGTTTGACTATCGAACTGGAGAATATCAGCCTGATTCGGATGAGTGATTTCAATAGTGCGGACCCCGACGGAATAAGCGCCGCGATGCGCCAGTTCGGGAGCATCGGCGGGTGGAACGCTGAAGGGAAGCGGAGACGGCTGCTGAATTTGAGCTTGGCATAACGTTAGTAGAGTGAGCCCAATAACAACCAAAGAACTTAGGCGCATGGAGTTATGTTGTCATGTCCATGCTCAATACTTCAGAAACCGGATGTGGCGGCTCGAAGTGCAGTTCGAGAGCCTCCTGCAGATTCGCGAACGCCTCTTCTTCAGACTCGCCCTGACTGGCAACATCGACTTCGAGGCACTGGGAAACGTACCAATCTCCCTCACGCCAAACGCTTGCGGCAAAAGGACGCTTCATAGCCTCACTTTTCCACATTGCCACCCGGCTCTGGCGACTTGATATGCCTGAATCGTCATGCCATCGCTTGATTGTCGCCACCTATCATATGCTAGTTTTGCCGTGTGATGGCTTCGGAGCTTGAAAAGCTGGATCGTCTTGGCTACGTACTGGTCGAAGGCGTCCTCTCCACGGAGATGTTGGAAGCGGTCCGGAACCGGGTCGAGGAGCTTTACGATCAGGAAGGCGAGAATGCCGGGTCGGAGTTTCGCCAGGAACCTGGAGCGCGGCGGCTGGCCAATTTAGTCGATAAAGGAGAAATCTTTCAGCGGTTAATCACACAACCGGCCATTTTGGAGCTGGTCGGGCATGTGCTTGGCCCACGCTTTAAATTGAGCAGCTTCAATGCGCGATCCGCGAATCCTCATTCAAGCGAAGCGCAGCCGCTTCACTGCGACGCGGGAGCCGTGGCGGATGAACAAGGATTTTGGGTGTGCAACACGATTTGGCTGCTAGACGACTTCACGCCGGAAAATGGCGCAACTCGCGTCATTCCCGGATCGCAAAACTGGCGAAAGCTTCCACAGGATGTTCTTCGTAACCCAGCGGAGCCGCACCCGGATGAGATTTTGATCCTGGGCCGGGCAGGCAGCGTGGTAGTCATGAACACGCATGCTTGGCACGGCGGCACGGCAAATTGCACAGGTCACCATCGCAGGGCTTTGCACGCCTTTTATTGCCGGAACGACAAGCCGCAACAGCAGTACCAGAAACGCTTGCTTCGCCCGGAGACGCAGGCGCAATTATCGCCGCAGGCGCGGCGGTTGCTGGCGCTTGATGATTCTTTGAATGATCAGCTCAGTTCATCGGAGCAAAAGGCGAGCGGATTCTTGAAATAGCGGCTTTTCATACAATGGAAGAGCACAGCATGAATGCTCGGGTCTACGTGTCGATGAAACCTACTGTTCTTGATCCGCAAGGGCAGACAATCTGCTCGGCGCTGAATGGTTTGGGGCATAAGGAAGTACTGGCTGTTCGTCAGGGTAAGTACTTTGAATTGAAAATTTCCGGTCATGCTTCCCGTGAAGAAGCCGTTAAGGCCATCGAGGAGATCGCTCGCGACGTTTTGTCGAATGGCGTCATTGAGGATTATCGCGTCGAAATTCTTGATTAGATAAAACCTCTCGGCGGACTACTACTATCTTTATGTGCGGAATTGTCGGTTATATTGGCGGCCGGGAAGCAGTTCCCGTCATTGTAGACGGGCTGCGACGGCTTGAATATCGAGGTTACGATTCAGCGGGCGTAGCGGTCTTATCAGACGCGAACTGCCTGGAACTGCGCCGGGCTCCGGGCAAGCTTCGTAACTTGGAGGAGGCGATTCGGATCAATCCTCTCTCCGGTCGTTATGGTATCGGGCATACCCGCTGGGCTACGCATGGCCGTCCTACCGAAGAAAACGCGCATCCGCACCGGGATTGCACGGGAAAAATCGTTGTCGTCCACAACGGCATCGTTGAGAACTACCTGCAGTTACGAAAGCAGCTTACCGCCGAAGGTCATACCTTTAAGACAGAAACAGATACCGAGGTTCTGGCGCACTTAGTAGAAAAGTATCTGGACGGCAATCTCGAGGACGCGGTTCGCAAGGCGCTCAAGCAGATTACGGGCGTATTCGCCATCAGCGTGATCGCCAGCTCAGATCCCCATAAAATCGTGGCGGCCCGGTCAGGCCCTCCCGTGGTCGTGGGACTGGGGCAGAATGAGTTCTTTGTCGCATCGGATGTTCCGGCGATTTTAAGCCACACCCGCGACATGATCTTTCTGAATGACGGAGATGTAGCAATCCTGACCCCCACCGGAATTACGCTCACCGACTTTGACGGCAAAAAGGTGAAGCGGGCGCTTTCCCATATTTTGTGGGACCCGGTTATGGCCGAAAAGGGCGGCTACAAGCATTTCATGCTCAAAGAAATTTTTGAGCAGCCGCGCGCCATCAAAGACACTCTGGTCGGCCGCATTGGGCAGGAAAGCGGTCGTGTTTTTTTGGACGAGGTCGATATTTCCGAGAAAGAGTTCTGCGAATTTCAGCACATCAAAATCGTCGCTTGCGGAACAAGCTGGCATGCCGGATTAGCCGGTAAATTCATTATTGAGCGGTTGGCGCGTCTGCCGGTGGAAGTCGATTACGGAAGTGAGTTCCGTTACCGCGATCCCATCATCTCGCCCCATACTCTGACGATTGTAATCTCGCAATCAGGCGAAACGGCTGATACCCTGGCGGCGCAGCGGGAGGCCAAAAGCAAAGGCTCGAAAACATTAGCCATCTGCAATGTGGTCGGCTCCATGATTACCCGCGAGGCCGCCGGAACGCTGCTGACCCATGCGGGGCCGGAAATTGGTGTTGCTTCCACCAAAGCATTTACATCCCAACTGACAGCCCTGATCGTTCTTGGCATGTATTTAGGGCAAGTACGGGGCACGCTCGACTCCAAGGCATCTTGTTCTCTGGTGCAGGAGTTGATACAAATTCCGGGCAAGCTGGAACAGGTTCTCGCGAATACGGAGATTTATGAAGAGTTGACGCGTAATCTCTCCAAAGCGCAGGATTTTCTTTACCTGGGTCGCGGTATTCACTTCCCCATTGCGCTCGAAGGCGCGCTGAAGCTGAAGGAGATTTCGTATATCCATGCCGAAGGCTATCCAGCGGGCGAAATGAAGCACGGGCCGAATGCGCTCATTGATGAAAATCTTCCCGTTGTCGTTTTGGCGACTTGCGACCCGGAATCAGAAGAAAGCAAGGTTCATTATGAGAAAACGCTGTCGAATATCCAGGAAGTAAAGGCTCGCAGCGGAGTGGTCGTGGCGGTCGCCTGCGAGGGTGATGAGGAAGTAGCGAAGATGGCAGACTATTTAATCACGATTCCGACCACGCGCGAACTGCTGCTGCCATTGCTGGAGATGATTCCCTTGCAGTTACTGGCTTATCACATTGCGGTACGGCGCGGCTGCGATGTGGATCAGCCGCGTAATCTGGCGAAAAGCGTTACGGTGGAGTAAATTCGCCCAAGCTCATCGCCATTCGCCCTTTTCTTCGTGCGATAGGTTCCTGTCTAAGTACGTGGCTGCGCTGATTAAGGCGAGGTGCGTTAAAGCTTGCGGAAAATTGCCGAGATGCTCGCCGCTCGAACCAAGTTCTTCCGAATACAATCCCAAGTGATTGGCGTAGCCCATCATCTTTTCAAAGAGCAGTCGCGCTTTATCAAGCTGATGAGAGCGGGCCAGACACTCGATATACCAAAAAGAGCAGGCCGTGAACGTCCCTTCCTGGCCCTGTAACCCGTCCACCTGCGTCGCGCTCGCATTATAGCGATAAACCAGAGAATCTTCGGTCAAATCCCTCTCGATCTTTTCCATGGTGGATAGCCAGTGGGGGTCAATGGGGCTAATGAACCGCACGAGAGGCATTAAGAGAGCAGACGCATCGACGAAATCAGCGCCGGCATAAGCGACAAATGCCTTTACCTCCGGATTCCAGAACTTAGTAAATATGTCTTCGTAAATTGTCGTGCGTAACACTTGCCATTCACCAAAGGGAGCAGGCAGAGAACGCTTCTCGGCCAAACGCAAAGCACGGTCCACCGCTACCCAGCACATCACGCGAGAATGCAGGAACTCGCGACGGCCGCCGCGTACTTCCCAAATTCCTTCATCTGGACGCATCCAGTTCTCAGACACCCATTGGATCATTCCGCAGATATTCTTCCAACCATCGTAGGGAATGGCATCACCGTACTTTGTCGCCAGGTACACTGCATCCATCAACTCGCCATAGATGTCCAGTTGCAATTGCGTGCTCGCTCCGTTTCCGATACGAACCGGTTTTGAATTCTTATATCCTTCGAGGTGATCCAGCATCGTTTCGTCAAGATCCTGGCCGCCATTGCTGCGGTACATAATCTGCAAAGGACCCTCTTGCGCCCCAAGCGCAACACGATCCCTTAACCACAACAGAAATTGACGAGCTTCTTCGGTATAGCCTAATCGTATAAAAGCGTAGAGCGTGAACGCGGCGTCGCGCATCCAGGTGTAGCGGTAATCCCAATTGCGTTCCCCTCCTACTTGCTCAGGCAGGCCGAAGGTAGGAGCGGCAATGATGGACCCATGTTTCCGGCTGGTCAAGAGTTTCAATAGCAAGGCCGAACGATTCACCATCTCGCGCCAGCGGCCTGTGTAACTGGACTTGCTCATCCAGGTTCGCCAGAAGTGAGAGGTTTCCTCGAAATCCTTTTGAATCACCTCGTGATTGACGCTGCCCGGGTCCTCGTCGCAGACGCCGCATTGCAAAATGAAAGCGGCGGTCTCACCCGCTTTTAAGAGAAAGCGAGCAGTGGCTTGCGGTCCTTCCGCCGTAACCGGTACGCTCCCGAGAAAGCGCAGCAGAAACGCTGGCTCGTCTTCGCTTACGAACTCAATACGCTTGTCGTCCACCTGCCGGATCTGGTGAGCGCCGCGACCGTAGTTAAAACTTGGCTTACAGTACAGGCAGAAAGTAATCTCGCCCTTGACGACGCGCACGATCCGAATCACCCGGTGCCGATCTCCCTGAGCGTCAATAGGCATGAAATCGATGATTTCGGCTACCGCGTTTTCTGAAAGGAATCGGGTAAGCAGGATGTTGGTATCGGGCAGATACATCTGCTTTCGGCGGCTGCGTTCGATTTCGAGAACGATCTGAAAATGTCCGCCCTTGTTATGGTCGAGAAGGGAAGCAAATACGGTCGGTGAATCGAAATCCGGGAGGCAGAGAAAGTCAATGCTCGCTTCGTTGCTGATCAGCGCCACTGTGTGCAAGTCGCCAATAATGCCGTAATTCTCAATAGGCTGATAAGCCACTGTCACCCCTTCGCGTAGGTTGCGATTCCTGTTGTAACATCATGTTCGGGTTGTACCGTCAGACCTGCCCGGCATGATAT
>JAABUZ0100003485.1_pt1 | contig 23232 bp, 20 predicted proteins | sample 5562091 | NCBI WGS metagenome assembly JAABUZ01 (sample SAMN12813069, study PRJNA571459) | rock metagenome | isolation source: Antarctica rocks | place: Antarctica: Victoria Land, Linnaeus Terrace sud | collected 2015-12-21
CGTAATGGGCGCTTCCCGGTGACTGGACGCGAACGTGCTCGGCGGCACGGCTAGCAGGAGACCCAATGTGAGTCCGACGATCGGTTTTTGCTTGAACACGTGGATCTCTCCCTTTAAGTAGAGTGGCCCGGGGTTAGGAGCGGAACGCCTGAAATAAGAGGCGAGCTCGAAGATGGTTGAAACTCCCACATAATGCAAGAGCTACGCAACAACGCGAGACTTTGGATTGCAGGTTTCCGGAAATTCCACATGAGACCGAGTGCGCGAGTGAAGAAATTTCACGTAGCCTCAGAGAACTAGGCGAGTATCCGCCGCCGAATCACACCCGCCATGCCCAGTAAACCAGTGCTCAACAAGACGATCGTGTTTGGTTCCGGAGTCACAGCTGTTGCCTGCGTTAACGCGATCGCAACATTTTCATTGACGGTCGCCCCGTTCGTGCGCAACAGGAATGCATCACTGGGATCGAACGGCACATGGTACAGATTGACCTGGGCTCCGTCATCCAGCTTAAAAGAGACACCAGCCTGATCGAAGTATCCTCCGTTCGCCGGCGGATCGAACAGCAGGTTGTCATTGGGAGGAACGGTACCGCCATTGGAGAATGTCGGAAACGTTCCCGGAGCCAGCAGACTCGCGATCGTTCGATTGACACCATTACCCGTGTCAGTTGTCCCTGAGATACCCGTGATCAGGTACTGCCCAGCGGAGACGCTTGAGGCGGTGAATGTTCCCGAGCCACTGAAGGCATCGGCGGTAGTCCCGAAGGTAAAATTAAAGGTGTCGGCGCGAGCAGCAATACTGGCCGAAAGCACAGCGGCGGCAGCCACGAGGAATCGGAGACGCATATGAACTCCTATGTTTTATGCAGTAAGTAAACCTGCAACGAGACTGACGCTACGACAACTTCGGTGGGGAGCCAACATACTAATGCCATCGCTCTGCACTTCCGTTACGAGCGGGGCGAACTTTGGAGTTTGGAGTGATGAACGGGAATTTGACAGAGAATGCCTATCAACGATATTGCCTGTAGAGATTCGACGCTTAACTGCGTGCTCGTGTGGTTCCGTGGAGTTGGCAGCGTCTTCTCTGCGTTTACTGTTCAGACCTGATTTGCCGTGGAGTGAAGTCCCAAGGTCCTCGCCAGTGAGAAAGAGCGTTTGTGATCAGCATCCAGGCCATATATAGAGTGCGATCCAGCCAAGGAACTGCTTCCAGGAGGGCAAGCGCAGTGCGAGCGAATCACGCCGTCAGCCGTTCTGCGGCGCGCGGCGAGCAGAACAAAACCGCTCTGCAACATACCCATCACGATCTCGTCATCTCCACGCTTCATGCGCATCTGGACGGGGACAACTGCCTGGAAGTCATTTTGCTGCGGGGGCCGGGCGAATCCGCTTCAGTTGACAGACACGTATTCCAGCCAAGCGCCTAGAGCACGACCGGGGGATACCATACTGCGAATCTCAACCAAGCGGATGCATGTTGCGGTCATGCTCCTCTCATTGAGTGGCTTTGGCTTAAGTATTGCCTGTGCCACCGAGCTCTCCGGTGAACTTACCGATCCACAAGGTCGGGTAGTGCCGAACGCCAAAGTGCGGATGCTGCGCCGCGCAGATGCATCGATTCGAGAGACGCGGACCGATGCAAGCGGGCGCTTCAATTTTCAAGATCTAAGCGGCGGCGAATACAGGGTGACATCGGAGTCGCCGGGGTTTGCCGTGCTCGACCGGACTCTGGCCGTACATCCGAGCGGACGGCAAGCTGAAAATATTCAATTTTCGAGTCTCGCCGCTCAAGCCGAGTCGGTCAACGTCACCGCCTCCGTCACCGACCGCGGCGTCTTCGAGCCCGATCCAGCCCAGCAGGTAATGATCCGCGATCAAACCTAGATGCCAATCCCGGCCGGCCCGGTATGCCCATCTCCATCCCCGGCATGCCCGTCGAGTCACCTGCCGGCGGCGTCAAGCCTCCGCAATACTTTGTCCCCGGGGTCGCAGGCGACCACGGCGAACCCATTGCCATGTTCTTCCAGGTTGGCGGCTATCTCTTTCCCAACAATCTTCCCGCCAATGCGCACGGCAACGGCTACGCCGACCCGAACGTCATCATCCCCGCTGCCATTGAAAGTGTGCAGACCGACGGCGCAGCCTTCAACGTCCGCGAAGGCAACAACTCCGTCAACGCCGCCATCACCTTCGGTCTGCGTGACCGCATCGAGCCCTTTCTGCGCCTGACCGGCGACTACCGTGATCTAAACCTTGTTGGCGGCTGGAGCCCAGTCGACCCCTCCAATCGCGCCTGGATTGGTGCGGAGATCTCTTTCGGTAACGGCTATCTCGCTCGCCTTGAACATCGCAAACAATATAAAGGCAACATCTCCAAAGTCTTTACCTTCGGCAAGCACGAGCTGACCGCATACGGGATTGGCTATTACGGAGCCGCGTTCCAGCCCGGACTCATTCCAGTAGGTGTCGCCACTCCCGATGACACCTACGACGCCCGCCAGCATGAAGAGACCTCAAATGGAACGATGATCCTCAACGACATCTGGCAGCTAGACCCCCGGCGGCAGTTACAGTTTTCCGGCTACTACCGTTACTACACCCTCGATGTGCGACCCAACTTCGGCGACGGTCTCATCCGCCAGAGTGAACACCGCAACGCAAACTCCGAAAATGTCATCTACTCGGATCGGTTCAATAACACATTCTCGCTTCTGGCCGGTGCTGACTCCCGTCGTGAGGCTCCACGCGATCTGAACCTGGACCACTTTGACGAAGCCGCAGGCGTGTTTCAACCCCACACCTCAAACAATCTCACTATCAACTTCTACTCACCCTTCGCGGCTCTCGATGGCGCGCTCTTCCACGTCTTCCACTATGACGCCGGGTACCGGCTCGATCAGGTCGCAGTGAACAATCAGGACCTTCTCACGCCGCAGCAGTCTTTTGACCGGTCCGCCACCATCAGTTCGCCAAAGGCGACTCTGACCTTTCTACCCCCCGAGAACGTTTCCTTTCTCCCTGTGGTCTCGCTCAGCTACGGCCAAGCATTCCATATCAACGACCCACGTATCGGCACCACTGCCATCTCCGGCGGGACGATCGTGGCCAAAGCTCGCGCTTACCAATTGGTCGTAAGCAAGACCTTCGCCAAGACGGAATTTCGCCTAAATCTCGCCCACGTGACCACCGCTCAGCAACTCGCACGGATATCAAACGACACCGGCCTCCAACAAGACCTCGGTCCCGGCCTGATCAAGTCCCTCACTTTTACAGCACGCCATAGCTTCCAGCACGGCTTCATTCAGGGCCTGTATTCGAAAGCTGACGCTCGCGACCGGCTCACCGGCCTGCCCACCCCGGAAGCTCCACGGCAGATCTATGACGTTCTCGCAACCCTTGACCAGCTGCCACTCCACCTTGTTGCCCGAAGCGAGTACGAAGAGGTCTCGCGCAAGCCGCTTGGCCAATTGGACGACGGTTCGAACGCAGATTCCGTATCCGTTCGCGAACTTCGGGCAGCGGTGATCCGGCCCTTTCAGTCGAAGGGGTTCGACGTCGGAGTCAATCTGTTTATCGCCAGCGGCTACGGGGGACAAACCCTCGAGTCGATCGCACTCCCTGGAGAGGGCGAGCCCTTCACCCGAAATACCGGCTTTCCTCTGAGGTCCTATGTCAGCGCTTCCTTCACCTACTATTTCAAACGTCGCTAGTATCTGAAGCGGATGGGAGCATGTTTCCCGGCAATTGATCGAGCTTGCCGAAGCTATTCCGGCGGACAAGTATTCTTGGCGTCCTGGTCCGGAGCTACGAAGATCTGGGCAGTGTTTCAAATAAGCGAACGAGCAAAGAGGCAGCCTATGGCTGCCTCTTTGCTTGCTGGGATTTCGCTCTCTTACTGGAAGGAAGCGGCAATGCGGGCTGCTCCAAATCGCTCGGCGGCTTTAGCCTTGGCGACGACGGCTCCCATACCGAAGAACTCATGCGTCGTGCCCTGGAACAGGCGGTAGGTCACCTGATCTCCCGAGGCCCTCAGCTTGGCGGCGTAAGCACGACCGTCGCTCTGCAGTGGGTCCTCCTCCGCGGCGATGATGGTGGCGGGTGGAAGGTTGCGCAGGTCAGCGTTGATAGGAGCCACGCCAGGGTCGTTCGCCTGCGAAGGGTCGGTGAGATAAAACTTGAAGGCTCTGTTGCAGTAACTCAAAAACGGCTCGTCGGTATACCAGCTGTGGGGACTAGTCCACTGCTCAACCACAACACCTTGGGGCCAGAAAAGTTAATGCAACAGAGCCTGAAAAAGCAATTCTCTGGGTGCGGGGGATGCTATCAGGCGCTCGCGATCCATGTCTATTACGCGCGGTGTGCTCTCTCGATGGGCCGAATGTAGGTCGTAAGTGTCCTCCAAAACCCGGACCTAACCTTACTGGAAGATTCGCCACGACTTGCCTGCCTGGAGCAGTATGCTGCCTCACCGCGCGCCGGGCTGGACAGCAGAAACGCACTCGCAGCCGTGGCTCTCGATCGCGTTGTGAGCCAGGGTGTGTGCTCAGCCGCTCAGCAGCCCGTAGCTCTGCGTAGGTCCCCGATCAGCGTGGCATCTCCGCTTCTCGCACCATCTCGACCAACACCTTACGTATGTCCTGTGCGCTTCGCACCTCGCGAGGATAGTTGATGCGAGCCCCCTTCACTCCGTCCGCGGTCTTCACCCGGAGATAGAACCCTAGTCGGTCCACCGAGGTCATCGCGGCCTCAATCGCTTCCAGTCCGGCATGCGTCCGCGCCAGCAGAATCATGGCAGGGACGTGATCCCCGTTCATGTGGGCGAGAATACCCGGCGCCGCTGGAGCCAGCGGATCCGGCGAGGCCAGTTTGTAGTCCTCTGCCGTAACCCACCCCATCACGCCAAAGCCGCCGACGTAGTACACATCCAGCGGCTGAAGCCGGAAGAAACTGAAGTCCGTAAAATCGACCCAGGATCGGCTGTTCTCGTGGCGCGAAAGATACTGTTCCCGTGCGTCGACCACCTCTTCCTTTGGGACTGGCTCGGCCTCCCCAACCAGGGTCGCCCGCGCAGACCCCAGAGGGTCGCCATCGGCCGCCGCCTGGGAGACGAACAGGCTCGCACGAGGATCGCCCTTCAGGTTCTGCGTGTGCATCGCCATATTGCTGATCAGGATGATCGGACGGCCCTCAGCATCCAGGGCGTATGGCATCAGCGATCCAAACGGGAAGCCGGCGTGCCTGCGCGACACCGTCGATAGAGTCGCAACCGAGGCCAGCGACACCAACGTTCTGACACGCTCAGCATGACCCGGTTCAGGCACGGGTGGCAGCGCTGGCCCGGTATAGGCATGCTGGCGAGGTAAAGCAGCTTCGTTCGATGACATAGTGCCTCGTTGGTCTTGTAATCATGGTAAGCCTCGGCTGGCCCTCCTCGGAGCAGACACGGGTCCGAGCAAACACGGATCAGGCTTCTAACGACACGTTTGCCTCACTCCGCATCCGGGTTCCGTGGATACGGGGGACGCAGGCATCGGAACGTTCCGGGCAAGCTTTAAAGAAATGCCGCGCCTCCACCTCTGGTTCGATCGAGTCGCCGGCTAAATAGCCCTTAGATACATTGTGTACATCCGGCTTCCTATCTCTGGAAACGGAACCATGCGCCGCGGTCCAGCCGATGTCTGTACCGTCCACTCGCTTGTACCCGTCTGCTCCGCATTCAGCAAGGCGTCTGCCTTCACCTGGAGCGGCCCGCTCTCCCACGTGTCCCGCAGCGCAAACAGAACCTGCGGTCCGCGCAGCGGGGCAACTGTATCCAGATGCATCGGCCCGCCATTCATTGGCATCGCCTCGATCCGAAGTTTCATCGGCAGCTCCAGCTCCAGCCTATCGTCCGTCCGCCACGATCGCTCCACCGTCGTGAATCCCTGCCGCACCACGACCGGCACCGGCTCGCCATTCACCCGCAGCCTCGCCGCGCCTCCGGCCCAGGCCGGCACCCGTAGTCGCAGCGCCAGCCGTACGGGCCTTCCGGCCGACCTGAACCGCAGCTGAACGCGCCCGTCTTTGGTATATTCTCCCGTCTGCTCCAGCACCGGGGTGTCGGCTCCCTCGCTCCAGCGCAGCACAGACGGCAGGTACAGGTTCACCCACACCGCCCCCGGCTCCCGCAGGTACGCGTTGATCCCATAGTCCGCGCTCAGCTGCGGCAGCGTGCCGGAGCAGCACGGCCAGCGGTGCTCGCTATACACCCGCTTCGCCATCACGTTATAGTCCGCGTAATAGAAGGAGTGCCCATCCGGCTGCAGCGGCAACGCGCCAAGCGCTGCATTGTGGATGATCCGCTCCATGCTGTCGCCATACCGGCCATCTCGCGTCGCACGCAGCAAGTAGCGCATCAGCTTCAGGTGCGCGTAGCTGCCGCACGGTACCTCGAAGCTGTTGTGCGTGTTGGTTAGGCTCGCCGCCAGCTGTCCGTAGCCCGGCTTCCGAAACAGTTCGTCCGGATCCCATCCCCCCGTCACAAAACTCTGCGCCTCAATCATCGCAAAACCGCGCTTTGCAGCCTCGAGATGCATCGTGCTCCCGTCCACGAAGTACGCCTGCATCGCAGAACAGAGCGCGTTCAGATAACTGTAGGCATGCTTGTCCGAAAGCCGGTCCTCCCCGCGCGCGAGCGGCGCAAACAGCTCCTCATCCTCGAGATAGGCTCGCGCCATAAGGCGAAGCCGATCACCCGCACCGGCGCTCCCAGCGCGATAAAGATTCTCCGGCAGCGTGTAGCTCTCATCCAACATGTACGAGGGGTCCTTCCCCATCACCCACTGCCGCTCCCGTTCAATCGCTCGCCCGGGCAGTGCCGCCTTCGCCGCCGAGGTCACTCGGTCCAGCGTCTCCCACGCTCCCGTGTCGCCCGCCAGAGCGTGCCCGTCCACCAACCCACACACGAGCTTGTCGTAGCTGTACGCCGGAAAGCGCGTCTGCGCGAAGTAGTCCGCCGTGATCTCGTCCCGCAGCAAAGCATGGAGCCGCACGACGCGCGCAGCGATCTCTTCGGCTCCGCCGGAACCATCAGCCCGAGAACTTGCAAACAGCCTTGACAGCGCCGAAGTCCACTGTCCAAAGGTCGATGCCGGCGCGAACCCGGCGTCATCATGGTGATAGTCAAAATTGGACTTCCACTCATACCAGCCGCCAAGGCTTACGCCCGGCGCACTTCGCCCGGCCATCTGCCGAAAAGGCTTCATCAAGCTGTTCTCTTCGAGACCCATCAACACGGCACCAGCCTGGGCGCGTTGGGCCGTCTCCAGCCCCGCGCGAACCTCGACCTGCTCGTAGCGAAACTCCTCGAGCGGCGCCGGCCGCGTCTCTTCGGCTCTGGCATCGTCCCGCATAACGGCAGTCACTCCTACTGCCGTTAGCCCGCGGAGCACGTCTCTTCGTGTCACTCGCACGGGCACACCTTTCTCCGCCTTCCATTTCCTTGCATCAAGGAACACGGGCCGAATCAGCCTACGCCATCAGCAACATCAACCAAAGCGATTGCTAGTTGTAGAGCATGTACTTCGAACGGCGGTTCACAAATGCCTGGAGCTCCGCCTGCCAGGTTGCCGCGATCTTCCGCGGATCAGTACCCACCTTCACCTGTTCCAGAACGTCCTTGTTCAGCAATAGCCGGTCCACACGATCAATCTGAAAATCCGACCGGTAGAGCTTCCAGATAGCCGAAGCGATCTCTATGCCGAGCTCCGGACCATCCAGGGCGTTGCGATCGTTGACAATCAGCTCCACCCCTTCACATCGCTGGCCGTGATACGGATACTTCGGGTCCCCCTCAGGGGTGAAGAAGACGGGGATGAAGCTCAGCCCGGCGATCTTGCGTGCGTTGAGGTATGCCGCCAGTTCGGTACCGTGAACCCACGGTGCGCCTAGCCGCACAAAAGGCGTATCCGTCCCTCGACCAACACTCAGGTTGCTGCCCTCGAGCAGCCCAACTCCGGGATACACAATCGCTTGCGTCAGGCTACGCAGATTGGGGGAAGGATTCACCCACAGCAGCCCGGTCTGGTCGAACCAGTCCGCCCTGTGCCAGCCCGCCATCTTAATTACGGAAACGGAGGCATTCAGATGCTTCTCGCCATTGAAAAACATCGCCAGCTCTCCCATCGTCATGCCCTGCCGCACTGGCTCGGCGTAGTAGCTGATGTAGTTTTCTCTCCCGGGTGTCGTGAGTGGTCCCTGGACCTCCACCCCCGCGATCGGGTTGGGCCGATCCAGGACGATCAACTCTTTGTGATTGGCCGCTGCTGCCTCCACGAAGTACCCCACCACTGTTTCAAAGGTGTAATACCGCACGCCCACATCCTGCAGATCGATCACCACCGCATCCAGCCCTTCAAGCTGCTTCGCCGATGGACGCCGTGAGGCGTCGCCCACGCCAAAAAGGCTGGTCACCGGCAGACCACTGACCTCATCTTTCGTGTCGCTGATGCCGGGCCGGTCCAGAACCCCGTTGATGCCGTGCTCCGGGCTGAAAAGCGTAAGGAGGCTCAGCCCCGGTACAGCAGCCGCCGCATCCTTTTGCAGCACGTCAATCGTGCGCCGCTGATGGCTGTCGAGACCCGCTTGATGAGTCATCAATCCAAGACGGAGGTGGCCGCCGTGCTTGGCTGTCAGTTCCTTGAGAGGAGCAAAGTTTTGCTCCTCCAGCACGTCGATCCCTGTCTTCACCTGTGCCGCCATCGGCAAGCTCAACATGCAGGCAAAGAGAGCAGCTAAGGAAATCTTCATCTGATACTCCCCTTTAAAACATCGCCCAAAACACGCTCCAGCTCCTGCCTTCTCCTTGCTCTCAGACCTCCCTCTCAGAAGGAGAGCCGGAGGGCCAATTGCAACTGCCGTGGTTGCGCATTGGTACGCAGAGAGCTGATCACGCCAAAGGTCGACGTGCCCAGCGTGGAGCCTGGCTGCCCGAAGTTGGGAGTGTTCGTCACATTGAACGCCTCGGCCCGAAACTGCAGCTTAGGCGTTCCGTCAAATCGAAATCCTTGAAAAGCGAAGCATCGAAGTGCCGGAAGCTTGGCCCGTAAATACTATTTCGAGCCGTCGTCCCCAGGCTTCCAAGTGGCTGCGGGGCAAACGCAACTCTGTCGAACCACGCCGCATTTGTCCTTGTACTCACGTGCGGAACTCTCAGCTGATTCGGCCGGTCAGACCCCACGCCCGTATTGGTGCGAGGACTCGGGTTCACCACCGTGAATGGCTGCCCCGTCTCCCAAACGTCGATCGCGTTCGCCTGCCATCCCTTCGCCAGCACGGCCTTCCATCCGTTGAGTGCGTCCGCAAGACCGATGCGGTAATTCAGCATCATCGCGAACCGGTCGCGCACATCCAATTCGCTGTTGCCATACTCCACCGTCCCGGTATTCGCAGGATCGGCGCTCGTATACAGCCCACCCTGGGAGAACCCCTGCACATCGCCAAGCGCATGGGACCAGGTGTAATTCGCCTGCAACGTCAAGCCGTGCCCGGCCTGTTTCACGACCGAAGTCTGCAGCGAGTGATAGTTGGAGAAGCCGTTCGACTGGATGTTGAAAATATCGGTCACGTTCGGAAATTTGCCGAGGAACGGACGCCTGCTCGTATAGGCACCCGCCGTGGAAAGACCTAGCGGGCCGAGGTTCACGTTTGGGCTCGTGCGCAGGGCGTGCCCCAGTTCCCCTACATACGCCACCGTCAGAACCGTGTTGAACCCGATGTCCTGTTGTACGTTTGCGTTGAACTCATGGACATACGAGTTCGCATACGTCAGTTGCATGCCGCGCAACGCACCCGAGGGATTGGTGGTCGAAGCCTGCGTGGGAAGCGGGATGGGCGTCGAGAACGTGGTCGTATTCACGTTGGGGGAGTAGGTTCCCACGTAGGGCGGGTCAGCAAATGGGACCGAAGGGCCCGTGTTATCCCGGAAGAACACAATGCCATAACCCGCGCGCAATACCGTCTTCGGCAGCACATTGAACGCCAGCCCAAATCGCGGAGCGATGGACTTGTAATCTGTCCGGATGTCGGCCGTGTTCGAGGCGCCCTGGCCCGCCACCCGAAATGTCCCGGACACCGGGTCGAAGTGCGAAATGTGATTGCCCTTGTCCACGTCAGGCGTGATGATGTCGTACCGCAGCCCTAGATTGAATGTCAGCTTGGGAGTTGCGCGCCAGTCATCCTGCATGAAAAAACTTGGCTCGAAGCTCCGCAGGTAGCGCGGAAATAGCTGAACCACTCGCGACACCTGGAACACGTTTCCTTCCATCATGTTCACCAGCGAGTCACGGCCGAAACGGTGGTCGAGGCCGGGTTCGTGGTGAAGCTGAATGAACCCGCGCCGGAGCTCGGCTGCTCGTTATAGATCTGGCGCCGCACCAGCATCGCTCCATACTTGATCGAGTGATGTCCCTTCACCTGCGTCATCGTCCCGCTGTACTGGAAAATGTTGTCTCGATCAAACAGCGGAAGCGAGCTCGAGACCCCCAGCGGCGCATATCCCGTGATCGCTACCGACGGCAGAGCCGAAGTAAAGATGTCCACGTTTGAGTTCTGGATGCCGAACGCGTTGCCATAATACTTGCCATAGTTCAGCGGCAGCGAAACGTTGCTGACATAGGTGTACCCCGCCTTCAGCTCCAGCACTAGGGTCGGGCTGAAGATGTGCGTGTAGTCCAGCAGTGCCTGCTGGGCCTGCTGCGACGCTGGCCCCGGAAAGGACACCGACCCACCAGGGTCCACCCCGTCGACGTTAGGCAGCGCGCTCGGGGTCACGGTGTTCACATTGTTGTAAGTCCACCGGCCGAAAACCGTGTCGTTGTCGTTAAAGCGATGGTCCAGCCGGCCGTCAGCCGTTGTACTGTTCTGTGTCTGCGGATACGAGGACGTGTAAAAGGAGCCGTTGTTCGGTGCCGGATACAAATGGAAATACTTCGCACCCACGGGATTGATCTGCGCCCCGGTCAGGACCGGTCCACCACGATCCGAAAAGTCTCCCGGATGAGCCACCTCGTATGTCGTTGGAACGAGGTTGTTCACCAGCGCATTGGTTGCATCGATGCGTCGAAAGCCCTCGTAATCGGCAAAGAAGAATGTTCGGTTGTGAAGCACCGGGCCTCCCACGCTCGCACCGAACTGGTTCTGTCGGAACTCAGGCTGCTTACCTACAATGGCACGTGTCGCATAAAAGTTCCGGGCATCGAAGTAGTCGTTGCGAAGGAACTCGTACACCGATCCATGCATCGAGTTCGTGCCAGACTTGGTGATGAGATTCACCACTGCCCCAGGCGTCTTCCCCACCTCCGCCGGATATAGATTGGTCAACACACGAAACTCGGCAATCGCCTCCACGGAGGGTCGCACCCCAATCGTCCCGACGGTCCCCTCATTGTTATCCACGCCTTCCACCATCTCGTAATTCAGCGTGTCCGATTGCGCATTCGCCACGACCGAAGAGGTCTGCCGGCGATCATCAGGCCGGTTCCCATTCGAAATCGCAGACGCCGTTCCCTCATTCGAGCCCGCTGATAACTGCGCCAGCTGAACAAAGTTACGGCCGTTCAGCGGCAGATCTTCCACCTGCCGCTGATTCACCACCGTGCTCAGTGCGGTTGCATCCGTATCGAGAGGTGGCGGTGCAGCGCTCACGTTGACGTGTACCTCGGCTCCCCCGACAGTCATTGCCGCATCCAGGCGTCGCCGATCGCCTCCGCTCAGCGTAAAAGACTTCACCTCGAAGCGGTTGAATCCGGCCGCGTCGACCGCCAGCCAATACGTCCCGTTTTGTAACAGCGAAAACGTATATTCGCCCGCTTCGTTGGTCGTGGCCACCCGGACCTGCTGCCTGTCCAGTTGAGTCAGGGTCACCTTTGCCCCCGGCACGAGGGCGCCGCCTGAATCCCGTACCGTGCCAAGCAAGTCAGCAGTTGTGACCTGTGCTCGGGCAAGGGCAGCGCCTGGGAGGAAAAGGAGGCCGATCGCAACGCGGAGCAGCAAGGCAGTTCTGAAAGCAATCGAGCGATTCAGTCGAATGTGCATGCCGGGCCTTTCACATCTCTGCCAGAAAGAGGCAGAAGGGGATGGGAGTGGTCAAATCGCGTTCCAGGAGCTTGTGCATGATGCACGCCTCCATCTCGGGAACAGGGCCGCTTCGATCAACTCGGGAACGTCCGTTACGTGCGGCAGCCTGGGTTGTTGTTTAGTTCTGTTATTTAGTTCTGTATATAGGCGGACACGGCAGGGGCGCAAGGGCCATCACAGCCCGAGCCAGTCTCGCTCACCGCCTGGCAGCCGGCTCCTCCTGCCCAGTCCCAGCAGCCAGTCCCAGCAGCCGGCCACCTTTGAGGGACCGGCTTGGCCAGCCAGGCCTTGCCTTCCAGCATCCCAACACCTCAACCAGCCCAGTTCCACCCTTGCTACCATCTCTGGCGAGGCTACCCGATGCCCCTGACCCGCCGTTCCGTTCTCTCTACACTCGCCGGCACCGCCGCTTCGGCAGCATTCCTTGCCAAATTCTCTCCTGCACAGAAGACCGCCTCCCCCACCGCCGCCGACGAGTCATCCCCTCACGATCCCCTGCGCCCTTCCTTTCACTACCTGCCCGCCCGCAACTGGATCAACGACCCCTGCGCCCCCGTCTTCTTTCGCGGCCAGTATCACCTGTTCCATCAGTACAACCCCAACGCCGCCGTCTGGGGAGACATGCACTGGTCCCACGCCACCTCGCCCGATATGGTCCACTGGAAGCGCCTCCCCGTCGCCCTCGCCCCCTCCCCCACGGGCCCCAATGAAGCCTCCAGCCCAGACTCCGCTGGCTGCTTCACCGGCAGCGCCCTCTTCGGGAACGGCCGCCCCGCCATCATCTACACCGGCGTCCAAACCGTCCCGCACGAGCAGGCCACCCTCTCCGATGGCGCCCACAACTTCCGCGAAACCCAGCTCCTCGCCACCTCCTCCGATCCCGGCCTCCGCACCTGGCGCAAGCACCCGCAGCCCGTCATCCCCGCACCCCCACCTGGCTTGCACGTCACCGGCTTTCGCGATCCCGCCCCCTTTCAATTCGCCGGCTCACAATACCTCGCAGTCGGCTCCGGCCAGCGCGGCATCGGTGGCATGGTCCTCCTCTACCGCGCCCGCAGGCTCCCCGACGGCACCGCCGACCTCACCCAATGGGAGTACCTCCATCCCCTCGCCCAGGAGGCCGCCGGCACCTCTCCCGCCCCCTCCACCTCCCCTGCCCGCAGAGATCCCGTTGACACAGGCGAAATGTGGGAGTGCCCCGACTTCTTCCCACTCGGCAACCGCCACGTCCTCATCTACTCCACCCGCCGCCAAACCCTCTGGCAGGTCGGCGACCTCGACCCCCGCACCCTCCGCTTCCACCCCACCGCCTCCGGCCAGCTCGACTTCGGCCGCTCCTTCTACGCGCCTAAAACTCAGCTCGACGAACACGGCAACCGCATCCTCTGGGGCTGGCTCAACTAGACCCGCCCCGAAGCCGTGTACTCCGCCGCCGGCTGGGCTGGCATGATCTCCCTCCCGCGCGTCCTCACCATCGAGCACGGCGATCTCCGCATGCACCCCCTGCCCGCCCTGCAGCAGCTCCGCACATCAACTCACGGTGAGGAGATCCACGAGTTCACCGCCACTCTTCAGCAGACTCACACCGGGGACGTGGCCCCTCCCTTCCTCCTTTCGGACTCGCATGGACCACTCTTCGCCATCCAGAACGGAGACTCCACCGGCTTCCACACAGACGGCGTTCCCGTCAGTCTCATTCGCCCTCCGCTCCCACTTGGCGAAGTTGCCTCTCTTCACATCTTCTTCGACCACTCCGTCGCAGAGCTCTTCCTCGACGGCCGCTTCTGCCACACGCAGCGCTTCTACACCCGCCAACCCAACACACCTGTCCTCACCCTTGGGCTCCCCGGCAGCCGAGTCCTCCATCCGCGCTCCTACACTCTCCGGAGCATCTGGCCAGCATGAACCCAGCCATATGCCTCCCCACATCCTCGCCGTCACTTTGCTTTACACTCATAGGGGTGCTCACACTTTGAGCCCTGAAGCCGCGCTCTGCCACCTTGCACTGGCGCGCATCCAAAATTCTGACTCATCCGTATACAGGAGACGTACAACATGGCCGCAGTAGACGAAAAAGTAAAACAGATCATCGTCGAGCAACTTCAGGTGGACGAAGCAGAAGTCACCCCCGGTGCGAGCTTCCAGGAAGATCTTGGTGCCGACTCTCTCGACGTGGTCGAACTGGTCATGCAGTTTGAAGAAGCCTTTGACATCCAGATCCCCGATGAGGATGCCGAGAAAATCAAACGGTCAAAGATGCCGTCGACTACATCGAGAAGCACCAGAAGGCAGGAAAGTAAAGGATGTCGCCACAGAATCAACCGGGGGAGAGACAACCGGACCGGCGCGTCGTCGTCACCGGCATCGGTCTCATCTGCGGCGTCGGCAAGACCGCCCCGGAGGTCTGGGACGGTCTTCTCGCCGGCAAGAGCGGCATGGCCGGGATCAAGGCCTTCGACCTCACCGGTCATCCCGTTCGCTTCGCCGCCGAGGTCAAGGACTTCGACCCTCTCCTCTTCGTCGAAAAGAAAGAGTCCCGCAAGATGGGGCGCTTCATCCACTTCGCCCTCGCCGCCTCGGCCGAAGCCATGGAGCACTCCGGCCTCAAAGTCACCGAGGAGATCGCCGACCGCTTCGGCGTTCACATCGGCTCCGGCATCGGCGGCTTCGATGTCATCGAGCGCGAGCACTCCGCTATGCTCGCCGGCGGCCCCCGCAAAATCTCCCCCTTCTTTATCCCCGGCTCCATCGTCAACCTCGCCGCCGGCCACGTCTCCATCCGCTACCACGCCAAGGGCCCAAACGAGGCCACCGCCACCGCCTGCACCTCGTCCGCCCACTCCATCGGTGACGCCTTCCGCATCATCCAGCGCGGCGACGCCGATGCCATGATCGCCGGCGGAACCGAAGCCGCCATCACCCCCATGGGCGTCGGTGGATTCGCCGCCATGAAGGCCCTTTCCACCCGCAACGACGATCCCGAGCACGCCTGCCGTCCGTGGGATAAGGATCGCGACGGCTTCGTCGTCGGCGAAGGCGCCGGCATCCTCATCATGGAAGAGCTCGAGTTCGCTCGGGCACGCGGCGCCCGGATTCTCGCCGAGGTCATCGGCTACGGCATGTCCGCCGATGCCTTCCACATGACCGGCATGGCCCCTGAAGGCGAAGGCTGTTTCCGCGCCATGACCGCCGCCCTCAAGGTCGCCGGCATCACCCCCGATCAGGTCGACTACGTCAACGCCCACGCCACCTCCACCCCACTCGGCGACGCCCTCGAATCCAAGGCGATCGAAAATGTCTTCGGTGAGCGCGCCCTCAATCACACCCTCCTCGTCAGCTCCACAAAGTCCATGACCGGCCACCTCCTCGGCGGAGCCGGCGGCCTCGAAGCCGGCATCACCATCCTCGCCATGCAGAACGGCATCGCGCCACCCACCATGAACATCGTCGAACTCGACCCCGGCTGCCGCCTCAACTACGTCCCCAACAAGCCCCAGGCCGCAACCATCAACTACGCCCTCTCCAACTCCTTCGGCTTCGGCGGCACCAACGGCTCCCTCGTCTTCAAGCGCTGGTCCGAATAGCCCCGATTCCCCGTTTAAGAGCTTCTGCCGCGATTACTCGGCAGTCATTCTGGACGCAGTTTGTATAGGTTCTGCTGTCATCCTGACCCTGCGCGAAGCCGATGGGAGAGGAAGCCCCGCACCTGCTGTTGCAATTGCTCCTGCCGTTCAAAGATTCAAAACGCTCGGCGTCGGCGGCCCCATCCGCTTCTGATAGTGGGAGACGGCTTAGAGCTTGTTACCGGAGCTCCCTGATCGCGGGAAATAGCGCCTAAACATCCCGCGTCCTCTCTCCCTTGGTATTCGACATCCAAGCTCGCTGAACATCGGCCGGGATAGCTTCAGATCTGCCCGGGACCTTCGTGCTCGTAGCTTGCTCGTCAGCCCGCGGGAACTTGCGTATCGCGCCTGGTCCTTGTCAAAGCATCCTCCCCTGTAAGTCCCCCTCCGACAGGGCAATAGCTCTGGCGCAAACCAAGTGCACGGGGAGCTATCCTGAAAGAGGAGAGCTTCCGAACGGGACACGCCACGCCCCCTACACGCGCAGCTATCTCCTTTCGATAGACGAATCTACCTGCAACTTCAACGGATAGACGAATTTAGCAGCCTCATTCTGCTAAGTCGCTCTATCCCTTTGCTTTTAACCACCAATCCCGGGGGGGGGTACCCCCAAACAGCCACGGAGATACAAACCATGCCCTATCCACTCTGCCGTCACATCAAGACAAACGGCCTCCAGTGCGAAGCCCCCTCCCTCACCGGGGAGTCCTTCTGCTACTTCCACACCCGCCTGCACCAGCGCCACGCAGCCTTCCGTCATACCGACCGCACCCGGGGTTACCTCGTCCCGGGCCAGCACATCGAGCTCGCCCCCATCGAAGACCGCGACTCCGTCCAACTCGCCCTCTCGCTCGTCATCAACGCCCTCGCAGCAGGGCAGCTCGAAACCCGCCGAGCCACCGCCCTCCTCTACGGTCTCCAGCTCGCCTCCGCCAACTCCGGCCCTCGCCGGTTTGATCCGCTCCCGTCCAAACTCGTCCGCAGGGCGGAGTCCACACCGGAAGGCCTCGATCTCGCCGAGCCCGGTGCCACACTCAACCTTCCTTCTGACAGGCAGCCAGGCCCAGACCCAGACCCGAACTTCGAAGGGGATGACAGCGAGCAGGAAACGATAACGCAGAGGACTTGGCCGGCACCCTAGGAGCGATCCTCTCTGATCCCGTGTCGCTCCGTGCCGATCCGTGATGAAGGTCGTTCAGCTGCCAAACTGCCTTGCCTAGCTCGTCGCCGCTGCAAACCCCACGCTGGCGATTAGCCCCACAGCCCACCAACCCACCACAACCGCCGTAGCCTTGCCCCGCGAAACCCTCGCCACGATCGCCGTCCCGAGAATCAGCAGCACCAGCTGCCACAGTCCGATCACGTCGAAGAAACCAAGTCCCGCCTTCAGCCAGGACGGGCTATCCGGCAGGAAGTAGGCCGGGTTCGTTCCCACTGGATTCTTCATGTCATACGAGTCCGCACCTCCTCCGAAAAGTAGCGTCACCATCGTGAGCAAACCGGTAAACAGCTTAGGTAAGGAGGCGTACATAATGACGGCAAACATCTGGCCATAGGTCGTATTTGCTCCTAGACCGAAGTTGAAGCTGGCCCAGTAAAGCAGAGCTGCCAACGCGACAAATACAAGGATGAACAGGAACGAAGCATAGCTCGAGTACTTGTAAGCCCTGCCCATCGCGTAGAGCTGGGAAGCCTTCTGCTCGGGGGTCAAACTATCGAACTTCTCCGCCTGCTTCGCGCTCTGGTGCAGCTGAACGTCAGCCACACGCTCAAATCCAACCTGCCGGTCCACTACTACGGTCGTTCCCAGCGTAACCAGCACAAGCAGCACAAATGGTAGCCACCATCTGGTGCTGCGCACGATGTCCGTAAAGGTCTTGCTCGGGGCAACAAATGTGTCAGCGACCCGTTCCACTTCGCTCAAAGGACGCTCACTCACTCGACCAACCACCGTATCCTGCATGGGACACACCTCGAAGCAGCAAACCTGTCAAAAACGTCTCATTCCTGAGTGCTACGAATTGTAATCCCCCTGCACGAGGCTTCCATGCATCGCTTCACCTCCCGAACCCTGCCGGGAGTGAAGGCCCAAATAGAAAGGCCTCCCGCGCCGGGAGGCCTCTCTATCTCCTAAGCTTGTACTTACTTCATCTCGATGCCGCCAGAGTTCTTCTTTTCTTTCTCCAGCTCGTTCTGCTTGCGAGCGCCCATTGCCTTTTGGGTCCACTCATCCGCCTGCGCCAGATCGGCCTTCCGTGCAGCATCATTGCCGCACTCCAGATCCGCCTTGCGACGATAGGTCAGTTGGAGGTACTGCATGGCGTCGTCGTAGTTGGGATTAATCTGGATAGCCTTGTTCAAGTACTCCAGACCTTCTGCCACCGGAGCTGTGTTCGCCGCAACCAACTTCTGGCAGGCAGCCTTGCTCTTCTTTGCATTCCCATTGCCGTCGTCCGTAAGACCATCTGCGGCAAGTATGATGCGAGCTTCCTTGTAAGCCTGGGTCCAGTCCACAAATCCGATGGTGTAGTGCGCCTCCGCATCGTTCGGGGCAAGCGCGATCACCTTCTTCTCATACTCCTTCGCAACGTCCATCTTCCCGATGTTGCGATTGATCGAGGCAATCTGCTTCAGGGCCGTGAGGTCGTTCGGGTCCTTCGCAAGTACGGCATTGAATCCCTCGATAGCCTTCTGGGCCGTCTTCAGATTCTCCGGCGTATCAAGGTTCGGCACGACCTGATAGGAGTAGGCAGTGGCCAGATACAGCTTGGCCTGCTCGTAACCTGGATCGAGCTCGATCGACGTCTGGAAGTGGTTCACCGCCTCTTCATAGCGAGCGTTCTTGAAGGACGCAATACCTTTGTTGAGCTGGTCGCGCGCCTTGAGCCGGTTACACCCGGTGGCAGAGACCAACATCATTGCCACAAACGCAGCCGTAACCGGAATCTGAGCGGTCAATTTCATGGGGCGTCACTTCTCCTTCGAATAGGGGCGCAAAGAGTTTAGGGGTGGAACACATCTTCACTTGCCGAATGATTGTAATGGTACATCGCCTTGCGTGACTAGAGCATGCTTCGCTAGCAAATTGGTGCGCTTCGGACAAACAAACTTTGATTGCCTCTGCACTGCTTCGCCTGTGTCCGCTGAACACGCGGCAACAGCCAGCCTACAACTCTGCGGAACGAATATTTGTGCCCGCTTCAGTCACGCATCTATTAAAAGCGAGAGGGCGGCCAGTTTGAGGCCACCCTCGTCGAAGCGGAAGCTACTGCCCAGCTTCAACTCTTGGTGTGATCAACCCGATATTGTCGACGCCAGCCTGATGGCCGAAATCGATGATCTCGGCCACGTTGCTGAAATCGAGATCCTTGTCCCCCTTCACAAACATGACCTTCTCCTGTCGCGTCGCAAAAATTTCCGCGAGCTTCGACTCGATGTCTGTCTTGTTGAAGGATTGATCGTTAATCTTGTAGGCCGGTGCGCCTGCGCCGTTCGACAAAACCTGCACCACGATCGTCCGGTCATTTGGCTGATCCTGAGTCTTGTTCTTGGGCGGCTGGGGAACTAGCGTATCCAGACCCTTCGGCGTTACCGGAACAATCACCATGAAGATAATCAGCAACACCAGCAGAACATCGATCAGCGGTGTCACGTTCATATCCGACATCGCTCCGCCTGTATTTCCGCCGCCCATTCCCATATCGAGTTCTCCTCTTCGCCGCGTCGGCGACTTGCATCTATCTTCGCAGCCTTTGCAGCTCAGCCCATTACTTCTTAGGAGATCCCGTGTCGTCACGCTTCTCGGTAAGCAGGCCAAGCTGGCTCACTCCCGCAGACCGGATCCCGTCAACCGCGTCCATTACCTTGCCATAATTCGCCCGCATATCTCCCCGGAAGAAGACCTGTTTGTTCGTCTTATTTTCGAGCTTGGAGGAGATCTTCGACCCCATGTCGTCCAGGGTGACTTGATCACCCCCGAGAAACACCCGGCCGTCTCGCGTCACCGCGATCGTAACCGCATCCTCCTTGTTCGCATCTTCCATGACGACTGCGGCATCCGCCTTCGGCAGATCCACGTTCACCTTGTTGTTCAGCATTGGAGTAATGACCATGAAGATGATCAGCAACACCAGCATCACGTCGACCATCGGTGTCACATTGATGTTGGAATTGACCTTCTTCCCTTCATCGCGCTTCGAAATGCCCATTATGTAGCTCCTGCTCGTTTCGTTAACTTCGGCGGATCCTCCCTCCCGGCACCGTCGCTTGTCGATGTCCAGGAGAGAGTCAGATTAATTCCCGCAGGCTGTCTCTACTCGCACATTTCTGGGCGCGTCCTTCTTAGCGGTTTAGCGGTGGCTCTGCTTGATGAAGTAGTCCACCAGTTCGCTCGAACTGTTATCCATCTCAACGTCAAATGCCTCAACCTTGCCGCTGAAATAGTTGAATGTCATAACGGCCGGGATCGCGACGAGCAGGCCGAATGCCGTCGTAACCAGGGCCTCCGAGATACCGCCGGCAACTGCGCCAATGCCAGAGGTCTTCTGTGTTGCAATCTGCTGGAAGGCGTTCAGAATACCGACCACCGTGCCGAACAGGCCGATGAACGGTGCCGTCGAGCCTATCGTCGCCAAGCCGCCCAATCCACGTTTCAGCTTCGCGTGGACGATTGCCTCGGAGCGCTCGAGCGCGCGTTTAGAGCTCTCAACCTGCTCCGCGGTGATGCTTCCGCCCGATCCAAAGCTGCGGAACTCCTGCAATCCAGCTGTAACTACCTCTGCCAAGTGTGACTTTTTGCTGCGGTCGGCAACCTTGATCGCTTCGTCTAAACGGCCATCTTTCAACGCGCCCGCAACCTTTGGTGCGAACTCGCGCGACTGCTTACGCGCAGCGGAGAAGTAGAGCGCTCGATCAATGATGACGGCTAGTGACCAGATGGACATGATAAAGAGAAGAATAACGACAGCGCGGGCCAAGTTACCCATATTTCCCCAAAGCTGCAGAGGGCTGAAGCCGACCTGAGCCTCCTGGAAGTACATGGCGAGAGACGCGGGTGCATGAGCGAAATTTGACAAATAGGCGAGAATCACTGGGATCTTTCCTCCTGGTTACATTCTTGAAGCGCTTGTCTTAAGCCGAGTATCCTGCGATCGTTGCACCAGGGAGACCCGCCAGAAGACACGTTGAGGGGTAATTGGCAGAATGCATGAGCAGCTAGCCGCCAATGTTGAAGTTCACCGTGACCGTGGTATCCACTTCGGTCGGTTCACCATTTAGTACATATGGCTTATAACGCCAGCTCCGGACAGCATCAAGAGCACTTGCGCGCAGCATCTCCGGCCCGCTGATCACGGTAAGATTCTCGATCGTCCCACTCTTGGAGATCAAGGCGTGGAGAACAACCGCGCCCGAGACGTGAGCGGCCTTCGCGATCGGCGGATAGACCGGCTTCGGCTGAGAGATGGCTAGACCGGCCACCACGCCGCTTGAGACTCGTGCTGGACCTTTTGGCTTCTCCACCTTGACCACCGGCGTTGGTGCCGTTCCGATTCCACCCAGGACGCCTCCCGGGACACCACCGGCAGATCCACCACTCATGCCAGCCATGCCGGCAACACCAGCGACCTGCGGTGGAGGCGCAGCGTCCTCCTTCAACATCTTAATATCTTTCGGAATCTTCGTTGGCGCATGGAGGCCCGCGTCAATCTCCGAGACCATTTTGATCGGCTTGATGACCGCGGCAGGGGGCGGAGGCGGAGGTGGAGGTGGAGGTGGAGGCGGTGCCGTCAGCATTGCCGTCATCGCCGTCTTCGGAAGTGCCTCCGGATAGAGCAGCGGAATTAGGATCAGAGTTGCCAGTATCGCTCCATTGAAGATAAAGGTCCCAATCATCCAATACTTCGACTTGGTCTTGATCTGTCCGCCGGATTCCATCAACGAGTCTTCAAACATGGCCTGCCTCTTTCTTAGGGGGAAGAGCTATAACACTTAGACACCACACTGATGTGGAATGTTCCCGCTGAAATTCATTGAAGCGAAACGGAGGCACCGGCCCTCCGTCGTACTCCTAGACCTTGGCCTTCTTAGCAGCGGGCAGTGCGACCGACTTGCCCCGGCTGCCCCGCCAGTCCTGGTATGCCACCAGCATGGGCGCCGCCACCGCTATCGACGAATACGTTCCGATCAGGATGCCGACTACCAGCGCAAACGAGAACCCGTGCAACACCTCCCCGCCAAAGATGTAAAGGGACAATACCGTCAGAAATGTCAGTCCCGACGTCAGCACCGTCCGGCTCAGCGTCTGGTTAATCGAACGGTTCACGACGTCGGCCAACGACTCCCGCCGGCTCTGCGCCAAGTTCTCCCGGATCCGGTCGAAGACAACAATCGTGTCGTTCATCGAGTAGCCGATCAGAGTCAGGATCGCCGCGATCACCGTCAGCGTAATCTCCTGATTCGTCAGGCTGAATGCCCCCACCGTGATCAGCGTGTCATGGAACACCGCCACCACCGCCGCCACCCCATAGATCAACTCAAACCGGAACCATAAATATACCAGCATGCCGATCAGGGAGTACGCCGTCGCAAGCCAGGCCTGCTTTTGCAACTGCTTGCCCGCCGTCGGGCCCACAATGTCCACCTGCTCCACCGCAAACGCGGAGTCATGGTAGTTTCCGGTCAGCGCATTCTCTACACTCTGCCGGCCCGCATCGTGCGCCGCATCCGTTGCCGTCGACTGCGGCAGCGAGATGATCACCTTATTCGCCGCCTGTCCACTCGGGTCGCCGATCGAGTTACTGATTCGCTGGACGGATTCGTCGTGGATCCCCGCCCTGTCAAGCGCCTGCCGGATGTGGTCCTCATTCGGCGCCTTATCGAACCGCACCCGAATCTGCGTCCCGCCCTTGAAGTCCACCCCCAACGGCAGATGGTGCCAGAACGCAATGCTTAGTAGACCCGCGACGGAAAAAATCAGGGAGAATCCGAGGAAGTACCACTTCTTCCCCAGCCAGTCGACATTGACGCCACGAAACAGTTCCACTTGCTCACATCCTCAGGCGGCAGCCGCCGCAATCTTGATTAATCTTCCTAGATCGACAGCGCAGCGCAGCGTTCCTTCTTGGCCAGCAGCGCGTCAAAGATCACCCTCGACACGAACACGGCGGTAAACAGGTTCGCCAGCAGACCAAATACCAGCGTCACCGCAAACCCCTTCACCGGCCCGGTTCCGAACAGAAACAGGATCGCCGCCGAGACGATCGTCGTCACGTGCGTATCGATAATCGTGACCCACGCATGCGCGAATCCCTGCTGCACTGCCGCCACCGCCGTCTTCCCCTCGCGCAGCTCCTCACGAATCCGCTCAAAAATCAGCACGTTCGAATCCACGCCCATACCGATCGTCAAAATCACACCCGCAATCCCTGGCAAGGTGAGCGTCGCACTCGAAAACCCCATGAAGCCAAGCAGGATCAGAAGATTCAACATCA
>JAABUZ0100003486.1_pt1 | contig 23230 bp, 25 predicted proteins | sample 5562091 | NCBI WGS metagenome assembly JAABUZ01 (sample SAMN12813069, study PRJNA571459) | rock metagenome | isolation source: Antarctica rocks | place: Antarctica: Victoria Land, Linnaeus Terrace sud | collected 2015-12-21
CGCCGGGCCCGCCGGGCCCGCCCCGGCGACGTGGGCACACACGCACAAGCTGCACAAACTCCCGAATCTTCAGTACCCGCGGGCGATTACGGCCGATTCACGTGCCCATCAACTGCGGAAGTCGGGGCTCACGCCGGACGATCAGCCGGGTCCCCTCGGGCCAGCAGGACAGATCGACCATGTCGGTGATCTCACAGACCTCGCCGTTCTCGCGCTCGCTGCCGTCCTGGGCGAGCGCTGGAGCCCACGCGTCCTCAGGGATCTGGAGGATCGCGGCGCGGACCTGCTCGGTCAGCTCGTAGCCGACCGAGAACCGCATGCTGCCCTCGCGGCAGTAATCGACGAACCCGTGCGTCGCGCCGGCGGAGTCCGCGCGCACCAGAATCTCCAGCTCCGCGATGTACTCGGGTGGGATCTGCGCCAGCGCCCGGTCAACCACCGCCTTGTGATCCTCGGCGGTGTTCGAGCCCGCGTTCCCCGGGCGCAACTGCGGGCCTCAACACTCCGCATTGTCAACCCGCGAAAGATGCGACGCACGAGGATCAGCCTCATGCGTCCATACTGACTAAGTCGTCCCGAGGTGGCCATGGTAGGCCGCCGCCTCGTGGGCGGGGGCGACCACGCAGGGAGTCAGGTTGCTGCGGCGGGCGCTGATCATGGTGGCGTTCACGCGGGTGGCGATCACACCTCCGGAGGTGGCGGTGGCCGCCGTGACTTGAACGGTGATCGTGAACGGCACCGACTCGCCGTGAGCGAACGTCCGCCGGCCACAGCGCAGCGGGGCGAAGAACTTCCCACCGCCGGCGTAGAGGCCCGGGCTGCGGCGGTGCAGCAGCACTGCATCGATCGCGCCGGGGCGCAGGCGAAGCAGGAAGATCGTGGGGCAGGCGCCCGTCGGGCATCCGGGGGTGAAGCCCCAGTTGCGCGCAATCCGCTCTCCGCGGTGCTCCCCGCGGATTCCTTGTGCGGCCGTGACGCGGCCGGCGAGCGCGAACGTGCCCTGCAGGCGTGCCAGGCCCAGCAGCGGGTCGCTGCTCGCCGCCCGCCCGACGGTCGGCGCCAGGCACGCGGCCAGCACGACCGCCACCACGAGGGGCCTTCGCCGCCCGGCGCTCACGCTTTGCACCGCGGGCTCACGCGCCCAGTCGCTCGCGCGATCACCATCTGCTGGATCTCGTCGGTGCCCTCGCTGATGGTGAGGATCTTGGCGTCGCGGTAGAAGCGGCAGATCGGATACCCCTGGATGTAGCCGTAGCCGTCATGGATCTGCACCGCCTCGTCGGCGGCCCGCACCGCCAGCCGCCCGCTCTTGAGCTTCGCCTGGGCGGCGGTGAGGGTGAAGTCGGCCCCGGTCTCCTTTAGCCACGCCGCCTTTGCACCATCGGGCGGGTGGCGTCGATCTCCGCCGACATGTCGGCCAGCTTGGCCTGAATCGTCTGAAAGCGTGAGGCGGGGCGGCCGAAGGCGCGTCGCTGAGACGCGTACTCCAGAGCCTGATCGAGCGCGCCCTGGGCCAGCCCCACGCCCATCGCGGCCACGCCGATGCGTCCGATGTCCAGGACCCTGAGGAACTGCCTGAGACCCTCGCCCCGCGGCCCGACCAGGTTCTCCGCGGGCACATGGCAGTCCTGAAAGGAGAGCGGGCGGGTGTCGGAGGCGTTCCAGCCCATCTTGCGGTAGGGCGTACCGGCCTCGTAGCCGGGGGTGCCGTTCTCCGAGGCGGGCCAGCTCCTCGACTACCAGCGCGTAGGCCAGCGCGTCGCCCCCGGCGCCTCCGTAGCGCTCCGGGAACGGGATCCCCATCAAGTCGAGCTCACCCAGGCGGGAGACGATCTCGTAGGGGAAGCTCTTGGTGGCGTCGAGCCCCTCGGCCACCAGGGCCACCTCGGCGCGGGCGAACTCACGCACGGTGTCCCGCAGCAGCCGGTGATCGTCGCTGAGTCCGAAGTCCATCCGCTCATTCTCCCAAGTGCCGGGCTCGCAGCCGCAGTTCTACGATCAGGCGGTGGCCGAGCGCAGGAGGACCCGGAGCGGGGCGGCGGCCAGCGGCGAGGTTCGTCTGCCAGAGGTCAAGCTCGGGCCGCTGGTGGAGGGCGGCTTGGCGCCGGCGATCCTGGCCATCGTCGAGCGCGGGACGCGGCGTCGCCCGGCACTCGCCCGGGCCCTGGAGGCCGAGGTGGAGCTGAGCGTCCGGGAGGGCTACCTGCCGGTGCGGATCGCCTTTGAGGAGGGGGCCGTGCTGGTGGAGGACGGGCCGGCGATCGCCCCCCGATCTGCGGGTCGGTGGCGAGTTGGGGGATCTCATGCGGCTGCTGGTAGCCCCGAGCCTGGCGGGGGTTCCGCTGCCGATGGGCGCCCGGGGCGGAGCGCCGTGGCGATGGTCGCCTCCCGCCGCATCCGGGTCTCCGGCCGGATCGGGCTGCTCCGGCGGTTTCTCTCCGTGATCCGGATCTAGTGGCGAACTTTGGCGATTCAGTTCCGGCGTCCGGAGCTGAGTCGCCATTCATCGCCCGGGCGGGCTCAGGCCTGGGCCAGCGCCTGCGCCACCGCCACCAGCAGCCGCACCCCGAACCCCGTGGCGCCCTTGCCCACGTAGTAGGGGCGCGGGACGTCGTAGGCCATGCCGGCGATGTCCAGGTGCGCCCAGGGCACCGGCCCGGCGAAGTGGTGCAGGAACTCGGCGCCGGTGATCGTGGCGGCCTCACGCCGCTCGCTGAGGTTGGTCAGCTGCGCGATCCGGCCCTTGACCATCGCCGCGTAGTCGGGGTGCAGCGGCAGCCGCCATACGGGATCGCCGCAGGCGGCGGCGCAGCGCTGCACGGTCTGGGCCAGGTCCTCGTCGCTGGCCAGCAGGCCGGCGTGGACGGAGCCCAGCGCACTGACCACGCCGCCGGTGAGGGTGGCGATGTCCAGCAGGCGCTCGGCGCCCAGCTCACGCGCGTGCAGCAGGCAGTCGGCCAGCACCAGCCGTCCCTCGGCGTCGGTGTTGTTGACCTCGATCGTGGTGCCGTCCCCGGCGCGGACGATGTCGCCCGGCTTCACCGCCGCCCCGGAGGGCATGTTCTCGGTCGCGCCGATGACCCCCACCGCCCGCACCGGGAGCTCCATCTCGGCCAGCGCCGCCATCGCCTCGATCACGGCCGCACCGCCGGCCATGTCGAACTTCATCTCGTGCATCTTGCCCGCCGGCTTCAGCGACAGTCCGCCGGTGTCGAAGGTCACGGCCTTGCCCACCAGCCCCACCAGCGGGCCGCGCGCCGCCGGCCCCTGGAGGCGCAGCTCGATCAGCCGGGCCGGCTCTGCCGAGCCCCGGGCCACGGCGGCGAAGGCGCCCATGCCGGCCGCTCGGATCTCCTCCTCGTCCAGGATCCTCGCGCTCAGGTGGGGCAGGCGCTCGGCGCTCGCCTCCGCGCTCTGGGCCAGGGCCGTTGGCGTGAGCTCGTTGGCGGGCGCATTAACCAGGTCGCGGGCCCGGTTCTGCGCGGTGGCGACGATCGTGGCTGCGGCTACGGCCTCGCTGACGTCGTCGTGGGCGCTCACGATCAGCCGCTCCACCGCCGGGCGCTCGGCCTTCGGCCGGTAGCGCTCATAGCGGTAGGCGTGCAGCATCGTGCCCTGCACCAGCGCCGCCGCCACGGCGTCCGGCACGCGGTGGGGGAGCTCCCAGCACAGCGTCCGCGCGCCCAGCTCGGCCGCCCGGCCGTGGGCCTTGGCCGCGGCCACGCGGGCGCGCTCGGAATCGAACTGCGTGCGGGCGCCGAGACCGACCAGCACAAAGCGCCGCCCCTGGCCGTGGGCCACGGCCAGGTGACCGAGCTCGGTCCGCGCCTCACCCGCCTCCAGCAGGGCGCCCAGGGTCTTCGAGGGCAGGTCATGGGCCACCCCCTCACCCTCCAGCAGCCCTACGACGATCGTGTCTGCGTCGCTGTGCAGCGGGCTCTGCGTCGTGGCCTGCACCTTCACCGCCGCCACGCTAGCAACGGCGGCCCACAGTCACCGACCACTAGCATCTGTGGTCCCGCCCAGCCGATCCGGAGCCCTCAGAAATTGCTTAAGACCGTGATCCTCTCCAGCGCCCGCACGCCGATCGGCAAGCTGGGCGGCGGGCTGGCCAGCCTCGACGCCACCGCGCTCGGCGGCACGGCGATCAGGTGCGCCCTGGAGCGCGCCGAGGTCGCCCCCGAGGAGGTCCAGCACGTGGTCATGGGGCAGGTGATCCAGGCCGGCCAGGGCCAGGTCCCCTCCCGCCAGGCCCAGATCAAGGCCGGGATCCCCAGGGAGGTCTCCTCGGAGACGAACAACAAGGTCTGCGCCTCGGGCATCCGCGCCGCGGGCCTGCTTGACGCGGCCATCCGCGCCGGCGACCTGGAGGTGGCGGTCGGTGGGGGCATGGAGTCGATGTCGGGCGCGCCGTATCTGCTCCAGCAGGCTCGCTTCGGCTTTCGCATGGGCGACGGGAAGGTGATCGACGCGATGATCCACGCCGGCCTCACCAGCCCCTTCTCGGCAAGCACATGGCCCAGGAGGCCAGCGAGGTGGCCGCCGAGCTGGAGCTCACGCGGGCCGACATGGACCGCTGGGCGCTGCGCTCCCACCAGCTGGCGGTGCAGGGCACCGACGAGGGACGCCTGGCCGAGGAGATCGTGCCGGTGACGATCCAGGGCAAGAGGGGGGAGACGGTGGTGGAGATCGACGAGGCCCCGCGCCGGGACAGCAGCCTGGAGACACTGGCCCAGCTGCCCCCGATCTTCGACCAGGACGGCTCCCACACAGCCGGCAACTCCCCCGGGGTCAACGACGGCGGCGGCGCGCTGGTGCTGGCCAGCGACGAGTGGGCCAAGCGCCACGGGAAGCGTCCGCTGGCGAGCATCCTGGCCCAGGCCCAGGTCGCCGACGACTTCGCCTACCTGGCGCGGACCCCGGCCAACGCCGCCTCGCGGGCGCTGGAGCGCGCCGGCCTCAAGGCGCAGGACATCGACGTCTGGGAGATCAACGAGGCCTTCGCGTCGGTGACGCTGAACTCGATCCGAATGCTGGGGATCGACGAGGAGAAGGTCAATGTCAACGGGGGCGCCGTGGCCCTCGGCCATCCCATCGGCGCTTCCGGGGCTCGCATCCTCGGCTCCCTGGTGCTGGAGCTGCGCCGCCGCGGCGGCGGGCTCGGCTGCGCCGCGATCTGCTCGGGCGGCGGCCAGGGCGACGCGGTGATCGTGGAGGTGAACGGCGGCTGAGCTCGACAGCCGCCGACAGCGCGGGCGCGGCCGCCCCGGCCGGCGCCGCCTTCTTCGACCTCGACCGCACGCTGATGGAGGGCTCCTCGGCGTTCCAGTTCGGACGCGCCGCCTTCAAGGCCGGCCTGATCTCCCGGCGCCAGCTGCTCACCGACGCGCTGGCCAACCTGCGCTTCCGGCTGCGAGGCTCCACCGACGCGGACACGCACGCGCTGCGAGACCGGATCTCACGCTCGCTGGCGGGCACCCGGGTGCGGGACCTGGAGCGGCTGGGGGCCGACGTGCTCGCGGGGGTGCTGCCGCGGCTCTATCCGCAGATGCTGCAGGTGGCCTACGGGCACCAGGACGGCGGGCGGAGGGTCTACATCGTCACCGCCGCCTCCCAGGAGCTGGCCGAGATGCTCGCGCACGTGCTGGCCTTCGACGGCGGGATCGGCTCGCAGTTCTCCCAAGTGCAGGACGGGATCTACACCGGAATCCCGGCGGGCCTCTTCATCTACCGCAGCGAGAAGGCCCAGGCGATCACCCAGCTGGCCCAGCGGGAGCGGCTCGACCTCGCCTCCTGCTACGCCTACTCGGACTCGGAGTCCGACCTGCCGATGCTCCGGGCGGTCGGCCACCCCGTGGCGGTCAACCCCGACCGCGAGCTGCTGCGGGTGGCGCGGGAGCAGGGGTGGGAGGTGCTGCGCTTCGACCGCCTCGGCCGGCGGCTCAAGGCCGGGATCGTGTTTGCCGGCACCGCGGGCGCCGGCGGGGTGGCCATCGCGGCGCTCGCGCGTCGCACCCGGCCGCTGCGCCGGCGCCTGTTCGCGCGACCGACGAGGCGCTCGCGCGGCCGTAGACTCTGGCTGTGACCACCCGTCCGGGACTGACCGAGCGCGAGCTCCCCGAGCCGGAGCCGATCCCGCCCGCCCCGGAGCGGGACGCGCCGTTCTCGACGATCTCCGGCGAGCCGATCCGGCCGCTGTACACCGAGGCCGACCTGCCCGAGGACCCGGAGCGCGCCATCGGTCGGCCCGGCGAGTACCCGTTCACCCGCGGCGTCTACGGCTCGATGTACCGCGGCCGGCTGTGGACGATGCGCCAGTTCGCGGGCTTTGGCGACGCGGCCGAGACCAACAAGCGCTTCCGCTATCTCCTGGACCACGGCCAGACGGGCCTCTCGACGGCGTTCGACATGCCCTCGCTGATGGGTCACGACTCCGACCATCCCCGGTCGCTGGGCGAGGTGGGGCGTGAGGGAGTGGCGATCGACACGCTCACGGACATGGAGACGCTGTTCTCCGGGATCCCGCTGGACGAGGTCACGGTGTCGATGACGATCAACGCCCCGGCGCCGATCATGCTGGCGTTCTACGTGGTCGCCGCCGAGCGCCAGGGCGTGAGCAGCGAGCGGCTCGGCGGGACGATCCAGACCGACATCCTCAAGGAGTACATCGCCCAGAAGGAGTGGTGCTTCCCGGTGGACCCGGCGATGCGCCTGGTCACCGACATGATCGAGTGGTGCACCGAGCACATGCCGCGGTGGCACCCGATCTCGATCAGCGGCTACCACATCCGCGAGGCCGGCTCGACGGCGGCCCAGGAGCTGGCCTTCACCCTCAAGGATGGGCTCACCTACGTCGAGCACGCGATCGCCCGGGGCCTCGACGTCGACGACTTCGCGCCCCGCCTGTCGTTCTTCTTCAACGCCCACATCGACTTCTTCGAGGAGATCGCCAAGTACCGGGCCGCCCGGCGGATCTGGGCGCGGGAGCTGCGGGAGACCTTCGGCGCCCGGGATCAGCGCTCGCTGCTGATGCGCTTCCACACCCAGACGGCCGGGGTCTCGCTGACCGCCCAGCAGCCGCTCAACAACATCGTGCGCACGGCGATCGAGGCGCTGGCCGGGGTGCTGGGCGGAACCCAGTCGCTGCACACCAACTCCTTTGACGAGGCCCTGGCGCTTCCCAGCGAGGCGGCGGTGCGCGTGGCGCTGCGCACCCAGCAGGTGATCGCCGAGGAGACCGGGGTGGCCAACACCATCGACCCGCTGGGCGGGTCGTACTTCATCGAGGCGCTGACCGACCAGATCGAGCAGCAGGCCCTGGAGTACTTCGAGAAGATCGACGAGCTCGGCGGCATGGTGGAGGCCGTCAAGCTCGGCTTCCCGCAGCGGGAGATCGCCGATGCCGCCTTCCGCTACCAGCAGGAGGTGGAGTCCGGGCTGCGCAAGGTCGTGGGCGTCAACGCCTACACCGAAGGCGAGGACGGGGAGAGCCACCTGCTCAAGATCGACCCCGACTTCGAGCGCCGCCAGGTCCAGCGCCTCGGCGAGGCCCGGTCGCGGCGCGACGATGGCGCCGTGGCGCAGGCGCTGAGCGCGCTGGAGAGCGCCGCGCGCGACGAGCGCGCCAACCTGATGCCCCACCTGGTGCAGGCCGTCCGTGCCGAGGCCACCGAGGGGGAGATGGTGGAGGCGCTGCAGAGCGTGTTCGGCACCTATCGCGAGGCGCCGGCCTTCTAGTGGGGTTCGGTGCTGCGCATGCGCAGCACCCCCGGCGGCGCATGCGCCGCCGGGGCCGGCCCGCATGCGGGCCGGCCAATTACACTGCGCATTCTCCCGTGTCCGCCTCCAGCGAGAAGAAGATCCGCGTCGTCGTCGCCAAGCCCGGACTCGACGGTCACGACCGCGGCGCCAAGATCATCGCGCGCTCGCTCCGGGATGCGGGCATGGAGGTGATCTACACGGGGCTGCACCAGACCCCCGAGCAGATCGTGGAGACGGTCATCCAGGAGGACGCCGACGCGGTGGGGCTCTCGATCCTCTCCGGCGCCCACATGACGCTCGTGCCGAAGATCATGGAGCTGCTCGGGGGCCAGGGGATCGACGACGTCGTCGTGACCGTGGGCGGGACGATCCCCGCCGACGACGTGGAGGAGCTGAAAGCGCTGGGCGTCGCCGAGGTCTTCACCCCGGGGACATCCACCCAGTACGCGATCGACTTCATCCGCGGCGCCGTCCGCGCCTGAGCCCCGGCGACTGGCCCCCGAGGGAGAGGCCCGGGGGCCAGTCGCGACCGCAACCGATTGACTCGTCAGTCAACGCGGTAATATCAGCTCCCAGTTCCCACAAGGAGGCGACTTTGAAGATTTGCGTCCTGGTCAAAGAGGTCCCGGACGCCGCCGTCGAGAAGCGCATCGATCCCTCGACGGGGCGGATGGACCGATCAGGTGAGAAGAACCTTAACCCCTACGACACGCACGCGATCGAGGCCGCGATGCAGATCCGTGAAGGCGGAGCCATCGAGGTCGACGAGATCGTGGCCGTGACGATGGGCCCCGAGTCGGCGGTGCGCGCGCTGCACAAGGCCGTGTCGCTTGGCGCCGACCGCTCGGTTCACCTCACCGACGCTGCCCTGGCCGGCTCCGACGTGGCCGCCACTGGCTACTCGCTGTCCAAGGCCCTGCAAAAGGAGCAGCCCGACCTGGTCCTGCTCGGCCAGCAGTCAGACGACGGCGAGTGCTACACGATCGGGGCCGTGGTCGCCGACCACCTGCAGATGCCCTCGCTGACCCAGGTGATCAAGATGGATGTGGACGAATCGGGCCCGCCCGCGCTGCGCTGCGAGCGCCAGGCCGAGTACGGCTACGACACGGTGCAGCTGGCGCTGCCGGCCGTGATCTCCGTCGGTGACGCCATCAACGAGCCGCGCTACCCCTCGCTGAAGGCGATCATGGGAGCCAAGAAGAAGCCGATGGAGACCGTCGGCGCCGGTGACATCGGCATCGACGCCTCGCTGGTCGGCGAGGCGGGCTCGCGCGTCCAGTGCGGAGACTTCCACGATCCGCCGGCCAAGTCGGCCGGTCAGATCATCGAGGACGAAGACACCGACGAGACCGTCGAGAAGATCATCGCCTGGCTCGAGGAAAGGAAGCTGATCTAGATGGACGTCCTTACCTACGTCCTGCACTACGAGGGCGAGTTCAACAAGAACTCCCTGGGCGCCGTCTCCGAGGGCGCCGCGCGTGCCGCGGAGATCGGTGGCGAGTGTCATGCCGTCGTCGTCGGCGGCGAGGACCTCACCGACGAGCTCTGTCAGAAGCTGGGCGCCTACGGGGCCACCAAGGTCTTCCGGGGCAAGGGCCCCGAGGGGCTGGCCCAGCCGGTGGTCGACGTCATGGCCAAGGTCATCGACGACAACGGCCAGGGCTACGCCCTCTTCGGCGGCGGCCTGCTCGGCTTCGAGATCGGGGCCGGGCTGGCGGCGCGCAAGCAGGCCGGGGTCACCATGGAGGTGACGGCCGTCCGCGCCGAGGGTGGCAAGCTGGTGGCCGAGCGGCCGATCCTGCAGGACTCCAAGATCTCGGTGTCCCGCTACCAGGGCGATCTCGGGATCATCATCGGGCGGATCAACGCCTTCGAGCTCAAGCCGAGCGGCGGCGGCTCGGCGGAGGTGCTCGACGTCGACGTGGAGTTCTCGCCGTGGTCGGACCAGGCCAAGATGGTGCAGCGTGGCGAGCAGCGCGGCGCGGACGTCGACATCGAGGGCGCGGACGTGCTCGTGGCCGGCGGTCGCGGCCTGGGCAAGGCCGAGGGCTTTGAGCTCTGCGACCAGCTGGCCGGTGCGTTCGGGGGCAACTCCGCCGTCGCCGCCACCCGCGCCGTGGTCGACGCCGGGTGGTACCCCTACGCCGCCCAGATCGGGCAGACCGGCAAGACGGTCTCGCCGAAGCTGTACCTGGCTGCCGGCGTCTCCGGCGCGATCCAGCACAAGGTCGGGATGCAGTCCTCGGAGAACATCGTCGCGATCAACAAGGACGCCAACGCGCCGATCTTCGAGTTCTCCGACCTCGGGATCGTCGGCGACCTGAACAAGATCCTGCCCAAGCTGACCGAAGCGCTCAAGGCCAAGAAGGGGTCCTAGATCATGGCCACCGGCCACGGCGACGGCCCGCACGCCCCGAGCGAGTTCCCACCCGGGGTCGACTCCGTCAAGGAGTTCATCAAGCACGGTCTGGACGGCGAGGACGAGCGGATCGTCGTCGGCGTGGCGATCGTCGGTGGCGGAACGGCCGGGCTGGCGTGTGCCAACCGGCTGCTGCAGCTGCTCTACGACGACCCCGAGACGATGGAGCGGCTGGGTGAGGTCCCCGTTGCGGTGATCGAGAAGGCCAAGACCTGCGGTGGGCACAACTTGTCAGGCGCGGTGATGCGCCCGGGCCCGCTGCAGGAGCTGTTCCCCGAGCTCTCCCGGGAGGACTGGCGCAAGGAGCGCTTCGCCTTTGGCGAGGTGACCAAGGAAGCCGTCTACCTGATGCCCAATGGCAAGACGCAGGTGCGCATCCCGCCGCCCCCGCCGTTCAAGAACCACGGCAACGAGGTCGTCTCGGTCTCGGCGATGGCGCGCTACCAGCAGCGCCAGGCCGAGGCGGGCGGCGCCTACGTGCTGACCGAGACCTCGGCCAGTCAGCTGATCGTGGAGGACGGGAAGGTGCTCGGCGTCCGCTCGGGCGACAAGGGCCGCGGCAAGGACGGGGAGCCGCTGGGCAACTTCGAGCCCGGCACCGACATCAAGGCCGAGGTGACCGTGCTGGCCGAAGGCTGCTGGGGCCATCTCACCGGCGCCGCCATCCGGGAGTTCGATCTCGCTCAGGGCCGTGAGCCGCAGGTGTGGGAGCTCGGGGTCAAGGAGCTGTGGAAGGTGCCCAAGCCCCTGGATCGCGTGATCCACACGATCGGCCCCTGGCCGCTGAAGCTCTCGCCCAAGTACGGGCAGATCGGCGGCACCTGGTTGTACCCGATGAAGGACGAGAAGACCGGCGACGACCTGGTCTCGATCGGCTTCGTGATCGACCTGGAGTACGCCGACGCCACCACCTCCCCCCACGATCTGCTGCAGCTGTTCAAGCAGCATCCGCTGGTCAAGGGGATCCTTAAGGGCGGCGAGCGCGTCGGCTGGGGGGCCAAGGCGCTGCCTGGCGGCGGCTATTGGTCGATGCCCAAGCTGACGATGCCGGGCGCGATGCTGGTCGGCGACTCCGCGGGCATGGTCGACACCGTCGCGCTCAAGGGCGTGCACCACTGCATCAAGGCCGGCATCCTCGCCGCCGAGGCGATCTACGCCTCGCTGAAGGGCGAGAAGCCGCTGTCCTCCTACGAGGAGGCGGTCGAGGACTCGTCGGTGGGCAGGGAGCTCTGGCAGGTGCGCAACACCCGCCAGCCGTTCCAGCGTGGCTTCCTGCGGGGCGGACCCGTCGTCAACCTGATGATCGCCACCAAGGGACGCTTCCCCGGCGGGCGGCGGGGATGGCACCGCAACGACGACAAGCCGCTGTTCATCGGCGATACCTACAAGCGCTACCCGAAGCCCGACGGCAAGTACACCTTCGACAAGCTGTCCTCGGTCTACATCTCGGGCAACGCCACCCGGGACGACGCCCCCAACCACATCCGCGTGCGCAAGAACGTGCCCCGCGAGATCGCGGAGGGCTGGAAGTGGATGTGCCCGGCCGGTGTCTACGAGATCCCCGACGACGCCCCGGAGTCGGGTCCCGTCGACGTGATCGTCAACTACACCAACTGCGTGCAGTGCGGGGCGATCACGGCCAAGGGCGGGCGGCTGACCCCGCCCGAGGGCGGGGACGGCCCGCTGTACACGTTGACCTAAGAAACTTCTTGCCTCGCCGGCGGTTTATATGGGCATGAAGCGTCTGGCCCTCCTGATCTGCGCCGCCCTGCTGGTGCTGAGCGCCGCCGTGCAGGCGGCGAGCGCGGCTGGGCCCGCTCCCCAGGCGCAGCTGCGCGCCTTCCGCTGCCGGCGTTCGGTCGGACACAACCTCGACCCCGTCTCTCGGGCGGTGGCGATCGACGCCGTGATGCGTCCGCTGCCGGGGACGCGGAAGATGGCCTTGCGCTTTCAGCTGCTCTCGCGCCCCAAGGGCGCCGGGAGCTTCCGCGCCGTCCGGGGTGGCGACCTCGGCGCCTGGCTCTCGCCCCGCAACCCCACCCTGGGCAGTCGCCACGGTGACGTGTGGATCCTCAACAAGCAGGTGGTGAACCTCGCCGCCCCCGCGGCCTACCGCTTCCGGGTGACGTTCCGCTGGCGCGGAGCCCACGGCCGCGTACTGCGCACCGTCACCCGCCTCAGCCCGCGGTGCGCGCAGCCGGAGCTTCGCCCCAACCTGCGGGTGCGAGGGATCGACGTGCAGGCGGCCGCCGATCCGACCCGGTCGGTCTACGTGGCGACCATCGCCAACGCCGGCGCCACCGCGGCGGGACCGTTCCAGGTCCTCTTCTCCCCCGGTGCCGGACTGCCGGCGCAGACCCGGCAGGTGACTGGTCTGGGGCCGGGGGCCCCCGTCAAGGTGCGGTTCACCGGACCCGCCTGCGTCGCTGGCCTGACGCCCACGGTCACGGTCGATCCGGCCGGTCAGGTCGACGACTTCAACCGGGCCGACAACGCCATGTCGGTGTCCTGCCCCGTGCCCGTTGCCGCCGTCGGGACCGCGGCTGCCGGCCGCTAGCCGGTCGCTAGACTGAACGGCACGATGAACACTCAGATTCACCCCGATTACCTCGACGCCCATGTGCGCTGCACCTGTGGCAACGAGTTCATGACCCGCTCCACCAAGCCTGAGATCCACGTCGAGATCTGCTCCGCCTGCCACCCGTTTTACACCGGCCGGCAGAAGCTGGTCGACACTGGCGGGCGTGTGGAGCGCTTCCAGCGCCGCGTGGCCAAGGGCCGGCGGCAGGCTCGCGCCACCAGCGGCGCCTGAGCCCCGTGTCCGTGAGCGCTCCGCAGGGACCGCTCACGGCCACGCGGGACGCCCCCGTGGGCGGCCAGGCGGTGCTGGAGGGAGTGATGATGCGCGGCGTCTCCAACTGGGCGGTGGCCGTGCGCCACCAACCTGCCAAGCCCGAGTCGCTCGGCGCCGTCGGGCTCCAGTCGTTCCCGCTGGTCTCCTGGGGCCGCCGCCACCGCGCGTACCGGTGGCCGGTCATCCGCGGGGTCGTGGCCCTGGCGGAGTCACTGGCGATCGGGATGCGGGCCCTGAGCATCTCGGCCAACGCCCAGTTGCCCGAGGAGGAGCAGCAGATCTCCGGCGGCGCGTGGGCCGGCACCGTGGTGGTGGCGATGGTGTTCTCGATCGGCCTGTTCTTCGTCGTGCCGGTCGGGCTCACCAGCCTGATCAAGCACCAGCTGGGCTCCTCGCTGCTGTTCTGGCTCGTCGAGGGAGTGCTGCGGACCTCGATCTTCCTCGGCTACCTGCTGCTGCTCTCCCGGCTCTCGGACCTGCGGCGGGTGTTCGAGTACCACGGGGCCGAGCACAAGGTCATCTCCTGCTACGAGGCCGGCGACGAGCTGGCCCCCGAGCGGGCCACGCTGTACTCACGGCTGCACCCGCGCTGCGGTACGAGCTTCCTGCTCGTGGTGATGATCATGGCGATCTTCGTGTTCGCGCCGATCGGACTGCCGGCGTGGTGGCTGTTGGTGCTGACTCGCATCCTCGGGGTGCCGGTGATCGCCGGGCTGTCCTTTGAGGTCATCAAGTGGGCCGGCCGCAACCGCAGGCGCCGCTGGGTGCGGGGCGTGATGTACCCGGGCCTGCAGCTGCAGCGGCTGACCACGCGGGAGCCGGCGCTCGATCAGCTGGCGGTGGCCATCGCCGCGCTGGAGGCGGTGCTGGCACTGGAGACACCGGGGGAGAGCGCCGCTGAGCTGCTCGGCGTCGAGGTGGTGGCCTAGTCTCCGTGGCCGGGTGCCGGTGCGCCTCGGGCGCGGCAGCGTCTTGCCGCCGCGCCCGCCGCGCCCGCTGCGCCCGCTGCGCCCGCTGCGCCCGCTGCGCTCAAGGCTTGGGAGCTCAGCAGTGGTTGACTCGCTTGAGCGCCACCTGAGCGAGGCCGCCCGGCTTTCCGTTGGTGTAGGTCTGGATCGTCAGGGTGTTGCCGTTGACCGCGACGATCTCCACCTGGTCGCGGCGCAGGGTCCGGGCCACCATCTGCGTGACGGAGCGTCGTTCCTTGGCGGATACGCCGTTGAACGCCGAGCTCTTCAGCGAGACGAGTTGGAACGCGTGGCGCTTGTGGTCGTTTACGAGGCTCAACGTGAGCACCTCGTGAAGCGACTGCTTGCCGCGTACGTGGATGGTGCCGTCGCCGCGGATCTTGTACTTGCCGAACTTGGAGGCGCCGCAGCGGCTGGCGGTGCTGCGACCGGTGAAGCTGTGACCGGTCACGAAGCGGCTGGCCCGCCACCCCGGCCGAGCCAGCGCGACGGCGGGTACCAGCGCCAAGACGGCCAGGGTGCCGAGGGCGACCCCCCGGGAGCGAGGAGAGATGAACTTCTTGGATAGATGCATGCCGGCATGCTCGCACGCGGGCGGCACGAAGAAAAGGGTGTGCCGCGCGAGCCTAGACTCCCTCAAACATGATCGACGAGCTGGTGGAACAGATACAGAGCCGGTTCGGCGAGCTGGAGAGCGAGCTGTCCGACCCCGAGGTGATCGGCGACCGGAACCGATTCACCGCCGCCAGCCGCGCCTACCGCGAGCTTGAGCGACCCGCGCAGCTGGCTGCCGAGTACCGGCGCGCCGCCGACGACATGGAGGGTGCCAACGAGCTGCTGGCCGAGGACGGCAGCGATGCCGAGCTACGGGCGCTGCTGGAGTTCTCCCGGGAGCGGCTGGTCACCCTGGAGGAGGAGATCCGGCTGGCGATGGTCGAGCGCGATCCCCACGACGACAAGAACGTGATCGTCGAGATCCGCCCCGGCGCCGGCGGCGAGGAGGCGACCCTGTGGGCCGGAGATCTGCTGCGGATGCTCACCCGGTACGCCGAGCGGCGCGGGTTCGGCGTCGAGCCGCTGTCGCTCGGGGAGGGCACCTACACCTTCGCCGTCAAGGGTGACGGTGCCTACTCGGTGTTCAAGTTCGAAGGCGGCACCCACCGGGTGCAGCGTGTTCCCGAGACGGAGTCCCAGGGGCGCATCCACACCTCCACCGCCACCGTGGCGGTCCTGCCCGAGGCCGACGACGTGGAGGTGGCAGTCGAGCCGGGGGATCTCCAGATCGACGTCTACCGCAGTTCCGGCCCGGGCGGGCAGTCGGTCAACACGACCGATTCCGCGGTGCGGATCACCCACCGCCCCTCGGGCATCGTGGTCTCGATGCAGGACGAGAAGTCCCAGCTCCAGAACCGCGAGCGGGCGATGCGGGTGCTGCGGGCGCGGTTGCTGGAGCGAGCCGTCGCCGAGCAGCAGGCCGAGCAGGCCGCCTCCCGGCAGGCGCAGGTGGGCACCGGCGAGCGCGCCGGGAAGATCCGCACCTACAACTACGGGGAGCGGCGGGTCAAGGACCACCGCATCAACCTGCTGGTGCACAACCTGGACGCGATCCTGATGGGCGAGCTGGACGAGCTCACCGCGGCGCTGCAGGACGACGAGAAGCGGCGGCGCCTCCAGGAGCGTGCCGTTGCCTGAGCGGATGTACACGGCGGTCCTCCAGCCGCTGGGGAATGTCCTGCGCGGGCGCACCGAGCGATTGGCCAGAGCCGGATGCGGCACGCCCAGGCTGGACGCGGAACTGCTGCTGGGGAGGGTGCTGGGGCTGGATCGGGGGGGGCTGGTGGTGCAGGCGCGCCGGGGGCTCACCTTCGCCGAGCTGAGTGACTTCGACGAGCTGGTGGAGCGCCGCACGGCCCGCGAACCGGTGGCCTACATCCTGGGGTGCAAGGGCTTCCGATCGATTCAGCTGGAGGTCGACCCCCGCGTGCTGATCCCGCGCCCGGAGACCGAGCTGCTGGTGGAGGCGGCGCTGTCGCTGCCGGTGGGGGCGCGGGTGGTCGACGTGGGCACGGGGAGCGGCGCGGTGGCGCTGGCGCTGGCCGACGAGCGTCCGGACCTGCGGGTGCGTGGCGTGGACGTGAGCGCCGGCGCGGTGGCCGTGGCCCGGGGGAACGCGGCGCGGCTGGGGTCGGGGGTCGATTTTGCGCTCGCCGACCTACTCGACGGCGGCGAGTACGACGCGGTGCTGGCGAACCTCCCCTACGTCGCCGAGTGGGAGCGTGAGGCCCTGGCGCCCGAGATCACCGGCTACGAGCCGGAGCTGTCGCTGCTGGGCGGCGTCGACGGACTGTCGCTGATCCGGCGGCTGGTGGCGGAGCTCGGGTCCACGGTGTGCTTCGTGGCGCTGGAGGTCGGCCACGAGCAGGCCGCAGACGTGGCGGCGCTGCTGGCGGGTGCGGGCTTCGCCTCGGTTGAGCGGCGGCGCGACCTGGCCGGGCACGAGCGGGTGGTGATCGGAGGGCGGTGAGCTCGCCGGCGACGGCGTTCTCGGACTGCATCGGCTCCGGCGGGGTGGCGGTGTTCCCCTCGGACACCGTCTACGGGCTGGCCTGCGACCCGCTTGACCGGGCTGCGGTGGCCCGGCTCTACGAGCTCAAGGGACGCTCGCCGGCAAAGGCCTCGGCGGTCATGTGGTTTGCGTTGCCCCCGGCGTTCGACGCGCTCCCAGAGCTCGGGCCCCGGACGCGGGAGGCGCTCAGGGGGCTGCTGCCCGGGGGGGTGACGGCGTTACTGGCCAACTCCCGCCGGCGCTTCCCACTGGCCTGTGGGGACGACCCCGCTTCGCTGGGACTGCGGGTGCCGGCGGTGGCTTTGCTGGCGCAGGTGCGCCGCCCGGTGCTCCAGTCGAGCGCCAACCTGGCCGGCGGAGTCGATCCGCGCCGGCTGGAGGAGGTCCCGCCGCAGATCCTGGCCGGCGCCGATCTCGTCCTGGACGCCGGCGAGCTGCCCGGCACCTCCTCGACGGTCCTCGACCTGCGCCGCTACGAGGCCGACGGGGACTGGGAGGTGCTCCGCGCGGGGGCGGTGCCCGCGGCCCAGCTGTCGGTGGCGCTGTTATCGTCGAGCGGGTGAGCGGGTGAGCGTCGAGTTGCCGCCCGCCTTCTTCAACCGCCCCCTGGCGGAGGTGGATCCGGAGATCGTCCAGGTCCCGGCGCGGGGCTGGAGCGCCAGCAGCGCACGCTGGAGATGATCGCCTCGGAGAACTTCGTGCCGCGTGCCGTGTGGAGTGCCAGGGCTCGGTGCTGACCAAGAAGTACGCCGAGGGGTACCCCGGCAAGCGCTACTACGGCGGCTGCGAGCATGTGGATGTGGCCGAGGCCCTGGCCATCGCGCGCGCCCAGGAGCTGTTCGGCGCCGAGCACGCCAACGTCCAGCCGCACTCCGGGCCCAGGCCAACGCGGCCGTGTAGCACGCGCTGCTCACGCCTTGGGGACACGCTCATGGGCCTGGAGCTGGCCCACGGTGGCCATCTCACCCACGGGATTCGTCGAGGTCGGGCGGGCGATCGCGGAGGCGCTGCAGCCCGGCGACCTCAAGGGGCGCCGGGCGGCGCTGGCCGAGCGCACCGCGGCGCTGGCCGAGCGGTACCCGCTGTACGCGGGGCAGGCTGCCGAAGCCGTCGTCTAGCCGCGGTCCGGGGGCGAGAACTGTGCCCGGCGGGGCTCTGTACTCGTGTGCGTAGGTCGCTCACCCCGCTGGACCCTGCACAACACGACAATGACCTGCTTTCCCGTGCTTGCCGTCGTGTTGTTCATCGCCTGGATGAACAACACGTCATCGTCCTCACGCTTCGGGGCCGTTGACGGGTTATGCAGCGCTCGGAGCGCCTGATCGGCCAGATTGCGGCACGGCAGGACGACGTCGTGAGCCGAGCGCAGCTGTTGGAGGTCGGGATCGCGCGCGGCGAGATCGACGGGCGCATCGCCCGCGCCCAGCTGCGTCGCCGGCACCGTGGCGTCTACCTGACCGGCCACGCCCCGCCGAGCACCCGGACCCTGGCCCGCGCCGCGCTGCTGGCCTGCGGCGAGGACGCGGTGATCAGCCACGAGACGGCGGCCGCGCTGTGGGGCCTGGTCGCGCCGCCGGCCGAGGCCGAGATCACCGTGACCGGGCGCAACCCCGGGGCCAAGCCGGGGATACGCATCCACCGTGTGAGCACCCTGCACCCGAGCGAGGTCCGGGTCCTGCACCACGGGCTTCGGGTCACCTCGCCGGCCCGCACGATCTGCGACCTCGCCGCCACGAGCCCCCGGCGCGAGGTCGAGCACGCTCTCCAGGAGGCGATCGTCCGGCGGCTGGTCGGCGAGGCGCAGCTGCGGGCGGTGCTGGGTCGGGCGCCGGCGCGCGCGCGCGCAGCCGTGATGCGGGACGTCCTGGCCGTGGAGCGGGGGCCGGGCTTCACCCGCTCGGCCGCTCCGTTGCTGTTGGACCGAAAGCGGAAGTGCGATCGCCACCCCTCCGTGCTGTCGCCCCTGCTCAAGAGCAGCGGCGCTGACGCGATCCCCGGCTACTTCCGCAACGCCAGGTGATGCGATACTCGAGGCTCGCGGCACGTTCGCTCTGATGCTCTTGAACGGCCGGGACGGGGGCGGCTCCTCGATCAGAGCCGAACAGATTGGGTGCCGGTCATCGCCCCTCACTCACCGGGCATCTTCTCGGGCGGGTCTATCGGGGCCCAGATCATCCGTTTGCATCAAACCGCTGCACGTGCAGAGATCCGTCGCACCCGTTCGAGATGCTAGAGGTTCGGCTATCGGGATCCCCTGGTGACCCACCAAGAAGCCGAGGCCGGACGCCTATACTGGGGTGATCGCCGTCCGTGTCCTCTCACCCGTGCGTATGGCTGGATCAGTCGTCCGCATGGGTCTGGGGAGCCGGCTGAGCGCCCCCTCCCACCGGGCGGCTGCACGGGCTGTTGCGATCGCTGCGGCGACGGCGCTACCGGGCGGGCGACCAAGCGCTCGTCGCCCCCGGCTACCTACCGGAGCAAGCCAACCTGGTTGTCCGCGATGGCAAGCTGCCGCTGGTCAGGCTGCTCTGAAGCTGAAGGCGCGGGTGCGCGACGGGCAAGCGCTGCGGTTGCGGCTTGCGCCGGTGGGTTTGACTTGTTCGGCGTTGTTGACGACGATGCTTGTGATTGCGCTACTGCCGGGGGTGGCGTGGGGGGCGGGGCCGCTGGTGTGGTCGGCGTCCAGGCTGGTGGATCACAGCCCGTATCGGTATGGCCGACCGGGCAGTCTGGTCGGGGTTTCGTGCGTGTCGGGGCCGTTGTGCGTGGCGGTGGACGACCACGGGGCGGTGGTGACTTCGATCCACCCGACGGGCGGGACGGGGGCGTGGACGTTGGCGGATGTCGACGGGACCCAGGCGTTCTCCGGGGTGTCGTGCGCGTCGGCGTCGCTGTGCGTGGCGGTCGAGAGGAGCGGGAGCATCGCGGTCTCGACTGATCCCACGGGCGGCTCGGGCGCGTGGACGGTATCGCGCGCGGTGGATTCTCACCCTCTGACGGCTGTCTCGTGCGCGCCGACGGGATCGCTGTGCGTCGCGGTCGACCCGGCCGGGGACGTGGTGACCTCGTCCGATCCGGCGGGGGGCGCGGGCACCTGGAGAGTCGCGCACGTCGATAACGACCCGAACGGGCTCGTGGAGGTGTCGTGCCCGTCGGCGGCATTGTGCGTGGCGGTCAGCTCCCAGCATGACGTCGGCTCCCAGGATGACGTCGTGACCTCGACCGACCCAACCGGGGGCCCGTCGGCGTGGAGTCGCTCGGCGGAGTCCGGCAAGGGGCTGACGGCCGTCTCGTGCCCGGCGGCGTCGCTGTGCGTCGGCGTCGATGGCAACGGGGGCGTCGCGACCACGACCGCCCCGGCCCGTGGGGGAGCGTGGGCGAGAAAGCAGGTGGAGCCGACGGACTGCACCGGCCCCCATGAGTGCGCACCGGCCGCGCTCGCCGGCGTGTCGTGCCCGTCGGCGTCGTTCTGTGCCGCGTTCAGCGTCGGTGGCGACCCGTTGACCTCGACTGACCCGGCCGGCGGCGCCCGCGCCTGGAGGCCCGCGGCCGCCGGCTACGCCAGCGACGCCGCCTCCGCCGGCGGGGTCGACGCCGCCCTGTCTTGCGCGCTGCCGTCGCTGTGCGCCTACATCGAGGTCAATGGTGAGGGCACGGTCACCGGCGCGGGGACGGGCGATGGGACCGTGGTCGCCTCGACGAACCCGAGCGTGCCCGACGACCTGTGGCACGCCGCCCAGATCGAGGGCGTCACCCCGTTCGACGACGTGTCGTGCCCGTCGGCGTCGCTGTGCGTGGCCGCAGACTTCAACGGCGACGTGGTCAGCTCCACCGACCCCGCGTCCACCAACGGCGCTTGGAACCCGGTCCACATCGAGCCCATCCGGTCGATCGAGCACGTCTCGTGCCGATCGGCGGCGCTGTGCGTCGCGGTTGACGACCGGGGCGGGGTGCTGACCTCGAGCCACCCGACCGGAGGGCCGCACGCCTGGCATCGCGTCCGGCGGCTCGGCGGTCTGCAGATCACCGGCGTGTCTTGCCCTTCGACCTCGTTGTGCGTCGCGGTCGGCGTCGGCAACAACAACCACCGCTCGTACGTGGCCACCTCGACCCACCCCGCCCGGACGGGCACGTGGATCGTGAGACCGGTCCCCCAGTTGCCCGAAGGCGCTGTGTCGTGCCCGTCCGTCTCGTTCTGCGCGGTCGTCGGCTCTGGTCACCGGGGCTTCGGCGAGTCGGCCACCTCGGCCGATCCGCGCGGAGGGGCTCGGACTTGGCGGTCCGTCCCCCTGCACGGGGGGCGTTCAGTTCGATATGTCGTGTCCTGTCCTTCGGTGTCGCTGTGCGTCGCGGTGGACGGCAGTGGGAGCGCGTTCACCTCGACCCACCCGCGCGGTAGGCGGCCGTGGAGGCGAACGCGCCTGGGCCCGACCCGGGAGTCCTTCACCGCCCTCTCGTGCCCGTCAGTGCACCTGTGCGTCGCCTCCGACGACCTGGGGAACATTCGCAGCACGGCCCATCCCACCGGCGGCCAGGGGGCATGGACCAGCACGCACGTCGAGGGCGGCTGCGCCGGCACTCCGAACCACGGCGATTGCGTCCAGGGTGTGTCGTGCCCGTCGACAGCGCTGTGCGTCGCGGTCGACCTGTTCGGCGACGTGCTGCTCGGCACGCACGATCCGCGGCGCGGGCATCACGCTGCGCGGGCGCCGGACCTACGCTGGGGCCCTCTCGGGTCTAGCTCAGACACCACTTCTACGCCGAGTCACTTAGCGGGCGGGCTGGCGCAGTCGGCAAGGCCCCTTGACTGGCAACGCTGATGGCGCAGCTTGGTCATTGGCGATCAGCCGGTCTCCGTTCGGGACGCAGCGCCCAGCATGAGAAGCGACTGCTGCTCGCACGTGCCGTTGCCGATCCTCTATCGGGCGCCGCTCTCGACGATTGGCAGCGTTCGGAAAGTTCCTGCAACGCTTGGCTGCAAGGAACAGGACCACCGGGCTCGCTCGAGCGCTGGCCCTCGCATCTGCAGGAATTGCGGAAGTCGTCGGTGGCAGCGTCGTGAGTTCTGCTGAGGAACGAGAGCGACAGCACGAAGGATCGCCGATCGCACTCCCGCTTTGCGTCCGGTGCTGGACTTCAGAGAACTAGCCTTCTCTGAAGTAAACTCCCGGTGTGGCTACAGAGAACACGCTCACAGCTGGACCGCAACACCCCGGATCCGCTTCAGAGAACACGCCCGTGCCCGCCGGGGTACGCCGGGGCCGGGCGCCAGTTGCCTTGCCGGCGCCCTACAGCACGGTCCTTGATGACTACACGGCGGCGCTGCGGTCGGCGCCTCTGTCTGACCAGACGCGGCGCACGTACGCCTCGAAGGTCCGCCAGTACCTCGCCTGGCTCGTCGCCGCCGACCTCGACAGCGACCCGCTCGCCGGGCCGGACGGCCGGGACTGGGCGGTCCGCGACTACCGCACCCACCTCCAAGCCGTGCTCAAACGAAGTCCCGCGACCGTCAACAACGCGCTCGCCGCGGTCGATGACTTCTACATCCGCCGCGGCCTCGGACCCGCCAGCGCCGCTCGCGTCGAGATCGCCACCGCGGCGCCGCGTGCACTCGACAAGCGCGCCCAGCGCCGGTACCTGCGAGCCGTTCAGGCGTGCCCCTCGCCGCGCGACCAGGCGCTCGCGCTCGTCCCGTTCTACGCCGGCGCCCGCATCAGCGAGATCGTCGCGCTCGACATCGACGACATCGCCCGCTCCGCCCGCAAAGGGGTGCTACGGATCCTCGGGAAGGGCGAACGCGTCCGCCACGTCCCGATCCACCCGCAGCTCCACAGCGCGCTCACCGGCTGGCTTACCGAGCGCGCCGACTGGCCCGGAGCCAAAGAGACTGCAGCGCTGTTCCTCAACCAGCGCGGCCAGCGCCTCAGCGTCCGCGGCGCGCACGACATCGTCACCACGATCGCCGCGAGCACCGGTCTCGACGACGACGCGACCGTCCACATCCTGCGGCACACGTTCGCGACCACGCTCGTGCGCGGCGGCACCGACCTCGTGATCGTCGCCGAGCTCCTCGGCCACGCACGCCTGGAAACGACCCGCGGCTACACCCGCCCGAGCGCAGAAGACCGCACACGAGCGCTCGAGCTCCTCCTCGTCGACGAATAGCAGCACTCAGGGTCGCTCAGCGGCCCTATTACACCCTTTGGCCTTATCGTGGCTGGACCCCTTGCTTAGCCAAGCGCCCGCTCACGGGTATGAGCTGTTGGCGCGGCTGGGCGAGGTGTACCCGAGGTCGGGCGGGGTGGCGGATCCCGGCGCGGTCTATCGCCTGTTGCGCGGCTTGGAGAATGACGGAGCGGTGATTCCTCGTGGGAGACACCGGAGGCCGGTCCGGCTCGACGTGTGTACGCGATCACCGAGGACGGCCGCGAAAGCTCGACGGTTGGGCCGTCTCGATCGAGCGCGACACCAAAGCCATGCGCGACTTCCTCCGCGCCTACCACAAAACGAGACCAAGCCCGTCACCAAGTGTGAAATGAACCGTCCTGGGGTTGTTGGAGACTTCTGGCCTTGGAAACAAGGAGGAAGTTATGCCAACGGATCATGGAGCTGGAAGGTCGACGAGCAGGCGCTATTCGGGTGAGGAGAAGGCCGCGGCGGTG
>JAABUZ0100003489.1_pt1 | contig 23225 bp, 23 predicted proteins | sample 5562091 | NCBI WGS metagenome assembly JAABUZ01 (sample SAMN12813069, study PRJNA571459) | rock metagenome | isolation source: Antarctica rocks | place: Antarctica: Victoria Land, Linnaeus Terrace sud | collected 2015-12-21
CCCGGGGGGGGGGGGCCCCGGGCCGGGGGGCGGCCCCGGGGGCGCGGGGGCGGCCCCCGGCCCCGCCGCGGGGAGGCGCTCCGCTGCGCTCTTCGGCCCCCTCTCCGGCGCTCTGGCGCTTGGTCGCGGCTACAATCCGGTGAGGACGCTGCAAACCGACCTTGCCGGGACAAGATTAGTGGGACGGCAGCGCAAACTCCGTGATCCGGCCCGCCAGGGTGATGCGGCCGATGCGGTCGACGATGTGCTCGGTGAACCACAGGTTGCCGTCCGAGCCGACCGCGATCGAGCCGGGGCCACTGCGCGCGGTGGGCAGCGCAAACTCGGTTATTGTACCCGCCGGGGTGATGCGGCCGATGCGATTGCCGTCGGCCTCGCTGAACCAGAGGGCCTTGTCCGGCCCGGCTATAATGCCGAACGGCCGCGCCGTGGGCGTCGGGACGGCGAACTCGGTTATCCGGCCTGCCGGGGTGATGCGGCCGATGCGGTCGCGCCCGCTCTCAACAAACCACAGGTTGCCGTCGGGGCCGGGCGTGATCTCCAGCGGCGTGCTGCCTTTGGGCAGCCCGAAGGTCGTGACCCCGGTCGTCCGCGACACCCCGTGGGGACTGAGGCGGCCGATCCGGTCGCCTTGATCCTCGGTGAACCACAGGTTGCCGTCGGGGCCGTGCGTGATGTCGAGGGGATGGCCGACCGTCGCGGCGACGGGTTGGATGGAGAAGATGCCCTGCCCCGTGATGAAGCCGATTTGGCCGCCCACCTGGGCAGTAAACCAGATGTTGCCGTCGGGCGTGCGCGTGACCCCTTCAGGATAGTAGGCGGTCGCGGGCAGGTGGAACTCCGTGACGGCGCCGGCGGGGCTGATGCGGCCGATGCAGTCTCCGTAGATCTCGGCGAACCACAGGTTGCCGTCGAGGCCGCGCGTGATGCCGTAGGGCACGCTGTTGCGCGTCGGGATCGGGAACTCCGTGATCCGGCCCGCCGGGGTGATGCGGCCGATGCGGTTGCCGTTGTACTCCGTAAACCAGACGTTGCCGTCCGCCCCGCGTGTGATACCCTCCGGACCGCGGCCGCTGGCGCTGCCGGAGACGGCGCTACCGCGACACCCACCGGTCCGCACTGCAGGGCGCCTGCCGCTGACGGCGCGCCCCGACGCGGCGGACGTCGACTGGCCGCGCGTGGCGGCGACCGGCATCGCTTGCACCGACGGACGCGCACCGTTCCCGCCTATCCAGGCCCGTGTGAGACGGGGCGTGGATGCGGTAACGGACGTGGGCACGAGCGCGGTAACGGACGTGGACACGGACGCAACGCTGACGCCGACGCTGACCAGGATTGCCACGAGCGCGAGATGACCCTTCCTCATTGTCCCCTCTTCTTCCAACCCGCATCCCAACATGGCCGACCCGCGGCACTCCAAACACACCGTATCATACTCTTATCATGGCCGCGTAGCCGGGACATTGGATCGGACCATGGAAGCCGCAACTCACACCGTCGACCGTCGCGATGACCTCTGATGGCATGTCGTCTCCGTCGTCCAACTTATCTGTTAGCTGTCCACACCACACCGTGCGGGAACGCATAGGTATCTAACGATTGCGCTTTCATGGTGATACTGTAGCCGGGCGCCTCGGGCGGCATGTAACGCCCATCGCGGATCACGACAGGGTCCACGAAGTGCTCGTGCAGGTGGTCGACATACTCGACGATGCGATCCTCCAGCGAGGCGCTGACGGCGATGTAGTCGAACATGGAGAGGTGCTGCACGTACTCGCACAGGCCTACCCCCCCGGCATGCGGGCAGACCGGGACGCCGAACTTGGCCGCCAGCAGCAGGACGGCCAGCACCTCGTTGACCCCGCCCAGCCGACAGGCGTCGATCTGGCAGAAGCCGATGGCGTCGGCCTGCAGCAACTGCTTGAAGATGATGCGGTTCTGCACGTGCTCACCCGTGGCCACGCGCACCGGCGCCACGGCGCGGGCGATGGCGGCGTGGCCGAGCACGTCGTCGGGGCTGGTCGGCTCCTCGATCCACCATGGGTCAACGGCGGACAGGGGTCCCATGGCGGCGATAGCCTCGCCGACGTTCCACACCTGATTGGCGTCCATCATCAGCTTGCGCGCGGGGCCGATCTCCTCGCGCACGATGCGCGCGCGCCGCAGGTCGTCCTCGGGGTCCCCTCCCACCTTGAGCTTGATGTGCGTCCACCCCTGCGCCACGGCCTCCTGGCAGAGGCCGCGCAGCGTGGCGTCGTCGTAGCCGAGCCAGCCGGCCGAGGTGGTGTAGGCGGGGTAGCCGCGCGCCCGCAACTCCGCTGTCCGTTCGCCCTTCGTGGGGGCATGGCGACGGAGGATGGCCAGCGATTCGTCGGGGGTAAGGGCATCGACGATATAGCGGAAGTCGATGCAGGCCACGAGCTCCTCGGGCGTCATATCGGCGAGCAGTTTCCACAGCGGCTTGCCCTCGACCTTGGCCCACAGATCCCACACCGCGTTGACCAGCGCCCCCGTGGCCAGATGGATGGCCCCCTTCTCCGGCCCGATCCAGCGCAGTTGGCTGTCGCCCGTGATATGACGCCAGAAGCGGCCCATATCGCGCGTGAACGACTCCAGGGTATGCCCGACGACGAGCGGGGCCAGGGCGTCGATGGCGACGACGACCTCGGTGCCGCGCCCGATGGTAAAGGCGAGGCCGTGGCCGTCCAGCCCGTCATCGCGGTCGGTCGAGAGCGTGACGTAGGCCGCGGAATAGTCGGGGTCGGGGTTCATGGCGTCGGAGCCGGCCAGGGTGCGCGAGGTCGGGAAGCGGATGTCGCGCGCGGTCACGGCGGTCACGGTGGTGGGCATGGTCTCTTCCCTCTCTTTGCTCATGGTCATTTTGCTCATGGTTATAGGGCCGTCCGGAGGCGCGACGGACCGGTCAGCCGTCGTCACACGTGGGCATGGTCCGGGCGATTCGTGGCGTCGCGCTCGTGTATCGTTGCCTCGTCCTGGCCAAAAAGATCGACCAGGACGAACGCCTTCGCGTGGGCGATGTGGGCCGCTAGAGCCACGGCGGCATCGTCGACGCGCCCGTCGACCAACGCCTGGAGAATGCGCTCGTGGTCGTCCAGGGTCGCGGCCATGCGCGCGTGGTAGGCGGTGTCGCGTATCTGGAACAGGCCGTGCTGGCTACGCAAGGTGGCCAGGAAACGGATCAGACGCTCGTTACCCGAGGCGTGGATCAGCAGATTGTGCAGGCGCAGGTCGCAACGCAGGAAGAGCGCGACCGGCCGCGCGGCGATGCGCGCGCGGACGGCATGCAGCAGGTCCAGCTCGCGCTCCAGCGCGGACGCGTCGAGCGCGGGCGCGGCCAGGCGCAGGGCAAGGGCCTCCAACGTTGCGCGAAGGTCGTAGATCTCGTGGATATCCTTGACCGTGAAAATGCGCGTCCAGAAGCCCCGGCGCGGATCGACACGCACCAACCCATCCTGGGCCAGTTGGGTCAGCGCCTGGCGCACCGGTGTGCGGCTCACACCAAGCTGAGTGGCCAGCGCGGCGTCGGAGAGACGGCACTCCTTGCTCGTTCCGTCCGCCCCATCCATCATCAGGCGCTTCCAGATACTCTCGTACGCGTGGTCGACGGCGGTGGGCACGACGCCGCGGTCGCGCCCCCACAGCAAATCGAACATCTCGTCGTACATGCTCTCGTCCAGGCCATCGCCGCCACCGCCACCCATAGGTGGCGCGGGCGGAACGGCTACGCCAGAGGTAGTCATGGCCGCGGTTCTCTCCCGGCGCGTCCCATATACGTCCTTTGCGTCCTTCACATCATGGCCGTCATTTGTACCGCTTGCATTACCGAGCGATTTCGTATACAGTATACGGCGTAGCGGACATCGCTCTGTCAGCATCGGCGCCGAACAACCGCGGGTGCTGAGGTCTTTATTCCGTCTAGGAGGTAGGAACGTGGACAAGCTGGAACGACGCGGTTTCATCAATCGCGCCGCGGCGCTGGGCGGCGTGGCGGCGGCGGCGGGCAGCGGGTTAAGCCTCGTCGGGGCCGAGGCAGCCAAAGCCATGGGCAGCAACCTGGGCTCGCTCCGCTTCGTCTATATCGTCAAGACGATCAACTCGCCGTACTGGGCCATTGTGCTGGCCGGCGCCAAGAAGGCCGCCAAGGACCTCGGCGTGCAGGGCCTTTCGTTCACGGGCGGACCGTCGGAGGCCGATATCAACGCCGAGGTGAATCTGCTCGAAAACGCGATCGCCAAGAAGGTCGACTTCATCTGTTGCGCGCCCACCGACAAAACGGCCCTCAACACCACGATCGACAAGGCCTATAACGCCGGCATCAAGGTGATCCTGACCGACTCGGCGGCCACGACCAATAGTTATCACGCGTTCCTGTCCACCGACAATGTCGCCGGCGGCGCCGCGTGCGCCGACGCGCTGGCCGCATCTATCAAGGCCAAGCACGGCAAGGCTGAGGGCCAGATCGCCTACTGCACCTTCCAGTCCAACGTCGGTTCGCTCGGCGCGCGGGACCAGGGTTTCCTGTCGCAGATCAAGAAGTACCCTGGCTTGAAGATCGTCAAGCACGCCGACGCCGGCGGTGACCCGAGCTACGTCAAGGAGGCGAGCGTCGCGGCCGATACCATCACCGCGTTCCCCAACCTCGTGGGCTACTGGGGCGATAACCTGCAATGCGTCCAGGGCGCCGCAACGGCCTTCAATGAAAAGGGTGTCAGCTCGAAGAAAATCTCCCTCGGAGGCTTCGATAGCGACGCTACCCTGATCGCCGATCTCAAATCGGGCCGCGTCGACTTCCTGCTGCTGCAGAATCCCTATATGATGGGCTACGGCGGCGTCGCCTACGGTATCCTGGCGGCGCTGGGCGTGCAAGTACCTACCTTCCTGAATACGGGCGACACGGTCGCCACGACGGCGAACGTGAACTCGCCGATGATCGAGGGGTTGCTCGACCCGCTGGGCAAACCGGGCGAGAAGATCGGCTTCTAGCCGCGTGTCGTTGCCGTTTGGGGAGATCGGAGCAGGCAGAACCGTCCGCGGTGGGCATGGGCGCTCCTGTCTCTCCAACCGGCTACTGAAAGGTTGAGTTGTGGCTGATTCACGGCTACCGGCGCCTCCTACGACGGCTGGATCTTCGGTCCAGGAGACTGTGCGCGACTCGGGAGGCCTGTCATCATGGCTGGTGGCGCGCATTGACCTGGTACTGCGCCTCGGTTTGCTGCTCATCATCATCATTGCCGCCATTTTCTTCACTCTCAACACGATTCCCCAAGGCGAGAACATCACACAGGCGACGTTTATCAGCGTCGGGAATCTGCAGGACATTGCCCGGCAGATGGCCGTCGTCGGTGTGATCGCCATCGGCGAGACATTTGTGATCGTCACGGCAGGTATCGACCTGTCAGTCGGTTCACTCCTGGGTATGTGCGGTGTCCTGTTCGCCCTACAGTCCGTGGCCGGGTGGCCTATCGCGTTGGCTATACCGGTCGCGCTTGCTTTTGCCCTGGTGATCGGGTTGATCAACGGTTTCCTGGTTAGCGCGATCGGGATTCCACCGTTTATCGTCACGCTTGGCTTCCTGGGTATCTTGCGCGGCGGCGCCTACTTGTTGAGCAGCGGGACGAACACAGCCCTGACCCCGGACGCCTCGACCCCACCGATTGCGCAGTGGGCCGGGAGCAATTATCTGGGGGTTCCGACGCTCTTCATCGTGCTGGCCGTGGTGGGCATCGTGGCGCAGATCTTCCTGCGCTTCACCCGCCGTGGACGCTACATCTATGCCCAGGGGAGCAACCCCGAGGCCGCGCGCCGCTCCGGCGTCAACGTGCGGGCGACCTTACTCACCGTGTATGCGATCAGCGGTCTCCTGGCCGGGGTCGCCGGAGTGATGCTGACCCTTCGCTTGAACGGCGCCAACCCCAACAACGGATTGAGCTATGAGCTTGACGCCATCGCCGCCGCTGTCCTCGGCGGCGCCAGTCTATTCGGGGCCAAGGGGACGATCTTCGGCACATTTCTAGGCGTTGTGCTGGTGAACGTGCTGGCCAACGGCATCGACCTCATCAACATCGACCCGCACGTGCAACAGGTCGTCGAAGGCTTCTTGTTGATCGCCATCGTGTGGGTGGACCAGTGGCGCAAGCGGCGCCTCTCGTCGGTTTAGGAAGGGACCATGACATGACGGCCCTCGAACAACGCACGCCGATCCTCGCGGCGCAGGGTGTTTCCAAGCGCTATGGCAACGTCATCGCCCTGGAAGGGGTCGATTTCGAGGCCTATTCCGGCGAGGTCGTCGCGCTCATTGGTGACAACGGCGCCGGCAAATCGACCCTCGTTAAGATCCTCTCTGGAGCCATCCGCCCCGACGGCGGCACGATCATGATGCGCGACCGGCCGGTCGACTTCCACAGCCCGCACGATGCCCGGGTCGCGGGTATCGAAACAGTCTACCAGGACCTCGCCCTCGCGCCTGACCTTGACGTGGCCTCCAACCTGTTCCTGGGCCGCGAGATCAAACGGCAGGGCATCCTGGGCCTGCTCGACTTCTACAACCAGCGGGCCATGCGCAGCGAGTCCGAGAAACACCTGAAGGCGCTCAATGTGACCACGCTGCGCTCGGTGCGCCAGACCGTGGACACGCTCTCGGGTGGACAGCGGCAGTCGGTCGCCGTGGCGCGCGCCGTGTTCTGGAGCAAGGACGTGGTGATCCTGGACGAGCCGACCGCGGCGCTCGGCGTGGCGCAATCGACCATGGTGCTGCAATTGATCAGGCGCGTGCGCGACAACGAAACGGCCGTCATCTTCATCAGCCACAATATGCCGCACGTGTTCGAGGTGGCCGACCGCATGGTTGTGCTGCGCCGCGGGCGCAACGCCGGCACGCTCCTGCCGTCCGACGCCACGATGGGCCAGGCGGTCAGCCTGATGACCGGCGCCACCGCCGAGGGCCTGCAGGTCAGTAATTAGTGACGAGTGACGAGTGACGAGTGACGAGTGACGAGTGACGAGTGACGAGTGACGAGTGACGAGTGACGAGTGACGAGTGACGAGTGACGAGTGACGAGTGACGAGTGACGAGTGACGAGTATATGATGAGGTCTCCCGCGACGTTAGTGAGGTTATGACGCCAGGGTTGATGACTTCTCTCGTCAGTGGGAAAGGAGGCTCGGGAACACTCTACCAGCGTTATCTACCTCGCGACCTGGGGTGACGGTCATGGACGCGGTTCGTCGGGAACCAATATCCCGCCGAGGACAGGGCTGACGAACTCGGTGGAGAGGCAATCCATCTGCACAATGTCCCACAGCTTGCCGCCCATGAACTTCGCCTGCCGCCGTCGGCCCGTCTCACGGAAGCCCGCCTTCGCATAAGCCCGCTGCCCCGCGCGATTGTACTCCCATGTCTCCAGCGCGACATTGTGCAGGCCGAGCGCCGTGAAGGCGTAATCGAGCGTCAGGCGCGTGGCCTCCGTCCCGTAGCCCCGCCCCCGATAATCGGCCTCCCGATCTCGATGCCGAATCTCGCGCTACGATCCCGATAACTAATGTCCATCAAGTCGGTCCGCCCGACGGGGCGCAGCGTCGCGCGGTCGTAGACGGTGAAGTGGACGACGCGGCGCTGCCGCTCCTCCGCGACCTGCGCCTCGTGGGCGGCCTGCACCTCCTCCAGCGTCGACGGCCGCGGCACATGCAGCGTGCGCAGGACCGCGAAGTCGTTGATCCAGCGATGATAGAGCGGCACGAGGTCGCGCCGGATCGGGCCAAGGGCCACTTTCTCGCCCATGATGCTGACGACAAGGCCCTCCCGCGTCCCGGGCTGATCCTCGTACGAGGCCTCCATGACTCATCCCCTCCACACGTCGCTAGCCACTTGCCACTCGCCCCACCTCGCTCGTCACTCGTCACTAGTCACTCGTACATGTTGGCTCACGTCCCTTGGCAATCCGGAGAGACACTTCAGTGTCCGGTCCCTGCCATGCGACTTTAGTCGCAGGCCGTCGGCATGCAAACGTATGGACGCCAACGTGTACTAGCCACTCGTCACCATCGCCTTGACCTCGCCGACAATAGGGCCGGCGAGCAGCGCGGCCGGCACGTCGTCGAGGCCCAGTTGGTGCGTCACGAGCGGCGCCAGGGCCAGACGGCCCGAGGCGACCAGTTCGACGGCGCGGCCGTGGGTATGCGGGTTGAGGTAGGCGCCGACGATGCGCAGCTCGCGCGCAAACACATCGAACGGGCTGATCCCGGCCTGTGCTCCCTGCGGCGCGACGCCGAAGATCAGGACCGTTCCGCCGCGCCGCGCCAGCGCCAGCGCCTGCTCGAACGTCTCGGTCGTGCCGGCGCACTCCAGCACTACGTCCGCGCCGTCGGGCACGAGACCCGCCGGCCCCGCCACGGCGGCGACGGGATCGCAGGACCAGGGGTCGACCGTGGCCGTGGCCCCCAACTCCTCGGCCAGGCGACGGCGCGCGGCCTGTCGCGTGGAGAGGATAACGGCGGTGGCGCCAGCCAGCCGCGCCAGTTGGACCATCAACTGGCCGATCACGCCGCCACCCACCACCACGACGCTCATACCGGGCCGTATCGCGGCCAGGTCGAGCCCGTGCAGGCAGCAGGCCAGCGGCTCGCACAATGCCCCCCAGGCAGCGGGCACGCCGGGAGGCAGCGCGTAGACCTGACGCAAGGGCACGCGCACGTACTCGGCCAGCCCCCCATCGAGGTCGACGCCCAGGGCCACGCGGCGCGGGCAGAGGCAGGAGTCGCCCCGGCGGCACTCGCGGCATACCCCGCACGCGATGTTGGGATCGACCGCGACGCGCGTCCCGACCGGCGGCACGCCCGTCCCTCCCGCGGCATCCGCGACCGCGTGCAACGGCGCGGCAACGTCCGCTTCAGGAGCGGAGGCGCTATCCGTGAAGGGGGCAGACGCGACGATGACCCCGGCAAACTCGTGGCCCAGCGTCACGGGCAGCGCGGACGGATACTCGCCGCGCACGATGTGCCGGTCGGTCCCGCAGACGCCGCAGGCCTCCGTGCGCAACAGCGCCTCGCCCGGCCCCAGCAACGGCGCGTCGATCTCCTCCACCCGTAAGCGGCCGGGCGCCGCGAGCCTAACCGCGCGCATCGGCGTGGTCCCCATCCGCGCTGATGGCGCCGGGCTCGAACAAGAAGGGCGCCTGTCTCCCGCCGGTCCTCGGAGTCATGTCGAAAGGTCTCCTTACCCCTATCCACCATTATCCATCATCCTCGTGCCAATGATAGCATGGCTGCGAGGGCAGCGTGTGTGCGACGGCCTGACCCCCGAGCCTGTGACATGCCGGCCCGGGGCGCGCCACCGGCCAGGAGTATACCTTGGGGGAAACTAGCGCCTGGCGCCTGGCAACCGGGCGTATGCAATACGCCCCTACGGCCACCTGGCAACTGGCAACTGGCAACTGGCAACTGGCAACTGGCAACTGGCAACTGCCTACGTCGTTCGTGCCGCCCAGCTGCGCCGGCGCAACTCGGTCGGAGTCTGACCGGTCGCCGCGCGCAGACTGGCGGCCAGGTGGTGAGGCGTGGCAAACCCGGCGCGATGCGCGACCTCCGCCACGCTGAGCCCTGTATGAGTCAACAGGTGCGCCGCCCCGGCCAGCCGCTCCCGGCGCAGGTAGGCGCCGGGCGTGGTCCCGAGGTCGCGGCGGAACAGCCGCACCAGGTGCTCCGCCGAGACTCCCACCTCCCGGGCCAGATCGCCCACGCCCAGTCCCTCGCAGGCCCGTTGCCGCGCAATGACCTGGGCGCGGGCAACGGCTGGATGCTCCATCGAGGATGCCAGGTCGGCGTGCGCCGCCTCGGCCAGGTACAGCGCGAAGGCGGCGCGCCCGATGGCCTCCAGCACCGGCCGCCCCGGACCATCGACCACCGCAGCCATATAGCCAACCTCGACGCACGAGGTCAGCGACCGCGACAGCGGCAAACAGCGCGGCGCCGCGGCAAAGGCCTCTCGCGTGGCATCGTCCAGGGATGCGGGCGGAAGCGAGATCCAGCTGTGGCGAGTCTCGCGGTCGGGCGCCCACGTGAAGAACTCCGTCGCTCCGGGCAGCAACAAGCCCACGTGACCGGGCGGGATATCCCGCGCCACGCCGTCGACGGCCACGCGCGCCGACCCCGTGTGGACCAGCACCAACTGGTAGTCGGGCTGCGCGCGGGGGCCGAAGGTCGCGCGGGGCGGATAGGTGACCACGCCCGCGCTGGGCAGGGACAGCCGTACCGGCGCCGCGGTCCTGGCGCCACCGGAATCAAAAATAGGTACAATGCCGTCAGCCATGCAGCTTTACCCGCACCTCGCTTTGTCATATCCTGGTTATTAGCATAAGCCAACGTATCCTCCGTTGGCAAACCGGCAATGAACGATGAACGGACGGCCTGTGATTAAACGGGAAAGGAGCAAGCGCGTATGGACACCCTGACGTCTACCACTACCCGCGCCGACAATTCAGCGGGCGACAAACGGTTCAAGCGCACTGAGAACGGCGCCGTCGGCGCGCTGGCGGTCGCGCCCGTCGCCGAGGCGGCGACGGCAGCGGAGGTCAAACCGCCGCGGCCGTACGAGCGCTACCGCCTCAAGGTGCAGGATTATGTCGCCTTCCACCGGCAGGGCTTCCTGATCGTGCGCGGGCTCGTCCCGCCCGAGGATGTCCAGGAACTGGTCCGCCACAGCGAGGACCTGATATACGGCCGCATCGCCGTGCCGGGGCTGGAGCCGCCCCCGCCGGGCGCCTCGCCGCGGGAGCTGGAGCGCCGCTACCTGCGCATCCACATGCTGCACCGCGTGCTGGAGGTCCACGAGCGGTTCCTGCTGCACCCGCGCGTGCTGGACGCGCTGGAGGCGCTGATCGGCCCCGACGTGATGGCCATGCAGAGCATGTTCTTCCTCAAGTTCCCCGGCGGCGAGGGCCAGGGCTACCACCAGGACTCCTACTACATCCCCACCGTGCCGGACACCCTGTGCGGCGCCTGGCTGGCCGTGGACCGCGCCGACGAGGAGAACGGCTGCATGTGGTTCACGCCCGGCACGCAGCACGAGCCCGTCTACCCCACCGCTGGTCGGGAACACCAGAACCACGGCAACGCGCTCGGCGACCTGCCCACGGTGGCGCAGGTTAGCAACACGGACGAGGCGGCCAACACCCTCTCGCGCGTGGCCGCCAAGTATCCGGGGGCGGAGGTCCCGGCCGTGATGGAACCGGGCGATGTGGCCTTCTTCGGCGGGCACGTGCTGCACCGCTCGCACCGCAACCGCTCGGACACGCGCTTCCGGCGCAGCTTCGTGGGCCACTACGCTAACGCACGTAGCTTCACGATGTGGGGCCACGGCAACGGCGCCGCGGACGCGGGCGGGACCAACGGCCGCCATATCCTGGCCCGCGGCGCCACCCACCTGCCCTACGGCCAGCCACGCTTCGGGACCGCCTGCGCCGCCAACACGCCCGACTTGCGCGGCCCCGTCACGAGCGGCGGCGCGCCGATGATGATGGCCGCCATGCCCGACGGCGACATGGATATGATGGGCGCCGCGCCCATGGACACCGCCCGCAACGATCCCGACCACCACGACGACTGACAGCCTGACCGCCCCACGCCGCACCGGTTGCCCCGCTATCGCGTCGTCGGCGCGACGACCGAGGGGCTAGTCTGTGCATGGTCGGGTGTCCGACCGTGGCCCCGATGGCACACCACAAGCCGGCCGTGGTCGCTACGGCCGTAGGGCGCCGCCGCCGTTGGAACAACACCACGCCGCCCTGGCCGCCACCGTCACCCGCGGTGTCCGAGGGCGGCAAAGTGGTAGAATGGGAGCAATAAAGGCGGCAACGGCGATAGACGCGCGTGAGACGCGCGTGCCAGCGGAGGGATGATGGGCCATGGCGATGCGCGACCCGTTAGACATCGACTTCTCCACGTTCCCCGAGAGCGACGGCCAACCCATGGCTGAGACCCTCGCCAACGCGATCCAGATGACCGACCTGCAGTGGGCCTTGCAGACCCTGTTCGCCGGGCAAGGGCGCGGCGGGACGACGACCGTAGGCGGCAATCAATTCGTCTACTACAACCGCTTCAACGGCCGCGACAACGTCTCGCCCGACGTCTACGTGGCGTTCGACCGCCCGCCGCCCGGTCCACCCAAGTGGCAGACCTGGGTGGAGGGCAAGTTCCCGGACATCGTGTTCGAGATCACCTCGCCGAGCACCGAGGGCGTCGACGTCAGCGCGGGTCCGGGGGGCAAGCGGCGGCTGTACGCCGTGCAGGGCGCGCGCGAGTACTACATCTACGACCCGCAGCAGGAAATGGACCCTGTGTTCCGCGGGTACGAGTTGCGCGAGGGACGCATGGAGCCGCTGCCGCTGCTAGGCGGGAGTGGGATTTACAGCCCTCTGCTGGGGGCGGAGTTACGGCCGCTGGCGGTGGCACAGTCAGAGCGGCGGCCGGCAGGGGTGTGGCTGCGCGTGATCGACCCGGCCAGCGGCCAGCCCGTCCCGACCATGGACGAGGAGCATCGCGACCTCCAGGAGGCGCGCGAGGAGCTGAGCGGGGCGCGGACCCGGCTGATTGAGGCGGACCGAGCGCGGCTGGAGGCGGACCGGGCGCGGCTGGAGGCGGAGCAACGCCTCGCTGCGGCGGAGCGGGCGCGGGCGGAGGAGGTGCGGCAGCGCGCCGCATTGGAGGAGGAGTTGCGCCGCCTGCGGGGGCACGACGACGGATAGGGTCAGGCGCCGCCGGTAGGCATGGGCGCGCGACTATTCCTTGCTCATGATGAGGACATTGCTCCTCGCCCCTCTCCCTCTGAGAACAGGCTGCTTGCTACGGGACAAGCACGCCCTCACACGGTCCAAAGGGAGTGTCGCGGCGGGGGACGAGACGAACGCGCAACGTCTCCAGGTCGGACGCGCCAAAGAGAGTCGACCCAATCTACGGGATGGTGCGCGCGACGGAGCGTAGATTCAAGCGGCTTTGCCGGGGTCACGCCTGAAGCGCCAGGACGAGCAGGTCCACGAGGAGCAGCGCAATCCGGCGTATTTATAGACACCTGCGTAGCGCCCATCCCCCGCTGAGGAGAGGGGCCAGGGGCGAAGGGCGCTACCGCCGCCAGACGGGGTCGGGGGTGAGGGACGCTACCGCCGCCAGACGAGGGCGGAGGCGACGCCGCGCCAGCCCAGCAGCAACACGGCGTTGACGAGCAGGGCCACCACGATGAAGGCTGGCGGGATGTCTCCGCCGAAGGCGAAGCGGCGCAGCAGCAGCGTGACCGCCCAGGCCACGATCCAGGCGACAGCGGTGCGCCGCAGCAACGGGACCGGACGCGTGGTGGCGGCGCTGCCCTGGCGGCCAAAGGCGCCCAGGAACGGCGAGATCACGAACCAGGCGATGATGAACGGCGCCGCGGTGGCCGCGACGCTGGAGAGGCTGACGTCCTCTTTGTGATTGGTGAGGCCGATTATCGCGAAGAGCAGAAAGGCGATCAGATCGCCAACCGCAAGCGCGGCGACGCGGTCCCAACGCGGCAGCAAGGCGTCTCCTGTCCCGGTAGTGGCGCGCGACGCGGAGGTGTTAGTGTTGAGCATAGATTCCTCACCCGATCATGGGGCACGACGGTCTACCTTCAGTATGCCCGGAGGCACAGGCCAGGTCCAGGATTGCCGAGCCTGCAACTCACGTATCTTGCGCGGCATCCCTACTTCACCAACGGCAACGACTGGGCGATGATGCTGCCGGCGATGGGGGCGGCCTGCGAGTAGCCCTCGCCGGCGTTCTGCTTGAAGACGACCACGGCGATGCGCGGGTGCTCGGCCGGAGCGAAGGCGATGAACCAGGCGTGCGGCGCGCCGCCCGGCGTCTCGGCTGTTCCCGTCTTGCCGGCCACGGTGACGCCCGGCACGCGGGCCAGGAGGCCCGATCCGCCGGGAGACTCCACCACCGCCGTCATCGCCACGGTCATCTTGGCCGCCGTCGCCGCCGAGACCGGCGCGCCCCAGGAGCCCGATCCATCCTGCTCCAGCACCTCGCCGTTGGGCGCCGTGACTCTGGAGACGACGTAGGGCAGGTCCTCCTGGCCGCCGTTGGCGATGGCCTCGTCGACCAGCAGCATCTGCAGCGGCGTGGCCAGGACCTGCCCCTGCCCGAAGGAGGTGACCGCAAGATCGAGCTGCGAGAAGCTGTCGGGGTGCGAGGTCATCTGGCCCGCCCGCACCGGCAGGACGAAGGGGATGGCGCGGCCGAAGCCGAAGCGGCTGGCATAGTCGAAGAGCGTCGGAGGCCCCAGGGCCAGTCCGATACTGGCAAAGGCGATGTTGTCGCTGTACTTGAAGGCGTCGACGGTGCTGACCGCGTTGACGCCCGCCGGCAGGTTGTTGAGGTCCGCGCTCAGCAGCGACCGGTCGATGACCAGCGGGCCGGTGGCGGCCGGCCCCGACAACTGCGTGGTGGTGTCGTACTTCCCCGTGTCGTAGGCCGCGGAGAGTGTCACGGCCTTGAAGGTCGAGCCGGGCGAGTAGGCCGCCTGGATGGCGCGGTCGACGAAGGGGCTGTCGGTGCGACTGTTCATCGTCGCCCAGTAGGAGGGGTCGCCGACGCGATTGGGGTCGACCCAGGGCTGGCTCTCCAGGGCCAGGATTTCGCCCGTGCGAGGGTCGGCCACGATGCAGGCGCCCGGCCCGGCGCCCATGGCGTCGGTCACGATTTGCTGGATGCGGGCGTCGATCGTGAGATGCACGTCGTCGCCTACGATGGGCTGGTGCAGCAGCCGGTTGATCGTGTTGTCAATGGGCTGCAGCGGCGCCTGGCCGTTGAGCGCGTCGTTGTAGACATCCTCCAGGCCCGCGTTGCCGTAGCGCTGGGAGTGGTAGCCCAGCAGCGGCCCCAGCGACGGGTAGGGATAGGCGCGCGTAGCCCTATTTTGCGGGTCGAACGTGGTCCGCGCCAGCACAACGCCGTTGCGGTCATAGATCGTGCCGCGGTGGATAGAGGCGCGCAGCGTATAAAGGCGGCCGTTCTCCGGGCGATTGACCAGTTGCCCCGCCTCGACCACCTGCCAGTAGAACAGCAGCGCCGCCGTCAGGGCAAACACGCCCAGGAACAGGCGCGAGAGGCGCTCGATCTTGCGGTCGATGGTGGTGTCGTTCGGGTTCATGCTGTATTCGCATTGGCGGAGATGCGCAGCAGCATCCCGACGATGATGAAGTTGCTGAGCAGCGAACTGGGGCCATAGCTCATGAAGGGCAGCGGCACGCCGGCGATGGGCAGCAGGCGGATGTTGCCGCCGATGATGACCAGAGCCTGGATCACGATGGCCGAGGTCAGTCCGGCCGCCAGCAATTTGTCGAAGGTATCGCGCGCTGCGGCGGCGATGCGCAGCCCGCGGAAGGCCAGCGCCAGGTAGGCGGCCAGGATAAAGGTCGCGCCGATCAGGCCCAACTCCTCGCCAAAGGCGCTGAAGATGAAATCGGTGCGGGCAACCGGGATGTTGCCGCCCGGATCGCCCTGCCCCAGCCCCGCGCCGGGCACGCCGCCACTGGCCAGCGCGATCAGCGCCTGCACCAACTGCCACGAGGTGGTCCCGGTGTGCGGCACGGGGACGCGCACGTAGTGCCACGGGTCGACCCAGGTGATGACGCGCGCGCGCACGTGGCTGTTGAAGTGGTAGGCCACTACCGCGCCGATGGCCACCATCACCAGGCCGATCACCGAGTAGGTCACGCGCGGGCTGGCGATATAAACCATGGCCAGGAAGATGCCGAAAAAGAGCAGCGCGCTGCCCAGGTCGTTCTGGAACAGCAGGAAGCCCAGCGCCAGCAGCCACGTGGCGAAGAGCGGACCGGCGTATTGCAGCGGCGGGAGGCGCAGGCGGCCCAGGCGCAGGTAGGCGCTGGCCAGCACCTCGCGCTTCTCGTCCAGGTAGCCGGCGAAGAAAACCACCAGCAACACCTTGAGCAGCTCGACCGGCTGGTAGTAGACGCCATGGAAGCCGAACCATCGCTTGTAGCCCTCACCATAGGGATCGACGCCGACAGCCTTGGTGCCCAGGATCAGCAGGAAGCCGAAGACGACGAGCGTATACTTGTAGCGTTTGAGCGCCGTGTAGTCGCGGAAGCCCAGCGCGACGACCAAGAGCAACACCAGCCCGATCAGCACGCCGCCCAGTTGGCGCGGCGAATAGAGCGGGTTGATGCGGTGGATCATCACCAACCCCAGGCCGGTGAGCATGCTCGCCAGCGGCAGCACCACCTGGTCCGCGCGGGGCAGGCGCCAGGCCAGCAGCAGGTTCACCAGGAGCATCATGGCCAGGACGGCGCCGATCAGGGTCAGCGAACCGCGTTGCGCCGCCGCATCCATGCCCGTCGCCGCGCTCAGCACCACCATCGCCCACAGCAGGACCAGGCCGCCCCCCACGATAAGCCCCAACTCGGTCAGACGCAAGGCCGGACGCCCCCTCCCTGGCGCCCGTACGCCGCGGTTGCCCAGCCCGATCATGGTCGGACCCGCGCCTGCACTGGCGCCTCGTCCACCACGCGGAACGTGACCCGGCCCAACTGCAACGTATCGCCCGCCTTGAGCCGCGTCAGGCCCTTGAACGGCTGCCCATTGATGCGCGTGCCGTTGGTCGAGCCCAGATCCTCGGCCAGCCAGGCGCCGTTCTGCCGCGTCAGGCGCAGGTGCTGGCCCGAGACCCAGTCATCGTCCAGCGTCACGTCGTTGCTCCCGCTGCGCCCAATGGTGAACGGGTTGTGCAGGGGCAAACAGGCGCCAACGGGGAGATCCGTGCGTCCCGCGTCCAGGACCTCCAGGCCCCACGACGGCTGCGCCGCCCGGATGGGCGTCGACGGCTGCGCCCCTGCCAGCGCGGGGGTCTGAGACCGTGCGCCGGCCTGCGCCTGTGCGGAAGAAGCGGGAGCGAGAGGCGGGGTCTTCGCGGCCGTGGTGACGGCGCGCAGGTCGCGGCGCAACGCCCGCACCACCAGGTACAGGAAGGCATACAGCAGCAGCAGCAAGAGGATGCGCGCCAGGAAGAGCATGACCGCCGAGCTCATGGGCTAGGCCCTATCCCGGCGCTGGTGGAAGACCAGGTCCAGGCCGCCCAGCGAGAGCCGGTCGCCGTGCTTGAGCGCGTGTTGCGTGACCATGCGGTCGTTGACGAAGGTGCCGTTGGTGCTGCCTTCATCGCGCACGCTCCAGTGACCGCCGCTGGAGATCAGGGTGGCATGGCCGCGCGAGACGCGGCGGTCTTCCAGCACGATGGTGTTCTCCAAGCCGCGGCCGAGGGTCACGGTCTCCCCGACCAGCGGGTAGGTCGTGTCGTCGAGCATCAGGTAGGCGTCGCCGAGGGCGGCGACAGGGGCGGAGGCGACGGGATCGTCGGCCGATGCGGCGGGCATCGCCCGCGTCTGCTCCAGGCGCTCGGTCGACGGGGGCATCCTGGCTTCCTCGGTCATGCGCGCGCTGACGCCGATGCGCCGGGGGCGCAGCGCGGGGTCGGGCGCGATGCGCACGGCCGGCGGCATGGTGGTGCCGTAGTGGTGCTCCTGGGCGAAGCGCAGCAAGTACTCCGCCATCTCCTGCTCCAGCGAGCCGCGGATTGGCGCGAAGGTATCGAAGTCGCCGCTGCTCAGCGTCACCTCGTAGTCGTTGGGGACCAGCACCGAGGCCACACCGACGACGCGGCCGGCCTCCATCTCGCGCGTGAGCCGCTTGGCGATCTCCACGGGTTGCAGCCGCGCGCGGAACAACCGGGCGAACGATCGTTCCACCATACCCTCCAACAAACTCTCGAAGCGCGAGATCGCGTTCACGGTGCGCTCACTACCCCCCGCCACCATTATAGGATGGACGCTACTTAGCGCCTATGCGTCCACCCAATTTTCGAGGGGGAGCCAGACCAGGTACGGCTTCGAAATCTATCGTATTGCGCGTGACAAGGGTGTAGCCATGCGACAGCGTGATAGCCGCGATACGCCTGTCCTTCGTGCCCATACGGCGCGACCGGGAACGCAGGCCGGCCTCAATCCGTGCCGCCGCGTCGTTATATGGCAAAACGGTCACGATCGTGTAAAAGAGGAGCGTCTCGCGCAAACGCTCGTATGCCTCGACGAGCTTAACGGCGTTAAGCGGTCGGTTAAGGACGTTCAGACGACCGGAGCACCGCTCCTCAAACGACACAATAGTAAAGAACAACTCCGAGCGCGGTAAGCCTGCGACACGAGCGACGACACGCGGGTGTTTGTTTTGCAACGCGGACACGATGTCCGTATCAAGCACGTAGGGCACTACGAAGCTGTCTCCCTCGCGGACTCGTCTCGCTCGCGCTGCCGCGCCTCTTGAACGAACGCGGCGACCTCTTCGGCGTAGGAATCGTTCACGAATAGCCCGGCGATGGCATCGTACAAATTGCTCTCGTCCCTCGTGGTACCCTCGGTCTGCTCATCGGCCAACGCGGGAGTACGAATCATTGCGTCAGCATGACCCCTCATCGGAGTCGTATTGCTGTCCTGCGACACGCTACTGGTGAGCGTCTGATCGGTATCGTTGAGTGACATATGTACGTCTCCTGACTAGGCGCCTCACGACCTTATCCCGGCAATATACGCGTTGCCCAATTGTACCAGCGATGGAGCAACTTTCCCGGATACACCTACTCGTCACTCGTCACTCGTCACTCACCGTTCCCCGCGAGCTGGCGATACTTCTGCGCGGTATCGGGGTCGTCCTTGAGGCCGAGCAGCCTGAGCAGGTCGCCGTCGTGCTTGAGGGTCAGCAGTTGCAGTTGCTCATCGGTCCAGGCCTCCTGCCGGCGCTGGCGCTCCTCGGCCACGAAGAGGCGCATGCGGGTCACGGCGAAGGTCTCGCGCAGCACCTGCGGGGTCAGGCGCGGCTTGCTGGTCACCACGCCCGCGCGCTGGCCGCAGACCTCGACGATGAAGTTGACGCCGCGGATGCTGATGTCGAAGACGCGGCTCTCGCCGCCCTCGCGCGGCTGCGCCGCGTCGTAGGCCTGCAGGGCGTCGTAGAGCCGCTCGGTCACCGGCACGCGGCGCGTGCGCAGCCGCTTGGCCGCGTCGGTCTCGCGCACCACGACGTAGCTCTCGCCGCCCTGAATCGGCTGCAGATACACGTCCGCCACGCGTAAGGCCAGCACCTCGTCGCGCTTGAGCCCCGTGTCGAGCATCAGGACGATCAGCGCGCGCCAGAAGGGGTTGCCCTCGGTGACCGCCACCAGGCGCTCGGCCGCGTCCGTCTCCAGGAACTCGGGCAGCGCAAACTGGACCTCGGGGTAGGGCACGGCGTCGGCCGGGCTGGCCGTCAGGTAGCCCTCGTCGCGCAGGTAGCCGAAGAAGTTCTTGAGCGTGGCCACCTTGCGGCGCAACGAGTTGTCCTTGTTCTGGCGCGTCACGCGCACCCAGGCGATGAACTGCCGCAGGTCGCCGGTGGTGATGACGCCCACGGCGCGGTTGCCCAACTGGCCGCGTAAGAGCCGCAGGTCCAGCTCGAAGCTCTTGACCGTGTGCTGCGAGCGATTGATGCCGAGCGCCTCGAGGTACTGCGGGATGGCCTGGTCGAGCGTGGCGGACGGCGAGGGAGGCGTGCGCGGCTGGGCCGGCGCCGCCGCATCCGCCGTCCCGAACGGACGGACGCGGCGCGCGCGCGTCGCCGGGGATGGCGTCGCACCCGCGGCAGCCGCCAACGCCGGAGGAGCGGGCGCGCCGTCCCCTTGCGCGGGCACGTCCACCGCGAGGGAGGGGGTCCGGGTTGCGCCCGCGTGTCCGGCGGCAGCTCTGCTATCGCCGCCCTGACCGCCGGCGCCCACATCCTCCACAGACCTCGGGGCCACCGGCGTGCCCTCGACATCCGGCACGGCCGGCTCGTCCACGTCGACACCGGCAAGCTCCTCGAAGAGGGCTAGTTGCCCCGGCTGGGAATGCGTCACTTTCCTCGTCGTCATGATCCTTGCCTACCTTATCATGATCGTTGTCCGTCCCTTTCTTACAGACTAGCGAGGATGAGGGATGGTGTCAATCTTTATGTGCATAGAGGGGCGGGAAGGCGCTGGGGCCCTCTTTGTCATGCTCCTTGGGGCGCTCTTTGTCACGCTCCTTGGAGCGCTTCGGCCTGTTGGCCGCGCCCGGCGCCGGCCTGGCCCACGCCACGTCCGGGGCCGCGGCACACCCCAACCAGCCCGGAGGCGCCGGCCGCTGTGCCAGCGCGCCTCCCCTACCGATATTCATCATAGCAGCGCAAGTCAAGGATGCGGGAGTACGGGAGCGCGGGCGCTGTTGGCTTGTTGGCGCGGCATTCTGTACCTTTAGCCTAGACACATCTCATTGTCGGCGCACGGCCCGGCAATGCCGATGCGATAAAGGCCCGACGATAAAGTCGACGGGCGGGAGTTGAAAAGCGCGATGAAGCTGACGCAGCAACACGGCCAGGGCGAACAGGGCGCGGCGCGCACGGCCGTTCCGCTCGACGGCCACGACTACGACTACGACCACGGCCACGACCATGGCCACGGCCACGGCCACGACCACGGACGTACCGACGGTCGCCCCGTTCACCCCGTTCACCCTGTCCGCCAGCATGCCCCGGCGTCCCATCCGCACCACGTCCCATCGAGACTCGACCGCCTGTTCGGCAACGCGCTGGAGCAGATTGAGCGCGTGCTGGTCTACGTGGTGGCCATCTTCCTGGTCGGCTTCGCCGTGCTCGCGCTGGTCAACACGGTCGTCTCGGTGGTCAACGGCTGGCCCGGCGCCGCCCACAACGGCGATTTCAACCCGTTGATCGTCACCGGCATCGACTCGGCCTTCCTGACCATCATCCTGCTGGAGCTGCTGCACACCGTGCTCAGCCGCGGCCCGCTCAGCCTGCAGTTGCAGGAGTTCCTGGTCATCGGCATCACCTCCGCCGTGCGGCGCGGCCTGGAGATCGCCGTCAGCAGCAGCACCGCCGGACAATCGGTCGAGGAGGCGCGCACACATGGCCAGGCGCCGCCGCAGAGCAACTTCGACGTGGTGGTCGCCCTGGGCATCAACGCCCTCGGCGTGCTGATCCTGATCGGGGCGCTGTGGATGGTACGCCAGCAAGCCGACAAACCGGACGCGCCGGGCATGCTAGAGAGCGCGACGGACGACTAACGGACGACGAGTAGCAAGGGCGTATGCACGATCCACTCTTCCATCTGGGGCCCCTGCCGGTCCACCCGTTCGGCTTCTTCGCCGCGCTGGGTATCGTGGCCGGCTATCTCGTCGCGCTGCGGCAGGCCAGCCGCGCCGGGCTGTCACAGCGATACTTGCCTGGCACGCTCGTGGTGGTCGTGCTCGGCGGCTTCATCGCCGCGCGCCTGGGCTACGTGGCGCGCCACCTAGGGTCCGTGAGCGACGGCCTCCCGGGCGTCCTCGCGCTGTGGCGCGGCGGACTCAGCCTGGATACGGGCATCATCGGCGGCGCCGTGCTGCTGGCCCTGATGGCCTGGGCGCGCCGTGAGCCCTGGTGGCGCTGGACCGATGCGCTGGCGCCTGCCGCCGCCGTGGGCCTGAGCGTCGGCATGCTGGGCCTGCCGCTGGCCGGTGAGGGCTGGGGCAAGCCCACCGGTGGGCCGTTCTTCATGACCGTCGACGCTACGCTGCTGCCCGTGCGATACATCAACGACGCGCGCTTCGAGCCCATCTTCGCCTATGAAGCCGTGTTCTTCGCGGTCCTCGCCGTGTTCTTATGGGCCGTGATCGGGAGACAGCGGCGGTTGGGGCGGCCGCCGGACGGGACGGCGGGGCTGCTGTTCCTGGCCCTGACCATGATCGCGTACGCCGGCGTGCGCCCGCTGACGCTCGACGCGGCCGACGCCGGCCTCGTCCTCGGGACACAGGTGCTGTGCGCGGCGGCCGCGGCTGCCGCCCTGGCGCTGCTGGCGCCGCGCATCTGGCGCGCCCGTCTCGACGCCGAGGTGACGCGCGAGATCGAGGCGATCCGCCGCCGCAGGGAGGCGTGAACACGATGGCCATGAGGCTGACGGTCCTGGGCGCCAGCGCCGCCGCACAGAATCCCGGCGGCGCCTGCTCCTCCTACCTGCTGCGCCACGAGCAGGCGCGCGATGACAGCGGCCAGGGCACAGGCGCGGCCACGGCCACGACGGTGGCGCTCGACATGGGCAGCGGCGCTTTCGCCAACCTGCAGCGCCACGTCGCGCCCGACCTAATCGACGCCGTCGTGCTCTCGCACACGCACGCCGACCACTGCCTCGACCTCGTCCCCTACCGCTACGCCCTCTACTTCCTGGCCCAGTCCGGTCGAGGGACGCCGCGCCGCCCGCGGCTGTGGCTGCCGCCGGGCGGCCACGAGCGCCTGCTGGGCATCACGCATGGCCAGGACCCCTCGCCAACGTTCTTCCGGGACGTGTTCGAGGTGGCGGAATACGACCCGGCCCGGACGCTCGACGCGGGCGGCCCGCGGATCACGTTCAGGGCCGTCAACCACGCCCCGCACACCTACGGCATGCGCGTCGAAGACCCGTCAAGCGGCGTCACGCTGGCCTACTCGGCCGACAGCGGCCCGTGTCCCGCCCTGCTCGACCTCGCCCGCGACGCCGACCTGTTCCTGTGTGAGAACGCCAACACCGAGGAGAGCGTCTACCCGCTGCACCTGGCGCCGAGCCAGGCCGGCGCCTACGCCCGCGACGCCGGCGCGCGACGCCTGACGCTGACCCACCGCTGGCACATCTACGGCTTCGACGAGGCCGTCCAGGCCGCCGGCCGTGCCTTCGGGGGTCCCATCTCTATCGCCCGCGAGGGCGACACGTACGACATCGGCCATTAGCCATTAGCCATTAGCCATTAGCCATTAGCCATTAGCCCAATCTCTACAAGTTAAGGGTCTGCAGCAAAGGTCAAGATGAGGTGAGAGAAGCGGGACGGGGCGGCGCGCGCGCGTGCGTTTGACGATACCCAAAGCGACTGCGTCGGCGGCCAGATAGCGGACCACGTCGGTGGCTTCACCGCGCTGGTACGCGCCGGTGAAGAAATACAGGCTGCGGTAGACCATTTCCAGGGAGAGGGCGGCGAAGGGCTGGTCCAGTTCCTCGGCCACGGCGTCGGTGAGATCGACCAGCACGGCGTAGAGCAGCCAGGTGGCCCAGAGTTGGAGTTGGACGCCGTTGGCGGAGCCGACCCAGAAGTAGGCCAGGCCGAGCAGGCG
>JAABUZ0100003490.1_pt1 | contig 23223 bp, 16 predicted proteins | sample 5562091 | NCBI WGS metagenome assembly JAABUZ01 (sample SAMN12813069, study PRJNA571459) | rock metagenome | isolation source: Antarctica rocks | place: Antarctica: Victoria Land, Linnaeus Terrace sud | collected 2015-12-21
AGTTGTAGCGGGAAAGCCGCCGGACGGGAAGGATGGATCGTGAACCGGACCTTGTCCCGGAATGGGTACTCTGTTTCTTCATCAATCGTAGTGCTGATTGACCCCACATTTGCGTGGACACGGCTAGGGGCATAAGTGACAGCGATCAATCCGCCGTCATTTGTCCCCATCCAGAGACTGGAAACAAACTTAGGCCAGCCTTGATGGAGATTAGCCGTGCAACAGCCGAAGTTTGGCTCCAGCCCGAAGAGGTTGGAATCATCGCTGTTCGTGGACCATTGCCGGTGAGCGCGGGTGCAGGCAATCTGATTAGGCTGCTGATCGTACTGATGCGACCACATGTCGTCCGATAGCGTCGCGGGAAGCGCGTTGTACGATACCTTCTCCAAGCGGTCACCGATACGAGGGTCGCCCAGCACCGCGAACGCGCTTTCCAGGGAGAACATGGTTTCCACCACCGCGCAGAGTTCGATACCCTGCGACGGGTCGATTCCGGCAAGATGCTCGTCACCGCTGAACATGCCGTTCGGCAGCCCGTGATACTTGTCGAGCATGGCCAGTTGGCGGTCAAAGGCTTTCCGGTCCTGAGAGTCGCCTGTCAGAAGCCACCAAATCGGCGCTGCCTTGAGCGCCATAGCATTGTTGACGCCGTGTGTCTGCATGGCGGCGTCAGGCGGCGGTCCCTGGTGTGGCGGTCCCAGGATGGTTTTTGTGACCTTCTCCGTATATGTAAAGTGGGCGAATTGATTTTCCCAGTCATAGCCCTGATCGTGCAGCAGCTTAATTAATGGGAGAAGCTCTTGATCGCCGGTACGATTATAGAGCCAGATCACCGTGTAGGCATTATCCTGCCAGCGGTACTTGCCCCAGTCCCGCAGCGGTCTGGCGGGAAGCGTTTTCCGCTCGTAAGCAAAATAGCGGGTCATGAAGGGAATCACGCGCTTGTCGCCGCTCACTTCCTGGTACTGCGTCAGCACCTTCAACATGACCATGCGAGGCCACCAGTCGTCATTGCTGGGAGGACCGAACTGCCCGTCCGACTGCTGGTGCGTGAGTGACCAGTTCACCCACTTGTTTGCTTTTGCCTGCAGCGCGGGATTGTCCAACTGGTAAGCCAGCGGCAGCAAGCCATCAAGATAATAGGGCCCGCGCTCCCAAGCTTCTCCCGTTCCGCCCAGCCACGCGCTGTTGCCGCCGACATCGTTCCAGAATTCGTCGAGGTGTCCGGTCAGCCCCGCGGCTTGGAGACGCAGTTGATCCTTCAACCAGCCCTGCGGCTTCACCGCTCCAAGAGGAAGCGGGTTGAAAGCATTTTGCCGCAGGGGAGCGCGGTTGGGAATGGCCGCTCCTGGCGCGGCGGCGCATATCGTCGGCGCTACGACCCCCAAAAGGAAACAGAAGAATATGACGAACATCGTCATTTCCGAGCGGCACAGCCGCCCGCGAACATAATGGCGAGAAACGGAAGCATCTCTCGTTAGACCTTCTCTGGAACGATGTAGGGAGCGCGATACGTTCCTTTCAACAAAGCCGCAGCTTCCGCGTCGTTGACAACTGATTCCGTTGCCGGATCGAAGTGGATGGTGCGGCCGAGCCGATAGGAGGCGTTGGCCAGGTGAACCAGCGTCGCTGATAGGTGGCCTTCGAGAATAGGCGCGTGGAGATCTTCCGCTTTGCGGCTCCGCATGCATTCAATGAAGTTCCGGTAGTGTTCGTTCTTCACGGGCGCCTGCTTCGCGGGACCGGGCTCCTCCCGCGGACCCAGGAAGGACTTATACGAATCGTAGTTCGAAATCGCCAGATAGCCGTTTTTTCCGTAATACAGGTTTCCGATGGTGCTGGCTTTCCCTGTTCCAGCGCCGGGTCCGTCCGCTCCTTTCCGTTTCACGGGTTGCGTGTCATCCAGACCGGCGGCAGGAACATCACCACTCTCAAACTTGTCGGTTCCGATCTCTGCCTCATGGTTCGTGATCCAGCCGCGCACCTCGAAGTTCATCATCTTGGTCTTGCCTTCGGGCGTCCTGAACTCGTAAGCAACCGTCAGCGTATTCGGCGTCTGCTGGTCGTCATCGAATAGAAAATGACCGCCAATCGCCGAGACCTTCACCGGCAGCGTGACGCCCAAGCCCCAACGAGCCAGATCCACCTCGTGGATACCTTGATTGCCCAGATCGCCGTTGCCTGTGTCCCAAATCCAATGCCAGTTGTAGTGAAAACGGTTCTTCGTGAACGGTTTCATCGGGGCCGGCCCAGTCCACAAGTCGTAATGGACCCCGGCTGGAACCGGCTCGGGCATAGCATGCCCGATGGTGTCACGCCACTTGTAACAGAGACCACGCGCAAAGTAAACATCGCCAATGGCGCCGCTCTGCATTTTCTCCATCGCTTCTCGAATCGCCGCGCTCGAACGGCACTGGCTGCCATGCTCGCAGATCACTTTGTACTTGCGGATCGCCTGCACCAACTGGCGACCTTCCCACCAGTTATGGGAGCAGGGCTTCTCCAGGTAGATATCCTTGCCTGCCTGCGCCGCCCAAATGCCCATGAGCGAGTGCCAGTGGTTCGGCGAGGCAATGGAAACAGCGTCGATGTTCTTGTCTTCCAGCAACTTTCTGAAATCAATAAAGGTCTGCGGCTTCGCCATCCCCATCGCTTCCGCGCCCGCCAGCCTCTTTCGCAGCACGTTCTCGTCGATATCGCAGAAAGCGGCGACTTCCACGCCGGGAAGCGAGTGGTAGCCGGCGACATGGTTCCATCCACGGCCATTAAGCCCGACGACCGCCACCCGAACGCGGTCGTTCGCGCCCCAGATCCTTTGCGCGGAGGAGACAGTGGCCAAAGCCGCCGCACCCGCTTTCAGAAAAGCGCGTCGTCCTGGATTCTCTTGATTGTCTTGCATGATCGATCCCTTAACTATGATTAATTCGCCTTGCGTTTGTCTGACGCTTCTTTGCGCCTTCCTCGTTCACCAGCCGAAAGGTCAGACTTGCTTGAGCACACGGAAGAGCCCATCCATTGACTCCACACTCGATGTATAGATGTCATGCCGGGCGTTTTTGTAATGCGTTTCCAGCGATAACGTTTCTGCATACTTTATCGCTTCCAAAGCCTTAAACTGGCCCGCAAAGTCAATCTTCCCGGCGCCGATCGGCTTCCAGGCATGACCTTCAGCGTCTTTTAAATGAATATGAGCAATGCGGCCATAGTCGAGCTGGTTCCACGCCTTCGGGAACGGCTCCTCACCGGCCTCGTAACAGTTACCGGGGTCCCAGACGTGCATTAACCAGCGATCCGAAACGGCTTTGAACAGCTTCGCGGATTCCGTGCCCGTCGCTGTATTGCAGGAGAACTCGTTTTCCACCAGCAGAACGACATCCTCTTGTTTCGCGACCGCCAGAGCTTTGCCGAGTTCTTCCAGAATTCGGTTGAAAACAGAATCCGGATCGGCAACCCGCGAAAAGGTGAAAATGCGCAACCGGTTGGTGCCTAGGACATGCGCCGCCTCCGCAGCCCGCTTGAGGTCCTCCAACTGCTGCTCGTATTCTCCTTGCGCCGGATGCAGATCGCTGGCATTTTTACCGAGCGGCTTTGTGCCGGGAAGGGCAATCTTGTATATGGCCGTGTCCAGAACGGACAGCTTTACATTGGCGTCATCAAGCTGTTTCCTGATCTGCTTCAACTGCTCCGTTGTGGCGCTTTTGTACACATAACTGCTCTTGCCATTAAGCGATAGGTTGCGAATCTCAGCCCAACGGAGTTGATACGTAGGGAAGAAGCTAGTCAATGCCTGATGGAGGTCCAGACTCACTTCATCCGTAATGATCCCCAGCTTCCAGGGATAGCGAAACTGCCCAAAAGAGTCCAACGGGGCCGCCAACCCGAAGGCTGTCAACAGGCTGAGCCGATGAAAGTCTCTCCGACTGAGGGTTGAACTCACGCGAGTTGCCTGCCTTGCTTCTTCAACATGAACATCATTTACCCTTAGCCGTTCTATCACATCCAATCGGCGAGAGGGTGAAGCAGGGTCGGCGCTTTGGGCGGGAGCGTTCAGTTGACAACCATTGCTATTGCGTGGATGCTAGGTGCAGAGGGGTTTTATGCGCTGTGCCCGCCTGGTTTTATCTTCCGCTCTCGTATTCGGAGCTTTGGGATACATCCGAGCTCAGGAGATTGTTTCCGCTACTGCCGGGGTGGTGCAGTATTTTGAAGGTTCCCTTTTCGTGGATGACCGCCCTGTCGAACACAAGTCTTCCGTGTTTGCTAGCCTGAAAAACGGATCGAATCTGCGAACAGAAAAGGGGCGGGCGGAACTCCTGCTCAGCCCTGGCGTGTTTCTTCGGCTCGATGAAAAAAGTTCGGTCCGCATGCTTTCCAACTCATTAGCCGATACCCGCCTGGAGCTGCTGGCGGGATCGGCGATTCTTGACAATCTTGAGGCCAAACCGGGCAATAATCTTGTGCTGGTCTATAAGGACTTTCAGGTTCGTTTCCCCAAACCAGGCATTTACCGGCTCAATAGCGAGTTGGATGAGATGGATGCCTATCGCGGCGAAGCGGAGGTGTCGCACCGGCGCGCCAAGGTCACGGTGGACTCGTCCCAGTTGTACTACTTCGCGCCGGAGCTTCGGGTGGGCAAACTGGATCAGGGCGACATGGACGAGTTCTATGACTGGGCGCGGAACCGCGGCACCGTGCTGGCCGAGGAGAATCAATTGGCCGCTGCCGCGGGAGGCGGTCCCGACGACGCGGACGTGAGCGCAGGCGCGTTGGGCATTCCTTCCCTGCCGAATTACCCGCTGTCCGCTCCCGGTTATTCCATGCCCAGCTACTCCCAGCCGGGCAGCTCTCTCCCTAGTTATTACCCATACTCTTATTTGTATTCGTCAACTTCATCCTTCGCTTACGCTCCGTTCTCGCCCATTTTGATTTTTCCTCCGTATCGGCACAGGCCTGGAGTTATGAAATGGCCTATTAATACGAAAAACTATTCCGGCGTGCCTCCCGGCATTGCACGATGGCCGGTCACGAATGGAGTTCTGTCTCACGGGCCTACTGTGAACGGCGGTTATTATCATCCAATTTCTCCCGTCATTCCACGGCCCCTTACACCGTCCATGCCGCGCCCCGGCAGCGTCATGACGCCTCGTCCTGCTGCTGTTCCCCATGCCCCGGCTATGCATGTGGGAGCCGCCGGGCATCGTTAGACTGGAGCCTTATTGTCGCGTTCCCGCGTAGTAGCCTGATCTCCATCGGGCCTTTAAGTCCGTCAAGCCCGCAGGCGCTTGCAGCTTTACTTCTACTTTTCTGTATTTCCTATCCTGACTGGCGTTGGATGGCGCGTAAGCCAGGATGTACTCGTTGCGCAATTCAATGCCGATCCGCTTGGCGATAGCGGGAAGAGCGCTGAAGGAACGCGCTGGAAAGGCCCGGCCGCCCGTTTGCTCGGAGATTTCCGCCAGCAGTTGCGGCCCGGAGATTTCCGCGCCCGTGACCCCAACCCACAGCACGGGTTCGAAAACGCCCATTGAATAGATCTGCACGTCGGCTTCGCGCACGTTCTCTTTAATGTCGCTCGCGGTGTATCGGCTGTGGTTGTCGCCGCCGTCGGAGATAATCAGCAGCGCTTTGCGCGGATTTTTAGCCTTTTTCATTTGTTCCAGTCCAAGGTGCACGGCATCAAGCAAAGCTGTTAATCCTTGAGAACGCACGGTGCTCAGTTTTTCCTCAATAGCGGTTGTGTCCTGCGTGAAGCCCAGCGACAGTTCAGCGCGGTCGCCAAACTCAATGAGGCAGGCTTCATCCCCGGCGTTCATGGTCTTCAGAAACTCAGCCACGGCTTTTTGCGAGATGGCGAGCTTGGCTCCCATGCTGCCGCTGACATCAACCAGCAGGCCGACGGAAAGAGGCACATCCTCGCCGGCGAATTGCGAGATACGCTGTTTCACGCCGTCCTCGAAAAGAGAAAAGTTATTCTTGTCGAGGCTCAACACAAACCGGTTTGACGTATCGGTCACGGTGACGGGAATAACGACCAGAGTGCTCTCGGCACGCAGTTGCAAGTCTGCCTGCGGCCAAGCTGACCGGGACGCCAGGAAGCCCGCCATACAGAAAACAACAGGGAGGGAAAGCAATGGATGGCGCACAAATCCGCTTCAGGTAGCAGGCGCCGGCTAATGGCGCGTCGTAGTGCTGCGGAGTCGCGCAAGTGCTCCCAAAAGAGCGCAGCCGACCAGCAGCATGGTGGAGGGTTCAGGAGCGGCAAGGACCGCCAGATTATCCACCGCCCAACTCGCATCCGGGTCGCCGCCGCCCGTCCCGGATATGGTCAGCGATGTAAGATTTGTAAACCCAGTCAGAGTAAACGTCCTGAACAATCCTTCGGCGGAAAGAACAAGGGAGGTAGAGACCGTTCCTCCTCCGCTAAGCGTTCCGAGGAGGTCCAGGCTGTCCGCATTCGGATTGCCGCTCAAACCTCCTGGCGTGAGAAACAGCTTGGCCGCATCAAAACCGGAGACCGAAAAGAGTTGGCCACCGGCAGTGGTTACGGTAACAGGAGAGTCGAGACCCGGTCCGGCCACCGCCAGGTATTGAGAGCCATCGTCCACGCATCCACCCGCGCAGAGCGAAGGCTGATCAATCACATGGAAGCTTTGGGAAGTAAAGTTGAAGCCCTGTGTGGTGAGCGTGCCGGATTGAACAGCATTGCCGGGCGGAGCGATAAGATCAAAAGTGACAACATCAGCCCGCAAGGGAAGCAGAGCGAACATCAGCCCGGCGGAGATGAGCAGTGTTTTGTAGATCATAATCCTAAAAAGCTCAATTAACAACGATACCGCTGATTTTGGGTTGATCCGCGGCGCCCACGCTTAATGTAATAACGATTTGGCCGTTACTATTGGCGGTCGCGGAGAACTGTTGCTGGATTGCCTTGTTCTTCGCTCCCGTAGAAGCAACAATGTCGAAATTCGTCAGCACCGGATTGCTGTTGATCGAGACATTGAACTGCCGCTGCCCTGGAGAAGGCCAATAAATTTCGGCGAAGTACAAGGTCACGGCGTGAGTGGTTCCGGGCACGAACCCGCCCACGGTGTAAGTGCTCGCGCCCCAACGCTCGCTTTGGAAGACAGCTTGCGGCGGCGCGGGAGACGAAATCAAGGAAGTGTCGATGCTTGAGAATGTTGTGGATGTGTTCCCGCCCGAGTAGTCTCTATCGCTGACGAAGTTACCCACCTCGCCAGCTCCTGCGTTGATGAACACGCGTCCAGTGCTTAGAGCGTTCCCGGCCGGAGTGACGACAATACCGCTGATAGCCGGTTCGCCGATTGCGCCGGAGGTGAGGCTCACGACAATGCTCCCGCTCAGAGGGTCCGCCGTTGCCGCGAAAGATTCTTCCACCGCTGTATTCTGAGCCCCTGCCGCAGCGAAGATGTCGAATTGACTAAGCACGAGTTTGTTGTTAAGACTGACATTAAACTGCCTTTTCCCCGGCCCGCTCCAGTAAGTTTCCGCAAAGTGTAATTGAACGTTGTAAGGAGCGCCCGGGACCAGGCCGGCAAAGTTATATTTCGCGGCGCCTTCACGCGCTGTTTGATAGACAGCTTGCGGAGGCACCGGCGCGGGTATCAGAGAAGTGTTAATGGCGGATGTCGTGGAAGTAGGCGTTCCTCCAGCGTAGTTAGTGTCGGCAAAAAAGCTTCCTTCCACGTCGCCGCCAGCGTTGATGGAGACGGGGCCGCTCACCGGAGCCGCGGATGGCCGATACACGCGAACATAGTCCACCGCCATCACGGCTGGATTCGGCGTTGTGCTGTCGGAGTATCCGGGAAAGTAACCACCGATCGCCAGGTTCAGGATGACAAAGAACGGGTGATTGAATACCCAATCTCCGGAAATATCGCTGGCCTTCGTAATTGTGAAGTACGGCGTCGCTGGATCATCGCGATAAAACTGCGCCTGATTGGGAGACCAGATCACGCCGTAAGTGTGATAGCCCGCATCATCCACTCTTCCGCCGTTCGGAAACGTAAACTTCGAACCAACGCCGTTACCGCTTGAAAAAGGCCCATGGATGGTGGAAGAGGTAGCGGAGGGTCCATATTGCGGGACCCACTCCATAATGTCCATCTCGCCACAGAGCGGCCAAGTCGCGTTATTGAAGTTTGATCCCAGTAACCAGAAAGCGGGCCATACTCCTGCTCCGGTGGGAAGCTTCATGCGCGCTTCTATCCGGCCATATTGAAAATTCACTTGCGGGTATGTCCGCAGGCGCGCGGAGGTCCAGGCGCCGCCTGAATTCACAGCTTGCACGATTAGATTTCCGTTGCCATCCTGGAACGCGTTCGGCGTAGACGTGCTGCAAGGCTCTGTGTTAGATCCCGGCCCGCAATACACCTGTTCTTCGTTGTTGCCCCATCCGCCGCCACCTAAATCATAGGCCCATTTTGCGGCGTCCGGAGCAGCATGAGCCAAACCGTTAAATTCGTCCGCCCAAACAAGCTCCCAATTCTGGGCCTTTCCCCTTTCCGGAGCCGATACGAATAGAGCAACGATTACCGAGACACTGTAGAGTATTCCTCGCGTGGATATTCGTGGAACCATGATGGGCCGCGCCTTTCCTCTTTCCCTTGGGACAAGAATTAAGGAGACATTACATCATACGCTGACAAGCTCGCGCCCACTGGATTATGCGCCAACGCCTTGACTCAGGGCTTCTTCTCCGACAGCAACAAAGCATCGCCGCCAACTTCCGTCAGAGCCATGCCCGGTCCCTGCCATTTCACGGCGAATCCATCGGGTCCCGCCGAGTGGGTCATGGCGGCATGGAATTTATGCTTTCCTGCCCGGAGACCGATACTCCCGGCCGTTACCTGCACCATGTTGCCCGCCATGCCGCAAACTTGCGCCTTCAGTGGCGGGCTCACCGCGATCATCCGCGAATCAATTTGCAGTTCGGCGGCGTCATTCGCGAGCAGCAGGAAGGTATATCCGCCGTCCATCGGCGCATCGATCAAGCCCTCAAACACGAATCCGTAATCTTCGGCCCTTTTTCGATCCGCCACGCGCAAGGTTTTCGTCACGCCGCTGGTCGCCGGTGCCAAGCGCGCTAGATCGGCCAGCTTCAGATCAGCTCCTTCGTAATAGCGGTATTGCAGCCCTTGACCCGCATCACTGCCCGCCACGGACGGCGTATAGGTATCGGCAACCACCACGGGCTGATAACTCCAGTCTTCGCGCCCGCTCGCATCGGTGACTTTCAAAAGCACTCGAAAACGCCCCGAACCATCCAGCAGGGTTCCTTTCGCATCGGCAAAGGCATGACGAACCACACGTCCATGCGCCCTGCCGCCATCTCCGAAGAGCCACTCGTATTTCTCGAGCGGCCCGTGCGAGCCGGAAGCGTCGAACGTCACTTTGGTCCCGGTCCTGACGGCGCTGGGCTCAAAACGGAATACGGCGTGCGGTCCGTCGCCAAGGCCGTAGCGGAGCGCGGCGGAACCAGACTCCACCTTCACGGGAAGATCGCTGTTTTGACCCGCCACGGCGCCGCCGATCTTCACGTTTTCCAAGGCCACCCCGCTCACATCCCCTGACACAACAGAGGGCACCAGCGACGGAGTTTCCAGCGCCCACACATCTTTCAGACTCACGCCGCGAACAATCGCGTCCTGCCGTCGCACCTGCAACAGCGAATACCAGTCCTCAAGTCGTATGTTTTCGAATGAATAGTCCGCGTGCTGTCCCTGACCTCCCGGAGCATCCCAAATCTCCAACAGGCCAAAGGGGATTTTACAACCGCCCATGCCCATATGAATCACGTCCGAGTTCTTCATCGTAAAGTGATGGCTGTCGAAGATCTTCTGGGGCCAACTGACGCGCACCACGTTCGAGATACTGGTGGACAAAACCGAGTCTTCAATCAGGATGTTGTCCACTGTTTCTCCCGGCGTCGTCAGCGCTTGCGTCTCATAGCCCAGCCAGTTGCCGTAGAGCGCGAAGATGTCGTCCGAGGCGCGGAAAAACGAATCGCGGATCACCGTATCGCCTCCGCCCAGCCAGTCCATTCCATCCTGGTTGGCATTGCCCGGACAGCCGCCGATTACTTTTACGTTGTCGAAGGTGACCTGACGCGACCCCAGCATCTGAATCATCCATGTCCGGCTGCGCACGATGCACGTGATGCCGCTGATTTGAACGTTCCGCGCATGGTCCATCCCGATCACGTGCCAGTTCGGCTTGTGCATCCAGCCTTCATCGTGGTTCGGATCTTGGGGCCCGTCATACACGATCGTGCCGCGCCCCCTCACCTTCACATTCTCGACTCCCCAAAAATTGAGCGCGCCGAAGACCACGGCTCCAGGAGCCAGGTAAATCGTCTCGCCGCTTTTCGCATTAATGTTTTCATGGTAGGCGCCCGGGCCGTAGTAACGAATACCGGCCTCGCCCTGCTTCGGCGGATTGACCTCCGGCGCGTTCGCAAACAGGAACAGCCTTTCCGCCCCGGCCGCGTGATCGCCCGGACGTGAGAGGGAAAGCTTCATCGGCTGAGCCATGCTGAACGAAATGGTCCGCCCTTTCACGACAGGCCGTAGGCCCCAACGCCAGGGCTGCACTTCCACCCCTTTGTCCCAGTAGCTGTCCGCATCGGCTGTAATGGAGATCTCAGCCTTTCCCTTCAGGGCAAAATTGACGAAGTAGTAAGTAGTCGCCGCGTGGGCAACTGGAATAGGCTGGCCGTTCACAGCAACGCTGAAATGGCTGGATCGGATCTCGTTAGGCAGCGGATAGATATCTGTTTTGGCTTGCATTACCGCGGTGATTAGGAAAATTCCACAAAAAAGACGAGGCAAAGTATTCATCAAGCTGTCAGTCCGAACTTACTGGTGATAGCATATCCCTGCTAACGGAATGCGTGGAGGTAACCGGGATGCATCAGATCATCAGTTGTCTGTTCGGCGAGAATCGGCGGTCAAGGGAAGAACTTGGAATGAGGCATCAGCGAATTTCAGCCACCCAAGCTGGTAGGAGTGGTTTGCGGGAAACCGGCTCTGGAGGTCCAAGCACAGAATTTGCCGTTGTCGCTCTTCTCCTACTCGCGTTGCTGGGGCCCACGCCGGTTTGGCCGCAAAGCCAGGCTGCGAGCGCTCAATTGAGCGGCACTGTACTTGATGAGAACGGCGCGACCGTCCCGGGCGCTAAAGTAACGCTCTCGAACCCGGACGTTAACTTCGCTCGGGAAGCGACCACCGGCGACAACGGTCTGTATACACTGACGCTGATACCGGCGGGCAAGTATGAGTTAAAGGTAGAAAAAACAGGATTTAAGGAATTCCTGCAATCAAACGTGGTGCTGGCGATCGGGCAGTCTTCCACCCTTGACGCTAAACTACAGGTCGGAAACGTCAATCAGGTGGTGGAGGTCACTGCCGCGGCGCCGGTCCTGAACACCGGAAGCGCGGATCTTGCTTCGGAAGTCAGCGGCAAACAGGCGGTAGAGTTGCCTCTGAACATTCGAAACGTTTACGGTCTGGTGGCGCTCGATTCAAGCGTAAACAACAGTCAGCAGACACAGGCGCTCAATCCTCCCGGATCGCAGGGCAACGCCGACCAGGACATCGCCTTCTTCAACTTTGGCGGCGGGAGGTTCGGCACGACCGCTTTTCTGCTCGACGGCGCCTGGGACGGAGCGGGAGATTGGGATGGAGTGATCTACGTTCCCTCGGTGGACGAATTGCAAGAGTTCCGGATTCAGACTAATACCTTCTCGCCGCAGTACGGTCTCAGCATGGGGAACGTGGTGAACGCGGTGACCAAGTCAGGCACTCGCAGCTTCCACGGAGACGCCTTCGAGTTTCTGCGCAACAACAATCTGGACGCCAACAATTTCTTCAACAACCGGAATAGTCTGCCGCGCCCTCAATTCAAACGCAACCAGTTCGGCTTTACCGCGGGCGGTCCGGTCTATATTCCGCGCTTTTACAAACAGCGCGAGAAGACTTTTATTTTTGGCACGTATGAAGGCTTGCGGCAGCAAACGCCTACCACGCTTATCACCACCGTGCCCACGCAACTTCAACGCCAAGGCGACTTTTCGCAGACCTTCAACAAGGACGGCTCGCTGGCTACAATTTACAACCCCTTCAGCACCCAGTTCATCAACAACCAGATCGTGCGCACGCCATTTCCGGGCAACAAGATCCCGACCCAGAGTCTGAATCCCGTCGCTTTGAATCTTCTGAAGTATTATCCGCCGCCGAACCGCCTTGGTGATCCCCTGACAGGCGCAAACAATTATGTCGGAACAGCCAGTCTGCCGACCAACAGTGACCAATACACGATCAAGGTCGATCACAATATCAGTGAAAAGCAGAACTTTTTTGGACGCTGGTCGCAAAAGCGCCAGTTTAAGCAACTGTCCGGTGAGTTCTTTGGCGCGAACAATCCGGGCGGCAATGGAACGCTCGCGCCCGACAACCGTTTCGAGGGCGGCATGGGCTACACCTACGTGTTCTCCCCTACCTTTGTCATGTCGCTCAATGCCGGGTGGGGCCGCTGGAATGAGGGCCGCAAGCCGCAAGGCGTTCCCTTCGATGTCACACAGGTTGGTCTTCCGGCCGCGTTGAACACCCTTAGCCCGCCGGGCGCGTTTCCAACGGTTAATCTCACCGGTTATCAGAACTTGGGATCAGGCGGCCTGAATGCCACGCCGCGCGAAGCCCGCACCTATGCCGCCGACTTCACCAAGAATTTGGGCGTACATAATCTATCGATGGGTTTCATGGGCATCGTGTTTATCCTGAATACATTCAACTCGGCGCAGGCGACCTTCAACTTTTCACCCGCTTTTACGCAGGGTCCCTACCCGACCGCGTCGAACGCCAACACGGGTTCTTCGATGGCTTCCTTTCTGCTCGGCACGGGCGATAACGGCAACATCTCGTATAGCGCCCAGGCAGCCTATTCAAAGAAGAATTACGGATGGTATTTCAATGATGATTGGAAGGCCACGCGAGCGCTAACGCTCAATCTCGGCCTCCGCTATGACATACAAACCGCGCCCACGGACCGGTTTAATCGGCTCTCCAACTTTACTTTCGCGGCCAACCCGATCAGCAGGCAGGTTCCGGGGCTGAACCTCCCTGGAAACCTCAGCTACACCAACAAGGATCAGCGCGGAGTTTACGACACCAACTACACAAATTTTGCGCCGCGCGTTGGGTTGGCCTATTCACCCATCCAGCATTTCGTCTTTCGCGCCGGTTACGGCATCTTCTATACTCCGGCGATGGAGTTCGGTGATTATCAAGGTCTTTCTCTCAACGGATTCTCGCAGACAACTCCCTACGTCGGCACGCTGGACGGCGTGACGCCTCAGAATCTTTTGAGCAACCCGTTCCCGACTGGATTGCTGGCGCCGGTAGGCGAAGCGAACGGAGGAGCAACCAATGTGGGGCAATCAATTAACGCGGTGCTGCGGAACCGCACGAGTCCCTACGTGCAACAGTGGACCTCGAATGTGCAGTATCAGCTTGGTAACACGGTGCTGCAGGCGGCTTACGTCGGCAATCACGGCGTCAAGCTGCTCTTTGGATCAACCTTCGAGCTGAACCAGCTGAATCCTGCTTATCTGGCGCTGGGCAACCAATTGCTGCAGCCTGTCAAGAACCCATTCCAAGGGATCATCACCAGCGGCGCGCTTTCAGGTCCGACGATTCCCTATGGGCAGCTTCTGCGTCCTTTTCCGGAATATACGGGGGTCGAGAATGTGCAGCCGCCTTCCGCTTCGAGTACTTATAATGCGCTGCTGCTTTCCGCGAATCACCGTTTCTCAAATGGCTTGCAATTTTTGATCTCCTACACGTGGTCGAAATACCTGACGAATAACGAGGGACCGGAAGGCTGGACAAATGGTCAAGCGCAGTCGGTCAGGAACTGGTACAACACGTCGCTTGAGAAATCTTTGATGCTGAATGATATTCCCCGCAGCTTGGTCGCGAGTTATGTTTATGAACTGCCCGTCGGCAAAGGACGCGCCTATGCTCCTGCGAACAAGATTGTGGACGGAGTGATCGGCGGCTGGCAAGTCGCCGGGATCTTTAGTTTCAAAGACGGCTTTCCGCTTTCGGTAACAGATGCGACGAACAACACCAATTCTTTCGGAGGACATCAGCGGCCCAACATGAACTCGAATCCGTCGCTGCCTAATCCGTCCATTAACCAGTGGTTCAACACCAATGCCTTCAGCCAGCCTGCTCCATTTACTTTCGGGAACGCGCCGCGCACCATGGGCTATCTTCGCGCCCAAGGCACGATCAACACCGACATGACACTTCAGAAATATTGGCAGCTTTGGAACGAAGCGTCCCGATTGCAGCTCCGCGCCGAGTTCTACAACCTGTTCAACCGGACGCAGTTCTTCGCGCCTGGCACAACGTTCGGGACCACTAGTTTCGGCGTGGTTCCGGGCGCGTTGCCGGCGCGCTCGATACAGTTCGGGATGAAGCTGTACTGGTGACGGCGCATCCTCAGCGGCGGTACTCAAAGTAGTGCGTTGGATACTCATAACGTTGTTAAGTATCGGCGCGAGCGCGCAGGATCTAGCTGACCAGATTCGCTCGGCGCAGTCGTCAGGCAATTACGGAGAAGCGGCGAAGCTTTACTTGCAACTCATTGCCGCCGGCACGGATACGCCCGAAGTTCGTAGTAACTGCGGAATCATGTTGCATCTCGCGGGCAAGAACCGTGAAGCGATGGAGCAATTTCAGATAGCGCTTCATCAAAAGCCGACCCTCGCCGGCGCGAATCTGTTCGCGGGTTTGACGAAACTCGATCTCGGTGAGCCGAAGCTGGCGATGTCTTACCTAAAGCGAGCGCAGGAATCCGATCCGGGACAAGCGGCTCCTCTGTTGGCGCTCGGGAAAGCACATGTTATGTTGCGCGAGTACGGGTTGGCCCACGAAAGTTATGCAAAGGCGGCCACTATTGATCCGCGTCAGGCGGAGGCTTGGTACGGAGTGGGCGTGACGGATCGAAGCCTCGCCGAGGAACTGCTGAACCGCGCCGCGAGGAATGGAGGCATGGATCAATCGACCAAGGAGAGAGTACAGGAACTACTCGACGGCGCACTCAAGGCTCTCACGCGCGCGATAGATCTCGATCCTGATTCGGCGCGCGCCCACCTGATCATGGCGGAGTCGTTGGCCGATGCCGGAAAGCTGGCGGAAGCTGTTCCGGAATACCAGATAGCCATGAAGTTGGACCCTCGTCTCGAAGCAGCTTACCTGGGGCTGGCGACTCAGTACTGGAAGGAAAGGCAGTTCGATCAAGCCCTGCCATTGTTGAAACATGTCCTGCTAAACTCGCCGAAAGACCCGGAAGCGAACGGCATGCTGGCGGACATTCTGCAGCACAATGGAGATAATACCGGGGCCCAACGCCATGCGGAAATCGCGCTGGCAGGAAACTCGAGCCTGATCGAGACACGCGTGGTTCTGGCGCGAGTTTACGTCGCTAGACAAGAATCAAAGCGGGCAATTGCTGAACTACAGAAAGTGATTGCGACGGACCCCGATGGAAGCTATCATTTTTTGCTGTACCGGGCTTATCGGCAAGCGGGTGATGAGCAGGCTGCGAAGACCGCTCTGGCAGAGTTCCAGCAGCTTCGGAACAGCAGCGTGAAGCGGTAACGTTGCTTCAGTGGCCTGCGTGCAAACGTTGCTCGCGACTGAGCCGGGACTCCCGGATTTCCGTTGACCTTTTGAGAGCCGCTTCCGCTTCCTGCATGCGGCCCAGCTTTCGTAGAGAAACTGATAGCTGGTAGTGAATGTCGCCTTGCTCGTCGGCCTCCGCCGCTTTCGTCAGTTCGATAACTGCCTTTTGGTGCTGACCTAGGTGGGCGTAGGCGCGCCCGAGATCCGCGCGTGCTGCGAGGGCGTCCGGCTGCGCTGCTAAGTACTGTTTGAGAAGCGGAATCGCCTCGGTCTCCTGGCGCCGCCGCACGGCGATGTTGGCTAATTCGAAAATCGCCTGAGGGGAACGTGGATTCAATCGGAGCGTTTCACGTAGGCATGAAACGGCATGATCGAAGTCACCCATTTCCCAGTAAACCGTGCCCAAGCCGAGCAGAGGCGCCGGACTGCCGGGTTGCGCCTCGGCAGCCTTTTGGTAATGAACAAGAGCCGCGACCAAGTTTCCGTGCTGCCGCTCGACATCGCCGAGAAACACCGCCGCCTGCCACGAAGCCGGTGCAAGATTCACGAAATGATCGAAAGCGTTCCTGGACTTATCAGCCAACTCGCGAGCGAGTTGGTATTGCCGCTCAGCGTCGGGAGAAGCAGGGGACGCTTTTGCTTCGGACTCACCGAACGCTTCCACCGCGAGTTTGGTATCACCGGCGCTTTGGAAATATTCAGCCAGGAGCCGCTTCGAATATCCCGATCCGTGAGGCATTTGCGACAGCTTTTTGGAAGCGTTTTCGGCCATTCGCTCATAGCAGATAGCCAACCCATACCAAGCGTCCGAGTCTTTGGCGGAAGTTTTGATTTCACGCTGATAAACCTCGATAGCTTCCGGCAGTTCGTGCAAGGCAAAATGAGCGCTTGCGAGACCAAGCAGCGCGTCCCGGTTGGCGGGATCGGAGGAGAGCAGCGTTTCGAGGGGCGCGATCGCCTCTTTCGGCCGGTTACATTGCACGGCGGCCATGCCAGTAATGAGCGCCGACGATTTCAGCTCCTTGTGACTTTGCCATATGCCAGAGGCAATGGTGAGAGCGTCGGCATACTGATGCACCTGGTAGTAAAGCACAGCAAGATTATTAAGCGTCTCGGGCGCGCCGGGACGGATCACGAGAGCGGCTTTATATTTCTGAATGGCCTGTGCGTAGTTGCCCTGCCGGGTATCCGCGGCTGCCTGCCGAAACAGGTCTGCATAGTCGTCCGCCGGAAAAGCCGCCTGGACGAACGCCAGCCAGCATAAGAGGATGGCAGGATTCAGTCGGGCCAGCATAGCACTACCCCAGCGGTAGAAGATCCAGTTTATAAGTCCGGTACTGTTGAAAGAGGGAGAAACGCGAGTTTTATCGTTTTCATGAGAGGAATTTCGCGCCGTGCGTTACTAGGAGGCGCGCTCGCAGCTACCGCCGCTTGCCGCCGGAATTCTCAGCCGCGCGACGGGAAGCTGCATCTCCGATTCGCGACTTGGGGCATGCAGGTCGAGCTGGCGGCCTTCCAGCGAATTATTGATCATTATCAGGCGAAACACCGGGATATCGTGATCGATCTGGAGCAAATCAGTTATCGGGAGCGGGCCGAAGTCGATACGCTGCTGGCGGCGGGAGTGGGTCCGGACCTTTTCCGGATGCAGTACCAGGATGTCGGCCGCTACAGCCCGAGCGGAGCGCTGATCGATCTATCGAAATATGTTCCTGCGGACTTAGGCGAACAGTTTACCGCGCCGGTATGGACGGCGGTTCAATATAAAGGACGGCCCTATGCGCTGCCGCACCATACGGACACCAGCGCCATTCTTTACAACAAAAGGCTGTTCGATAAGCTCGGCATACGGGCGCCGCAAAGTCTGGAAGAGAGCTGGCGCTGGAGCGAGTTCATCGAAGTCGCTAAAGCGATCAAGAAGAGCGGCTTCGATTACGCCTTCGCCGTGAACTGGGCTTTCGGCGGTTCTTTCCGCTGGCTCAATTTCCTGTATCAGCACGGCGGCTGCCTGCTGAAAGACAATTACCGGCATCCGGCCATTCCGTCGCCGGACGCGGCGGAAACGCTGCGGTGGACGCAGTCGTTTTTCCAGAAGGGCTTGGTGCCCGCCAGCGATTCCGCAAAGTCCAGTGAACAGGTCGAAGTTCTATTCGCGAAAGGCGTAGTAGGAATGTACTTCGACGTAGGGCCGCAGAGCATCAAAGAGCTGGATGTCAACTTTGAGTGGGCCACGACTTTCCTGCCGCGCGACAAACAGTTTGCCGCCGAACTGGGAGGCAATGCCATCGGCGTCAGCCGCGACGCCAGGAATCCCGAGGCGGCGGTGGATTTCGCATTGTTCGCGACAAACGAAGAAAACATGCGCGATTTCGTGACCGCCGGGCTGTTTCTGCCGGTGCGGCGCAAGTTGATGAACGAGACGCTGCCGTATGCCTATCGGCCTGACGAGATGCGGGTCCACATGGAGCAATCAAAAACGGTTCCGCTGCATCTGGCGCGGACCGTCACGCTTCCTGAATACCACCGTATTAACCGGACGCTCGGCGATGAGTTGGACGCCGCGTTCACGGGTGGACAATCCGCCGACGAGACACTGGAAAACATCGCCCGCTCCATCGAGCGGGCAAGGCCGGAAGCATGAAGTACAACCGACGCGTGCCCTGGTTGTTTCTGGCCCCGCACTTGTCCTTGTTTACGATATTCGTGTTCCTGCCGATCCTGTTTATCTTCGGCCTGAGCTCCTTTGACTGGAATCTGCTGGGCTATCACCGCTTCGCCGGCCTTAGTAATTACGCCGAGATTTTGGAGGACAAACTGTTCTGGCGGGCGCTCGGGAACACGCTTCTGTTTTCGGCGGCGATTGTTCCGGTAACGATGGCGGCTGGTTTGGCGTTGGCAGTCGCTTTGAACAGGCCGCTGCCCGCTCGAAACTTGTTTCGCGCCGCTCTGTATCTGCCGACGGTCATTTCCAGCGTGGCTTCGGCGATTGTGGCGGTTTGGATCTTTGATGACCATTACGGCGTGCTGAATGCTTTTCTGGCGCAACTCGGATTGCCGCGCGTGCCGTGGCTTTCCTCCACGCGCTTTGCCATGCCGACGGTGATTGCTACAACCATCTGGCTGCGCACCGGATTTTGCATGGTCATCTACTTGGCGGCGCTGCAGGATGTGCCGCAAAACCTGCTGGACGCCGCGGCGCTCGACGGAGCGGGCGCATGGAGCAAGTTCCGTTATATTACGTGGCCTCTGCTGCGGCCCAGCAGCGTCTTCCTGCTGATTACTAATCTGATCTACTCGATCCATGTTTTCGATTTGATTTACGTGATGACAAACGGTGGTCCGGCATTCTCGACAACAGTGCTGGTGCAGTATCTTTATGACTCGGCGTTCGAGGAGCAGCGGCAAGGGTATGCGTCCGCCATCAGCGTGACTTTGTTCTTCATACTGATTGCGCTGACAAGCGCGCTGCTGATTAAACGAAACACGGCGGAAAGGCGCGCCGCTTGAAGCATCGGGGGCAAACGGCTCTGCTGTTTACGGTTCTGGCCGGCGCTTCCGGCTTGTCGCTGTTTCCAGTTTTCTGGATGTTCTTGACCGCGATTCGTCCGCAGTCGGAAGCATTTGCGCGTACGCTGCATCTTTGGCCGTCCACCATTGAGTGGGGGAATGTGTCCCGTATCTGGTCAACTTATCCAGTCGGTGACTGGCTACTGAACTCGCTTGTCATTTCAATCGCCGGCGGCGCGCTGACCGTTCTGCTGAGCCTGCTGGCCGGATACGCGTTCGCCAAGTTCCAATTTCCGGGACGCGACGTGCTGTTCGTCGTTTTTCTCAGCACGCTGATGCTGCCCACGCAGGTCTTCATCGTGCCGCAGTTCATGACAATCGCGGCGCTGCACGGCGTGAACACCTTCTGGGCCGTGATCCTGCCCCACATGGCGGAAACGTACGGCATCTTTCTGGCGCGGCAACTATTGGGGAACATACCGGACGAACTGCTGGACGCGGCCCGCCTGGATGGAGCCAGCGAGTGGTCCATTTTCTGGAGAATCGTCCTCCCGCTCAGCAAGCCTGCTATTGCCGTTCTTTCCCTGCTGCTGGTGCTCGGTTATTGGAACGATTTCGGATGGCCGCTGGTTGTCCTGAAAGATGAACGATCCATGACGCTGCCCGTTGGTCTCAGCTTTTTACTCAGCGAACACGTTCCCGACTGGCCGGGTCTGATGATTATCACTTTAATTTCGATCCTGCCGATTACGGTGTTGTTTATTTTCCTGCAACGCTACTTCATTCAAGGCATTGCCCGCAGCGGGCTGAAGTGAGTCGCCCGAAGCCGGATCGAACCAGACCGCTTCGTTCATGCTCAAGGCCAATCGGACTTCCTGCCCAAGGCGTAACGGCGCGGAAACGGGAATCCGGGTGATGAGATCCTGACCACCCGCCAGGCACGTTGTCAGAATCTCATTTCCAAGCGGCTCCAAGAGGATGACTTTACCGGTAACGATATGGTCACTGCTTCCCAGGTTCTTTCCCGCTACCGTGGCGATGTGCTCCGCGCGAAGGCCGAGAGTGACGCGATCCCCATCGGAACAGACGCGGGTTGGATTCGGCACTCTCGTACCCAGGACTTCCACGGCATGGCCGCCCTCACAAACGCTGCCTTCAATCAGGTTCATGGGAGGGAAGCCGATAAACTGCGCGACAAACTGATTAGCGGGACGGCGATACACATCGAGCGGCGCGCCAATCTGCTGCACGACCCCGGCTTTCAGCACCATGAGAACGTCGGCCATGCTCATGGCTTCGATCTGGTCATGCGTCACGAATACGGTGGTGGCGTGAAGGCGGCGATGCAGGCGCAGCAGTTCCGTGCGGGTGCTGGCGCGCAGCGTCGCATCGAGGTTGCTGAACGGCTCGTCGAGCAGGAAAAGCTTGGGACGGCGCACAATGGCGCGGCCCAGAGCGACGCGCTGTTGCTGACCGCCGGAAAGCTGAGGAGGCCGACGGTTTAACAGCTCATTCAGGCCCAGAAGCTCGGCGACCATCGTCACTTCCCGGTCTCGGTCCGCCGACGGCACCCCGCGCATTTTCAGAGCAAACTCCAGGTTCTGGCGAACCGTCAGATGAGGGTAAAGCGCGTAGTTCTGAAAAACCATCGCCACATCGCGATCTTTCGGCGGGGTGTTCGTGACAGGCTGTCCATCAATCAGCAGTTCGCCGCCAGTGGATTGTTCGAGCCCGGCAATAATACGCAGCAAAGTGGACTTGCCGCAACCAGACGGACCGACCAGCACAACTAATTGACCATCGGCGACCTCCAGGTCAACCGGGTAGAGGGCTTGCACCCCCGAGTCATAGGTTTTCGAAACCCTACGCAGCGAGAGTTGCGCCATGATTAAGCGGTCTACTAGGAAAAGGAGTAGGAAACAACACAGGAACACCCATTAGATGTCTTCTATTTAGGCGTGTGTAACAAAATATGTCAATACCAATAAAATTTCGATGGTGATACAAGAAAGGCAAGTTGTTGATTCGATGTCACTGAACTCCTTTTATGTGCCTACAACGACGCCGCCGTCCACGCTCAGAACGGCGCCAGTAATGAACGAGGCGGCATCCGAGGCCAGCCAAAGGTAAGCGTTGGCGATGTCTTCGGTTTCACCAAGCCGACCAAGCGGCGTGTGGTCCCGCATGTTTTGCAGAATTTTCTCGGGCATGGCTCCGATCATCTCCGTGTTGATAAAGCCGGGAGCGACCGCATTGACGCGGATCTTGTGTTTGCCCAGTTCACGCGCCCACACCCGCGTCATGCCGATCACACCGGCTTTGCTCGCCACGTAATTTGTCTGACCAAAGTTGCCGTAGAGTCCGACCACGCTGGAGGCATTCAGGACCACGCCGCCGTTTTTTACCATATGCGGAACAACGGCGCGAGTGCAGACGAAAACGCCACGTAGATTGACGGAGATCAGGGAGTCGAACTGCTCATCGCTCATGGAAGCGGTTACCGCTCCGTCCTTGAATTTGACTAATTGACCGTCGCGCAGAATACCGGCGTTATTCACCAGCACATGGATGAAGTTCCAGCGTTCGACTACATGGGCGAGGGCGGATTCCACGGAGGCCGCGTTGGTCACATCCACCTGTTGAAAGATTCCGCCTTCTTCCCCTTGGCCTTCCTTTGTATCCCAGGAAACAACACGACAGCCTTCACGCGCAAAGCGACGCGCGGTTGTCTGACCAATGCCGGAAGCCGCGCCTGTTACGATGACAACTTTATCTTTTAAACCTGTTTCGATCACCGTTCTTTATTGTGTCCTGGGAAGTTCCTTCACCGAAAACATTCTGTCATGACCGGCTTTCACTTCGGTTGAAAATTCGAAGCCACGGCTTTCGGTCAGGGCTTCCGGTTTCCGGGCAGCTTCGCGCGCTTTCTTCCTGTCAGCACGTTTGCGCGCCTGCTCCTGACGGCGCTGCTCCTCTTCCTGCTCCTGCCGCTTTTGCTCGGCTTCGCGCTCCTGCCGGTGTTCCTCCTTCCAGCGCTGCTTTTGCAAGTCGATCAGTTCCTGCTCGTCGCGCTGGTACCGGCGGCGCAGGCGGCTTTCCTGCAAATGCAGGTTCTTGAGGGCCCGCGCTTCGGCGACCTGCACGTGAGCGCTCAACAGGATTTGGCGCACCGCCGGATCTTCGTGCGGGAACAAGGCGGCTCCGCGCAGCCGGCCCAGGGCGTAGAGACCGGATTCCAAGCCGGGGATCGAGTTCAGGCGCCATTGGGTGTCGGTCAAGCTTTGCACGAGGGTGTATTCGCGGTCGCCCACCGGCTGCCACCAGGCGTAGACGCGCTCGCTGTGCGCCCGGTACGTGGCGGCCTCTTCTTCATCGGCCAGCAGAATCGCGTGGCCGGTGAGGCCGTTTTTGACGGCATTGAGAGAAGATTTGGTTTTCCCTTCCTCCGTGCGCGGACCCGTACTCAGGAGGGCGTTGGCGCGGTTGGCGGCGAGACGGCGCTCGCTGATCGTTTCCGGGACGGTGTCAATATCAGGCATCATTTATAGGTACTCGCGGCCACACAGTAACAGGCGGAATCCCAAGAGAGAAGGCAGATCAGGCGAAAATCCGGCTAAGTGGAATCAAAAGATAAGAGAATAAAATTTATTCCGGCTGTGATTGCCCCATCCGAATTTGCCAGAGGGTAGCACCTTCGAGCATTTTGCCGAACGCACCAGCACCAGAGGTTCGTGGTCCGAAGCTGACTTTTAGGGTACTCATCGGAACGTCAACTCCCGGTTTGCTGACAAATCGGGAGCAAACCGGAAACTAAATCCTTCGCCGTTTGGCGGGATTTATAGGCAGACCCTCACTCTCCGACAAGGGGAACATTATTCAGAACTGCGTGCTCCTTCGGGTTGGCCCCAATCCGATCCTAACGGGAGAACTCGACTCAGATTCTCATTTCGGTCAAAATAGCCAACGCTCACGAAAAAATATGGGCAAAATCGATTTCGTCTCTTGGCCG
>JAABUZ0100003492.1_pt1 | contig 23195 bp, 35 predicted proteins | sample 5562091 | NCBI WGS metagenome assembly JAABUZ01 (sample SAMN12813069, study PRJNA571459) | rock metagenome | isolation source: Antarctica rocks | place: Antarctica: Victoria Land, Linnaeus Terrace sud | collected 2015-12-21
GTCCTGCAAAGCGTCAAGCGCTTCGTGAGTCAGCGGGCCATGCTTGATCTTCAACACCAGCGTGTCGCTGGGGTCAAGCGTGAGGCGCTTCACGTCCTCAAGTCGGATGGGCTCGCTCATGCTGCACCGTCCCTGCGTCGGTCACGCACCCCGTCAAGGTCCACAACCAGGCAGCCGGCAAAGTCTTTGTTCATGCAGCCTCACCCAAAATCCGGCACGGCTCGCCGTAATAGCGCAACTCGGCCTCACGCCGAACCTGGGCGGCGTCATTGATGTCGTCGTACCCCCACAGCCAAACCTGCTCACCGTTGACGACAATCCGGGCGCACCACTGTCTACGATCCGCGTACCATTGGATTCCCCTCACACCTGACGTGTTGCGCGGGTTCAAGCGTCGATACCCAGTGTGGTTGACCTGGTGAGTTACGACCCTCAGGTTGGCCCGCGTGTTGTTGTAGCCATTCCCGTCGATGTGATCAACAACCAAACCCTTGGGGGGCTTCATGAGGTGTCGATGGAGAAGAAGAGTCACGGGAGCATGGTTCGGCCGGCCAGGAGCCTTTGCCGCGACGTAGCCCCGGCTACGGTCAAGTGGATGCCACGCGTAGCCCTCCAGCAGCGGCCGGTCGGCTGCATCAACAAAGAACGAGCCGCCCTTGCGGAAGGGGACTTCGAGAACGCTCACGCTGCACCATCCCGCCGACGGGCACGCGCACCGTCAAGATCGACGACCAGGCACAACGGGTTGCCCTCCTCACACGGGGGCTCACGGTCAGCAGCAGCCGCCACGATGCACAGGGCGGTGAACAGGACCAGGACCAGGCCGAAGGCCAGGAGGGCGATGAGGGTGACCGCGAAGAAGCTCACGCGGCCTGCCTTTCCTCGACCAGCGCGACGGGGGGCGCCACGAGCTTCGCCCACAGCGCTGCGGCGTCGCTCTTGACCTCGTCCGTGAGTCGGCGGGCCTCGGTGGCGTTGAACAAGGCGAGCTGCGTGGTCACGCGGCCACCTCGTCGGGCTCGCGCTCGAAGAACCACGAGACAGGGCGGCCAGTGACTAGGGCGACACGCTCAAGCGCGGGCAGGCGTGGGTTCCGAGAGTCCGACTCCCATGCTTGGACTGTTCTCGATGCCTGCCCTACCGCCAGCCCCAGCTCTCGCTGGGTTAGCCCAACCGCGAGGCGGGCCCGGGCGATCTGACTTCCGATTCCTTGCGCTTTCTGCGGCACGCACGTATCGTACTACGCACGTTATGCGTACGTCAAGCGCGACCCGCACGGAAAACGTACGCAACGTGCGGCGAACTTCTCGTGCGGCGACAAGCTCGGAGGCCCTACGTAGTGTGCGTCTCCTCATGGTCGAGCTTCAGCGCGAGGACATCTGCGCACGCATCCAACAAGCACGCCTAGAAGCCGGCCTCAAGCAGCATGAGATGGCCGAGCTGCTTGAAGCACACCCGAGGTCAATCCAGAACTACGAGTCTGACCGGGTGCCCTGGGACAAGCTCGGCCAGATAGCTGAGATCACCGGCAAGAGCAAGGTCTGGCTCCTACACGGGGGCGAAGCCCAGGAACCTGCATCGAATGGGATCGCCAGCCTTGAGCGGGAAGTTATGGAGGTCAAGCGAAAGCTTGACGAACTCCTCGCCGCTACCGACCCGCTAGCTACTCAACCGGATGAAGAGTCAAAGGTCCTTCCGCTTGACGGAGTGCTGCGGCGCGGAACGCCAGGAGCGTCCCCTGACGGGAAAGCGCCCGGCCGATCTCCGAACCAAGGCCAAGGGAAGCGGCGCAAGCGCGCATGAGGCGTGCGATTTCCTCAAGCGCCTCAGCCTCCCTCACCGCCAACGGGCCTACTTCCTCCATCCGGACGGAGCGTACCGGATGCGAACGTACGTTCGTGCCGGCGGCCCGCTCTCGCGCGGGAGGCCATGACGACGGATGAGCCAGGAACACCCCACCAACCCTACCGCCAACCCCGAGCTCGGCCGTCGCATCCGCTCCGCCCGAGCCTACGCCGGCATCACCGCCCAAACCCTCGCCGCCGGCATGAGCACCGACCTCAACGCGCTCGAACGCCTAGAAGCCGGCATTCAGCCACTCGACCCCGCTGCACGTCGCACCGTCATCACCATCGTCTCCCAGCAGACCGGCTGCCCCGAGCAGTTCTTCACCGCCGACTTCTCAGCACTCGATGGGGAGGAACCCCCAGAGAGCAAGCTCGACCGCCTAGAACGCAAGATTGACGTGGCCCTGGCCGCCATGGACAGCGTCGTGGCGGAAGCGCGCGAGCAGATGACTCGCGGCGGCCAGCAACTAGATCGCTTCATGGGGGTCCAAGGGGGCGCCGAGGGGCGGATGGTTCGCATGGAGCGGATGCTCGCCCAGCTCGCCCGAGAACACCCCGACTTCGACCCGGCATGAGGCGCGTCCTGACTGTGCTACTGCTCGCCGGGTCCCTAGCCGCGATCGGGTGCGGCTCCACGGACACGGGCGCGTCGAGCACCGAAACCACAACCCCGATGCCCCCAGTCGTCCACCACCACCACAAGCGCCACCATCGACCGGCGCCGGTGGCCACAACCCCGGCACCAGCCCAGACGACTGCTCAGACGCCGCCACCAACCACGACCCAGCCTCCGCCGAGCCCGACCGAAGACGTCGGCTCCTCAAGCCATGCTGGGGACGCCCAATTCTGCACGGCCCACCAATGCATCGGTGACTTCACCGGGGAAGGCGGCACCATCGTGCGATGCACAGACGGCACCTACAGCCACGCGGGCGGGATTAGCGGCTCCTGCTCTCACCACGGCGGTGAGGGGTAGCGATGCTTCTCGCCGCCACCAAGAGCGCGTCTCTCGGGTCAGCGCTGCTCGGGTTTGCAATTCTCGCGGTGCTCGGTTACGGGCTCTATCGCCTGATCAAAGCGATCCTCACCCGGACTCGCGGTGAACGACCCCAACGCACACGCCCGCCGGGACCAAGCGACGAGACGAAAGCGGCGCAGAAAGGGCTCGCCGTCGCCCAGCGCGACCACAAGAAGCAAGTCCGTAGTGCCACCAAAGCCCTGGCGAAGTCCAAGAAGGTGCGCCAGCTCGCATCCTTTGAGGCCGGCAACGCAAAGCTCACCGACTTCAAGGCCCGTCGCTTTGTCCTCTACGAGGACCGGATCGAGACCCCCGAAGGAACGCACCGACTCTCGCCTGAGATGAAGGCGACCGTGGACACTGCCGGCAACCTCGCCACGAACAGCCGCGTCACACTGACGCGGTTTGCCCTGGTCGGTGTCTTCGCGCTGGCTGCCCCCAAGAAAACATCGAAGGATGGCCGCGAGTTGTACCTGCTCCTGGAGGGGCCGGATTGGGCGACGACGGCGCGGTGTAACCCGGACACGGGGACGAAGGCTAGGGAGTTCGTGCAGGCGGTCAACCTTGCGGCGCGCACCTGCGAGGCACACCACCGGGCGAGGGAAGGGGAAGTCAAGAATGCCGAGGCTGCCCTTGTGCGGGCGAAGCGTTCCACCGAAGCTATCGCCACCGCCGAGCTTCGCCTGGCTTCAAGCCAAACATCCCAGCTAAGCATCGGCCCGAGCGCGTCGCCCGAACTCCGGGACCCTTAACGACGAAACGCCCCGGCTTTCGCCGGGGCGCTCGCTGGGGAGGAGGCATTCCCCAAGGGTTCGGGGATGATGGGAGCTACCTGCCGCAGCGACGGCAGAGCGGGCGGGACGTCACACCCTGTGCCACCGCATGTGACCACGACAGGTCATGCCCGTAGAGGGCACACGCCAGACGGTCCAGCATTGAGGCGAGGTCCCGTTGGGCACGGCGCCCGAGGAAGAACACCGCGACCCCGCGCCTACCGGCCTCGCAGCACCCTGAAGCCGCGCTCCTGGCGGCCATAAGCGTCACAACCCGTCCCCAGGAAAAAGTCGAGCTGAGATCCGCTGCCGATCCTGTCCAACACCGTAAAGTCGCGGCGGCCACGGACAGGCCGGTCAAGACGTATCCGGGTCCCCAAGGCCAAGAAGTTGTTGGCGACCTCCCCGAAGTACGCCTGCCTGCCCGACGCGGTGATCCCGCCCTCACAGTACGCGGTCGAGGAGACCGTGTAGTGCGGGCCAAGGTGGTGGGCCGCATAGTGTCTGCCCTCCCTGCGATCACAGCTTCGGGTGTGGCAACCCCTCGCGTGCGCGTGGGTGGTTGCGGGCACAACGAGAAAGACCGCCATGAAGACGGTCGTGACGATGGATCGTCGGACAGGCCCGACCTCCCGTGATTGAGTAGCCCTCACGATTGGCGAGGGCCGGTCACCCCCCAAGGGGGTCATCCGCCCTCAGGCGGGAAAGCTCACCAACCGGCCGTGATGTGCGGGTCCCCATCCCCACCCGGCACCAGACGTGCCGCCCACGGACGATCCGGGCCGGTGTCGCGGTGCTTGACCCCGAGGAACAGGACCTCCACCGGCTGCCCGGTGTCCAACGGTGGGAGCACCCTCACCACCCGTCTGACCCGGAACCCGGCACGGCCGATCCGGCGGGTGATCTCCTCCGCTACACGCCGCTCAAGCCCGTGGTCGGCGGCCGACACGTCATGCCGCCTGCTTGCCCTTGTCCGGCGCGAACAGCGCCACCTTCGCCACCGGGGCGGGCTGCTCGATGAACGTGAACTCCTCGCCCTCATAACGCTGAAGCAGCCAGGCCGGGTAGCTGATGGAGTGGATGCCCGTGTGCTGGCCACGATGATGAACAGCGCACAAAACCAGCATGTTGGATTCGGAGTCCACCCACTCAGCGAGCTTCTTGCGGTCCGTCAGCGCCGGCCAGTCCTTCGTGACCTTCGACAGATCCAGCCCGTTCTGCGAAGCCCACTCGAAGTGAGCATGGTGGGTCTCCATCGCCCCACCCTGGGAGTGGCGAACTGCGCATATCCAACACGGAGCGTCGAGTTCGTAGACCAGGTGGTGATGGGTCTTGCGGTAGACCGTCGACGCCGACCGTGGCTCGTGTGGCGGGTAGGCGACCAGCTCATCGAGGGTGCGGTGCAGGACGCTCATCACGCCACCGTGTCCAGTGCCGCCTCGGCGTTCTCGGCCAGCAGCCGCTCCATCACCTTGTACGGCAACCACGTCCCGTGCGGGAACCCCCGCCCCCAACTGTTGAGCATCCGGAACGCCTGGCGCCGATCATTCTCCGGGGATGAGAGGACCACCCGCATCTGATCGACCGTGGTTGCCCATCGGGTCGTGGCGATCTTGAACTTCGGGTCCGGGGTGAGCTGGTCGCGCTTGACGTAGTCGCCGTCGACCGCCTGGGCACTCCGGCTCCACGGGACGTGGCCGAGAGATCTCAGGACGGCCATCCCCGCGTTGACGGTCGTCCCGTTGTCATCGCCGGGGTTGGTGTCGGGGAACGGGTCGATGAGCTTCGCCTGATCCCACAACCACCGGGCATCGAACTTCCGGCCCGTCAGTAACGTCCGGTAGCGGCTTGAGCCGAACCCGACGCACGCGCCCTCGGCGCCCTGGTTGTAAAAGTCCCACCAGGCGGCAGCGTCCTTGATCTGGTCGGGCTTCAGGCAGGTGCAATGCCCACCCCGAACCGTCCCCGTGATGCCGTTGGGGGCAAGCCACCACTGACCGTCGGAGTCCTGGACCGGACTGTCGAAGTCGGTGTACCAGTTGATGCCGATGGTGATTGGGGTCGGCGGGGCTGGGATCGTGGCGAGAGTGAGCGGGTACTTGGCGACGTGGTCGAAGTTGGGCGGCTCTACACGCCCGAGTGCCCCAACGCTCATGCTGCGGGCGGGGTAGCAGGGGCAGGCTCAGGCGCGGCGGGCGGCTCCGGCGGGGCCTTCGGGTGGACGCTGACCTCGAACTCGGGGAGCGCCACCTTCGGCGCCTCGGCGAGCTTGTCCACCGCCTGCTGAAGGTCCACGAGGGCCTGGTGAACCTCAGGGCCCACGGGGGTGGGGATCGCACTGGTCAGCCCGGTCACGACGGGAAGGGCTTCCCGGATGGCCTGCCCGATCTGGGCGAGCGCGTGGTACTGGGAGCGGCCCTTCAGGAGGTGTGCCTCGGCGAACGTCAGACCGACAGCGATGATGCCGGCGTTGGCGATGAGGACCGCCGAGATGCTGTCAGGGATGCTCAGGGTGAGCGCGGCGGCGATCTGCACCAGTGCCTGGATGACCGCGATGACCTGCAGCTTGGTGATGGGGTGGGTGGGCGCGCTCGCGCGCGCGGGCTGCTTGCTCGTGCTCATGGGGCCTCCTTACGAGGGGATGATTGGGCGAGCCGGTCAAGGCGCGCGGCGAGGTCTGCTATCCCGCCGGCCGTCGTCACGTCAAGGCGGTCGAGGGCGGTGTCTATCCCGAGCGCCATGTGCTGCGTTTGCGCGTCGGTGGCTTTGGCTTGGACGCGCTGGCCGACCATGATGATGCTCAGCAGGACGAGCTGGAGGAACGTCTGGGCGATCCACGCGATGAGGGCTGCCCGGCCGCCTTTGATGGCATCGGGGAGACTGACCAGAGCGAGGGCGGCGAACACGATCGCGCAGACCATGGTGCCCACGGCACGGGTGATCTGGACGCCGGCCCGGTCAAGCAGGCTGTCGCCGTGGTGGTCTGCGACCTTGGGGGCGTGCCGGGTGAAGTGGCCGTGCTTGGTGGGCTCGGTCACCGGGCGCCCCGTGCGTGCAGGCGCTTGATCTCCCGGTTGACCGCTGCCCCGCGGGCAAGGTGCGCCCGGCAGTGGCCACGGTGCGGGTGGGTGTGGCAGCCGAAGCGGCGGATGTAGCCCCGGAGCGCTGAGCGCTCCCGGTACAGGACGTGGAGGTGACGCTCATCGCGCCGGCGCAGGTAGCCGCGGGAGTGACGACGGTGGACCGGCGTGGAAGCAACGAAGCGGGCATAGCCTGCGGTGCTGCCCTGCCAGGTACTCAGGTCCACGCTTGAGACCCCGTTGTAGCCCCGGTCGGTGAACTGGTGGACGGCCACCCCGTTGTAGTTCGCGTGGTCGACGATGTTGGGGTAGCCGCTGATCCACGCGCTGACCCCTGCCGGCCACCAGCGCCCTAGCTGGGGTATCCAGTACCAGAGGCCCGTGTAGATCGCCACACGGCCACAGGAGCGGCGGACGATGTTGACCATGATCTGCGCCCCGCCCTGGGATGCCTGGCCAGCCTCGATGTCGAGTACGGGGGGCAGGGTGTTCCGGCCAGTGCAGACGCCGTTCGCTCTTAGTCGTCCGACGAACAGGTAAGCCTCGGACGCGGAGTAGTTGCGCACGAAGTCGTAGCCGCCGACAGGGATGCGCGCTGCTCGCGCGGAGCGCACCATCGGGGCAAACGTCTGATCGGTGAAGCCGGTGCCCTCGTTGACCTTCAGCCACATGCCCTTGATGCCGAATCGGGCGAGCGGGCGCATGTCATAGATCGGGTCGTTGTTTGAGAGGTCAACGATCTGGATGCCTCGACGTGCCCCGAGGGGCGTGCCGGGGTGTGGTGCCCGTGCGGCGGCGAGGATGCCTGCCGGGGCGCAGGCGCCCGAGGAGGCGTGGCCGACCGGCACAGCACATGCCGGCACCGACAGGTGGGTGGCGTGGTGGGTGGTGCCGCAGCCAGCGAGCGGCAGCACGACGAGCACCATGAAGGTGACGAGACGACGCATGTGGCCCTCCTCGGGCTAGGGGTAGATCAGGGTGCTACGGCTGGGTGATCCGAGATCACTGGGTGCAGAACCCCGCCGCGACACCCCGTGGGGTGCAGTGGTCGGGTCCGGGTGGACCTTGTGGACCTTGTGGGCCGGGTGGTCCCGTAGGGCCGACGGGCCCAGCAGGGCCAGCGGGGCCAGGTGGGCCGGTAGGGCCGGGCTCACCCTTCACACCGGGGGTCCCGTCCTTGCCGTTGGTCCCGTCAGTCCCGCCGGTGCCCATGGGGCCGACAGGGCCTATCGGCCCCAACGGTCCAGACGGTCCAGGCGGTCCCCGTGGGCCGCGCGGCCCCACAACCCCACTGATTCCGGCAGGGCCGAGGGCGCCCGGCAGGCCGTTGCGGCCAGGAGCACCGGGTATCGACGCCTGACCTCTCAGGTACTTGATGATCCGGGCGGTCCGTCGGACCGCCTTGGCCGCGGCCACCTTCGCCTTGGCCGCGGCCACCTTCGCCTTGGCCGCGGCCACCTTCGCCGCCTGCACCCTCGCGGCCTCAGCCTCAATCCGGATGGTGTTCGCCGCCGTCTGAGCCAAGGCCGCCGTGATCTGCGCATGCTGAGCCCTCGTGGCGACCTGGATGACCCTCCCACGGGTGTCGTGCCCCTGCACCACCAGGAACGCCACGATCACCGTCAGGACCAACGTCCAGACCTTCGCGGCCGCCTTCAACGACTCCACCGACCTCAGAGCGTGGGTGATGTGCTGATTCATGCCGGCCGCCCCGTCTGACGTGCCCTGAGAGCGGCAATTGCCCGCTCGCCGAACAGGACGGCGAACAAGCGGGGGATCGTGACGACCCGCAGCCCAAGCCCGAGGGTGTAGACCGTGTCCCCGATGAGCACGACGAGAAGCAGCATGTAGGAGAACGCGATCTGCCACACATGGTTGAACAGCAGCGCACGGCCAAGGTGCAGCGGGTTTCGCCGCCGGTACTCCACGACAATCGGCAACGTCCGCAGGATCAGGTGGGCGGCAACGAGAATCGTGGTCACCCGGATGATGTCTGGGTAGGACAACATCAGTGGTGGCCCTGCCCGGTCACGAAAAACACGATTGCTGACACGATCCCCGCCCCAACCAGACCGCCGAGAGCGGACCACGTACCAACACGGGTCTTGATCGTCGCCTGCTCAATCTGAATCTCAGTGAGACGCTGCTGCAAATGGTCGATAGCAGTCCCGAGAGCCGCGACGGTCGCGCCCAACGCCGTGATCTGCGCCTCAGTGTTGCCCTGCCAGCGCTCTATCCCCTCGTCGCGCTGGTCCTCCCGGGCACGGTAGGAGCGCTCCTGACGCAGGTCACGGGCGTCCTCACGGCCCCGGTAGATGCGCTCCTGGCGGTCACGGTCACGGTCATCATCAGCCATCTCGCCCCTAGCCATCAGGCCGCCACACCAGCATCATTGAGGCCGACGATCCGGCCAAGGTCCAGCAGCACGTCCCGGGCGACGTTCAGCCGGTCAGGTGGGAACTGGTTGCGCTCCCCGTACTTGGCGAGGTCATCCTGGGACGCCCACGGGTTGCGCTTCAGATAGGTGTACAGTCGCCCGGCGTCATCCAACGCCTGCTGACGTGCCTTGTCGTCAGGAAGGGCCTGCAGCGATGGGGTTTGGGCGATCGTGGTGTCGGCCGCGTAAAGCATCGGGCGCCTCCAAGAGTCGGGTGCGGCAGGGGTGGGTTAGATGCGCAGGAGGAGTTCGAGCTTGTAGTCGCACTGCGTGGTGCCACCCGCCGTGTTGGCGGTAGCCCGGGAGTTGGTTCCGTCTCGGCCGACGAACCCCGTCACGTCATACCGTCCGGCGGCGGTGAAAGTCAGGCCCGTTGAGATGTTGTTGATGTAGATCGTCTGGGCTGTGCCAGCCGCGATGATGCTTTCCACGACAAATGTGGCCCGGATAACTGTGGCCATGTTGGCGGGCAAAGACACACGGGTGTACGTGTCTGTACTTAGGGATGGGATTGCTGCCCCGGCCCCGTTGTTTGATGCGTGGGAGCCGGGCACGATGGCGAACTGAGACTGGTAGTTGCGTGACTCATCGATCGACTCCCGGGCGATCCGGGTGAGCGTCTCCTTCGCCGACCGGACCCGCTGGCGAAACCCGACCGCGGGCGGGCTGATGCCGTCCGGGTAGAACGTCCACTGCACCGACACGGCTGGGGTTGGTGTGAGGTCGTTCAGGGCGATCCGGGGGAACCGGCGACGGACGCCGTCACCGGGAAGGCACTGCCACTCCGCGAGCTTTCCGCCGACGGGAAACACGGCAGGCTGGGAAGGATCATGCGGGTCGAACATCTGCACGATCTCACGGCGGGCCTCCGGGCGGCCATCCACACTGATCAACGGGCCTTGCCTGAGTGCCAGCAAGGCCTGCGCCCGCTGGCGCAGCTGGGCGGGGACCTGAATGTCACCGGGCGAGTCGTACTGCGTCCACGGGACAAGGTGCTTGCCGTACTCGCCGAGGTTGAACGCCTCCGCGAAAAGCTGCCCGGAACCCGAGGGGTCCGCCAGTCCCTGCGCGTCCACGATGATGCTGTCGGCTACCTGGTCGGCGGCGATGGTCACCTGCGGAGCGATGGTGTTGTCGTGGTCAAGGATGACATCGGTGTCCTTGCCCACCCTGACTCTCGGGCATAGCCGTCCGGGGAACTCCCCGGACTCCAAGCTCATCGGCTCCAGTGTTGCCTGGTAGCCGTAGGAGTCCTGGAGGTTCTTGAGCTGCTGGTAGTAGCTGTCGTTTCTGATCTGCTGCTCAAAGATGCCCTGTGGGCTGAGCATGTTGGAGGGGACGACGTTGAAGACGCCCGGCTGGTCGGAGCGTTCCCAGGAGAAAGTGAGCCCTGCGGTGGTGCCGTCCTGGTAACACTCAATGATGATCGGGTACCACCCGGAGACCTGGCCAAGCCACTGGCGAAAATAACCGGAGGTGTTAGTCCCACCGTTGTAGGACCAATTGTCAATGACCTGCTCGATCGGGAAGCGTGTTTTGCCGATCCAGACGCGGATCGCCACGGTCGCGATTGTTTGGACCCGGTAGTCGTAGTTGGAGAGGTCAAGGTAGATCGAGCCGGTCCACCGGGCGGAGAAGTAGTTCGGCCCTCCCCCGGCGGGCTGCCATGTCGGAGGGTTCTGGTTGGGGAAGTTGACTGTCGGGTCGACCCGGCGGGCGTACAGGCCAACCCCGCTCGTGCTGACTGACCTGAGCGGGTTGAGGACCCTCTGGAGCCGGTACTGGTCGCTGGCGAGGTCGACGTCGTTGAAGTACGCGCCGTCGAGACCGCCGGGGGTTGGGGAGCCCGGCAGCCGGTAGTCCCCATGGTCGGTCTGGGAGCGCATGAGAAACGGCTGTGCCTGGCGGATCACGAAGTGGTCGACGTCGATGTACTGGCCTGGCGAGGTGCCTACCGGGATGTAGAAGATGATGGGTTGGGCGGTCGTGCTGAGTGCCATGGGGAGCACCCCGAGGAGGTGCCCGTCGTAGTAGAAGTAGACCCATCGGCCGCGCCCCTCGATCGCCATCGAGTGCTGCCCGGCCGTGATGTTGGTGCCAGCCAGCGGGGTTTGTATCGCCCCGGCGATCAGGCGTGGGGTGTTGTCCCCGTAGACGGCCTGACCGGATGGGGTGAGTTCCATCGTCATGTAGTTGCCGTTGTCACCGCCGGCACCGAACGCAACCGCGTCACGGGGGCCCATCGTGGCGGGGAATATGACCGAGCACTCGATCCGCCACCGGCCCGAGGAGTCAGACGAGCTCAGCCCGGCCGGGAAGATGGTGTTGGTTTGTAACTTCGCCGCGGTTGCGGTGGTCCCGCCCCCGATCAGCCGCACATTCGACGGGACCGGCGAATCCGAGGCCAGCGAGTAAAACCAGGCGCCGTTGTTCTGGTTGGTTCCCCCGTTGAACCGTGGGGTCTGGTCGAAACCGTCGACCACTATCGGCCGCCACAGCTTGGTGTACTCCTCCCACACATCCCGCGGGGCGTTGCACCAGAACCCGGTGGTCGTTTCGCGCTGCCCGTTGAGCAGCCACCACGGGTCAAACCCGTTGAGGGTGATTGTCTGCTCGTTCTCGACCGGGCTGACCGGGACACCGACGTAGAGCAGGTCGCCGGGGCCTTTGCCGGATGCGCGGGTGATCTCGATGTACTCATCGCCCGGCCGGTAGCGCGGATTGGTGAGGCACAAGAATCGGTCGCGGTGGTTCCCATCAGAGCCCGAGGCGTTGGGCAAGGTGACCTGGAAAGCACCTTCTTGGGACGTGCGCCGCTCGTACTGCCCGGACGTGAAACCGGACCGGCCGTTGATGCCCTCCCACGAAGGGACGAGAAGGGTGCCGAGCACCTGGACGGTGCCCGGACCGTTGCCCGGTTGGATCAGCCGGAGACGTATCTTCGCGGGCTGGATCTCAACTTTGCCACGCCGGTTCTGCTTGGACTGGCCGGGCATTCAGCGGCCCTGAAGGTGCGGAATCGCGCGACTGTCGAGCAGGCTGGAGGCGCCGAGGTCACGCGCACCGTCGAACGTGAGGCTGGCCGCCTGGCGACGTTCGGTCGGAACGCAGACGACACGGTCGATGTAAAGGGCCCCGGTTCCGACAGTGCGCGCACCAGTGTTTATGAAGATGCCTTCGTTCACGACGGCGTGGACGGTCTGCCCCATGTAGAACCAGGCGTAAGCGGCGTTCCCCACAACGGTCGCCCCCACGCCGCCGGTGTTGTTAAACCCGCCGCTGACGGCGTAGGTTGTGCCAGCGTCAGCGCGCATTCGGGCCCAGAAGCCGTATGTGCCGAGCGGACCATCGGTCGCGGCGCCCGTGGTCACCACGACGCCCCCGTTGGCAACCGCGACCTTGGCGACCTGCGGGTTGGTCGACCCGGAGTCGACGACCGCGACACTTCCGTTGAGGTACATGCTGGCCACGAGCACACTGCCAGGGCCCGGCTTGTTGAACCCAAGCCGCATCGACGCGTACCCGTACAGGCCGGACGCCTGCACCTCGTTGTAGCGGGCGGCAACACCGTAGGACTCCCGGTTGGCACCGCCGTACGCCTCGTTGCCGTTGTGGGCGCTGACGTGCGCGGCAGACAGAATCGAGACGATCGCCGCCCCGAGGACCCCCGGTCCCGCGACGGTCGGCTGCACGTAAAACCACGGTTCGGTCATCGCGGCAAAGGTGCCAACGTTCGGGCTCTCCCCCGGCGCCGTGAGGGCATCATCTGAGGGGCCGATGGCCGGCCCACCGCCACCCGTCCCGACATACATGCTCGCCAGGTAGTTGGGGGTGAACATGAGGCGGCAACCGTTGGGGCTGCTCGGGTTGATGTAAGCCTCGAACCTCGGGGCGGACCATCCGCGCTGCAAAGTGACGTAGGTGTCGATCCGGTACTGCGGGACGGCCGAAGACTCAAGCGTCGAGAAGCGCAGCACCGCCCGCTCCGGCGTGTACTCCATCACCGTCGCGAGCGCCCCATTGTTGCCTGGGATCGCGTAGGTGTGCTGGGTGTAGGCGTCGGCTGACAGCGAGTCCCAGACCGTCACCCGGCCCTGCTCGCCCCACCCACCGCCGACCTGCGCCACGTCGACCGCAAGGACCCCCGCCGACACGAACCTGACCCGGCAGTGACCGTTCTGGAGAAGCGGGGCGTCGCTGGCGGTGAGCGGCTGGTCGGGACCGTAGATCTCTTCGTAGCCGTAGACGGCCTGGTTGTCGTCAGGCTGGTAGCTGGCCGAGTTGCCCCTGGTGGCGGTCCACCCCGCACCGGGGCTGTCACCGTCGAAGTAGACGGGGGTCGCCGCACCGGGCGAGACGATCACGTCGTCGACGTTGAACGTGGCGGCCACGCCCGGCGTGTAGATGTAGAGGCATGAGTTGGCAGACCAGGCAGTCGGGGTCCATGTGACAGTGAAGCGCTGCCAGGAGGTCGAGAGGACGCAATTCTGTGCCGCCATCCCGTTGCCGAGCAGGTTGTCTTCCATCGCGATGATCACGGTGGGGGCACCGCTTGCGGCTTTCATCCAGACCGCCATCGTGTAGGGCTGGCCGGGGAGAAACCCCGGCGAAATAGACCCGGGCGTCATCGCGTAGGCCACGCCCTGGTTGCCGGCGGACCCGGTGACCACCTTCATGCTGGCGCTACTACTGTGGGAGGTCGTCAGGTCGCTGGTGGCCACTGCTGAGCCGTTGCTGATTGGGCCGGTGGCCACAGACCCATAGCCGGTGATGCCAGTCTCAAGGTTCGGGTTGCCGACCAGGTTGACGAGCCCGTACGGCCCGCTCGAAGACGACACGTTCGGCTGCCCGTTCCACACGTACCCGGGGAACGACCCGTCGAAGTAGGGGATCGTCGTCTGCGGGTTCGGCACGCCAGTCACGTCGACGACGTGGAACTGGTCGATAAACACGTCGGCCGCAACCTGGCTGCTGGTTCTGATCCCGGCGTAGACGGTCGTCTCATCCTGAGATGGCGTCCAAAGGGCGTAGATCGTCTGTGGGGTCGATCCGCTCGGCGCGACCCCGATGGCCGTCGCGTCGTTCGCGCTGGCCGCCCCAAGGAACACCTGCATGGCAGGGGTCGTAGGGCCGTTGTTGCTCATCACGCACCGCACCATGTAGGTCCGTCCGGCGTTAAAAGCGCCCTGCGACGGGAGCGGCAACACACCGCAGTCCATCCCTTCGTAGGCGGCAGAGCCGGGGGTTTGGAGTCTCCCCATGAACGAGCCGACCTGCCCTCGGGCGCTAGCGGCGGCAACTTCCGTGATCGAAGTTGCAGGATTCGTCCAGTAAGCCGAAGTCCGGCCCCAGCCCGTTGGCGCAGACCCCGCTGTCCCCGGAGACTCAAAACTCGGGTTAGGCACAAGGTTCGTGTAAATCGTGCCGAGCGTCCCGCTGGCCGGTGGCCACGCGGTGTTACCCTGCCGGTCGAGGATCACCACGTCACCCTTGCGCTGATCGACCTCGGCCTGCTCAAAGCTCACAACGGACGCGTGGGAGAGCCCTTGCGCGACCGACCCGGCCCCGTCGATGCCCACCCGGGGGTTGAGAAACACCGGGGTGCGGTAGGGGCCCAACGGGTCCCTGACCCCGACCGGCAGGAACGTCAACTGCAGCACCGGGAGCCCCGAGAAGTCGGTGCCGAAGATGACGCCGCGGTAGTCGCGCTCCACCGTTGACAGGCGCAGGTCCCAATGCTCCACCCGTCTCGCGTCACGATGGGTGCGCTGCGAGCCCCGCTTGAACGCGCTGTCAAGCTCCAACTGGAAACTGCCGGTCTGCACACCCCCCTGATCGGCGACATAGCTGATCTGGCCGCCACCAATGCTGATCCACCCGTTGAGCTCGGGGTCTTGGGTGTAGGCGAAGTACAGGCCGTTCTCGCGCAGCTCGGCGTTCTCGGCCATTGAGCGCATCTGGCGGCGCATCCTTGCCCCCGCCGCAAACGGGCCACCAGGGTCCGCGGTCAGGCCGTGCAGTGGGAAGACGAACGTGAACTGTCGGGGGCGCCGGCGGGCGACCGCTACCCCACCGTCATCGGCCGAGAGGATGTCCCCCACGGTTTCCTGGAGGTTGTCGGGAAGGTGGGCGAGCAGAAGCCGGCCGAGCCGGACATCACGAACCACTGGCATCCCTACGCGCCGAGGCCGATACCGGCCAGGTCAGTCTCGATCTGCCCTGACCCCGGTGAGGCGAACGACAGTGTCCCGCCGGCATCCTTCAGGTGCTGCGTGTTAGACGCGACCTCGCTGGTTGCGTCGACGCCGGCCTGGGCGATCTCGTTGGCCTTGTTCTGCCCGTCGATGAGGTCCTGCAACGCCTTCACCGGATCACGAGCATCCATCGCTTGGCGTGCTTGGATCGCCCGAAGCTCGTTCTGGAGGTCCGGGACAATCGTCTGGCGGATGAAGTCCGCCCGGGACTGCCCGCCCGTGTTGAACGGGTCGTTGATCTTCATCCCCGCCAACCGGGACTGGTCAAGCGAGGTGCGCCCCGACGCCGCGGTCTCAGCGGCTGCCTGCTGATCGGTCGCGGCCTGCTTGAGCAGGTCCGCAGCATCAGACATCTTGTTGACGATGGCGGTCCACGCCGCCTGCACCGCCTCGGTCGCGGCCATCCCCCCGGCCACATCATGCGTGGCCACGGCGGCACGCTGCTGGGCCTCGAGCGCGGTGAGTTGGGCCTCCATCGCCGGGAGAACCTGCCGCTGGATCAGTGCGGCCTGAGCCTGGGATGCACCCGGCGTCCCGGCGGTCCCGAGACTGCGTTGCATCGCGGTCAGGTAATCCCCCGACCCCGTGGCCATCGTCACCGCGTGGGTCGCCCGGTCGAAACCCTCCTGCGCCTTGACCTTGATGATGTCGCGGATCAGCTCGATGCCGTGGGTGACCGTCTCAGCTGAATGGGTGGCCACGTCCGCGTTTGATATTTCGCATGCCCCTGCGTGTTTGTTTGGGAGGCGCTAGGCGGCACGGTTGCTCCTGCCGATGTTGTGGTGGGCGCATGCTGCGCGGAGGAGGTCATCATCGTGGTGAGTCCCCCCCTGGGAGCGGGGGGTGATGTGGTCGACGTGGTTGGCGGGTTGGCCGCAGGTCCCGCCTTGGCCGTTGGGGAATTGGCAGGCCCAGTTGTCGCGTTCAAGGATGGTGAGGCGTTTGGCTTTCCACCCGGGGGTGCTGTTGAGGGGGGTTTGTTTGTGGGTGGGGCAGCGGGATTGGGGGGAGGGCTGGCCGCAGATGACGCATGCGCGTTGCATGAGTTCAGGGGAGCTGTCGTGCCTGGTTGAGTAGGCGTTGGCCTTTGGCGTGGAGGCGGGCGGCTGCCTCGGGGGTGGTGGGGGCTGGTTCGCCTGCCTTGCGGGCTGCGAGGGCTCGTGGGGTTGGGGTGCCGTCGGGTCGGGTGAGTGGGCCGATGGCGTTGGGTGAGTAGTGGCGTGAGAGGGTGGCGCCGCGGTGTTGGAGGTCTGCTTTGACCTGGTCTTGGTGGTTGGCGCCGATGACGGTGTCGGGTGTGGCTGGACGGATGGCTGGGGTGTCGAGGGCGGGACGCATGATCAGGCGGTGATGGAGTCGCTCAGGCCGAAGCGGCCTTCGTCTGACCACACGGTGTTGCCATCCTCGTCGCGCTCCGCGAGGACCGGCACGAGCCATGCCGGCGGGTTGTCGAGGTCGAAGATGACCAGTGTGTTGTCGATGGCCGACCAGCTCTCGTTGGGTACACCGTTGGTCTTGGTGGCCATGATCTCTTGCAGTCGTGCGTGGGTGAGCATGTCTTTGAGTCCTCCCCTCAGCCGGCTGCCATGAGGTCGCGTATGCGGGCTGCTCGTGCTACGTCCAGGGTGGATGGCGTGTGAGCAAGGGCCACGAGTGCCTTGGCCAGGCGTTCGACGGTTGCCTCCTCGGCACGCCGCCACGCCTCATCCCATACCGTGCGGGCGTCACGGTGGAGCTGGTCGGTCACAAGGTCACCAGCTTCCATGAGGTCGCGCAGGCAGCAGTGCAGGAGTTCGTGGACGATGTCGCCCTCGTAGAGCGCCGTGTGATCATCGGCCTGATCGAGGATGTCCTTCTCAATCGAGTCGGGCAGCTCGCCTTTGCCAATGGCGGCAGGGTGGACGGTGATGGTGGCCTGGTCGTAGTAGACGGAGCGATGGACCTTCATCACGCATGCGCGCCCGTCGACTTCGGGTTCGGCGATCTTCACGACGATGGTCCAGTGGTCCAGGCCGAGGCGGTTCTGCCAGAGCGCGACGAGGTCACGTAGCCCCTGCTCGGTCATGGTTTCCCGCGCAACGGGCTAGAGCGCCGGTCCGGTCGGTCCGCCACGGCCGAAGTGCCCGCCAATGCCTATCAGCAGGACAAGCAGGGCCGCGATGAGGCAGACGATGTAGGGCAGGCCCAGGGCGCCCGCTACGGCGTAGACGATGGCGGCGACGATGAGGATGATGAGTAGGTGCAGGAGCATGGTGGTCTCCTATGCGGCTTGGGTGCGGGTTTCCCACGGTTGGCGTGGTGCCGTTGGTGCCGGCAACGGGTGACACGGCTCCACCCGGTAAAGCGGTGCGGGGTCTGTCATACCGGCTGTGTGCGCGTGGCACTCGGGGCCCGGGTTGTGCCGTTCGAGCAGGGTGATGCAGTCGGGGTGGGTGCAGCGACGTCCATCCCCGGTGGGGGTCGGGGCTGCTTGGAGGGTGGCGTGTGTGGCCGTGGGCGATACCGGCCGGATGGTGATTGCCATGATGGAGAAAGAGTGCTACGCGGCTTCTGCGCCCCACGGCTGACGTTTCGGCGGCAACGCGGCGAGCTTTCCGTCAGCGGTGAAGCCCCTCAGGCGGACCTGCTCACGATGGGCCCGACACACCGGGCAGACACAGCCGTTCTGATAAGTCTTGCAGCGGTGGGGCTGGTTGAGGTCGCCAAGCCCGAGGTGCCAGCCGAGGATTCGGGAGGCGAGGTCAATGTTGCCCACTTGCGGAACCTCCCGGGACGGCGCTTCAGGGGAGCGGGCAGGGGCTTAGGACGCGCTGTCCCAGATGATAGCGCCCGACGAGACGGAACTCATGCCGCCCTCCCGAGCATCCGGTGCAGCCAGGACTTCGACATCCCGGTCAGCATCTCTATCTGCCGCACCGACATCCCCTGCTCGGCAAGCGTGCGAGCCCGGCGCTCCACATCACCATCAGGCGCTTCCACGGTCAACGCCAGCCCGAACTCCAGGGACACCCCGTTGGCGAGCCTGATCCGCCGGACCCGTGTCGGGGTGCAACGCATCGCCGTCGCCACCTCCCCCACCCCAAACCCACGACCCGTGGAAATCACCCGGGCCGCAAACTGCTTCTCAGACTCCCCGCTCGTAGGGGTCACCTTCGCCCGGCGGATAATCCCCCTCAACGCCCGCCCAGCATCCTCGATGATCCTTTGGCGTGCATCGTCAGTGACCGCCCGTTCGTAACGTTCCCGCCACTCGATGTGCGGCGGACGGGACTCACCGGGCGGGAACACGTTCACGGACTCGCCCCCACCGTGCCCTGAGCTGTTCCACGACTGGGTGGAGCCGTGGGAGGTCAGCTCGAGCTCGGCGAGCACCTGCCGCATCGCCAGGTCAAGGTTGCCATGAGCCGGTTTGGTCACAGCGACTTGCCCTCAAGGTCAGCCCGCGCCAGTGCGCAGGCCCCGCCAAACGTGTTACCCGAGTGCCCCCCGTTCATACCGGGCATCAGGTTGCCTTGGCGTTTGTGGTCGTACCCGTAGACCTCCGAGTTGAGTGCCCACCACCATCCAAGCCACCGGATTGCGCGATCCGTGGGCGCCTCCGTCATCGCCCGGAACATCCCCCGCCATCGCTTCTCGTCCGCCCAGAAGACGGTGACCTCCTCCTCCTCCGGTGCCTTCGCGTGCTCCCGTGCCGTCCGAGCGAACAGGGCGCCATCCTTGACGGCCGCCATCTCGTAGCCCTCGGAATCAATGCGAAAGTCGGGGCGCTCCGCCCGGAAGCGATCTATCCGGGCTTTGAACGCAGGGGGCAACGCCTCATAATCCGCGTCCATCCGAGCCCTGTGCCTAGCGAAGTCCGCACGCTTCTGCCGGTCGTAGCCGGCGAGCCACTCGACGCGCCTAGCGAAGCGCTCCCATGGCGTCTCCCATTCCACGACCTCACCGTTCAGCGCCCAACCGTGACGTTGATCACCGACATGGGCACCCCCGTACATCCGTACCGTGTCGCCCACCTTGACCTCCGGGCCCACCACAGACGTGCAGGTGCCCCTATCCCAGCAAATCGTCGTCGCGCCACCACTACGCTCGGCCGTCTCGATCACCACGTCCTCGTACTGATCGGCAGCGATCATCTCCTCCACTGTGCGCGGGTCCTGCTCGGCCTTCAGACGCGCGAACTCGTCCACGTCACCAGCCCGATCTAGTTTACGGGCGCTCATGCCGCCTCCCTTTGGTTGGTGGTCCGCCTCAAAGCCCTCGCCAGCCCCACATGCCCGACCGCGTGGGCCTGCACCGACAACGGCAGGTAGGGCAGCAGGTCCAGCCGGCCCTCGTCGTAGGCCCGGTGGTCGCGTGGGCAGAGGGCCACGACGCAGGACGGGTCGTCACAGCCCCCCTGCGCGCGTGGGATGACGTGGGCCGGTTGGCATGGGCCTCTACCGCAGACAAGGCAGGGCTGGTCCTTGACCGTCGCGCGTTGGGCGGGGCTCGCGGGGGACACCGGACGGCGACGTGGGCGGGCGCGGGTTGCCCGGAGCGGGGTCGTGCGGGTGAGCGGGGTGCGTTTCACAGGCGTCGCCGCTCATATGCGCTGAGTAAATCGCCATACCTGATCCGCCACGTGGGCTCAATCCCCTCACGCCCAACCTGCTCCACGAGTACATCACGCTCCTCGATGGCCAGGATTCGCACCGCGGCAGGCCGGTGTGCCCGCGAGTGCCAAATCTGCCGTGGGCGCACAGCGACCCCCTGGCCACAGGTCGGGCACAAACACTTGTGCGCCACCGAGCTCACCGGGCTTCCACCGTCCACTCCTGAACGAGTGCGATCGCCGAGTTGTGCTCCGCGATACCCGCATCATGGATCGCCCTGGCCAGGTCCATGACCCTGGCGGCCTCCTCGTAGGCCTCCATGCCGTCACGTTGAGCGGCGAAGCCGTCCTGGCGTGCCCTGGCCCCGCTGGCGATCAACCTGACCCCGAGGTGCCAGATGATGACCAGCCAGAGGCCCTGCGCCATCCAGGCCAGCCGAACAGAACTCATCGGCCGTCCTCGGGGCAACGCATCCCGAAACCGAAGTGGCGCTCATGCTCGCGCCACGGCCACCACTTTCCGGCCTCCCGGAATCCCCACTCGCGGCGCTTCGGGCCCATAAGTACGAGCGTCCAGCAGCCCCGTGGTCCCACGCGGGTCCGGTGGGTGTGCTCGGCATGGCGGAACCGAACGGAGCCGCGCTGCAACGTGTCACTCGGCCGCCCACCGGCATAGTCCACGTACCCTCCCGCGAGCACAGCTGTAACGAATGACGACGGATGATCGTGCTCGGCCCCGTCGTCCGCGTTTGGGAGGAACCGGTGCAGGAGGACCTTGCCCCACCGTGTCTTCACGAGGGTCCAGCGATGCATGATCGGGCACTCCGGTGGCCCAATGGTCTCGCGTCGCCACCCCGTCTTCACCGTCCAGGACAGCCAGGTCACGGCGCCTCACCCGCCGCCCTGAGTACCTGGGCATGGGCGTGATAGAGCCCCTTATCATCCTCGATGCAGGTCCCGAGCATCCCCCCGCTCGCCCTCTTGTGGCGGGCCACAGCCGCGTCCAGCCGGTTGAACGGGCGAATCCAACGGTCACGCTCAGCGGTCATTTCGCGCAGCCTTGCGTCGGCGGGATGCTGCTCGGCGTCCTCGTTGACCTTCACGCCGCCACCCCTAACCGTTGCCGCTCAAGCTCGATGATGTGCCGTCCGACGAGCTCACCGATCTGGACTTGAACTCCGTCGCCGAGAGCGGACAGGCGGGATCGCTCCACCCTGGCGGCGCTCCGATCATCCACTCGACGAACCAGGGGCTCAGGCGCAGATCGGCCGGAGACGGCCTCCCATCGACGGATTGCGCACTCGTACGGCCCCCACTCCACAGGAATGCCAGGTCGCTGAGCGTAGGAGCCGGGCTCCGGGGATTGACCGCCGTGCTCTGCCGCGACCCTTTCCCGTCGCCCTTCACCGGAGTCGGCAGGAGCCTGACCAGCGCCGGGAGGCTCGGTCGGATCGCAGCTCCCTCGCTCGGGCTCTGATTGTTCCCGTACTCCGTGGCCGTTGGCGTCGGCAGCAGCGCCGCGACCTCGGCTCCGAGCGACTCGCCATGTGTCCCGGCTTCCTGCGATGGCGTCCGTTCCATCTGGCGGTTCTCCCGCGCTGATGCTCGGGGTGTGGGTAGCAACGGCGAAAACCCGGTCACGGAGGTGCGGGGCGCCGACGGCCGCTGCTGGCATGCAATCCCAGACCGTGTCGTACCCGAGCGCGGCCAGGGTTGTGAGAACTTCTCCCCAGACGGCTCCGTCGTCGAGAGCAAGGATGTTCGCCACGTTCTCCACGAGGACGTAGCGGGGTCGTAGCTCGCCAATGGCTCGGGCCATCTCTCGCCACAGAACGGTCTCGGCATGGTCAAACCCGTTGCGAAGCCCAGAGGTGCTGGCGCCCTTGCAGGGGAACCCGCCGGCGATGACATCGACCCTTCGGGCAGTCCGAGCCCCAACTGCTCGCGCGTCGGCGTGGACCGGGATGCCGGGGAAGCGCAGGGCGAGGACTTCTCGCCTCCAGGGGTCGGACTCGCAGAGCCAGGCGTGCTCGAGGCCGGCGAGGTGCAAGCCGTAGGCAAGGAGCCCCGCACCGTCGAAGAGCCCGCCGACACTCAGCACCCCTCAGCCCCATCGAGATTTGTGACCGGTTTCCTACCGGCGACCCCCCGCTGGAGGGTCTGACTGACCCCCCGTGACCCTTTCCGGCCCCCCGGTAGACGCTGTTGCCGAGCGGTTGAAAGGCCCGGAAAGCCCGTGGTTACAGGGCGAAACGGTGAGCGGGGGACCCAGGAGTCGAACCTGACGTTGCGGTTTTGGAGACCGCCACGCCGTGCGTACGCTGCGTACGCTGGCGCCGACCCGGCTGCTCCGCCCGGGCGTACGCAGAAACCGCCGATTCCCCGCCCCGCCACGGGATTCCTTCGCACCCTTTCGCACCCCGCCCCCCGACAAACCCCCTGCACAGGGTGCGAATTCGGCGTTATTCGGGGCCCTCGGGCTGAGTGGAGACGGCGGGAATCGAACCCGCGTCCGCGGCTGCGTGTGAGTGGCTTCTACGAGCGTATCCGGCCCTCTGATCTCACCGTGCACTCGCCTGGCCGGCGGGGTTGTGAACAGCCAGCCTCCTGAAGTTTCCCCGGCTCGGCGGAGGCGGGCCTCACCGGGTGAGCCTGCATTCTGATTCCGGCGATCCCCACGGCAGGCAGGCGGGGGCCGAAACCTCACGCTTAGCTAGTGGCTAAGCAGCGAGGGCGTACTCGTGAGAGTCCGCACGTATGGTTTTCCGGGAGTTTTACGAGGCCACCCGGAACCTCGGCTCGCAACCACCCCCACGAGACCAACCGCGTCGAAGCCTGTCGTCCCCGAGGATGCACGCTTCAGTCTATCGGCAATGCCGGCCAGACCCCCCCGGCCGAGAGGCCTCAGTTGGCATCCTCGCGGGTCCCGGGCCTGGACGCAGACGCTGTCATCGGCGATGCGTCCAGTCCTCGGATGGCGTGTTAGCCCTTTGTAAGTAAGGGATTCTGCCCTTGACAGGATCGCCGAGACCTCGCATCCTTTGGGGCCATGCCTCCCTATGCCCGTCCCCGTCACTACGTGAGTCCGGCCCTGATCACGGCCACGAGGCCCTTCCTGCGCTACTCAGACCGGCGCGACGCTTACGTCCTGCGAGCCGTAGGTGGTCGCATGGGTCCGGTCTTGCGCCCCGATCG
>JAABUZ0100003493.1_pt1 | contig 23194 bp, 19 predicted proteins | sample 5562091 | NCBI WGS metagenome assembly JAABUZ01 (sample SAMN12813069, study PRJNA571459) | rock metagenome | isolation source: Antarctica rocks | place: Antarctica: Victoria Land, Linnaeus Terrace sud | collected 2015-12-21
CGTTGACGTCAGCGGAATCGATGGAGTGGGGGGCGCCGTCCGAGTCGAGGTACTGAAAGAGTTCGTAGCCGGGGAGGTCCTCGCAGCGCTTGATGATCTTTGCGAGGCGGCGATCCTGGAGGTTGATGGTGTGGTGGACGCGGCTCTTTCCCTGAAAGGTGAAGGTGATGGTGGATCCGTCGACGTCGACGTGCTTGTTGCGCATGGTGGTGAGGCCGTAAGACTTGTTTTCGCGGGCATACTCCACGTTGCCGACACGGATGAGGGTGGTCTCCATAAGGCGGACGATGGTGGCGAGGACCTTGTTGCGGGGCAGGCCGGGGAGGGCGAGGTCGTGCTCAACGCGCTCGCGGATGGATGGGAGGGTCTGGCCGAAGAGCGTCATGCGCTCGTACTTGGTCTCGTCGCGGATCTCACGCCAGCGGGGGTGGTAGCGGCTCTGCTTCCTCCCTTTGGCGTCCCGGCCTGTGGCCTGGAGGTGCCCGTTGGAATGTGCGGAGATCCAGACGTCGGTCCAGGCAGGAGGAATGACGAGCGACTTGATGCGTGCCAGGACCTCTTTGTCGTGCAGCGGCGCGCCATCGCCCCCCAGGTAACGGAAGCCGGTGCGCCAGGGGACACGCCGAATGCCGGGCCTATTATCGGAGACGTATCGCAGGCCGGCTGCTTTTGCGGATTGAAGAGGATCAAGAAGGGGCTCAGCGACTGGGGGCAACTTGCGGGATTGTCCTGCTGGTTTCGACGATGCTGGCATAGAGCTTGGGATGCTTGTAGCCGCAATCCCGTTCCATTGACCACTTGCGTGTGAGCACGCAAGCTGGCCCGTTTCTGTGTTGGCGTGGAGGTTTACATAAAAGATTGTGGGGCGCGAAAGATACCGGAACGACCGGCTATCCCTGCTCGGGGCTCCCACCTGCGTTCTGCTGGTCCTCCATGCGCCTTTGGGAGTCGAAGAAGGCCTGTGCTTTTTGCTGGACCGTCCCGGGGATCTCGTTGAGATCGTAGGCGATTTCAAGGATGCCAGGGATGTTTGGATCGAGGGCGGAGGTGTGACGATAAATATTTTGCCAATCGATACCGGTGGCGGCGGCGCCGGGCCAGAGATGCTCGTCGCGTCCGCCGTTGTTGTCGTGGAGATGGAACTCGGCGATGCGGGACTTGAGCAGATCAAACGCGGCGTCGATACCGGCGCCAGGATTTTGATAATCCGTAAGGTGGGCGTGGCCAATGTCGAGGCAGACGCCAACTGAATCGAAGCGGCCGACCTCGAGAATTTCGAGAAGGCGTTCGGGGCTGGTGACCTCGTTGGGGAGGTTCTCGAGAAGGATCCTGACGCCCAGGGGGCCGGCGAAGGCTTTGACATGCTCGATCGCGGAGAGGGAGTTTTCGAGTGAGCGCGAACTCCATGTGTCGCCCTTCATGCCGAGATGGAGGACGACGGAGCGGAAGGGGATCTGTTCGGCGGACTCGAGAGCTCGTTTCACCTCATCCATCGCCTCGATGCGGCGGGACTTCTCGCGATCGATGAGGTCCAGATTGGGAGCGACGTGGCGGCTCCACTGGGCATCAGCGTAGAGCGGTTGATGGAGCGTCGCGAGGGTCCCTGTATCGCGGAACCAGGCAGCGACATCGCGAATCGCGGAGCGATCGGTGTAGTCGAAGTGATGGCGCGCGGCAAAGATTTCAATGGCTTCGGCTCCGGCGCGGTGCATCGCGCCGAGGAGTTCGGTATGGAGGCGCTGCTGAAGAAAGACGTGAGTGGAGAGTCCGTACTGCATCTCCTCTAAAGTACCAGCGGTTTTCTGGCGTCGTGGCTGCAGTGGGTGGAGATTCACCAGATCTCCAGCTACAAACGGGCCGAAGTGTACCTTGCGCTCCCGGCGCAGACGGTCCCGATCTTGCTCCGCATGAGGGTGCATGGCGGGTCCGCCCAAGCTGCAAGCAACACGAGAGCAGAAGCAATGTACGCAAGCTTGAGCACGAGGGTAATGATCCTCCTTTTGGGCTTAGGGTCAATCACTACAGAGAACGTGTACGCTGTTGGCCAGAGGCTGGCCTCCGCTCTGGAAGCGATGCACCTATTGCGGCGCCTCTATGACGATGCAACGTAGATCAGGAGCAGAGATGAAGTTATTGCGTGGTAGCTCGGTGCTGATAGGGATGACATTGCTGGCCGCTGTGGCTTTGCCGCAGAGCCCAGAGGCCAACGCCCAAGCCGTGACAGAGATGCGGGCAAAGCTGGCGGATTGGCCGCAGCTCGCAAGGTATGGCGCTGAAGATGGGTATACTCCGCCACCCGCCGGAGGCGAGAAAAGGGTTGTTTTCTATGGCGATTCGATCACGGATGGGTGGGGGAGGCGGCCAAATACGGGGACGTTTTTCCCTGGAAAGCCGTATGTGAACCGCGGAATCAGCGGGCAAACCACGCCACAGATGCTGGTGCGGTTCGAGCAGGATGTGGTGAAGTTGCGGCCAGCTGTGGTGTTGATTCTGGCGGGAACGAATGATGTCGCGGGGAACACGGGGCCGGAGACGCCGGAGATGATCGAGGACAACTTCCGGGCGATGACGGCGATTGCGAAGGCGAACGGGATTAAGGTGGTGCTGGCCTCGATCACTCCGGTCTTCCGCTACCCGTGGAAGCCGGAGGTGGAGGCCGTGGGGGAGATCCGGGCGTTGAACGCGTGGATGAAAGAGTTCTGCGGAAAGGAAGGATTGGTGTACCTGGATTACTACACAGCGCTGAAGGATGAGCGGGGAGGGATGCGCGAGGGGACCTCGTTTGACGGCGTGCATCCGAATGCAGCGGGGTATGCGGTGATGACGCCACTGGCGGAGAAGGCGATTGCGGAGGCTCTGAGGAGATAGAAGGCCGAGGCCCTGCCCGAACCAGCCCGCCGAACCCCTGCGCGAACCAAGCGAGATTCGGCATTGTTTGAGGTGTATGTGGCCGATGGGGGATAATTGGCTTGCTCGAAGGCGTCGGGCTGTGAAGTTTTGCACCGACGGCGTTCTTTGAATTGCGGTGCGGATGTTTTGCCGTGCGCGGCATCTTCTCCCTTGAACAAATCTTCCCCAGGACTGGAACGAACGATGGAGCTTTGGAACGACTTTGAAGGAAAGACCGTTGATGGAAGATTTCAGCTTGTCCACCTGATCGGCCCGAAGGGGCGGAGCGCGTACTTCACGGCCAAGGATGAGACGGGCGCGCCGGCGGTAATACGTCTGATCGAATCGCTGAATGACGAGGAAGAGATCCTGGGCCGGTGGCGCAGGGTTACGGGATGGAAGCAGGAGCATCTGGTCGAGGTGCTGGCGTGTGGGCAGACGGTTCTCGATGGAACTCACCTGGTGTACGCGGTGATGGAGCCGACGGACATTGAGCTGATGGACGTACTGCGGGACCGAGCGCTCTCGCCGGACGAGACGCGGCAGATCGCGCTCAGTGTGGCGGATGGGCTGGAGGCTCTCCATGCCAAGGGTCTGGTGCATGAGCATGTGGAGGCTGAGAACGTCCTGGCGAGGGGCGAGACGGTAAAGCTGCGCAGCGATGTGGTGCGGGATGCCCCGGAGGGGGCCGAAGGTGCGGCGCTGCGGGCAAAGGATGTGCGCGATCTGTCGTTGCTGCTGCACCAGTGCCTGACCCGGAGCCGAAAGATAGGGGAGGTCCAGCTGCCGGTCCCCTTCGATGAGGCGATTCGCAAGGGGGAGAGCGGGTCCTGGGGGCTGGGTGCGATGATTGCGGCTCTGCGACCGCTGGGCTCTGTCCCCAAGCCAGTTGTGCCTGCGGGCGCGGGGACGCCAGCAGCTGCGCCCCCGGCAACGGCAGCCCGGCCAGCAGCGGGAGCGGGAGTGACGGAACCGATGCGGGCTCCGGGAGTGTCCCGGACGACAACGGCGGCTGCAGTGGCTGCGGGCGCCTCTTCCGTCGCTCCGACCGCACCTCGTGTGCAGGGATCGGATGCGCCAGGGTCTAGTGCGCCCACGAGCGTGGGGAGCCGGCTGACCACCGAGGCGGCTACCCCCGGCGAAGGGATCGCCGCTCATGTGCGGTCGCCGAGGGTCCCAGACCGAATTGTGATGGAGCCGGGAACAGAGCCGAAGCGGACGGGCTTGTTAATCGGAGTTTGCCTGGGTGTGCTGGTGCTCGTACTTCTGGGAGTTCACTTTTTCCGGGCGTCGCGCACGGGGCAGACCCGATCGGTGGTGCAGGATACGCCTTCGGCGATGGCGGTGCCTCAGCAGAGCTCAGGAAACAGGCCGCCGGCACGCGATACGGCGCCGGAGGGTGCGGAGAAGCCGATGGCAGCGGCGGAGGCCACGCGCGAGGAGGGTTCGCGAGGAACGGCGGTAGCCACCGGAGCGTCGGGTGCGGGCGATGCGGGCCAGTGGAGGGTTGTAGCGTTCACGTACAACCGCGAGGGCCAGGCAGCGGAGAAGGTGAAGACGATTGCGGCACGGCATCCGGGGTTGCATCCGGAGGTGTTCTCTGCGAGCGGGCACGCGCCTTACCTGGTGACGCTGGGCGGATGGATGAGTGCCAACCAGGCGGCGACGCTGCGGAGCAAAGCGCGCTCGGAGGGGATGCCGCGAGATACTTACACGCGGAACTACGGCCACCGCGGGCGGTAAGAGGCCTTCTTTGGAGTTGATTCTTCGGGCGGTTAGGGCGCGGTATCAGCCGCCTGACCGCCCTTTCTCTTGCGCGATCCTGGCGACGTCGGCGATCTTCGCGAGCAGGAGGGCGTTGCCCGCCGCGGCTCCGGAGGCGGTGTTGTCGAAGATGCACCAGGTCTCGGACTTCCCTGCCTCCCGGTGCCGGGTGATGTCCTGGGCAAGGCGTTGGAGGAACTCCGGCGAGTAGCTGGAGTAGTAGGTGCGTGGGGAGCCGTGAAGCCGGTAGTAGACGAGTGCAGGGTGGCCTCCGGGGTGAGCGGCGGATGGGGTCCGTGCGGGATCGGCTGCGGCTCTTGAGATATGTAACTGCTTGAGGAGCGTATCCGCTTCGGGCTCGAACCAGGAGGCGTGGCGTGGTTCCAGGACGGCGGGACCGGGGTAGAGGTCGCGCAAGGTTGCGAAGAAGGTCTGAGCCCGCGCGGGATCGAAGACGAGCTTGGGTGGGAGTTGGAAGAGGATGGGACCGAGCTTTGGACCGAGGCTTCGGGCCTCCTCCAGGAATGCGCGGAGAACGGCGGGCGTGCAGGCGAGGGCGGCTTCGTGGGTGATGGACTTCGGGGCTTTGACCGAGAAGCGAAAGCCTTCAGGCACGGCCGCGACCCAGCGCCCGTACGTGCTGGGCCGGGGCGAGCGGTAGGAGGTGGAGTTAATCTCGGAGCAGGGGAGAACGCGGGCGAAGCGCTCCAGGTGAGAGCCGGAGCCGGGAAAATCTTCCGCGCAAGCTCGCGGGATGGACCAGCCTGCAGTGCCGATGCGAAGGGGTAGGAGGCGAGCTTCTCCCCTGTGAGTCGCTGCTGGCCTTCGGGACGGAGCTGGTGATCTCATGCTGGGCTTATTGGCTGCACATGCCTGTCGATGATGGACCCGTTCTGTCGAAGTACGGGCCGGTTCCAGTCGCGATGACGGGATTGAGAGGCAAGGGGCTAATCCGGGTATGGGTCGCAGCCGGCTGGCGGGCACCAGATGTAGCTGCGGGAGTTTGCTTGCGTAGCGCCGGGTGCTGAGGGGTTCTTGAAGTTCCAGGCCTGTGGGGTGGTGTTTGCGAGCGAGTCGGTTGGGTAGCCGGTGGAGGTGTTGGCGGCGGCGATGCTGAAGGCTTCGGTGATGGCCCGGCGCTGGTCGGAGTTTGGAGGTCCGATGGCGTCGGGTGAGGGAGAGAGGAAGAGGGCGGAGCCGCTGCGAGCGAGGAGATCCATCCACTGCCGGTTGAGCTCCCAGGAGATGTCGCGGGTGATGCCGACGCAGTCCGCGTCGATGACGAAGAAGGTGCGGTTCTGGGGGAGGCGGAAGGCGAGGGTGTTGACGCCCATGCGGCGGGTGCGCTCCCACTGGCGGCCGCTGGTGTCGTCGCCGGTGCGCTGGAGCTCAAAGATCCCGGCACCGAGGTGGCCGACGGTGTTGCAGCCGAGGAGAAGGGTCTTGTCTCCGGCCGCGGCACGGATCGACTGGTACAGAGCGAGGAGGATCTCGGCGTTGGTGCGGGTGCGGTCGCCAAAGCTCCAGCCGGGGCGGGTCGGTGAGGCGCCCATGTCGAAGCCCCACTAGCCGAGGAGGTCGTAGGTGGAGAAGTCGTGCTTGACCAGGTCGTAGTTCCAGCCGACGACCTCCTGGACCTTGGCGAGGATGAGATCGAGGGATTCGGGAATGGTGGGGTCGTACGCGGGAGCGATACCGGAGGCGGAGGGGTCCCGGAAGCGGGAGGTTGGCAGGAGCAGGTTATCCCTGGCGTTGCCGGGAGCGCGTGTCGGCCTGATCCAGATGCCGGGGCGGACGCCGCGCTCTCGGATCTGCCGGGCGAGGTTGGGCATGTCGGGGAATGCGGGGTTGTGGCTGGGCTGGCCTGCGGGCGTACCGTCGACCTCCCAGCCGTCATCGATAACCGAAAAGGGACGGGGGCCGGCGGGCGGTGCGACGGAGGCGATGAGGTCGGTGTCGCGGAGGATGCCGGCGGCGGAGTTGCGTCCGTAGGCGTAGTACCAGTCGTTGGTGCCGTAGATGGGGCCAGGTGGGAGCCGGGGGTTGGGGCACATTGAACGGCAGAGCGCGGCCAAGGCCTGTTCAGGGCGTTCGCCGGGGTGGCCGGGGCGGGAGAGGACCGTGGCGGCGGCGAGCTCGCGCTGGCCGAGGAGGACACCGTTGCCGCCGTTCGAGAGGTCGAGGGTGAGCGAGACGCCCTGGGGATCGACCTGCCAGAAGCAGAGGGCGCGGGCTCCGGTGCGGACGCCGTAGCCATGGGTGAGGCCGGCGGCGGTATGGGCGGCGAAGTACCAGGGAAGGACGCGCTCGGGGACGACGGACCGCCAGCTGAGATCGCCGTAGGAGCGCTCCCAGGCGTCGCCGAGATAGAAGGCGGAGGTGTCGACGGGGGCCGACCAGCGGAGGTGGACGCGCTTCAGGGGGAGCGCGGGAGCGGTGACGGTGAGGTCGAGCGAGGCTGCGGTGCTCGGGGAGGTGCGGACGTTGATACCCGGGGCTTGCCAGGACTGACCGGAGCGATGGAGCGGGACGGGCCCCAGCGATTCGGGGAAGGCAGTGACGAGATCGGGAATGCGGATGAGGTCGAGGAAGGAGGATGGCTGCGATGGGACTGGGCGCGCCGCGGTAAGGGCAAGGGTAGAGCGGCTGGCGAAGGCAGCGGCCGTGGCGCGGCTGAGGAAGAGACGTCGGCTGCAGGAGGTCAACGCGGGGTCCTTGGTGATTCGAAGAAGGATAGCAGGGCGAAGAACTTCGGCGGTGACGAGCGTGTGACTGGGGAGGGGCGCTTGTGGCGAGGTTTTGAGTTGAGGGAAGGTGCGGCTCGAGGTGCTTGGTCTGTTAGTAGCCTGCGGCTTTGCCGAAGGATCGGCGGGAGTCGTGGCCCGCCAGGAGTTCGTGAGTTTTGGGGTCGATGGCAATCAGCTCGTTGTCGCCCCAGGTGCCGGGGGAGTGCTCATCGGCAGCCATCTGACGATTGGTGTGGTAGCCCATTGCAGTGAGCTGTTGGGCGACGTCATCGGGGAAGGTGCGCTCGAGGTCGAGGCGATCGGGCAGGTACTGGTGGTGGAAGCGGGGCGCGTCGGCCGCCTGCTGGATGTCGAGACCGTTGTCGACGACGGAGATGAGGTCGTTGGCGACAGTGGTGATGATGGTGGATCCGCCGGGGGTGCCGAGGACGAGGCGGAGCTGGCCGGGGTGGTGGCCGTGGGGCTCGGTGGTGACGATGGTGGGGGTCATGGCGGAGAGCGGGCGTTTTCCTGGCGCAATGGAGTTGGCCGGGCCCTGGATGAGGCCATACACGTTGGGGACGCCCTGCTTCGAGGCGAAGTCGTCCATCTCGTTGTTCATGAGGAAGCCGAGCGGGGCGATCGTCACGCCGGAGCCGAACGTGCCGTTGAGGGTGTAGGTGTTGGCGACGGCATTGCCCCAGCGATCGACGACGGAGAAGTGGGTGGTCTGGGTGGACTCGTGGGTGTCGGGTGCGAGCTGGGGCGGAGGGGGGAGGAAGCCGGCGGGGCGGTGGAGGTCGGCGGAGGGTGTGGGGCTGTCGGGCTGGATATAAGCGCGCCAGGCGGCGGCATAGGCGGGGTCCAGGAGTTGGGCGGTGGGGATGGGGGTGAAGTCGGGGTCGCCAAGGTAATCGGCGCGGTCCATGTAGGCGCGGCGGAAGGCTTCGGTGATGAGGTGGACCTGCGGGGTGGAGCGATCGGGGCTGGGCGCGCCTGCGGGGCCAAGCTTTTGAAGATTGTAACTGGAAAGGATATTTAATATCTCAACGAGAACGACCCCGCCGGAGGATGGGGGAGGCGCGGTGATGATCTCGTAACCGTGGTAGTGACCGATGACGGGGGCGCGGTCTTTGACCTCGTACGCGGCCAGGTCTGCTTCGGTGATGAGCCCCCCGCCTTGGTGCATCTCGGAGGCGATGGTTCGCGCCATGTCACCGTGGTAGAAGTCGGCTGGGTTCGCCGCGATACGTTTGAGAGTCTGTGCGAGGACGGGCTGCTGAAAGCGGTCGCCTTCCCTATAGAGGTTGCCATCGCGCTGAAAGATGTGTGCGGACGCGGGAAAGCGGTTAAGGCTCTTGGATTCGAGGTTTTCGGCCTCGGTCGCGGAGAGGACGTAGCCGTCCGTGGCGAGGCGAATGGCAGGGGCGATGTCTTTGGCCAGGGTGAGTTTGCCGAAGTGCTTCTGCGCGTAGACGAGGCCGGCGACGGTTCCGGGGACACCCGAGGCCTTGTAGCCGACGAGCGAAAGGTCGGGGATGACGTTTTTGTCCTGGTCGAGGTACATATCTCGGCTGGCGGCGGCAGGAGCTTTCTCGCGGTAGTCGAGGAAGTGGTTTTGCCATTTGCGCCCGTGGTGGTTACGAATGAGCATAAATCCGCCGCCGCCGAGGTTTCCGGCCTGCGGGTAGACGACCGCGAGGGCGAAGCCGACGGCAACAGCTGCATCCACGGCGTTGCCGCCCTGCTGAAGAATGTGCAGACCGGCGTCTGAGGCTTCGTGCTGAATGGTGACGACCATGGCATCGCGGGCGCGGACGGGATCCACGTGGGGGAGGGAGGGAGCGGATGTCTGCTGGGCCAGGGAGACGGATACGAAGCAAAGCGAGGAGAGGAGGGCGGCAGCGCGGGTGCGAAAGGGCAAGGCTGGGCTCCTGGAAGGTACCGGTTTCGTGAGGATACAGGAGGCGCCCAGCAAAGGAAGAGGCCCGCCTTTTAGGGCGGACCTCCTGGGTGAGACGCGGTTATAGTTTCGTCTTTGTGCTTTTCTTAGGCTGAGCTTTGGCTCCGGGGCTGTCGGGGGTGCTGCCCTGCATTCTGGAGTGCGAGCCGTCGCCGGGCTGCAGGGGCGAGATGCCGCCCGCTTTCATGAGCCGGGCCGCGATCTCGTAGATCTCCTCGGGCGCGTAGTCGGGGGAGAACTGCGAGCGGGACTCGCCGACGACAGGACCTTCGGCTGCATAGTCCGGGGCGCCTGCGACAACCTCAAGCTCTTCCCCGTCTGCCCAGTCGGCCGGGCCTGACCAGACGCCTCTGACGTCGCCGTAGTCTTCGGGGCTGAAGGTGTAAAGGGCGGCGGTGCGAGCCCATCTCCTGCCACTTACGTGCCTCCGGGATCTTTGCGTCGTCGATATTGGGCGTGGGAAGAAGTTTTGTAACCTCGACGCCGGTGAGCTTGCGCAGGGCAAGGGCATAGGCAGCCTGGTGAACGCCGCCGCGCACCATCAGGTAGCCGATCATGTCGCGTGCGGTCTGGCTGGTGGACAGCGCATAGCAGCGGTGCTTGTGCATGCGTGCGCCCGTCTCGAGAAAGAAGTTGTGGAGGAGATCGGCGACGAGATTGCCGCTCGAAAAGACGAACTCTCCGGACCAGTAGTGCCCCATGGAGTCCATGACCTGGTGGCCGCCACCGCCAACGATGCTGTGGTGCGTGTTGCGGAGGTTCTTGACCGACTCTAGCGGAGCGTCGGTTGGTTCGCCGGGAGGGACGCTGTCCTCAAGCATGAGGTTAATCGCGGTCGAGACCAGTTCGACATGGCCGAGCTCTTCGGCCGTGATGCTGGCGACGAGATCGTAGAAGGGCTTCAGGCGCTTCTTTTCTTTGAAGGCAAAGGACTGGTGAAGGTAGTTGTTGAGAGTGGACATCTCCCCGAATTTGCCGCCCAGGAGCTCCTGGACGGCGGCTGCGCCGTTCGGATCCGGCTTGGAGGGCTTTTGGAGAGGAATGAGAAGTTTGTCGACACGAAGAAACATGGAGGTTCTCCTTACAGGAGCGTTTGCCTTGCGGGGTATTGAGCTGGAGCCTTTGGGGCGACTCGAACAGGAAGAGTGCTTCCTTGCGTGTGATGCCCTAGCCCACGGAACAGCGGAGGGCAGAGCGCCTATGACTTTGACGGTGTGAAAGCGTGTGATCGCCTACGGTGGATTATCTGCGCGAGACAAGTGGGTGGCTGTGGGTGATGGCAGATCACAGGCGATCCAGGGTCGCCTGGTCGAATTTGCCGGAGAAGTAGCGATCAAGAGCAGTAGTGAAGAAAGCCTCGTTGTCGCTGCCTGCGGCGGCCCTTCCGAAGAGCGTGATCGACGAGTGAAATTTAAGGTCATCAGGGTGGCCGAAGATCTGCTCGATCGAACGGTTCTGGATGGCGTTGACGAGCTCGGTGCATTCGCAGAGGCGCAGGCCTAGGGTGGGGTGGGCGAGGTAGGCGCAGGCTTCGGCGAGACCTGAAATGGCGAAGCGCTGGGCCATCGAACTGGAGCCGAGGCCCTGGATCTGGGGGAAGATGAACCACATCCAGTGCGAGCGTTTTTGGCCGGCGGCGAGTTCGGAGTGGGCCTGGACAAAGGTGGAGGCCTGAGCGTCCAAGAAGCGCTGGAGGTGAAAGGGGTCGAGAGTATCAGCGTGGGGCATGGCGGGCGCCTTTCTTCTGGGAGCTTCGATGCATGGCGTGTCTCGGCGGCCGTCCGCGATCGGCTGGCGGCTGGGATAGCGCCGGGTGGCGAACTTAGAACGAGGGCAAGCGAACTTTAGAATAGAGGGGTGGCGACGCGAGTTCGATCGTTTTCAAAGGTGAATCTTGGTCTACGGATCGGACCGGTGCGGGCGGATGGATTTCATGGTCTGGCGACGATGTACCAGACGCTGGGGCTCCACGATCTGGTGACGATTTCGGCCAGTCGGGCGAGCGAGACGCGTATCGTGTTGACGACGAATCACCTGCGGGTCCCGGTGGACGGGCGGAATACGGCGTGGCAGATGGCGGAGCGGGCGCTCCGTCTGATGGGAGCGGCGGCGGAGGTGGAGATCCATATTGAGAAGCGGTTGCCGGTGCAGGGCGGCATGGGTGGTGGAAGCGCGAACGCGGCGGCGGCGCTGATAGGGCTGGAGATGGAGCTTGAAGGCTGGGAGTCGCCCCCCGCTAGGCTCCCAGGGCCGGATCGACTGAGGCTGGCGGCGGAGGTGGGTTCGGATGTGCCTCTGTTTCTGGTTGGGGGAGCGGTACTGGGCCTGGGGCGCGGAGAGATGGTGTTGCCGATGCCGGATGTGACGCTTGGCGACGGAAACGGAGTTCCGTGCGTGGTGGCGGTGCCGACGGTCGGGGTTTCGACGCCTTTGGCATTTGCGGAGTGGGACTTGAGGCAGGCTGAGGAGGTATCTCGCGGGGAGATCGACCAAACTCAGGGGGACCGCACCCAGGGTGATGGCTATGGGTCCGCGGCGGAGGTGGGTGGTGCTGCCCTATCGGAACCGGACCGTCGACCGCCGTTGACATCTACCGGCTCCTCCGATAAGCTTGACGAGTTGAGCCTCGCTTATACCACCGCCTATGCGATTTCCGTTGGTGTGGGGTTGGAGCCGGGCGCTTCCGGTATCGTTGGTGGCCAGATCCCTGAGGGGACCTCCGGAGTAGACCGGAGGGGTCGACATGGCGATCTGGCGGGGAATACCCTTCTCGCGCTTGTCCGCACCGGGATTGAAAACGACTTTGAAGAGGTCGTCTTTCCGTTTCATCCCTCCCTGCGTGAAACCAAGCGTTTATTGATGGGTGAAGACTCGGGCAAGCCTGCGATCTATGGGGCTTTGTCGGGCTCTGGCTCAGCGCTCTTCGGACTGTATCAGTCTGCGGAGGACGCGCGGGCGGCTCAACAGCGTGTTCAGGGTTCGGGGACAGAGGCCATCCTGACGGAGACCTTAACCCGGGCGGAATACTGGGCGCGGATGTTCGCTGATAGGATTTGAGGTGTGTCATTACCTCGACGGTGAAAAGGCAGGGTTCTTTGAGAACACTGCGCTCCGCTCAGGGTGACGACCTTCGGTTTTATTGGGCGATCGACTAACGGTAGGTCAAGTGCCTTTGACGCACTTTGTCTAGGTTCGAATCCTAGTCGCCCAACCACAACGTCGAGTCGCCCTGGCATGGCGGTCGCAAAGAGCGGCCGGAACGATGGGATCTTTGGCGGCGACAATGCGCCGCAGAGGGTTGATTTGTGCCCGTCCTCGCGGAAACCAGCGCGACCGGGCAGTGAGTTTGAAAGAACGAAGTCGATTTACTTTGAAATATGCAGCTTTTCGCAACAAGAATTGATGCAGTTGAGGTAAACGGGACCGCAACAAGGTCTCGGCAAGACGGCAGTATGAATTCCCGAGGTCAACCAGCCTGGAGGGTTTCTAGACGTGAGCAAACAAGACACGACTGCAGTTCTTTCCCCGAGTTCTGCGCACGAAGAGGAGCAGCTAACAAGCTCTCCCCCCGGCGCGACGCCCACAAGCGGCAACAACGGACAGCCGCCCTTGGGGCAGCCGGCCAGCGGGCAAGCAGCAAAGACGGCACCCGAGCGAAAGCGCTCCAGCCGTTTGAGTGAAGATAAGCGCTTCAAGATCTTCTGCGGAACGGCAAACCGGCCGTTAGCCGAAGAGATCTGCAAGTTCGTCGGCGTGCCGATGGGCGAGACGCGGATGCAGAAGTTTTCGGACGGCGAGATCTACTTCCAGCTGCTCGAGAATGTTCGCGGAGCGGATGTGTTTGTGGTGCAGCCCACGTGCTTTCCCGTGGACCAGCACCTGGTTGAGTTGCTGATCATGATCGATGCGCTGAAGCGGGCGTCCGCTGCGCGTATCACGGTTGTGATCCCGTACTACGGCTACGCGCGGCAGGACAGAAAAGACCGTCCGCGCGTGGCAATCAGCTCGAAGCTGGTGGCGGATCTGTTGACGACTGCGGGAGCGAATCGGGCTCTTCTGGTTGATCTTCACGCGGCGCAGATACAGGGTTTCTTCAACATCCCTGTGGATCATCTGTTCGCGAGTCCAGTGCTGGTGACGTACTTCCGCGATCTCCACCTGCCGGATCTTACGGTGGTTTCGCCGGACGCAGGCGGCGTGGAGCGGGCGAGGTTCTTTGCGAAAAAGCTCGATGTTCCGCTGGCGATTGTGGATAAGCGGAGGACGGACATCAACGTGTCCGAGGTCATGAACGTAATCGGCGATGTCCGGGGGCGAACCTGCCTGATCCTTGACGACATCATCGATACGGCGGGAACGCTGGTGAAGACGGTGGATGCGCTGCTGGCACAGGGTGCAAGCAAAGTTTACGCGTGCGCTTCGCATGCCGTGCTCAGCGGGCCGGCGGTGGAGCGTATCGCGGCATCGCGGCTCACGGAGCTCGTCGTGACGAATACGATTCCGCTGCGGGAAGAGGCGCGGGGGGTCGAGAAGATTAAGGTGCTTTCGATTGCAGGGCTTCTGGGCCGGGCGATTGAGAGTATCCATATGGAGACCAGCGTGAGTACGCTGTTCAACTAGCCAGCGTGAAATACGCTGTTGGAGTAGAAGGAGCGGCTCTGGTCGCGAACGGAGCGGGGTTCAACCCCGTGCCCGAAAGGATAAAGGACGATGGCAGCAGGAACAGCGGAAGCAATTGCAGCAAAGCCCCGCGAGGGCAAGTTCAACAAGAATGCGGCGCGGCGTGTACGCGTTGCGGGTTTGATTCCGGCAGTGGTCTACGGCGCCGGTCTGGATGCCATAGCGGTGACGGTGGATCCAAAGGCGATCACCAAGATCCTGCACTCTGAGACGGGCCACAACACGATCTTCGACCTGAACATTGAGGGCGGAGCCGCAGCCAAGGCGATGATTGTCGACTGGCAGAACGAGCCGATCAAGGGCAAGCTGCTCCACATCGACATGAAGCGCATCGCGATGGACAAGGCGATGCGGGTGTCTGTGCCCGTGCAGCTTGTGGGCGTGCCGGTAGGCGTGAGGACGCAGGGCGGCATCCTGGACCATGTTCTGCGCGAGGTCGAAGTCGAGTGCCTGCCGAGCGACATCCCGAGCCACATCGACGTGGATGTGTCGAACCTGGAGATGAACCAGGCGATTCATATCTCGGATCTGCCGCACTCAGCCAACGTAAAGTTCCTCGGCGAAGAGGATGCGACCGTGGCACACGTGACGGTGGTTAAGGAGACGGTTGAGGACGTGGCTGCGGCGGCGGCCGCTGCGGCGCCGGCAGAGCCTGAGGTTGCGAAGAAGGGCAAGACGGATGAGGCTGCTCCGGCTGCCGATGCCAAGGGCGCGAAGAAGTAGTTTGCGTTTGAGCGTGAAAGGAATGGCGGCGTGAGGCTGGTGGTCGGTCTGGGCAATCCTGGCATCGAGTATCAGTTCACGCCGCACAACGCCGGGTTTCTGGCGATCGATCGCATCGCAGAGGGTTGCGGTGTGGTGCTGAGCAACCGGCGTGGGCGGGCTTTGACGGCGAGGGCAAAGGTGGCAGGAGAGGACATCCTGCTGGCAAAGCCGGAGACGTTTATGAATCTGAGCGGGCTTTCGGTGGCCGCCCTGGTTCGGGAGCTCGACATTGCGATTCCGTCGAACGACCTCGTCGTGCTGTACGACGAGCTGGCGTTTCCGCTGGGCGAGCTTCGGATAAAGGAGCGCGGCTCGGCGAACGGGCACAACGGAGTGAGATCGATCTCCGGTGCGCTTGGGACGGAGGAGTGGATTCGCATTCGTATCGGTGTGGGCAAGCCTGCGCTGGCGGATGGAAGAGAGGGCTTGCGAGTATCCAAGGCCGGAGGCAGGGACTACCTGCTGACGCCGATGCGAAAGCAGGAGCTCGCGGTGATGGACCTGGCGCTTGACCGGGTAAGGAACGCGGTCGAAACGGTGTTGACGAAGGGTGTCGGACCGGCGATGACCGAGTTCAACCAGAGGCAGGTTTCTGGGAGCGAAGATTTGTAACAACGTTTGATCGAGGCGTTGCAGCAGCATGGTTGAAATACATTCCAGACCGGGGCCGCAAAACACACGCGGTCACGGTGCGAAGCAGAACTTCGCAGAAAGAAGTAGAGCGCATGAATCGTACCTATGAAGTGATGTTTATCGTTCGGCCGGATGTGGAAGAGGCCGATCTCGACAAGTTGATTGAGGGCTTCTCAGCCAACGTGACCGGCGGGGGCGGCGAGGTGACGGCGGTCGAAAAGATGGGTCGCAGACGGCTGGCCTACACGGTTCGCAAGTTTAACGACGGCTTCTACGTGTTGCTGACGATCGCGGCAGCCGGATCCCTGATCTCGGAGATCGAGCGCAGGTTGCGGGTGTCGGAGCCGGTGATCAAGTTCATCACGGTCCGTATGGATGAAGAAGAGAAGCGGCTGGCGAAGGTGAAGGCGATCCGCGACACCAAGGTTAAGCGCAGCTCGATTCCGGCGCCCATACAGCAGGCCCCTGCGCCGGCAGCGAAGACCGCGACCCCGGAGAGGTCTGAAGAGGCGCCGGCAGAGGCTGAAGAGCCGAAGGCGGATGTAGCGACCGTCGCCGAGGTCCCCTCCGACGCCCCTCCCGAGACCGTTCCCGCAGCGGTCTAGATCCGCTTCGAGGTTTCCTAAGATCTGTGGCACTGCCTTCTGGCGTGTGCTGCTGAAAAATAGCAATCTGCCGAAGATCGCTTCTGCCCACCGAGCACTCGCAAAGGTTAACGGGGACGGGTATTCAGAGACACCAGAGCGTGTCTGGAGCGAACGGAAGCCCAACGGTACCTGAGAGGAAACAGAGATGGCTGACGAGACAAACAGCACCGCATCAAGCACACCAGAGCAGGGGACATCTGCACCTTCTAGCGCATCTGCCAGCGGGCATTCCGGACCGCGCAGTTCGGGTCCTGGCGGCCCGGGCGGAGCCCGTCCACCACGCCCCGGCGGCCCGGGCGGACCTGGTGGGCGGAAGTTCTTTCGCCGCAAAAAGGTCTGCAAGTTCTGCACTGAGAAGATCGACGCGATCTCCTATCGGGATGTGCGCTTGCTGCAGGGCTTTGTGGCCGAGCGTGGGAAGATCGTTCCGCGTCGCCTTTCGGGTGTCTGCACACGGCACCAGCGCAAGCTGTCGCTCGCGATCAAGCAGTCGCGCAACATCGCCCTGCTGGCATTTGCGGCGCGCTTCTAACTTACTGACGGGGCCCGGTCCGTGGCGGACGGGGCCCCTGGAACAAGGATAGGGAGATCTGCGATGGAAGTGATTCTGAAAGAGGACGTAAACAAGCTTGGGAACCGCGGCGACGTGGTGAAGGTAGCGGACGGCTATGGGCGCAACTACCTGCTGCCGGGCAAGCTGGCCATTGAGGCCACGACGGCGAATAAGGCAGTGATCGAGCAGATGAAGGGCTCGGCTGTCCGCAAATCCGCGAAGGAGAAAGGCGAGGCGGAGCAGCTGGCTACCCAGCTTACGGCTGTGGAGCTGGTGTTTGAGCGCAAGGTCGGCGAGAACGAGCACCTGTTCGGGTCGGTGACATCAGGCGATATTGCGCATCAACTCGAGACGCAGGGCTACGCCATCGATCGCCGCAAGATCTCACTTGAGGATCCGTTGAAGAGCCTCGGCGAGTACCACGTGCCGGTGAAGCTGCACCGTGAGGTGACGGCGCATGTGAAGGTGACCGTGAGGGGCGACCAGATGGACGAGGCTGCTGCCACCGCGTAACGATCGACAGCGAACAGAGAGAAACGCATCCACCGCCCTGGAAACGGGGGGAGGGATGCGTTTTTATTTTGCCTCGCTGCACCTGTAAAAGTGGCAGGACCGGACAGGAGGCAAAATGCTGCTAGTCATGGGTGAAATGGACGCTCAGCGTCTCCGAAACACATTCCCAGGAGACAAAGTGGTCTGAACTCTGTACACTTCCGTCGCCGGACGAATTGCACATTTGCGGGCTGTTGGATGGGCGTCGATCCCTGGCTATGGAGGAGTGCGGGCATGTCGGAGCGGGAGACGAGTCGCAGGGATTTTGTGAAGCTGGGGGGAGCGGCACTGGCGGCTACGACCGTTGGCATGAGCGCAAGGAGCTATGCCGCGGTTGCGGGAGCTAACGATCGCGTGCGGGTCGGGATCGTCGGATGCGGGGATCGGATGAAGCAGGCCCTGATCCCAGCCTTTCAGCAGCATGCGAAGACGATGAACTTCGAGTTCGTGGCCGTATCGGACATCTGGAACCGCCGGCGTGATGACGCTGTGGCCTACGTCCAGAAGGTTTGCGCGACCAAGATCGAGACTGCTCGCAATAACGACGAACTCTACGGGCGCAAGGATGTGGATGCGGTACTGGTCGCGACTGCGGACTTCCAGCATGCGCTCCATGGAACGGAGGCCGTGAAGGCCGGGCGCGACGCGTACGTCGAGAAGCCGACCGCGGACCGTATGGCGGATGCCGTGACCTTCCGGGATGCGGTGCGGCAGACCGGAAAGATAGTGCAGGTGGGAACCCAGCGCAGGAGCACGCCGAGCTACCAGAGGGCCTACGAGTACATCAAGTCGGGCAAGTTCGGCGACATCAACATGGTGGAGATGACCTGGAATGTGAACCAGCCGGGCCGGTGGCGCAGGCCGGATGTGGTGCCTCTGCTGAAAGAGGAAGACACGGATTGGAAGCGCTACTTGTTGAATCGGCCGTTTGAGCCGTTCGACGCTCGGAAGTACCTGGAGTTCCGGTTGTTCTGGCCCTTCTCGTCGGGAATTCCGGACCAGTGGTTGGTTCACCAGATTGACACGGTGCACTGGTTCAGCGGGTACCCGCATCCACGCAGCGTGGTGGCGAATGGCGGGATTTACCAGTGGCACGACGGTCGCCGCAACTGGGATACGCTGACGGCCGTCTTTGACTACGGCCCGCTCGATGACATGAGCAAAGGATTTCAGGTGGTGTATTCGTCGCGGCAGACGAACTCTGCCGGCGGCATCAAGGAGCTGTATTACTCGAACGGCGGCATGCTGAACATGGACACGCAGCAGGTAACTTCCGCAGGTGGCCTGAAGCAAAAGCAGGCGGACGAGATGCACATGCAAGCCAATCTGCTGCCGAGCTTCTCGCTTGGCGACACCGAGAAGGTCTCGAACGACGCGAACACGGGCGCCGATCCTCAAACCTCGGCGAACATGCGGAACTGGATGGACTGCGTGCGCTCGCGCAAGACTCCGAATGCGAGTATCGACGCGGGCTATAGCCACTCGGTTGCGCTGTGCATGTGCATTGCGGCGATGCAGACCGGGCAGAAGGTCACGTTCGACGACAAGGCGCAGGTGGTGATGGCAGGGGGGAAGAGTTTTGCGTAGTTTTCTGGGCAGGATCGCCGTTGCCGGTGCGATGGCAGGTTTGGGTATGAGCGGATGGGCGGCGGCTCCGAAGCAGGTGCTCTCGAAACACGGTCCCGCCGGCGTTGCGGTGACGATGGAAGCGGCGGGCAAACGGGCTGACATCACCATCGACGGCGCGCCGTTCACGTCTTTTCTATGGGGCACTGCTCAGAAGAAACCAATACTCGACCCAATCATTGCCGCCGACGGGATCGAGGTGACGCGGGGATACCCGCTGATGCCACATACGGGAGAGCGCACGGATCATCCTCACCACGCCGGGATGTGGTTTAACTACGGCAATGTGAATGGGTTTGACTTCTGGAACAACTCGGAGGCGATCAAGCCGGAGGATCGCCACAAGATGGGCACGATCGGTGACGTGAAGGTGCTCTCGGCCAAGGGTGGAAGCGACCACGGCGAGTTGGTGTATGAGAGCACGTGGACGACGGGCGAGGGTACGGCGATCTTGAAGGAGCACACCAGGCTGGTGTTCTCGCACAAGGACGGGGAGCGAACGATTGACCGCGTGACGACGCTCGAGGCGCTGGACCGGACTGTCTTCCATGACGACAAGGAGGGCGTACTGGGAATGCGCGTGGCCCGGTGGCTGGAGTCGCCCAATGAGAAGGGTGGCATGTTTACCGATGCGGAAGGGCGGACGACCAAGGTGGAAGGAGCGACGGGCGCCGGAGCAACCGGGGTGTACCTGACGAGCGAGGGAAAGAAAGGCGACGATGCTTGGGGAACGCGTGGGCGCTGGTGCACCCTGACCGGGACAAAAGACGGGAAGACGGTAGCAATCGCGATGTTTGATCACACCGGGAACCCGGGCTATCCGACGTACTGGCATGCGCGGGGATATGGGCTGTTTGCCGCGAATCCTCTGGGACGGCACATCTTTGATCCGAAGGCCGCGCCGTTGGACTACACGCTGGAGAAGGGTCAGAGTGCGACGTTCAAATACAGGGTTAGCTTCTTTCCGCACGCGGTCAGTATGGACGAGATGAACCGGGCTTCGACCGCCTTTGACGGGGAGTACCGCTAGTCCCCAGGCTGGGCAGCTGGAGGTCTACTCGTACTTGAGGGTTTCGACGGGGTCGAGACGAGCAGCGCGATTGGCGGGGAGGGTTCCGAAGAGCACCCCCACAAGCACTGAGGTGCTGAGCGCGATGACCGCGGACCAACCGGAGACCGGGATTTTGTAGGGAGTGAGCAGACCCACTGAGAGCGGGATCGCGAGGCCCAGTATCGTTCCGACGAGCCCGCCCGAGAGCGACAGGAAGACAGATTCGGTGAGGAATTGGAGACGGATCTCTTTGCTGGTTGCGCCGAGCGCCTTCCGAATACCGATCTCGCGAACGCGTGCCTGAACGTTGGCCAGCATGGAGTTCATGATGCCGACGCCGGAGACGACAAGGGTGATAGCCGCCGCGAGCGTTAGAACGATCGTCAACATGTTGGCGATCTGGGCCATGACGTTGAGAACTTCGCTGAGCGTGAAGGCGGTGTAGACGCTGGTTGCGCGGTGGCGGGACTTGATGACGTCCAGGATTTCTTTCGCCGCGGGTTTGACCAGGGATGCGTCTCCCATGGTGAAGAAGATCTGCTTTACGGTGTCGGTGCCGGTGAAGTAGCGGGCAACAGGGTAGGGGACGAGAATGGTCTGGTCGGAGATCTCCGATTGCCCGAAGGTCTCGACGCGCTCGTGGAAAACACCAATGACCACGAAGGGTATGCCTTGCACCGTAATTGAGTGGGCGATCGCATTGTTGGCGGAGCCGAAGAGCGCGACCGCGAACGGCTTGACCAAGACGGCCACCTTGGTGTGAGAGGCGGCGTCCTGATCGTCGAAGAACCGTCCGGCATCGATGGCGAGGTTGCGTACCTCTTTGTACTGGGGTGAGACGCCCAGGAGCATGGTGTCTTTAGTGACGCCGCCGCCCATGGAGACGCGGTCGTGGAATTCCAGCATGGGCGAACTTGCGATGATGCCAGGCACGGCCTCGACAACTGCAGTCATGTCTTCGCGGGTCATGTAGTCCGGTGTGCTGGTATTCTCCGGGCCGGCGATGGAGCCGCCGTTGAACTGCAGCTCGATCATATTGGGACCGATGGACTGGATGAGCGAAAGCGCGTACTGCTTGCCCGTGAGGCCGAGAGTGACGACGAGAATGATGGAGGCCGAACCGATTACCATGCCGAGCATGGTGAGCAGGAATCGAACCTTGGAGGCGCGGAAGCTATCGAGGGCGAGACGCGTGATCTCGCTGAAGACCATCGTGGTGCGCGCGGCAGCCAGGGTGGCGTCGAAGGTGCTCGGTTTGGGGATGCTGGTGGTAGCCATAACCGTAGACATTGGACGCCTCCCAGTATCGCAGCGGTGCGAAGTTTCCTGCTAACCTTCTTGGAAGTGCTATCTTCACTGAACCCATGGCCGCGGAGGGATGTGTGAGCGGTTGAAACAGGCGGTCTTGAAAACCGCTTTACCTTAACGGGTAACGGGGGTTCGAATCCCTCTCCCTCCGCCAATTCTCAGAGAATGGCAACACGAGTCCTGTTGCCATTCTCCTTTCCAAATCCGGCCCGAAGACCATCGCCCCAGGAGACTGACCTGTTGTAAAGACATTTATGGCAGGCAAAGGGGGATCCGGCCTCGTTGCGTGCTTCAAGACGTCCAGGAAGTGATCCCTCGAAGTCAGCGTTGAGCGTTACTCCCCTCTGAGATCGTACTTTAGCCCTTCTCGTGGGTATGCGATGCCCATCCTGAACGCTAATGGACGTACCAGCTGGCCCCGCGATGGACGGTGTAACTGATTCCGGCGGATACCCCGTAGGATGACGCGGTGCCGAAGGTGAACTTTGGCAATTGCTGGTATTCGATATCGATGACACGGATTTGGAGGCGTTGGCCCACGTGGAGATCGACGCCGGCGCCGCCTGCTACGACGAGGTAGTTGCCACGAGCGTAGTTGTACGGAAAGGCGAAATGAGCCGAGCCGGCGAGCAGCTTGATGTAGGGCTCAACGGGGGAGGGCAGCAACGACACGCGCGGACCTATCAGATAGGTGGTTTCGTGGGTCCCAAGGTCCTGGTTGTAGCGCAGCCAGCGGCCTTCGGCCTCTATACCGAAGCGCCAGAAGGTATTGGCGTCGACCCAGCCCTGAGCGCCGCCGAGCCAGCGCTGGCCATATTGGATGTGGTAGTCCGCGACACCGCCGCCGATGCGAACCGAAGATCCAGGGCCGGTTGCCGTCGGTAAGGCCTGGGCCGCGGCGTAGCGCGCGAACAGTAGCCCTGCGATGAGCAGGACAGGAGGTACGAGGTGGCGCAGACGTTCGCGCACCACTACTGGACCGTCACTGCAACGTTCGCAATCTGGTAGATGCCTGTCTGTGCACCGGTGGCGATGATGCGTACCTTGTAAGATCCCCCTGGCGTGGTGCTGGTATTGAGCGAGTTGCCGCAGCCGGTAACGGCAATACCGGCAAAGGCGAGCAACACAAGGGACAGCAGAGGCCTGAGATGGTAGCCACGGCGAGCGGCAGCTAAAAGAAAGCCGACGAGGATGGCCGCAGGGAACAGCAGGCCAGCGCTGAAGATCTGGCGCGAGTGCCGCACGTTGAGGCCTGCGGTTACATTGCTGCCGGAACCGAGCGGATTGCCCGTGTCAAAGACCACCTGAACCTTGGTGGTACCACCGGCAGCGAGCTTTGCCTCATTGGCCGAGAAGGTGCATGTAGCGTCGACGGGAAGATCGAGGCAGCCGAGCGAAAGAGTGTCGCTAAAGTTGCCCGTGTCGGCAAGGGTGAGAGTGAGTGTACGGTGGTCGCCGCTCTTGAGCGAGAAGCTCGGAGGGTCGCTGGTGATACTGAAGGTCGTCGAGGCGCCTCGGGTAATGTTGTATGTGTCGGCAGTGGATCCACTGTAGAGTGTGTCGCCACTGTAAGTCGCCACGATGTCGTAGCTTACGGCGGAGGGCTCAACCGTGAGGGTAGCGGCACCAGCACCCGAGACGCTGCCGGTGCCGAGAGTGCGGCCGCCAGCGGAGAAGATAACTGTACCTGTGGGGACAACGCGGCCGCTGAAGTGAACGACGGCAACCACGGTAACCTGCTGGCCATCGATATAGCTTTGGGAAGAAGCCGTCATGGAGGTTGTCGTAGGTCGATATTGGACAACTTCTGTAAGGCCAGTGGCGTTTGAGGCGATGTTGTAGCTGTCACCGCTGTATTGCACGGAGAGCGAGTGCGCGCCGGCGGCGAGTGAAGGAAGGGTGAGAGCGCCAGTGGCACCGGTGCTGACTGCTGCCGTGCCGAGGGCGATGGAACCGTCGTAGAAGGTGAACGTGCCGCTGGGATTGCTGCCGTTGCCAACAGTCGCCGTGAGGGTCATAGCCTGATCTGTCAGGGCG
>JAABUZ0100003494.1_pt1 | contig 23189 bp, 18 predicted proteins | sample 5562091 | NCBI WGS metagenome assembly JAABUZ01 (sample SAMN12813069, study PRJNA571459) | rock metagenome | isolation source: Antarctica rocks | place: Antarctica: Victoria Land, Linnaeus Terrace sud | collected 2015-12-21
TATTTCATCTTGTTTCTTTTCATCATCTTGCAGAAGTTCAGTTTTGAAGAAAAGAGTTACTGTCATAATGTCAGATCATTAACTCAATTTAAAACATAAATCATCAATATTTTAAATAATCTTGATTTATTGAATTTGTTTTGCAGTTCAATGAATCAAGTCATCAATTTAGTCATTGTCATTTTAATTTAGTCTCAGCAATTCTGTTTTGATTATCTCAATCATGTGCGTGAATCTTTGCAATTTTAAGTCATAAAACTATTGTTTAGTCTTGATTTTGCTTGATTCATGTATATAGAAGTTGAGTTCTCATTTCTTTCTTTCACTCTTTGTCTTTCGTCTTATACATTATTTGATGTATTGTCTTGTATCTAGATTTTATCAAAGTAATAATAATATCAGTCTTTTATATTGATAGTATCTTTAGTTTAACTCAATCTCTGACAATACTGCTGATTAATGATGAGAAATGCAGAAGAAGCTTTCTGATGATGCTATCATGATATCACTGTTAATTTTCATTGATAAGACAGTCTTGACTGAGCATTGAAATGATCTATCTGCATGATTTATATATTTAACGATAGAAAATCTAAATTGATGCACAAGACATGCTCAAAAACGATTGAGATTGATTCTTCTGAGATTTCTTCTCATAGTTGACAATGACAACGATGATATCAAGTCAAAGATTTGACACATGATGTTATCAATCATACTCAAGCGTATGTTAAACATGTATCATCATGCATTAATACATGATCTCACATGTAACAGTCATTGAAGCTATAATCAGAAACGACATTTCTATTCTTTGCGCAGACAATAAGATAAAACAATGTTATTCAATAATCATCAAGTTCATGATGAACTACGAGAAACAAGTATTAATCACAGACATCAAGATGAATCAACAATGTTCTATTTGTCAAGTATCATCTCATGAGCGCGAAAATTTAGACAAGACATGATCAATTCAAACGCATGCATTCACTAGAAATCAACAAAGACAATAAAGAAAGAACAATATGATCAAGAATGACTTTGCTTGAATACATTCAGTGAAAAACTTTGCATGATCACATATGTTTATCAATATTCATGAGACAATGATGATAAATGTGCTACATCAACTACTTAAAAGAATCATCTTATATCTGATGTTATGACTCAGTCAGATCATTAACGAAAGTGTTTATACAAGTTGAAGAAGAAAAGAAATCAAATTAGCTCTAAACGATGCATCAGAAACAGCTCAGCTGAATCAAAGATTTTGCGTCATTTCATCATTTAAAGACATGAAGAGATTTGTTAAGTATAGTACGATTAAACAATGAACTGATGCAGATTGAAAGTCGATTGTATGTCAACTTATATCAGTCATTGCATCGCTTCTGATCATGAAAGCATCTGCAACAGTTCACTTCGCTTAAGCAGTGATAGACTTCGTGATACTTGCTCAGTATTATTTACATGATGAAGAAACTCTTTGATATCTTGAACATACGCTTTTTCAATTAAACAAGCTAAAGAATGTTTTTCGTCATTTGCGATTTGAGCATTCAGATACAGACGTTGATCATTTCAACATTTCAAAACTACATATGATGATACATTATGCAAGTCAGATTTGAAGATATGATAGTGCTGATAATTTCAATACAAAGCACAGTGAGATTGCACACAAGTATTTAATAAAGATCTTTTTCAATTGCATCAATAAATGAGACACGTTTCAAACACAGTTATTGTATAACAATACTCGACATCTGAATCTTCTTATGATGAAAGATATTCTTCTTTACAAAGATACAAGACAGAGCAAGATTAACAAGCATGCATTAAGTGCTATGATAACACGATTCGATTGTATCTTTAGTCTTCATAAAATTCAAGATGCACTCATTTGCAAACAATGCAATCAAATACAAGAGACAAAACTTAATTCAAAGTTATGATGTCATGCATTGATCTTAGTCAGAATTCTGAACATGAAGAAGCTTCTTGACATGTTGACAGTCTTCGTGCATAAGTGTCACAATATAGTTGATGAGAAAGTTGTATCAGATAAAAAGTTGAATAAAAAGAAAAAAGACTTGATTTGAGTTGAATCATACTACGTAAGCGTTCATGAATCACTTCAATGCTGAAAACGAGATGAAAAAGACATCAACAACTTAGAGAATCTTGTTAGTGATAGAGTATACTGCTCATTGAACTGACAGAGAAAGAAGAAAGTTTGAAGACGTGATTATGTTTTGATTCAGAAGAGATCAAAAGAGATGACTGAAGCATTAACTCTGCTAAATGATTGACTGTTTGATCAGCTACGACTTATTCTTTTTATTATAAATTCGTTGCATCAAAACAACAAGAATAATGAGCTACGACACAATGATGCTCTCATCAAACTACTTAAATCTTGCAATGAGAAAACTCAACATGCTATGCATGAAATGATTGAAATAGAGCATTGATTTAAAGATAACGTCAAAAATTCTTGTTCACTTGAAGCTAGTTAATTTTTTCATTTGCATACAATTCTGAAAAGTGTGCATGTTGTATCAGCAAATGATAGTCGTAGTGAGTCAAACAAAAACAAGTTCTTCTACATTAATAACTTTAATGACTGAGATTCATACAATTCAATCTACAAGAAGAATTTCTTGCATAAAGAAACAAGAATAGCAGAATACTACTTCAAATGCAAAAGCTGAAGATATTTGAAACTGATTCAATCTCATCGCAGACAAAAATCAAACAATGTATATGTATTATGTTTATGTTTCAGAGCATATACAAAATCATCAAAGTCAATGCTGCTACATGACTAATCTATTAAGAACTATAATCATCTTTTGACTTTGTTCAATCAAATTTCTCTTGATGAACAGAAGTCTCAGCTACAAACTGATGAGAACTAAAATCAAAGTCTAATCTCACAAAAACTGTATTTTTATGAAATATATCTAACAAACAAAGCTTTGCTTGTTACAAGAATATCATCAGCTACAAATTTGATATCATGATGTCAATCAATCAAAGTCAATTGTATCAATAAATTGATCTGAAAAATTGAATTGACTTGATGATCGCGAGCGATTGTGTTATAAAGAAATGTGAGTGACTCAGTAGTAAATTCTAAATAATCAATATGTATTTCATAAATTTAGTTGAGAGCTTAAGCAATAAGTAGATCATTGAGAGCTGATGTCAATTATCACATGAACAAGATGTAATGAGTGTAACATCAATCAAATTTTGAAGTTATGAATTGCTGATGCTAAAGTTTTTTGTGATAAGTGCAGTCATTAGTCACAAACGCAAAACGATTCAACAAACATCAAGTCTTCTGTTTAATATAATGAATGCATTGTTGAAAATGTCATGTAAAGAGTATGTACATTATAAATGATCAATAAACAGAGTGAAAGAAGAACTTAACATTGACAAGTCTGAATACACGTAATTGAATATGCGAATATGAAATCAGATGAAATCTTTACAGCTTATAAAACAAAAGCTAAATATAAACAAGTTGAAAGAGATTCTCAGATCAACATTTGAAGTCATATATCACAAGTTTCATATTATATTCAATGATGTCACAAGATCAAGAAATGATTTTATGTTAATGTTCATGACACAGCGATCAAATTACAATGTAAGAAGATGATTCAGAGTCAAAGAGACACGATGAAACAATTTCAAGTACAATTCTTCATCATTTTCTTAACTAAAGACACACTCACATATCTTGAGTTATGTTATCTACAACGAAAGAAATTGCAAGAAATCTCAATCAATATCAGTCAGATCAGTCAAAAATATCATAATACAGATTAATTGTGATCTCAATCGTAGCACATGTTGCAGATCACAAAACTTTCTTAAACATGAAGCAGTAAAGAATTCAATTTGCATTGATGACATGAAATACAACAAATTTATAAAGCTGATTGAGAATGAGCTGAATTACGACTGTGTCACAGATACAGTGATATATGATCGAGCTGAATTCGCAAGAATATATATCAGCAATGAGTGTGAATGAAAAACAGCATTGAAAGAAATGCATGCAGAAGAGTTTATTCACTTTCTTTTTACAATTCAGTTTGCTGCAAACAATGATTGTATGTTTCAGATCTTTTGTGATACTCAATTCAAGCAGCTGATCATTAAAGAAATTATGTAGAATGCTCGTAAAGAACATGTTCATGCTCAAGACTCTTATTATAAGATGACATAATGAGATTATGTCATAATTGAAAAATCTCAAGACTGAGTGATAAAACTTATGATTCATTCAATCTCAACAAGAATTCAATGAACTTTTATCAATGTTAAATGAATCATTCTTAATGCTTGAGATAAGATAAATTTCTCTCTTATCATGAGAAAAAATCGTTCGCAACTCAACATTCTCTTTTATTCTTCTTTTCAATCATTTGTTGCATAGATTTTCTTGACAATCATACATTGTTAAGTCACACTAAATGATTCTCATCTTGAATGCAATATGAAAGTACATTAATCTTAATGATGATGAGCTTATCAAGATACTAAGTGACATTACAGAAAAGACGTCATCACATGAGTAACTTCAAGACATCATCATCGTCAAAGCGCAGCACAGTTGAACACACAGAGACTTACGATGACAACAAGATTACAACAGACTTAAGTGACAGTGATTCTGTGAGAAGAGTCTTTAACAAAGACAGACGTGTCACTCTTGAAGTAAGAACTCACTTAAGAATTCAAAAGAATAAATAACTAATTCAAAAATAGCAAGAATCGAACACTGTCAAAACATTCAATAAAAGTGTTAGAGATCAGCATAAAGCGAGTCATATGAATGTCATTTAACTAATAAATAAATGCTAAGAAAGAAAAGTATCTACAGAATAAAACTCGCAGCTTATATGTGTGTTTCTGATCTCTGCGCTAGGCTCGAAAGAGTTGACGCCTTACACAGATGACGCAAAGACTCGATGACATCATCTCTAGCTCGAATGCTCACTAGACTCAATTAAAGATAATCGAGATCGAGAATAAAGTCGAGAATAAATCGAGAATAGAGCTGAGAATAGATCGAGAATAGATTGAGAATAGATCAAGATCGTAACATTACTCTCTCTCTTCAACAATTCATGTTTGCATGAATGTATTTTCTTAATGAGCTTTTGTTGAATATTTGATATGAAAGTCGTCAATCATCTCTTGAGCGTTCATAAATTCGTCGTCGTCGACGTTGTATCAGTTGAGATCATTGTCATAACTCTTTCATTTAACTCGATATTGAAGTCTTCTTTGATATCATCGAGAGTTCAATATATCGTCAATCTCTCATTCATTCTCATTGTTTATCACTATTGATCTTGAGAATTCATTCTTCTGATCAGACAGAGAGTCATCAACGACAGAACGAAGAAACTTTGAATGAAATACATCATGTATACGCATAGTGTTTGATAGTTTCAATTAACAATTTATAGAAGAAGTCAACAGAGTCTGTGATCTTGAATGAATCGAGCATCTTGTCATCTAGCTTTTTAAAGAGTCTCACTGTAACAATGTTTCTTTCGTTCAAAAACATCTTTGATTCGATCTTGTAATTGATCTTCTTTCTATGCTTATTAGCTTGTTTCATCATTCGTTTCCGTGTTTTGATCAAAGCTTCGCGAGCGAAGATTAACGTCTTGTTCATGTGTTTGAATATATCTTCGATTCTAACAATCTGCAAGCGTTCGCGAATGCTTTCATACTCGATGATGTCAGAATCGAAGTTCATACGAGAATAAAAGTTCTTATTCATGAAGAAGAAAGTCAAGAAGATGACTGAAGACAAAACGTTATTGTTGACAAACTTGATCATGAGCAATCACTTGAATCAGTCATTCTGCATGTACAAACAGAAAGAATGAAGATATCTTTCAACATTCTGATTGACTTGTTCGCTTTGATCATTGATCTGAGAGTGATAGACATTGAACAATTGAAGAGAAATGCTCAGTCGTTTGCAAAGAGACTTTCAAAGAATGAAAGTGAACTGAGTATCTCGATCAAATACAATAAAGCTTGATAGATCATGAGTTCAATATACTCACTGAATTAACATTTCAGCTGTTCTTTCGACTGTGATATCTTCATCATCAATGATGCAAGAAATATAATGTCTTTTCTTTGACAATTTGCAGATGACAGTCAGAATAGCGTTGTAGTCGTACGAATCAGATAGATCAATAATGAAGTTCATTGCTATGTCTTGTCATCGCTGTTCAGATATCAATAGAGATTGAAGTAAGTCATTTGATTTATTTCTAAATGTCTTTGAACGTTGACAGATATAGCAGTTTCGAATATATCAATCTATCGTTTTTCGCATGAATGATCAATAGTAGTTTCGCTTTATGACTTTTAAACTGATTATCAAGTCAAGTTTCGAGTTGACATTTTGAACTTGAATCAATATCAGGTCGAGTTGCTTACATTTTCAACTCAACTCAAGTTGAGTTGCTCATATTTTCAATTCAACGCGACTTGACTCGACTGAAAATTGAGTCAACTCGACTTGATTTGTCAAGAACTTGAGCTTGATGTCAAGAGAGCTAAATATAGAAATTTTTCCGGTTTTTTGCTTTTGCATTACCTTTTTGCATTATCTTTTTGATAGAAAGTTATGAAGAAAAACATGATGAGAAACATAAAGAAAAACATAAAGAGAAACATGAAGAGAAACATGAAGAGAAACATGAAGAAAAACATGAAGGGAAACATGAAGATCGTTTGATAGAAGATCATGACGAAAAACATAAAGAAAAACATGAAGATTGTTTGATAGAAAGTCATGACGGGAAACATAAAGAGAAACATGAAAGTCGTTTGATAGAGAGTCATGATGAGAAAACATGAAGGTCGTTTGACTTTGATAGAAAGTCATGACGAAAAAACATGATAGAAAGTCATGAAGAAAAATCATGTAGACTGTTCGATCAAGCTATTTACATCTATCTAATATCTTGTCGAGTCGAGTCGAGTTTTCGAATCGAATTGTCAAATCAAGCTTCTCAATTTGACTCAAGTTCTTGAGTTCAACTTCTCAACTTGACTTGATACTTTTTCAAAAAAATTTCAATTCAACTTGACACTTTTCGAGTCGAGTACTCGACACAAACTCAAGTACTTGACTTGACGCGATCAGTCTAATGACTTTCACAGTTCTAAGAATATCAGAATGATCAACTGATGATTGATCGTGCATCTCACGAATCAGATTCATTTGTAGAAGCTCGTTGAACGAGACTCATAGCTGACTATCATGATACAAAATTTCATTCTGAGTTTGACAATTCTTCAATTTGATATCTTTATATTGTGTCTCATCTCTTGCTATTGCTTCGCGAAGTAGCATACAATTCTCGTCGATCTCATTAGTCTCAAGAATCTGTTTATAGATTGATTCACTGATGTTCTTCTTTAGATTAGCAATTTTCATTCAATTTGAAGTCAGAATAGTGATTTGTTGATAGCGAACGCGCTCATCTTCTGAATCTCTGAGCACGACGTCAGCTCGACGAGTTAATGCATTGATCTTGATGTTCTGTTTGTCAGATCAATACATTATTCTGAAGTTGAAGTCAGCGAGCTTCTGAACTCAGCGCATCTGACGTCTGCTCAACTCTTTATCTTTCATCAACGAGATGAGCGCTTGATGATCAATGAACATCTTAATAGAAATGTCAGTTAGCTTCAGTTCAAGTTATCAGTGTTCAAATGCTCAAATGATGATCAGAAGTTCTTTATCATATATTTCGTAGTTGCATTCAGCAGAAGACATGTTCTTGTTATAAAAGACAATTGAATGTAGTACTTCTTCATTATCATATTGAGAGAGAACTTCATCGTTAACGTAGTTGAATGAGTCAATTTCAAGAATAGTCTCACAAGTTTGATCAAAGTGACGAAGTATTGAAGTCTTAATCATACATCTTTTCATATGATCGAATGTCATCTGACAGATCTTATTTCATTCAAATATGATTTTCTTTTGAGTAAGTTGAATCATAAGACAAACAATCTTCGAAAAGTTCTTGATAAAGCGTCGATAGAAGTTGCAGAAGTTGATGAAGAACTGTATCTGAGTGAGATTGATAAGAATAAATCATTCAACGATCATCTGTATCTTTCGAGAATTCATCTTTAGTTTCTCGATGAATATCAATAGTTCTAGAAAGATAGTTTCTTGCACATGAAACTTGCATTTGTTGATGTCTATCTGTAGATCAGCTTCTCGTAGTCTATTCAAGATTAATTGTACATGTCACTTGTGTTTCTTCAAGATCTTGCTGTAGATGATAATGTCATTTAGATAGATCTGACAAAACTGATGTAGATATTCAAACAACACGTCGTTCATATAGTGTTGATAAAACGTCAATTCATTTGTTAATTTGAAGAGCATTACATGATATTTGTATGAGTTGAAAAAGATAATAAAGATAGTCAAATCTTTGCTATCTGAGTGCATACGAAGTTTATTGAACGCGACAATGATGTTCAATCGAATCAGATACTTGCTTTCTTGTATACGAGCGAGAATCTCATCTATCAATGATAAAGAATAATGATCTCGTTTGATCAAAGCATTGAGCTTTCTGTAATCAACGCAGAAACGCAGACTTTCATCTTTCTTTTTGATGAACAAGATGAGCGAGACGTATGATGCAAAGCTGAAGAAAATGAATTCTTTGTTTAAATGATCGATCAGATATTTCTTTATCTTCTGAAGTTTGTGATTGAACATCTGATAAAGTTTGCTTCTAGAAGATGTTTCTTCATTGATTAACTCAATTTTGTGATCATAGAAACGATGAGATGATAGCTGATCGATCATAGCTCGATCAAACACGTCTAGATAGTCATGATACTTGAAGAGAAGCTTGACTTTGACCTTCTCAAGAATCTTGACGTGTGAGAGCTCATGCAGATTCACTTCTTCAGACTTATTTTCAACTGTAGTTATGAGTCGATCAATTTTCAAGATGATAACAGCAAAAATCTTCACATCTGATCATTTGACTAACATTCTATAAGTTGCAGCTTCAATCATGACAATGTTCAATGAATCTGACGTTGATTTAGAGACTTTGACGCTAGTCAAAGTCGCGTCGCGCTGTTTTAACTGTTCAATAAACTTCTTGTTTTAACTGATTTGAGATGTAACGAAAGTGAAAGATCTCTTCAGTATATGAGTAGAAGTCAAGCTCTTTCGTTTCGTGATTGATTTATTGCTTGAGAATAGAGCAATCGATTTCTGACTAGTAGGGTTGAAATTCGAAAATCGAAGAGAATTGATTCGCATATCAATTACTAGGTCGATTTTGTTCATTCATGTTTTTTCAAGAATCATTTGATGTTGATTTAATTGAGTGATCAACATAGAAGCTGTGTCAATTGTATGATCTTGAACAGTCAGATTTAAATAGATGGCATGAGTAATGAGTTTCTTAGCATAATGATCATCGAATTCTTGAATTAACTTCGCTTTGATCAAAGTCAGAAGCTTGATTTGCAACTGATCACAAACAATCTGCGCGATCACTTCATCAATGAACGAATAGTCAGCAGCTTCGATGTCAATCAATGACTTCAATGAGTAACTAATTTCATTGCTAGAAAGTACACATTCAGTAGTCAAAGATTCAGAAGCAAAAGAATCATCTGACATGCTCATCGTTGAAGAAATTAACACATCTTTCATCACGTCTTTGATGAAAGTCTCTAGTTTTTTGCCTCGCTATTCTTGAAAGATATTTTCTCATTTTCTTTATTCTTCGAAATGACAATTTCATGTAGACGAAGAGTGAATGCATGAGAAGCAAAGATGTTGATCTTGTTCTGAGAGCAATTCTGGAATAAATGTTTTAAAGTCTTGCAGATGTAGCAGATGATAGACAATTTTGCTCGATCAGACTCAGAGATAGAAAAGATGATAGACTTAACATAATTGATTATCAAAGTCATCATTGCTGACAAGAAAGTAGTAGCGCGTTTGTCAGATATGACAGTGACTTTGACGATGACAGTGCGACGTTCGCTGCGAAGCTGATAATTGACTCGTTGTTTACTATTCACATCTTGAAGAAAGATTCTTAAGCGAGTGAGCGAAGTAAAGTTCTTTGAACAGACTGATAGAGCGTTCTGCAAGCGATTATTGATTTTATTCTGAAGATCGTTCATCAGAGTGTGATCATCGTATTCAAGATAGCTGAATAGCTTCATAAAGTTGAAGTAAAAGACATTGAAAGACTTGTTTGCTTGTCTCAGAGCGTTGTACTCGTGATGACACTTTCGATTCTTATTCAGTTCATTGTATATTTCTTCTAGATGCTCAAATAGCTCGTCGATCGAGATGTATGAATGCGAAGCATCATGTTGACATCAAGCGAAGATGTGCTCAGCAGCATTATCTTCTAGTCTAGATATCACATAGACAATACAGATATTCTCATTATCGAAGTGATTGACATTTGTCTGAAGCTTGTCATTTATCTTGACTCTTCAGCTGTTTCATGTTGATTCATCTTCATCAATGAATATAAATGAGTTCAAAAACTTGAAGAACTTGTGATGATCATTGTTGAATAGAGTGAACGACTCTCATCGAGTATGATTCTCAATAGAAGTTTAAGACTTCGTAGACTGTCGAGATCAAGACTGATTCGCTGAACGCTGTACTTCTTTGAGTCTATCTTTGAGACTCAACATCTTCTTTCATAGTTTGATGATAGTCTCTTCTTGAATGTTTATTGTCGTTTGATTGATCTCTAGCTCATCAAGTCTCTTGATGTGATCGACTTGTAAATCGATTCATTGCTCATTGAGTTTCAAAGTAATGTTTCATTGATTTCTTAGCTTGATCAGCATCTTGATGATCTCGTCTGACTGATCAATAGCTCATTGACGAAGTTGTTAACTCATGTTGATGTTTCATGAGATAGCGACATTCTGAGATCTCGCTGAAGCATCGAAAGAAATAAGAAAAACTCGTCTACTAGCAGTGCTTCTAAGCAGACGAGCTGTTCGTGACTTGACTGATTCAGAGTCGCGTGTCATTGTGAAAGAGATAAAGATAGATAGATAGATTTGATTGTGATAAGATTGAGTGATTGATTTGATGAAAGTAATTCGAAGATTTTCTTGCGAATTTTCTGAATGAACGAAGTAGATTATTTCGTATCATCTACACGTCGATAGCAGAGTAGTTAATGAGCATTTATCTACTGTTAGAAGTCAGCATAAAGCGAGTCATATGAGTGTCATTTAACTAATAGATAAATGCTAAGAAAGAAAAGTATCTACAGAATAGAACTCGCAGCTTATATATGTGTTTCTGATCTCTGTGCTAGACTCGAAAGGGTTGACGTCTTACACAGATGATGCAGAAACTCGATGACATCATCTTTAACTCGAATGCTCACTAGACTCAATTAGAGATAATCGAGATCGAGTATAGGTCAAGAATAAATCAAGATCATAAAAAAAAGTATCTTTGCAAAGTTGTCATGACATTTCAAAGACTCAACATATACAACATTGAACAGTTTAATTCTTTTCAATCAATTAATAACAGACATACTAAAGTTTATTTTGATGATGATGATATCAACAATGCAGACTGAGAATCTGTTAGAAACTGAGCTAGACTAAAGATACTATCAATATAAAAGACTGATATTATTATTACTTTGATAAAATCTAGATACAAGACAATACATCAAATAATGTATAAGATGAAAAACAAAGAATGAAAGAAAAGAATGAAAGCTCAACTTTTATATACATGAATTGAGCAGAATCAAGACTAAACAGTAGTTTTAATGACTTAAGATTGCAAAAGTTCACGCATATGACTGAGATGATCAAAACAGAATTGTTGAAACTAAATTAAGATGATGATGACTAAATTAATGACTTGATTCATTGAACTGCAAAACAGATTCAATGAATCGAGATTATTTAAGATATTTATGATTTATGTTTTAAATTAAATTGATGATCTGACATCATGACAGTGTTGAGAAATAAAATACAGATGCAATATAAAAAGCTTTGAAATTAACAAAGTGAGCACAAACACATGCAACGATCAATTTAGTAAATAGATAGATTTAGAAGATAGACTAGATACAGATGATTATTACGAATGCGTCAAAATTAATTAGAGCTAGTCAAGATCTACTCGAGATCTGATCTAGATCTGACTCAGATTTGACTCAGATATGACTCAGCATCTTTTTTCTTTTCTAGCATCTTCTAAATCAGCTTCTATTGTCTTTTAAACAAACACACTTCTTTGTGTTACGAGTAGTTAACAGATGTCTATGACAAACACATTTCTTTGTGTCACAAACATCTTTCAGATAAACATTTTTCTTGTGTTTCAACACGTTCTCTTTGAAACTAACGTCGAATCTGAATAACTACTATATAGAGCGTGTTCTTCTTGTCTTTTGTATCTTCTTTCTTCTGTATTCTTAAAGTCTTAGTTATAGCTATCTTTATAGATCAAACATTCTAGTCACGCACGCACTCTGATTAGTTTCTAAACATGATCTCAACAATGATTAAATAAATAAATAGATAAATAAATAGATAGATATGTCTTTATGTAGATGCTCTCGTCTGAAAAAGAGATCAAAAAACAATGAGTAAAATAATAATAATAATAATAATAATAAATTCATACATTCTTGTGACATTGATTAGATCAACTCATGAGAAACTTTATGCTATTTGTATTAAGTGAACAAAACTCTCTGAGATAGAAAATCACTCGCAGTTTATATAACTGCTTCATGCAGTTGAAACAGTGAGTTTTGAGACTATGTATCAAATTTGTTCGCGTTGATTGCATGTTAAAGAATGAGTGTTTTAATCAATTTAAATTGCTTCAAGAGCTTCATTTTCATCATCATCTTTGCTATTGTTTTAAGACTTTTCGTGATGATGATGATTATTCAATAGTTCAAGAAGTCAGCATTTTGTAACATTCTTGATCGCAGATGCGATCAGTTTGAGCAGTGCATGAGTACATGCTTCGTTATCTGATGACTTCATTCGCAGTTACATCATGAGCTATTCATGTCTGAAACGTTTCTAGAGTGCAGATAAATATTCAGATCTATGCGTTCAATTCTGATGTACATTACAAGAATGCTTTCTGCTTTCTGAAGATCATCACGCATCTTTATCATCTTATTGCTCAAATGCAATCTTTGTGCTGAGATTGCATTAACATCTATGATGCATTCTTTGTACTTTTTTCATCGTTGATTTCATTGATCTTTGTGATACTGCGTTATTGCGATGCTATCACTTGTTGAAATCATTGTGAAGAAGAAGATGCATCATTTGCATTTTAACTGTATCTTCACATCTTCTTGAATGAAAATATTCAGAAGTACTATTTTCTTGATGATGAGTGAGTAAGAAATGACACAATTAACTTTCGTCAAACAAATGTGTATTAGTTTGCATGCTTGTCTGATCTCTTGCATTCAATCATTGACTTAACTGTGTAGCATGATTTTGTTCTGTAACATGTTCAGATGAACATGTAGCAAACTCATGTATGTTTCTGTCTTTAGAGTTTCAATGTTTACTCTTTTGAACACTTTTGCTACATGATACAGAGTCTGATTCTGAAGTGTTTCTAATCTGTATTCTTTGTTCAACAATTCATCTTTCTTGTCATGCTGATGCCAAACTGACGCTTTGAATGCAATTTCTGATCTCACTACTGCTGAGTATACTTGTTTCGCTTTTGTGAAGATAGCTTCTCATGTGAAGACTTCAAGATGATTAAGTGTCAGCATTCTTGTGACGTGATTCATTTTTATTTGTCGAAGATGCGCGTCTCATTGCAGTTTCATGTTCAGTTGCACTTTTAAAACTTGTACGTCTGATTTTGATTTAATAACTGAGTTTTCTATTTGTATGCTAGTCATCATGTTGAATCTCTTCGATTTTCTAGTGAAATGCGTAAGTTCATACTTTTCTGATGCGAACGTTACGTCATAAATGCAAGCTCATTTCGCGCAGATGTTCTGTGCTTTGCTCAATGTTCTGCAGATTTCTTCAGTGAATCTGTTGTAAACTAGAATGTTAATATCATTTACAAAGTTAAGCACTTTGATTTTAATTTTCAATGCTTCGTATTTTTCAATTAAACTTGCGTTGAAGAATAGAAAGAAAATTGATGAAATGAAAGATTTCTGCGATATGTCTGCGTTTATCTTGCGCATGTCACTCATTTATTTATCAAATATTAGTGATGTTTCTTGATTCTTTAGAAAACTGCGTGTTCATTTGATTATGTAGCTTAACATTCTTTTCATTTTCAGCGTATGCAGAAGTCTGATGTGTGAGACTTGATTGAACGCTTCAATGATGTTTAAGCTTAGCATGAAGATCACATATTTGATTTCACAGTCTCACACTGTGTGAACTTGATTTATTAGTAAATTTAACGTTGAGATCATGAATCACTTGTATCTCACTTTCATTTGAGCATTTGATAGCATGCAATGAATCTCGACTATGTCATTCAATCTTTTGATCATGATCAATCTCAGCACTTTGCTCATGATATTGAGCAAAGCAATGAATCAATACGTCTTTAAATTAATATAGTCACTTTTCTTTGATTTGCATAGTACTATTGTCTGAGTCTTTTTGAACTGCTTTGAATGATACTTGTGTGTTACGCATGCGTTGAATAAACTTGTCAGTACTGAGATCAGTTCTGCAAGACTTGCTTGAAGCGCTCTGTTTGAAATATCTGAAGCGTTCAACACTTTGTCTGCTTTTACTTATCTGATTGTTTGCTTCACTTCGTCTTCTGTAATGCGTGAATTGAATGAGACTGTCAAAGATATGAATGATTCTGCGATGTTGCTGACATTCGCTTGAGAAGATGAGAAAAAGAACTTTTCTCGCAGTATCTTGATTTTTTTCTCGAACGTTGTTGTCATATGATCGATGTCACTTCGCTTCAGTGACTAAAACTGAGAAAGCTTTTTAAATAGCTGACTTTCGATTCTAGCTCATTTTGCAAAGCGTCATATCAATTTGAATGCTTCACTCAGCTCATGCATTTGTGATCTGAAGTGTATGCATTTCATTTGTTGAATGATTCTGTTTTTATGATCATTGTGCTTCAGATATTTATTTCACGCTTCTAATGTATCTTGCATTTTTCATATGATTTGCAGTTGTCTTGATTTCATTACTACTTTAAAGCAGCTTTGATTTCAAAAGTCTTTTGCTCAATTTGATGACTTTGTCAAGAAGATAGATTTCTCGATAATCTTCTGTAGCACTCTGATAATTTTACACATTCTGTCATTCATTATAGTCTTGTTGTCTAAAGAGTGTTTCAAAGATAGATGTATTTGCAGATAAGCACTTAATGCTTCTATATTCATTTTCTTTCAAAGTCATCAAGTCAAAAGTTGCACTGAGATTGTTTGTAAACATAGCTTTATGATGATCGAAAGATGATTCGATCTCTGATGCAGATCAATTCGTATCTCGCACTTGCATGTCATGAACTGTATTTTCTCGCTGTTAAAGACTAGATCAATCCTCGTAAATTGATTATGAGCTTCGTGAGTAATAGTATTTGATTTCAGCAATAATTTCAGTCTTGCGTTTGTAATGACGTTTAGTAGAATATCAGTCGTCATGTGATGAGTGAAGCATCTTCACTCTTCTCAATGAAAATGATGTAGATTGAAATCTTTTACAATCAGTTGTTTGCAGTCATTCTTGAGTAATTCGTTCAAACGAGAAATGATTGAAAATCTCTCTGTGAATGTAGTAAACAGTGAGCATGAGTTGTAGACGTTTAGAAGTCTTAGCGTCTGCATTTCATCATCTGCGTTGCAAGTTAATATTCTGATTGAGCAAATGTCTGATTCAGCTGTTTCTACTATTCATTGATCAAGTCTTAAACATTTGTTAATGTATATGCATGTTCTTGATTGAGATGACGAGTTTTTCATTAAATGAAAGAAGTTGTGTGCTGAATTAAATGATTGTGAGTCATTGTTGTTACGATCTTGCTTCTGTATAGCTATTATGTCAAATTCGCGAACTTCTCTGTTAATTAGAAATGATTCTTGAATTCTCAATGACTTTCTGATGTTGTACTGTAGAATTCGTAGAAAAGATTGTTTTATCATAGAATTATTTATAGCTGTTGTTGACTTTGCAATGAGAAGACTCTTTATATGCTTTTGATCATTGAGAGTCTTTCTCACTTTCTGATTAAACGTTTCTGAATCTGCTCAGATGTTGTCTCATTTGAGTTGCTACTCACGTAAGAGAAAAGATCAACTCGTCTCTTCTTGATTTCTACTATTTATTAAGCTGATTCATCAGCGATTCAACTGCATGTTTTCAACATGACTGTTACTGAGCTTGAGAAGTTCGTTGAATCTGAAGAGTTCATTGAATCTAAAGAGTTCAAGAACAGTGAAAAGAGTGTGCAATTGTATTTAAACATTTCAGAATATTTGAACGATCTGTTTCTATAGATTTTGAACGCTTGTTTCATCTGCTGTCATCACTTGAAGCAGATGTGTCTTCAGAGTTCGTGATTTTCATTGCAGTTGATGCAACATCTTTTATTCAAAGACATCACGCACTTCTTGATGTGATGCTTGTCTGCGCACTTTTTGCAGCGCTGATTCTTTCTGCAAATCTTAATCATGTGATCAAATTCGTGACATCTGAAGCACTATGTGATGCAACAATTCTTTTCAAATAGCTTGCATGCACATTCTTGATATGAGTTCAGCATGCTCACGTTCATTAGTTAATTCATCATTGCTTCGATCGTAATCTTTACAATGAGCAATGAATGAGTCTTTTCACTATCTGCTATCTTCTTGAGTCAGACTATTCTTAGAACTTTCAAATCTTCATGAAGTCTTACGTTATTTTTTATCAATCTTTCAATGATCTTTTTCTGATTGTTCATGTTTATTGTAGTGTGTATTTTATGTGTCAGTACTGCGAAGATTCAACGTGCTACACATGTCAAACTTGCGATTTCTTTTGCTCATGTCTGAGTCTTTTTCAGATTTGCTCAAGCATCTGAGCTAACTGCATGAAGAAAAACGTCATCGTTATTTAGCTTGCAAAGTGACATGATTAGATTTCTTTGATCTGTTGACACGTCTGCAATTTTCTGTAGAATCTGTTCAATCAACTTCTTCTGTATCTCTTTTATTTCTCTTCTGTTTATTATCTTAATCATGACTTCTCATTTCTTGTAAAGCGACGACAGATCATCTTTGAATTATTACTTTCTCATCGCTATTTCTTCTCTTGTCACATGTGCTCATGACGTGATTTTCATTGAAAGACGCATGCTTTTCTGTGTATGCAACTGCTTGTTGAGCAGTTGAATTGATGCTTTCAGTTTCTGTACATTCTTTGCAATGAATGCATTCTGATTTGCATGATGTTTTTCTTCTGAGTCGAGTCAAAGATGTTGAATCAGCTTCAATGCTATCTTTTTTCATGAATGATCTTTGCTTTTCTCTTTCTCTAACGTTGATATCTTTATTAGTAAATCAATAATGTTAGTAATGTTTTTTTCATCATTGCATGAGTGTTTCAACTTTGCATCTCTGTTTCTTTGCAATGAATCAACGTCACTTGCAATCGTCTTTGAATCAGCATTGCTGTAATTCATGCAATTCATCATCATTCAATCATCTTCTATATTCACTCTGTCTTGTTTATAGTGCTCTTTTTCAAAATTTGTGATGCGTGCGTTGTGATTATTTTTAATGAGTAAAAGATCAAAAGAAAACTTCGCTTGAGAAATCTTTATAAATGATAGTCAATATTCTCATGAACTTTGAAGATGTGACTTAATAGTTCTGCTTGAAAAATCTTTATGAATGATAGTCAATGTTCTCATGAACTCTGAAAATGCAACTGAGTTATGCTCAGAAAATCTCTATCAATAGTAGCTAATATCTCGATGAATTCTAGATGCGATTGAATCAATGCTGTTTCATGAGTCATTGAAAGATGAAACTTCGTCTCACGAAATTCTTTTCTCACTCATTTAATGCTCATCTCTTGAGCATTAATGTGATTCTTTTATAATACTAGCGAGACGAAAGCGAAAAGCGAATGACGAAGATTAAAGTCATAGATGTAATTCAAACGAAGTTACAAGAAGCAAATATGTTGAATAGCTAGTAGAATGATAGCTAAATGACGAAGTATTTAAGAGCAAAGACGAGATATATGACTAGTCAGTAAATCAATAACTGTCACGATTTTAGCATGTGTTACTCAAAAGATGTTGAGAAAAGAGATGTTAAATCACTTAGATGATGTTGAACAATATTATAGATGATGATAGGCGTGAGATTATCAGTGATGTTATGAGAGTTCCTCAATACAAATGATACTCAGCGTTCATGAGATATAAGAATTTCTGAATGATCTCTTTCTTTTCTTTCTTCTTCGTGCAACGTCTTGTATTTAAAATCTAGTTATTAGAATTTCATTCTGATTTCATTCAGCTCTCAGTTCGTGACATTACGTTGCATCACACTACATCATGAGTCAATTCGAGAATATCAGCAACATTCTGTCGTCGACATCTCTAGCTTCGATCAACGAACTCATCACTGTCGTTCAGTTTCAAACTCACGTCAACAATGCTTTCGAAGCGTGATACACTTTTCTGATTGAACTTCAAACTTGATTCAACGACATCATCATTCAGTATATCAACTGAGTCTCAGTCTGTCAACAAGAACATGAGCAAACTCAGATTGAACTTAAGCAGTTTCAGATCAATAATGAAACCTTGTCAGAAATGATTCAAGAATTCAAGAGCATGAGCAGAATCAATATCAAATCAGAGAAATATTCGAATTCAGAACTTTATATTGAAGAGCGAGAAAACAAGCTAAATCAGTTCATCTTCAAGCTGATCAGCAAGCTGAAGTTGAACGCGAATCGTTATTCAACTCTCGAGTCTCGTCTTCTGTATGAATACAGTCGCTTATCGAGAAACGCTGTCGCTCAAGCGTTGTCGCGTATGACTGTTCAGCATGACAAGCTAGTCACGATTGAGCAATTAGTTATCTTGTTAAGACAAGTCTTCGATGATTCAGACAAGCAAGAAATCGCTCAGCAATTCATTTCAGCTTTAAGAATGCGAAATCGCATCTTCATCAAATATCTGTTCGATTTTCAGCAGCACATTGATGCAATTGAATATGACGTCGTAACTTGAAAATTCAATTTGAAGAATGAACTATTCAGCGAGCTCAAAGCTCTATTGATTCAGATGAATGTCAGCAGTCTGAACTATGAGCAGTTGATTATCAAATGTCAGCAATTGAATAGTCAATATCGCGTCACAGTACAGAATCTTTTCAAGTCAAAAGCAGTGATTCATTCTGTCTCTGTGATCTCTACAGTTCTCGCGTATCTCGTCAAATATGCGACACTCTCGACAGGCTTGAAAGCTACGATCTCGAGCTCGGGAAATTCCATGAACTTATTGATCGTCAACATGAAGAAACGAGACTCACTGATCTTCGAGAAGCATCAGCATCGCATGATCAATCATCTATGTCTATACTGCGATAAGTCTGAGCATCAGACTGCGATCTGCAATTCAAAGCTCAAGATTCAGCTACGAGTCATCTCATTATTCGCTCTCGCAATCTCTATTGACAATCTCGCTTTCGATACTTCTTTCGTCTTGAGAAAAGTCTAGTCTCTGCGTACAGTCGCTCGCAGAGACAATCGAACAGTCTGAAAATCTCTGCACTCTCAGTTAGCTCGATTCATCGATTAGAAAAGAAGATGAACAATGATCATCTCATGCTCTCAGATAATCTAGAAAGCAATAAAATTAATGTCAATCTTTTTGTTTTGATTGATATCAACATCATCGATTATGCATTTATTGATGACTCTTTCGCGCAAAGACACTCTCTGCTCTGTTTTTCTTTGTCTGAAATCTGTATTCTTCAGAGATTTGATGATCAATCAGTCGTATTCAATTCAATCACTCATTACGCTCTTGTCAAACTTCAAGTCTCAAGCGAAGAGTTCGAAGAAACTCTCTTTTATGTCACTCAACTTTCGCAATTCTCAATTGTTCTAGATCTGTCTTGATTAAAAAGTCATAAAGCAATTATAGATCTGCGTCATAATCAGCTCATCTTTGAATCTCAAGTCAATTCAGAATTCGTATTCGAAACTCTCTCGAGCATCTCGATTTCAACTGTGTCAGTATCAGTCTCTTCAACGTCTTTGCTCTTGAAACATCTGAAGATCTATGCTATAAATAGTGCTTCGTTTCTGCGACTCGCTAGAAAAAAGAATCATGATCTGTTTGTCATATTCATGAGAAATATCGACAAAGCTCTGAAAATCACGTCTTTCGTTGACTCTGTCACGCTATTGCTTCTTGAATATCACGACTTTCTAGATGTTTTCTCTCGCGAATTGATGAACATTCTATCTGAACGACGTCTCTATGATCATAAAATTCAGCTGCAGAAGAGCAAAACTTCTACTTTCGAATCTTTATATGACATGTCTCAAGATGAGCTTCGAGTACTAAAGAAATATCTGAAGAATAATTTGATCAAAGACTTTATTCAAGTCAGCTCTTTTCTTGCGATCTCTTCGATACTCTTTGTTAAAAAATCAAGCGAAGAACTCAGATTTTGCGTGAATTATCGAGGTCTGAATGTCATGACAGTTAAGAATCGATACTCGTTATCTCTCATTCGAGAAATTCTAGATCGACTGACTAAGATCAAGTACTACATCAAGTTAGATATCATTGCAGTCTTTAATAAACTGCGAATGACTTATGAAGACGAGTGAAAGATCGCTTTTCGAACACGTTATGACTTATACGAGTACAACGTTTTGCTCTTCGAACTCACAAATGAATCGTCATCATTTCAGAACTTCATTAATGACACTCTGCATGACTTCTTGAACGTTTTCTGCATCGCGTACATGAATGATATCTTGATCTATAGCAACAGCAAAAAGAAGCATACTCAGCATGTTCATCAGATACTGAAGCGACTTAGAGTCGTTGAACTACAGATAGATATCAAGAAATGCGAATTTTCAGTTATCGAGATCAAGTATTTGAGTCTAATAATCATCATTCACGAAATCAAAATGAATTCTGAGAAGATCAATGTCATCATGAATTGAGCTGCATCTCGAGACATCAAAGATGTTCAGAGCTTTCTGAGCTTCGTCAACTTCTATAGACGATTTATTAAGAAGTTTTTCAAGCTGATCGATTCGTTGACTGTCTTAATCAGAAAAGATCAGTCATTTAATTGAATTCAGAAGTGTCAATTCATCTTTGATCGACTTAAGCAGATGTTCATCATTGTCTCTATCTTAATGCACTATAATTCGAATCTACTCGTGACTGTGAAAATCGATGTCTTCGACTATGTTGTGATCGAAGTCATGTCTCAGCGAGATGATAATGAGCAGTTAAGATCTGTGATCTATTTCTCTTTCAAAATGCTACTCGCAGAATGCAACTACGAGATTTATGACAAGAAACTTCTAGCTATAATCAGAGCTTTTGAGAAATGAAGGTTCAAACTGAAAGACACGTTAGATTTCGTTGAGATCATTTTCGATCACAAGAATCTAGAATATTTCATGTCAATCAAGCTGCTTAGTCGAAGACAAGTCAGATGATCAGAATTTCTCTCTCAATTTAACTTCAAAATCGTGTATCGTTCGAATGAATTGAACACTCAAGTCGATGCACTCACGCGTCGATCAGAAGATCTTCTCTTGAACGAGAGAAATAGTCGTTGAGAACATCAGTGACAGATCGTGCTAAAATCAAAAAACCTGAAAATTCAAGTCTTAATCAATGTTCTCGATGATAGTGACTCTGAAGCACTTGAATCAAGTGACTCGAAGAACGAATCAGTGATCTCTGAGCAGTCTGAATCATCAGAGAAAATGTCTATGAATGAGCTAGAAGAACAACTCTTCGCAGTCTATTTCAATGATGAATGAGTACAGATCATGATAACTGTGTTAAGAGATGATCAACGAAAGCTTAAAGAATTTTCGTTAGCGAAATGTATGCTGCGAAGTGATCGAGTCTACTATAGAGATAGACTATTGATACTCGAAGATGAGAAACTGCGACTACGTCTGCTTCAGTTAAGTCATGACACGTCTATTGCGAGTCATTCAGAAAGAGTCAAGATTTATGAAATACTCAATCGTCATTATTACTGATTCGAAATGATCAAGACAGTAGCTCGCTTCGTACGTAATTGTCATCTATGCTCTCGAGTGAAGATCTCTAGAGAAAAATATCAGAGAGCTTTGAAGTCTCTTGATGTACTCAATCGTCGCTGAAAAGAAATAGTCATGAATTTCATCATGACAGTATCTGAAAGTAAGAATCTGAATGAAAATTCAGCAATCAATATTCTGATAGTCGTGAACAGATTATCTAAACAAGTGCATTACAAGTCTATGAGTGAAATTACAGCTCTAGATACAGCTCGAGTTTTTTATCATGCAATATGAAAACATCATGAATTATCTGATTCAATCGTCTCGAATCGTGAAACTCAGTTTATCAGTCATTTTTGAGACGAACTTTGTATTCGATTGAAGATTCAAGCTCAATTGTCAACTGCGTTTCACTCAGAAACGAATGATCAAATCGAGAACGTCAACGACGTTTTGAAACAATATCTTCGAGCCTTCGTGTTCTTTATGCAGAACGACTGAACTACATGACTGTCATCAGCTGAATTTGTCATCAACAATCACTTCTTCGAAAGCACTCAGTGCACGTCGTTTCTAGCTAACTTCGAACAGCATTCTTGAATGAGATTGAAATCAAAGAAGACTCAGAAGAACGTTATTGAACATTCGAAATGAATACATGTTGATCTGTTTGTTCAGAAAATGAATCGAATCAATAAAATTCTGCGAGAACAAATGATCTTAGCTCAAGCATATCAGAAACAATTCGCTAATGTTCATTGACAACACGCTCTCAAGTATGCAATTAATGATATGATTTGATTAGATGCTCGCAATCTGATGAT
>JAABUZ0100003496.1_pt1 | contig 23183 bp, 33 predicted proteins | sample 5562091 | NCBI WGS metagenome assembly JAABUZ01 (sample SAMN12813069, study PRJNA571459) | rock metagenome | isolation source: Antarctica rocks | place: Antarctica: Victoria Land, Linnaeus Terrace sud | collected 2015-12-21
TCATCGAGAAACTTCGCTCGGCGCGTCGTCTTGGCGTAGCGATCAAAGTTCGCACTTGCAAACGACATTTGCTCATCAGCCATCGTTATAAGTGTACCAGATTTCCGTCGCTAAATCAGACTTGCCCGAGAAGCTCTTGGAAGTCGTGGTTACCTTCTTCGAGCGGATCAGAGAAGCGTTGCGTTACACCTCCCTTGAGCAGATGCAGAATGACCTGCGCGTCTTTAGGATCGTTCTTGTCCCACGAGTTGAACAGTGCCTCACGGGTGCGATGACATGCGATCGACGAAACGAAATGAACGTGATGCCCTTGGCGTAAGAGAAAGTTTGCTAACGGGCGGTGGTAGTCACCGGTAGGTTCCAAAGCAACTTCGCAGCTCTTTGAGAGCGTTGCCAAGAAAGTCGCAAGTTTCTCGAAAGCCGACAACGCGTTCGCCACGGTCATTCGAATTCGACGACCATCCCGCCGTTCGATAAGGACTTCATGTTGCGCTTTCGCGACATCGATCGCGACCCACACGGGGGTCTTCGAAGCTACGCTGAATCTCTTCATAGGTCGTTGTCTCCGTTGGAGATGTGTCCGATACACCTCCGTTCTAAGTGGGGGCAACGACCCCGTTTTAAACGTACCATGGCTCGGAATTCACCAGCGGAAAACTGCTCGAGTGGAGCGGAAACACCGGCGTCGAGTTGCATTTCATCGAACCCGGCAAGCCGAACCAGAATGCCGTCGTTGAGAGCTTCAACGGACGTCTTCGAGACGAGCTTCTCAACGAGCATTCATTTCCGACGATCTTCCACGCCCGATCGGCGATCGAGGCCTGGCGCTTCGACTACAACCAGCGCCGGCCGCACACGACGCTCGGCGGAATGACTCCGGTCGAGTTCCTCAAATCGTATCTCAATCAAGACTCACAATTTCAAGCGGCCCTGTGAACGGGGCGGCGTCGAGTTCAGCCGCCGATGCCGAGGCCTAACTTTGCAGAGCCATCCACTTAGCAGAGCCCGATCTGCTGTTCAAAAACCGAAGCCACCTCTTACCCCAAGCCGCGAGCGGTCGCATCGGTCACTCCTTGAGATGATTCGCGCGTCGCGAATAACGCGACGCTAGGCGGTACGATGGCTCGCCATCCTGCGCGATCGAGACGGCCTCGATGAGGCCCGTTTGCACGAGTGCATTCAACGCGTCGAGCCACGCTTGGCGGTCGGAATCGTCGTGCTGCGCCATTGCGCAACTGTGAACGGCGCGCGTGTCTCGGTTGATGGACGGCGTATGGACATCCCAAGCGGCAAAACAGCGTCGATTCGACGCGTCAGATTTCTTCTTCTTCGACGTTGCCGTCAGCATCGCTAACATGAAAAATGCGCGCGTTTTTCGCACGGTCACCCCAATACACCGAAACCTTGCGACCGACGAGCTCGGCGAATGCATCAATCCACGGCACGCAAATGACGCGCCCGACCGAAACTCCAAGCCGCGCGTAACGCTTGCCGTTCATATCGACCGCCCCGAGCAAGAGCGAACGCGAATAGTCCGTGTCGACGGAGCCCATTGCGTGCGTAACGCCATAGTGTTCGTCGAGTGCGGTCAGCGCCGAAGCGACGGCTGCCTTCGCGTGCTTGGCTTCCGCGCGCTCCCACTCCAATCGCTCTTCCTCGGCGATGAAAAGATCCGTCGCTTCCGGCATGTCTCGTGTCATCGTCGCTATCACTTGCACGCCGATGTGGACCGTCTTCATGCGCTCGTCGTATTGCGCGGATTGCGTCTTGCGTCGGCGATGCGTGCGGCGAGTGTATTCCGTCGATCGAGGAAGTCGCCGTATTCGCGGTCGTAGGCGGCTTGTTTGAAAAGCGCGCCGATTCCGGTCGGCGCTTCGGGGACGTTTCGGTCGTGGGCGGCGAGGTGCGATTCGGCGTCACGAACCTGCTCCGCTAACTCGCGACGCTTCTTCTCGATCTCGCCCTTGACGCGCGCGATTTCCCTTTCCCAATACGATCGTGCGTCTTGTGCAAGCTCGCGCCGCGCGGCCGCCGCCTTTGCGGCGCAGCCGGGACACGCCGCCGTCTTATAGACGAATACGCCGTGCTCGGGACATCGAACGGTCGGCATCGCTACCGGCCAAGGCCACGACTGCGTTTGTGCTCGTGTTCGAGCGTTTGCGCGACTTCAATTTCGCGCTCGACGCCATGCTCGCGCGTCTTCTCGGCGATCTGCGCCTTGAGCTCGCCCGGGCTCCGCAACATCTGGTGCAGATCCTTCGAGACGCCCAGACGTTCGTTCGGCGTATCGCGTTCGAGCCGTTCGAGCTCGTTGAGGATGGCGAACGCCCCTTTGCGCTCGTCGCGCGTGTAGCCGCTCTCGGTTCCGTGCGCGATGGGCTCGAGTTTCCAACGCAGCGCCGTCACGCTCAGTTCGCTCGTTCCACGATCGCGGCCGGCATCGCGTTCGAGGGCGCCCCGTTCGAGCACGCGATAGCAGCACGGCGGGACCTTCGCCTACCGCAAGAGTTGCAAAAGCTCGACCGTTCGACCTGCTCATCCTCGACGACATTAGCTATGTGCGCCGCGACCAAGCGGAAACATCCGTACTCTTCGAGCTCGTCGCGGAACGGTACGAACGCAAGAGCATTGCGATCCCGCGAACACGCCGTTCTCGCAGTGGAACGAGGTTTTCGTCGACGCTGCCATGACCCTTGCCGCGATCGACCGACTCGTACACCATGCGACGATTCTCGAAATGAACGTCGAGAGCTATCGTCGCCGCGATGCCGAGGCCAACGTCGCATCACAACGCGGCAACCGCAAATCTCCAGCGACGCAACCGCGTCAGGCCCAGGGGCTGCCACCACCGCCGCGAAGCACCGGCGCATAATCGCCAACCTCGCTTCGACCGGCCAGGATAGTTGTCGCGGCTCGGTCAGGATAGTTGTCGCGGGCCACGGGCACGCTTAGTGGAGAATATGTTACCTATAAGGTGCGACGCCCTCTCGTTCAGCTATCCGGATTTTATAGTTGGTCCGATTGATTTTACCTTTAAGTCCGGAATCACCGGGGTTATTGGATCTAATGGCGCCGGAAAAACAACCTTACTAGCAGCGATTGCTGGTATGCTCCCGAATTGCTCAGGAAGCGTTTTTATCAATAACGCGCCGTGTTCCGAGAAAACACGACGGTCGCGAATCGCCTTTGCGTCAATGCGCGATGTTTTATATGGAAAAGTGTCGTTTCGCCAACACCTGAGATTTTTTCGTTTATTTTATCCTGCATGGTCAGTAGATATTGAAGAGGAGTTGATCAAAAAGTTTGCTCTGCCCCAAGACAAGGCTACCGAAAGCGCATCGAGCGGAATGCGGGCTAAATTTTGGCTCGTCGTCGCCTTAGCTAGACAAGCTGACGCGATCTCTTCGATGAACCGTGGAATTCGTTGGATCCATCCGCTCGACTTGAGTTGTCCGCTGAACTAAAACATACCGCAGCGCGCTATAATATCCCGATCATCGTTTCGTCTCATGAGCTTGAGGAATTGGAAGACGTTGCAGATTCATTTATTGCCTTGAGAGGCGGCAAAATCGTCGAGGACGCGTTGCTACCGGATTCTCGCGAGTCTTTGAGGCGTTCAGATTCGCTCCTTCGTCGGGCATATCTAGGTGCAAAGTCATGATTGTGAAGCTACTTGCATTCATGGAGATGGACTTACGGGTTCACACCCGATATTTTCTTGGCATTTTTGGAATCGTCGTCGGCGTCGTGATACTTGGACCGGCCCTCTTCCAAATGTCCAAAGCACATGTGGCTGCCTACCTCATCACTTACGCAGCAATCGCGACACCTATCATCGTGCCATGGTGGATCGTCGGCAATGATCGTACAACAGGAACAATGTGGCTCGTAGCGTCACTCCCTATTGAGCGAGCCGAGATTGTGCTTCTAAAGACAATTGAAACCCTAATCTGGTCATTTGCGTCGATGTGTGCCTGTGCCATTGGCATCGTGTTCCTCGGCGCGCAGCACGTTTGGTCGGAACTTTATCCGGTTGTGATACCGACCGCGTTTGCAGCGTCATTCGTATCTACCGCTGCATATTTCTTGTTCCCATCGCGAATCGCCATGTTTGTTGTGTTTGGCGGCTTCTTTCTTTTCACCAGGTTTGCTAAACCGCTGCAACCGTTGCTGAGTACTCAAGGAATGCCTGTAATTATCGGAGCGTCGACGCTGTTTGCGGCATGCATGGCCGCAATAGCATACTTTATTGCTACCAATGTATTTTCCAAACGAGCGTCTCCCTGCGAGTGACTAAAATGCGTCGTTTAGACGTCGCAACAAGTCGCCAAGATCATACGAGCGATCACCGATGCGGTCGAGGCCGCACTCCATGCGTATTTCCTCGGCGTCAATGCTCGCCAACTACCGGCGCAGGATGTTCCGGAAGAGAGGCTCGAGAGCGCAGCGTACGACCCAGAAACCGAATGGCGCCAGAGCCACCTTGCGCGGTATTCGGAAGGGAGTTGGAAGCACAGCCTCATCCAGGTACTCCCGTTTCGACGCTTTCGTCCAAGCGAAATTCTTGCAGAAAATGCCGCTACGCTCAAAGCGGAACATCCAACCCACAATCACATCACGAGCGCCGTTGCGAACGTCTTGAAATGGCTGCTCGACGACGGAGCCATTGCCAAGATCAGCACGGGAGTATACGTCCGGCCATCGCAGCGACACCGCTTGTCGAATAAGGCGACGTCTGTTCTCCAAAGCTGCGCTCGCGTGCCGACATCGCGTCGTTCGACGCGCACGCTCGTCGACCAGGAACGACCCACGGCTTTTCGGGAGGTGTGTCTTTTGTTCAAACGGTTGTTCGGTAAGAAGCAGGGGTCGGATTCGGATATAGAGGCGGGGTTCCGCAAAGAGCGCGACCTGTTTACCTGGATTGTTTTGGAGGCCCCGTCGCGCGCAGGCGACGCTATAACGCCGGGATTCTTGGTAACGTGGGCTCGAGCGCTTTCGGAATCGACCTTCGGCGTCTGCTCTGCGCTTGCAAAAAGCGAGACGTTGCCCGACTTTGGTTGTCTCCTTACCGATCGCAGCGCCGCGATGCGCGTCGCCGCGTTCGTCGCATGGTGGTTTTCTCACCGTACCGTCGACGACCACCCTGAGATTTACCGTGAAGGCAGCGCGAGCTATGGAGCCGTTGACGGAATTGGGCGCATGATGGTCCGGGACATGTACAGCGTGGCGTCCGCGATGTATTCGGTCGGCGATGATGCGCTCGTTCAGAAAGCGATTGCGCTCGACGTCGGAGGTACACCCGAGATTCAAAATCAACGTGCATGGGCGGATAGCATCGTCGCGCTAGCAACCGGCGTCGAGCGTGCTCCGGTCGTCCTGCCGGATGACACGAGTGACCCAGCGGCGGTGTCAGCGGCAGTAGCGGAATACATAGCGGGAATGAGCCGCATAACGGCGTTGACCGGGACCCTCGTCGGCTTTCGGCCAATGCCGATGGAGCGGCTTCAAACGCTCTATGCAGCGGAGGACCCCCCGCACTAGCGAGGGTTTCCGCCGCGCTCCGGTGGGGTCGCGATCGGCAACGTCTCGTTGCGTCTACTGTCGGGACAACGTCGCGGCCGTAGGGCTGGAGCCTGGCGAACCGCACGTCGCCGGCGAGGGGGTTCCACGCTTCGTTTTGGCACGGACTTACGGGACACGCAAGATCGCTTCGTTACTGGGTGCCGAATCATTCCCGAAAGGGACCCCTTTCGGAACCCACGTTTTCGCTTACCTCAAGTGTTCAAGTATTGAAGCGGATCCACGTCGCGCAAATTTAGATTCAATCGCACGAACTCGCGAAGCAGATACTCGTGGCCCTGTCCAATGATGACGACTGCACGATCGGCCGGGGACAGGACGCTGAGAATGTTTGAGAAGATGTAGCAGTTCCGTGCGTACCATTGGGACACGTAAGCGGCCCCGGCATTGTCGGCGTCGCGTCCCATCCCGTCGAATACGCTGTAGATACCCTCACGTGCTTCCCTAGCACGAGCAAGCGGTCGCGCCGCGGATGAGCCCGAATACAATAGAAGTGGGCTTTGAACTCGCCATTGCGGCGAAGCGCGATCCTACCGAACCGCGTGAGAATGTCCTTGAGCGTAGCGCCACACCGGCTAAGACGCTGACCTTCAATGCGAGCGGAGCTTTCTCTCACGAGGACGGAGCAGCGCTCGCACAAGCCATCGACGATGCGATCTCTCCTGAATTCGACGCCTACATCGTTTGTCTCCAAGCCGTCGACAACATTGATAACGACGCACTCCTGACGTTCGCACAGTGGATCCGCGGACGTCGGGATGAAGGAGTCGATCTACGGCTTTGCGCCTTGGAACCCCACTTGCACCACCTCCTTGAGGAGGTTGGCGAAGCAGGTGACGCGTTGATGCCGTTAGATCAAGCGATCAATGAGGCGCCCCGTCGTAAGATCGATCCTTCAACTTTTTGAAGGTTCGTCCTAAAAACGACCCCTGATATGTTCTTAACGGGACGTGTCGAAAGAGGCGTCCCAACGGGTCGGACACATCCAATGACCCCATGGGCGTTAAGCTCGACCATAAGATCGATGACCGACCCCCGCTTTGCTATCCCACGAGACCGGACCGTATCTTAGGCCCCCTCCGCGGTGAGCCTGCATTTATCAGGGTGGTCAAATCGGGGTAGCTCGTCAGTGGAGAATCGCTGTGGACGTGCTTGGGATCGACGTGGGAAAACGCGATTTGCACGCGACGATGTTGCAGAACGATCGGGCCGTTTCGAAGAGCGTCCCAAATTCGGAAACCGGAATCGCGCAGCTTCAAACGTGGCTGAAGAACCGCAATGCGGATCGTGTGCATGCGTGCCTGGAAGCGACCGGTGGCTGGAGTGAACAGGTCGCGATCTCGTTAGGCGAAGCTGGACATGTCGTCAGTATCGTCAACCCAGCGCGTATCAAGGCGTTCGCGCAAAGCGAAAGGGTGCGGACGAAAACGGACCGGATTGATGCAGCTCTCATCGCCCGTTTTTGCCGACTTCATCAGCCCGAGCCGTGGACGCCTCCTGCGCCGGAAATCCGCATTTTACAGGGCCTTGTGCGTCGCCAACACAGCCTTATCCAGATGCGAGTGGACGAAGAAAACCGGCGCTCAGCCCCGATGGTGTCGCCTGCGGTGACAGCTTCGATCGAGGCTACGCTCGAACACCTTGCGCGTGAACTCGAACGCGTTGATCGTGAAATTGAGCAGCTCTTCGACGACTGTCCACCACTGCGGCGGCAACGCGAGTTGCTCATCTCCATTCCCGGCATCGCAGAAACCACTGCTGCTCGCATTCTGGGCGAGATGCCCAACATCGCGGAATTTCGAGACGTCAAAGCAATTGCCGCATACGCCGGGTTATCGCCTCGTCACTATCAGTCCGGCTCTATCGAACGTCGCAGCCGGATCGCGAAGAGCGGTAACGCTCATCTGAGACGGGCGCTTTACTTCCAGCGATCTCGGCCATGCGCTTCAACCCACCTATTCGAGCGCTCGCTACACGCCTAAGTGCCCGCGGAAAGACGAAGATGACCATCGTTGCCGCTGCAATGCGCAAACTACTCACCCTTGCCTACGGGGTCCTCAAATCCGGCCGCGTCTTCGATCCTCTCTACGGAAACGCTTGACACGTAACACCGTATCTTTTGGGGAACCGCGTTCGCGGCAAGAGCCGCATAAAGCGAACACGAACGCGTCCGGCCAAGCTTGCTCATTGGGAGGACGTCATGCGGAGCGAACCGATGATCCTGGTCCGCGACGTGCAAGCCAGTGCGTCCTGGTACCGCCAGCTGCTCGCGTGCGAGAGCGACCACGGTCTCGAAGAGTTTGATCGCATCGTTGCCGACGGAACAGTCGTTCTAATGCTCCATCGCAGTGATGCAGCAGAGCATGGTGCGATAAGAAAACAAGACGTCGTCGGGAACGGTTTTCTACTCTGGATCTACGTCGCCGATCTCGATGCAGTGTATTCGCGGGCGAAGGCCTCCAATGCCGAAATCATCGTCGAGCCGCACGTGAACCAACAGGCACAATGGCGCGAGTTTACGCTGCGGGACCCGGACGGATACAGCGTCGCAATCGTGGAGCCGTGATCGCTGCAGTCTCAAAACCAACCCTTTTCGGGAACGCTCGGCGACCTGGAGTTGAACCGAACGCAACGCGCTCAGGAGTGCTTTAGCGTGTGCGCTCGCACGCAGTCCCGACATAAACGTGATGAGATTTAATTTCTCGAAGCGCCGATCGCAGTTCCATAGCACTGCGCGATCCATCAGTGTCTGTGAACGCGCTGGCGGGCGGCGGCTCGTCCGTTACGCTTCCTGGGCTAATTGCGGTCAGCGAGCAGTCCCTTTAGTCGGATGCCTTGCTCACGCCCGTCTACTTCCGTTGGTGGATGCCAAATTCGTTTCCATCGGGGTCCTTGCCGAAGGACAGAATACAAACCGGCGTCTCGAACGGATCGTCGAGTTTCGCCCCGCGCGACCGGAAGAGGGCAACGGCGGCGTTGATATCTTTTACGGCAAACAACGCAACGTAGCCGGCTCCCGATGTCGGCGCCTCCGGGGGCTGCCAGACACCGAACGTCGTACCGTCGGCCAATTCGAACTCGGCACCGCTACCATTTTCATCGATGTCAGTCGGCGTCAGGCCGAGGACGTCTTGGTAAAAGGCGACTAACCGCTTCGGATCGCGCGTCGCCGGACCAAAGATATCGACGCCGAGAATTGTGCCGGCTGGCGAAGTGCTATTCTCCAACTCGATGCTCCGTTTCGAACGTTGCTCTTACTACTCCCTTGCGCCGGCGTCCAGAGACGACCCTTGTTGGGATCGACATTTGCGTGCGTTACGCGACCTTGCGCTTATGCAATGTGACGATGTTGCCTTCAGTGTCATTAATCATCGCCATCCGGTATACCGGCGTGTCGTTTTCCATAAGGACCGCGATGCCGCGTTCCTTAACCGCCGCCACGGCCACATCAAGATCGTCAACTGCGAACAGGATTCCGTTACTCGGCTGGAACGGCATCACGCGACCGCCTCCACCCATAGGCCGAACGTTGCTCCGTCCGGCAATTCATATTCGGCGCCGTCAGGATACACGGTTACTGGTTCAACTCCCAGTACATCGCGATAGAAAGCGATTGCCCGAGGTGCATCCTTGACCATGTAGCCGCTCAGGTCCATGCCGGTAATCGTAAAGGCGCGTTGTTGACCGATCATCGTCCCACCTCGATTGCGAGTGCTTAGGAAAACGCTTCATTTTGCGTGACCACTACGGGGCACCCGACTTTCTCGCTGCATGCTTCTTTGCCGGCAGAGTCGACACGAAATCGACGCCGCGTTGGACCCACTTTGCCAGGGCCGCTTCGGTCCGATATCCGTCGCGGCCAACCAATACGAAAGCGCCCAGGGATTTCCCGCGCATCGTCATCGGACGCGCGTGCGGCTGGGCGAGTGCCCATTCGTGCGCCGCGGCACCGACGCGCGAATCATTAGCGCCTTGTCGCTTATGCCGCAGCACATGTTACCGTTCACCATAAAGCAGAGCCCTCCGAACATTTTGATCTCAGCGAGATTGTATTTTCGGGAAATGGCTCGCCTAACTCGTTCGGCTGTTTCTTCTTCATAGCCCATTGCGGGTTCTCGCACGAGCGCCCCGTAAAACCCCTGCCACGTGTCCTGGAAACGACCTGTTTCGGGAAAACGGCTGAGAACGGAGAACGCGCTTGGCACCATGAGTTCGCAGCACTGGTGGCTAGGCGTTGCAGGAGAGACCGATCAGTCGCAAAACAACGCGGCATGCCGACTAAGGGAGAGCGCACGAAGGCTCACATCGTGGCTACTGCCGCCCCTATCTTCAACGAGCGCGGGTTCGTGGGCACATCGCTGAACGATATTCTTGCGGCGACGGGTCTTGAGAAGGGCGGAATCTATCGGCACTTCGAGAGCAAGGACGAGCTTGCCGTAGCCGCGTTCGATTACGCAGTGAAAATGCTTCAGGCGCGTCAGCGGCGTGCGCTCGAGAAGGCGGGAACGGCCCTTGAACGGCTGTACGCGTGCATCGATGTCTTTGGATCGTCGCTCACACAACCGGCACTTCGCGGGGGCTGTCCGATGTTGAATACGGCAATTGACGCGGACGATACGCATCCTGCGTTGCGCGAGCGCGCGCGGCGGGCCGTCGCGCAGTGGCAGCAGCTTATCGTCGACATTGCTGAGGAAGCGCGAGCTAACGGTGAACTGGGAGCTGCTACGAACCCTGACGTTCTCGCTTCCGTGATCACGTCGTCGCTCGAGGGCGCTATTATGATCAGCCGCTTGCTGCGCGACGCGCGACACATGGATCGCGTGGTCGCTCATCTGCGCGCTGTGCTCAAGAGCTACGAGACGCCGACGTCGGCAGTGGTGGCTCGATGATCGCACGCAGCACGCCACCACCGGAGCCGCCTTTTTTTTCGCTGAAATTGCGACCGATCAGTCGCTTATCTCGCCCCTGTCGGAGTCGACGCGCTTAGTCGAGTTCGGTCTTCGACGAACTCTCATCGTCGTCGGCATCATGCTTGCCGTATTGCTCGAGATTCTCGATACAACAATCGTCAATGTCGCCTTGCCGACGCTGCAAGGTAACATGAGTCTCGATTTCGAGCAAGCCTCGTGGATCGTGACGGGGTATCTGATCGCCGTTATTATTGCGCTGCCTCTCGTGCCGTGGTTGGAAAGCTTACTCGGACGCAAGCGTTATTGCGTTTTCGCGATCGCCGGGTTCACGATTGCCTCCGCCGCCTGCGGAACGGCTCAGTCGTACGAAGCACTCGTATTCTTTCGAGTCGTGCAAGGGCTCTGCGGCGGTGGAATTCTGACCGTGGCGCGCTCGATTCTGCGCGACACCTTCCCGCCTGAACAGCTCGGTCGCAGCCAGGGGCTCTTATCTCTGGGAGCGGTCGTCGGTCCGAGCATCGGTCCGACGGTCGGCGGCATCCTGACGGACTCGTTCTCTTGGCGTTGGATCTTTTTCATCAACGTCGTGCCGGGCGCCCTGTCCGCGCTGTTGCTGTGGTTGACACTTCGTGATCCAGAGCGTGCGCGAATCTCCGCCGATGCACTAGGACTTGGCTTTCTGGTCGTGGGCCTGGGTTCGCTACAATACGTACTCCAGAACGGTGAACGCTACGACTGGTTTGACGACTCACGCGTCGTCGTCTTTACCGCTCTAGCCATGATGTGTACGACAGCATTTTGCTTGTGGGAATGGTTCGGCGCAACGCACCCGATCGTCGATCTTAAGATCCTACGTAAACCCGCCGTTGCGATGGGCAGCGTCCTTTCGTTTGGGTTAGGCTTTACCTTGTTCATCGGTATCGTCCTTGGACCGCAATTCAATCAGGGCATCCTCGGTTTCACGGCTACTCTAAGCGGTAACCAGGTTGTGTTGCGAGCGCTCGCGATCGCGACGTTCATTCCAGTTGCGATGATCTCACTCGTACGCTTCCGAGTTAAGCCGCGACTGCTCTTAGCAATGGGATTTACGCTCGTCGGCGTTGCCGGCTTGTGGATGAGCGCCGTCACGACGACGGCATCCGACTTCTGGTCTTTTGGGTGGCCCCTCGCGATCGGCGGCTTCGGGTTCGGACTGATCTTCGTGCCGCTTAGCGTTGCCGTGCTGTCCGCCGTACGTGGTATCGACACCAGTAAGGCATCGTCAATGCTATCGCTGTCGCAACAGCTTGGCGCTTCGTTTGCGACGGCGGTTCTGGTGACGATCATCGATCGTCGCACCGCGTTTCATCTCGATCATCTCGCTGCAGTCGCCACAAGAAATCGGACCGCGGTCGTAGCGTTCCTCGGCGCCCACGGTTCGCCGGCCGAACTCGCGCAACTCCTACAACGTCAAGCCGCGACGCTCGGCTTCGCAGATGCCAACTTCATCGGGGGTCTTGCGGCATTCGCAATGATTCCGGTTGCGCTCGTCTTCCGCAGCCGCGCGGCCGCACCCAGTGGCCCTAGCGACTCACCGAAACACCATGAAACACTAGCGCCGTGAACCCGCCTTCATTCTTAACATAGCGTCCCGAATCGCTCTCTCCAGAAAGGTTGCCTATATGCAGAGTCGCGCTACGCAACGGAATCGACTTCAGGAAAAGTACGGACCGTGGGCGGTCGTTACCGGCGCGTCTTCCGGCATCGGACGCGAGATCGCGTCGCGGCTTTCCGAGGCCGGACTGAATCTTGTTTTGATTGCTCGTCGTCAAGAGCTTCTTGACGAAATCGCCGCAGATTTAGTGGCGAGGAACGGTATCGAGACACACGTCGTCTGCGCCGACTTGGCGACGTCGTCGGGAACTGCGGCTGCAATCTTGAGTTCTCAAAACGTTGATGTCGGGTTATTCGTTGCCGCCGCCGGATTCGGTACCGCAGGTTCGTTTCTTCGTTCGGATCTCGCGAAAGAATGCGAGATGTTAGACGTTAATTGTCGCACGTTGCTTGCTCTCAGTTTGCACTTCGGTCAGCGCTTTTCGGAGCAAGGCCGCGGAGGCATAATCTTGATGTCATCGCTCGTGGGCTGGCAAGGTGTCCCGTATTCGGCGCACTACGCGGCCACTAAGGCATACGTCCAATCATTAGCTGAAGGGCTGCATGTCGAACTGAAGCCCCGCGGCGTCGACGTACTCGCGTCCGCTCCGGGGCCGGTCAATAGCGGCTTTGCCGCCCGATCGGGTATGCGGATGGGCGCGGCACTCACACCTGCCGACGTTGCAAGTGAGACGCTCGATGCTCTCGGACGCCCGATGACCGTCGTGCCGGGAGCACTGTCGAAAATCCTTACGTATTCGCTCGCACCGCTACCGCGTCCGGTTCGCGCGCGCGTGATGGGCCGCATCATGCGCGGCATGACGAAACACCTCGATCAAACTGTTTTCGCCGACACGTCGATCGCGAACGACTCGCGTGAGAGCACGGAAATACGGCCCGACGTAGCGGATCGCTTACGCGAGATACGGAGTAATTGAGCGTGAGCACAGCAGATCACTACGGCTCAAGTGGAAGCGTTCCATCAGGACGGTTCGCTCGGAACGATCGGCATACAAGTTTTTATCTCGAGGCAGGACCGAAGATGGGGCCGACCATCATATTCGTTCACGGTTGGCCGGAACTCGCGCTCGCCTGGCGTCATCAGCTCACCGCGTTCGCGGCGCTCGGTTTCCGGGTCATCGCTCCTGACGTTAGAGGCACCGGACAATCCACCTTATACGATCTACATTCGGCCTACTCGCAACGTGAGATCGTTCGGGACATGCTCGATCTTGCAGACCTCTTGGATGTCGATCGAGCGCTGTGGGTCGGGCATGACTGGGGCGCGTCCGTCGTCTGGAACATTGCAACACATTATCCGGTGCGCTGTCACGCTACTGCGGCGCTCTGCGTTCCCTACCAAACACTCGAACTAGGTGTCGATCAACTTAGCTCTCTCGTAAACCGGGATATCTATCCCGCAGCGGAGTTCCCTGCGGGCCAGTTCGAGTACATCAAGTTCTATCACGAGCAGTTCGACAACGCGCAACGTTCATTCGAGAGCAATGTTGAGAACACGTTTAAAGTTCTCATGCGCCGCGGCGACCCGTCACAAGCCGGCAAGCCTTTTCCAACGGCCCTCGTGCGGCGTCAAGGTGGCTGGTTCGGAGGACGCGGCGCGCCAGATGTGCCCCTCGACCGCGCGATACTCGATGACGGCGAACTTGACGCCTATTCGCACGCTTACCGACGAACGGGCTTTTTTGGCGTTAACTCCCTGTACATGAACGATCTCGAGAACAATCGCTTTGCGCGCGAAGCGGATGACAGTGCGATCAACATGCCCGTCCTGTTCCTCTCCGGACTTAACGACTTCGTGTGCGACACGGAACGCTCCGACTTGATGGTGCCCATGCGTTCGAACTGTCGCAAGCTTACAATTCAGAAGATCGCCTCGGGACACTGGATGCAACACGAGTGCACAAGCGAAGTGAACGCCACGCTTAGCGAATGGGTTGCTTCCGAGGTCCCAACTATGCAAGCGCGCCCGTCGTGAATACGTTTAAAGACCGTCCAATGGTACGATCGGATAAAAGCGAGCCGACCCGAGGCCAACCGTCGGCAAAACCGACGCTGCGCGTCGACCTGATTCATTCATCGCAGATCGGTGATAGTTGCACTGAGCGAGACGAAGCGTACGGTCGATTTCTCAGTGATGTACATGCTTTGGTATCAAGCCAGGTACAGGTGAAAACTCTCGACGCGCTGGCGTTCGCTGCTTTCCATGAAACAAGCGAGCTTGAGAGCAACTGGCGCAACTTGTACACGACCCTCGCTGCGGTCGCCTCGTGCTTCGAAACGGATGCTCGGAGTCTCGCTGCCTTCGCTCGGATTAAAGCGTTCCTCTTCGAAAACGAAGACCTCCGGACAATTCCAATGAGAGTCGCCTCGAGTCATTCCTGATAAGGACCCGTTTAGAGACGGCCTATCGCACAGCAACATGCACTTTTAACGCCTCAGCCGTCAGAGCCGCAACCGGTATCCGAGTCGCGTATCGTCTCGTCTAACCCATGTTGAACACTTCGCGTGCCGTCTCCAAGATCGACGGCGTTCCCGATGCTGGCGATACGGTGATCCGGTCTCCACTCCTAATGTGGCCCTGTTTCGTTACGGCCAGATACAAGCCCGTTCGAAGCGCTTTCGCAAATCGTCGCGGAAACGCCGGATCGTCCATTCGAGTTGCGAATTTGTAACAGGGAACGCGCGGCTGCGTGATCATGAGTTCGGCGGTTCCAATTAACCATCGGTCGCCTACGTGTGCAGCGTTTAGGTCGAGGTTCGCGACGGTCAGGTTTTCGCCAAAGAGCCCTGCACAGATGTCACGGCTAAGCTCCTGTGACCACCACGCGAGATCCGCGCTCCCATACGCGTACACCGCTTTGAGCGGTCCGCCGTGACTCACGAGGTCGGCCTGTTCGTCGTCGACGAACCCATCGCGCCCGACGCACATCGACTGGTCCGTGGGGCGTTTGAAGAAACCTGTTGAAACGGTGCCGAGAGCGGTTACAATCGGCGCGACGCGGCCAACGTTCAGCGAGGCAACGTACGGCAACGTCATCGCCTCACGCTTAGCCACGCGAAGAATAGCATCCCGACCAGCGCGGACAATCTTGTTGCCGAGAGCGGTCGGGTGGATACTCCCAGCCAGCCAAATTGGTCGATAGCCGCCGCCATCGCTAGCTGAGCGGCGACAACGAGTGCGGCCGTCGATAAAGCGCCGATGCGCGGTACAGCCAATGTAATGCCTAAGAGCAGCACGAAACCGCAGGCTCCACCGAAGTACGCCCACACGGGTGCCGACTGCAAGGAAGAGGGTCCTCGAGTTCCCGCTAACGCCAACAGGGCGAGCGTGCCGGCGCCGAGTCCGGAGACCGCGACGGCCGAGAACGGCCCGTTCGTGCGCGCCAACGTCTGGTTCAACGCACCTTGAATAGCAATCGCAATGCCTGCGGCTAGGGCAGTCGTTGCACCGAAGAAGGCCGCTGATCCCCATCCGCCCTGCGTCATGATTTGACAGTTATAACTGTATTGTTATAACCTGTCAACGTGCCCAATGTAGTTAGACTGCCCGCCGCGGCCATCGAGGAGCCCCTGGCACTTGCCTTCGTCAACACGCTCTTCGTCGAGGACGGCGCCGAGATCGACGGCTTATCGTCGCTCAAGGACGTCGAGCGTTGGTATCGGCAGGTTGCGCAAGCGCACGCTAATGCGCCCTTGCTTCACGCACAGGCGGCGCACGGGCTGGGCCGGCTGCGTATACTTCGGTCGACGCTTCGATTGGCACTGCAGCATCACGTACGCGCGCAGGCGACGGATGACGACGCGAGATCGCTACAAAACGTTCTCGGCGCCGGACTGTTGGCGCCCGTCTTTGGCGTAGCAGATGGCCGCGTCGTTGTCGAGGCAGCTCCACAAACCGGAACGTTCGTCGATCGACTCATCCGTGACATCGCCGATTCGTTCGTGGACCTGTTAAACGATACGGCGCCCGAGCGTATTAAGCGTTGCGGTGGCGAGGACTGCGTGTTGTTCTTTGTCGATCGAAGTAAAGCCGCGAGCCGAGCTTGGTGCAGCATGCGCACCTGCGGCAATCGCCACAAAGCTGCAGTGCACTACCGCCGGCGCCAACGTACAGACAAGACGAAAGGAAATTAACGATGACCACCACCGCAGATGTAAACGCGGAACCGCGATATCGCTCCGCCCGTGTCGGCAAAGTTGATGTGTTCTACCGGGAAGCGGGGCCGCCGGACGCTCCGGTTTTGCTGGCGTTGCATGGCTTCCCCTCGTCGTCACACATGTATCGCGCGTTGCTAAACGGGCTCGGGCATCGCTGGCGAGTAATCGCACCGGACTACCCCGGTTTCGGTCAGAGCTCCATGCCGGCGATGAACGACTTTACGTATAGTTTCGCAGCATATGCTGACGTCATCGAGCAATTCAGCGCTGCTATCGGCCTCACGCGCTACGCCCTGTACGTGCAGGACTATGGCGGCCCGATAGGGTTTCGTCTTGCCGCGCGTCATCCAGACCGCGTGAATGGTCTGATCATTCAGAATGCGAACGCGTATGAGGAAGGCTTTGGTCCGCTTTTCGATCCGATCCGCTCTCTGTGGGAACGCCGAGATGAAGAGCGCGAGGCTGCGGTGCTTGCCCTTTTTAAGCTCGACATTACGCGATTTCAGTATCTCGAGGGTGCAACTAACCCCAGCCATATCAGTCCCGACACGTGGTCGCTTGATCAGTATTACATGGACCGACCCGGGAACGACCGCATCCAGCTCGAGTTGCAATACGACTACCGCAACAATCCGCCTGAATACGTGCGGTGGCAGCAATACTTTCGCGAGCACGAGCCACCAACGCTTATCGTTTGGGGACGAAACGATCCATTCTTCAAGGTGGCGGGAGCGCAAGCATATCTTCACGACCTCCCGCGCGCCGAGCTGCACTTCTTCGATGGGGGACACTTCGTACTTGAGGAACACGCACGCCGAATCGTCCCGTTAATTGACGCCTTCCTAGAACGAACGACTACGGTGACCGTAGCGCCGTAGTGTCGAAACCGACCCTTTCGGTAGATGCATCGCCGAGTGATGACAGACATAGGAGGCCGACTTGCAACGCTTGCAAACGAGCAACTCGTGAACGCTGATGACGATCGCGGCGATGGGTCCTTCGCTCCCCCCGCAGATGCCCTCCGCGACGCGTTTTCAGCGTTATACGCGCCGACCAATGAGCGTGACGCGGCGCGCCCACTGCCGGAGATGCTGCCGGAGGATGGAATCGGCGAAGGGGCCACCTTGGCCCGCATGGTCGGGCCGATGCTCGACAACGCGCGGCGTCTCGACGCTCCAGGTTTCTTTGCACACATGGATCCGCCAACGCCCTGGATTACCTGGGTAACCACAGCGTGGGCGGCGAGCACGAACCAGAATCTGCTCCATTCCGATACGGCTCCGCAAGCACGCGACCTTGAACGACGCGTCGTTTCATGGATAGCGCCGACGTTCGGCATGCACGCCGGGCAGTGCGTGCCGGGCTCAACGCTTGCGAATCTCACGGCGTTGTGGATCGCGCGCGAGCGGGGCGGCGTACGCGACGTTGTGGCCTCGGAGATGGCGCATCTGAGTATACGTAAGGCTGCTCAGATACTCGGACTTCCGTACCGCACCGTTCCGGTCGACGCCAGCCATCGCTTGCGCGTCGATGCCCTCGGCGACGTGTCTCGATCGGCGCTCGTGCTGACCGCGGGGACCACCACGTTGGGCGCGGTCGATCCCCTGGGTTTGCGTGCAGCTTGGGTTCACGTTGACGCCGCGTGGGCGGGACCGCTGCGTTGGTCGGAGACGTACTGCCATCTCCTTGACGAGATAGAGTGTGCGGACTCCATCGCGATCTCAGCCCACAAGTGGTTGTTCCAACCCAAGGAGAGCGCGCTCGTGTTGTTCCGCGAAATCGATGCGCTCGACTCGGTGACGTTCGAAGGCGCGTACCTTGCCGCGCCGAACGTCGGCCTCCTCGGTTCGCACGGGGCCGCGGCCTCGACATTGCTGGCGACATTACTTGCGTGGGGCCGCCGCGGCATCGAAAAGCGCATTGACCAGTGCATGAGAACTGCCGAACGTCTCGCCGATCTTGTCGTCGCCTCGTCCGATTTTGAACTGTACGCGCCGCCGACCACGGGAGTCGTTTTATGGCGTCCAATCGGCGAAGACGCAGTGCGACTGCGCGAACGGCTCCGCAACGTCTACGTCTCGATAGCGTACGTCGGTCAGGAACGGTGGTTGCGTTCTGTCGCCGCGAATCCAATGGCAGATCCACATGCGGTGTTCCACGCTGCCGAAGCGGCACTACATCGCAAAGACTAAATCTCTTGAATTGCGATCTTAAATCAAGAAAGGACCAGCTTTACACTTTCGTATCGACCATTTTTCCGCTGACTTACGAGAAGGCCGGATCAAATGCGTCTGCTGGTCACGTGAGTATGAGCATGCCGTCGGCAACGCGCGCCGCGATGTGATCGTTATCGACGTCTTCCGGTACACTCTCCATGGTGCCCGCGCTGAGGGCGGACCGCGGCGATCGCGCTAGACCGCATTCTTACTGTTCTGCGAGGGGAACGTCTGCTTTACGCGCTTTGAATGTCAGGATGGCCAATAAAACAAGGCCGAGGAGCTGTCGAGGGTGGAGACCCAATGGCTTTGGAGTGGCGGCTTCAAATTCGGGATCAACCCAGGCCGTGCCGGGGAAGACCCGGGCTTTCGAATGCAGCCAGCCAATAGCTTGAACTGATGATTGCTGCCAGGAGAAGCCTTCCCAGCGTCAATTGGCCGGGCTCGAACAGGAGGACAAGCGCGAGGACTCCTTGGATGAGTCCCATCATCACCGACTGGCCGTTGTGAAACTTCGCGTGCGGAGGCCATCTGGGGTTCCTGATGTGCTGCCTTCCAGTTGACATAAAGTAATCGACACAAGAGTCCGCCTATAGCCGTTCCAGCCGATACAAAGGTTACGAGCCACAGCGCTGCTTCCATGATGGGTGCACCTTGTTGTCGATTATCGCGTGGGAACGATCACCAGCTTTCCCTTGGGTAAGCCTGTCATCTCAAGTTCGACGATGACCGAGACCGCCTCGGACAGCGGCGCTGTGCGGCCGATCGCCGGGACAAGCTTGCCTCGCTCGGCCGCTTCGGTAATGCCCGCAAAGCATTGTGGCGTCGGATTGCCGAACACCAGGTGATGTCGTGACGGGAGCAGGCAGCCGATCAGCTTGGCGGATGTGGGGACGATGTGCAGCGACATGCCACGGCGTTTCAGCATCGCGCCGCACTCGCTCAGCGACAACGCGCCCACCGTATCGAAGACCACATCGAACCGACGTCGATACGGGGTGATGTCGAAGGCGCGATAGTCGACGACCTCGCCCACGCCCAGCGCCAGTGCTTCCTCGCGCCCGGACGCGCTGCAACTGCCGGCGACCTCGGCGCCGTGCATGCGCGCAATCTGCACCGCCGAACGTCCAACCCCGCCCAAACACCCGGCGATAAAGACCGACTGGCCAGCTCTCAGTTTCGCCTTCGCCACCAGCGCGTTCCAGGCCGTCACGCTCACCAGGGTCAAGGCGGCCGCCTGCTCGAACGAGATGGATGGCGGTTTGAGCGCGGCATTCTTTTCGTCTGCGACGACAGATTCAGCGAATGCGCCCGCTTGGCTTATGGAGGTGGCGCCGAGAACCTCGTCGCCCAGCTTGAGCCGTTTCACGCCCGGCCCGACGGCTTCGACCACGCCGGCGAAATCATGACCCAGGCCGCGCGGAAACCGGAACCCGGAAAGCGCCCTCATTTCGCCCCGGCGAATTTTCCAGTCCATGGGGTTGGCTGCTGCAGCCTTGACCCGTACGCGTATTTGGCCCCGCCCGGGGTCGGGCTGCTTTACCTCGTCCAGCCGCAGTTGCTCCGGGCTGCCATAGTGGAGATATTGAACGCGCTTCATGAGCAATCGCCTCGATCCGTCCTGCCTCGACGTGGCCACCTTCCAATCAAGTGCGTATATTCCACGCGCTTAGACGAGCTGTGCACATGTCACTGCCCAGGACTGGCAAAGGGCACGGTCATGGATTTGCTTTGACGAGTTTAATGGCGTGCTCAGGGCATGCCTTAACGCACAAACCACACGCTCGGCATTGATCGGCTCTTGGCGTGTACGAAACTCTTCCGCCGTGAACTCGGTTTTTTACCTTCGCTCGCACAACTCGGTTTACCGCTCGTTGTGGTCTTCGCGAGCACTGCGATCGTGGCGATTTCGGTTTCGATCTACAACGTGAATCAAGTCAGCTACCGTCAAGCGCTGGTCGATGTGCGCAAGCAAGGACGCCTGAACGCGACCGTCCGGGCGTTCGTATGGGGAACATTGCCGCTGGGAGCGATTGCCGGCGGCGTGCTCGGATCGCGTTTCGGGCCGCAGACGACGATTGCGATTAGCGCGACGCTCGGCGTAGCAGCCGCGCTCTGGTTCTTGCCCTTTCGCGAACGTGCGCTCCCCGTGCCGACTGAAGCGGACGCGTCGTAATCACCTTTCCGCGCCCGTACGAGGCGTTAGCAAAAAGGACCCCAGCGATCCCCTGACGCGTTCCCGGAAAGGACCTTTTGTACGTGCCTCGGTTATCCGCCCTCACGGCGTCGCACGTGAGATGGCCGGGCTTGTGGCACCGTCACCGCGACACGAGCTAAAGTCTCGTTTCGGGAGGCTTCCTAACGTCTGGCAAGCAAGCGTGGATTCGTTGTAAGCTAAAGTGTGATCCACGTCGCACACCGCGAGCGACTTCATGCCTGTAGTGTAAAGACATAATTACGCACGCGGTCACGCGACCGCTCGCTTTGGAAAGGCCCACCATGCTTCACCTCGCTACCGTTCATTTCGACTTCGCCGCGATCCTGAGCGCGCTTACTCATCTTGGCCACTTCATGCAAACGATGAGCACCGGTGTCTCCTCAAGCGGTTAGTTTCTCGCTGTAGTGATATAAAGCACCGGGACTTCTACCGACAACCGTCAATAGTAGGCAAGCTTCCCTACATTGAGGTTTCGTGTGCTCGCTTCGATCACGCAGTTAAAGCCGCGGCTCGGTTCCTTTCCGGACGCGTTAGCTGCATTTCGTGCGGCTCGTCTTCAACTATGCCTCTCAAAGCTGAATGGCATCGATTCTGTTTGGGCGACGACCCTGCGTGCTCGCACGTTTTTGCGACTCGGAGATCCCGAAGCTGCGCTCGCCGCGCTTACGAATCGACAAACGCATGCCCCCGAAAGTCGCGATCTCGGCGAAGTCGCGCTGTTGCGGGCAGTTGCGCAGTCTCGCCTCGGCGATGACCAACAATCACAAGACGCGTTCCAGGATGCGATTGTCTACAGCATTTCCTCGACAGATTCCGCGCTTGAAGCGGAAGTCGAGTTCTACAACGGACTGACGGCGTTTGGAAAAGAGTCTTTGCTCGAGGCACGTACGGCGTGCCGTCGGGGGCTCGACGTCGCGAGCGAACCTCGGACGATCGGCCGGAATGAAGGCTATGTACCGCTCGAACATGTCGTTTCGCGTATTGAAGAGCTTCTCGGTGTCATCGCCGCCGCTGAAGGACGTTACGGCGATTTGCTCACATATGCGCGTGCCGCGCTCGGTACACTCGACCGTTGCACAACGCCGGACGTCTTTCAGGAAGCCTTCGCGCTGAAAAATTTGACGATTTTAGCCCGCGACTTTGATATCGCAGAAGATGCGCGGCTAGTCTCGAAGCGCGTTCCTGCGCTCGCATGGACCGAAGACGTGTGTCGTGTCGAATTCACCGCAGTCGAGGCGCTCGGATGGTGCTCTGCGTTGCGTGGCGATAGCGTCCAGGCACTACGGCACTTTCGACGTGCGGAATTTGTCGCGTCGACGACGCCAGAGCGCATTCTCGTTGGCGTCGACCGCGCGCTTATAGCGCGCGAATTTGGCCATCGCGCGATGGTTACCGAAGAGATTGAGCATGCTCTCAAAGCCGCGCGCGGCTTCAATTGGGAAAACGCCGCTGGCGATTATCGCGTTGCGCTGCTGACGCTCGCGCAGGCTGCCGCGGCGACCGCTCCGGCAGATGCGCGCGAGATGCTCGATCGTCACACCTCACTTCGAAACTCGATAGATAGTACGTTCGCAGCTCGTATCGAGCCGCGCGCTCGAGCTGAGGAAGCCTACACGCAAGGGCTCGTCCTGCGCGCAGAAGGACGACTAGCGGCCTCCGCGGAGCGCCTGGAAACTGCGTTCGAGACGTGGGGAAGAATCGGCTATGATTGGCGAGCGGCACGCGCCGCACTCGAGCTCGCGGAGCTCGACGCCGGCGAGGTATTTCGTCTTGCCGTGCGCCGCGAATTGTTCCAACGTCCCGATTCCATTTTCTCAGGTCGGGCACGCCTCGTCGCGTAATTCCGTTGGCTGCCGTCAAGAGTACGGTCGCGTTAAAAAACGCCGCTGGCGGATCGTTAGTCTTTGCCTTTCGTATCGTCCGGAGTCGGATCCCAACGTCGTTCAAGTTCGTAAAGAATCGTCGCAGAGCCATCCGCTTCGGAGCGGATCGCGAATCGCTGGCCGTTGGGTCGTTCCTCGATTAAGACACCGTTTTCATTGCTCGATGGCCTCGGCCTTGCACAATCGCACAGTCGTCCGCACCTCAGCGACGACAACCCGTACTCCGAATCGATCAACAAGACGCTAACATATAGCCCGCGCTTTCCCAATCGCTTCGGTTCGCTCGAAGACGGCAAACGGTTCTGCGACGAGTTCTTCAATTGGTACAACAACGAACATCGGCACTCGGGCATCTCGTTGCTCACGCCTGCAATGCTTCATCACGGAGGCGCTGTGCATGTCCCTCGCCGCTCGACACGACGTGATGCTCGCCGCGTCTTCTGCGCATCCCGATCGATTCATCGCCGGCAAACCGCGCCGACAAGACGTTCCGCAGGCCGCTTGGATCAATCAAACATCCGACATCGGCACAGCAGCATAGATGCACACTACGTCACGCAATATT